>Ga0209436_100102_pt1 | contig 42263 bp, 46 predicted proteins | sample AraplaF_Cvi_mTSA_FD_184263 | JGI IMG/M metagenome (GOLD analysis project Ga0209436, IMG submission 184263) | Arabidopsis root microbial communities from the University of North Carolina, USA - plate scrape MF_Cvi_mTSA (SPAdes) (version 2) | ecosystem: Host-associated > Plants > Roots > Endosphere...
GATCGCCGCTGGACCCTATGGCGGCCGTTGCAGCCTTGCCGGATGATGCGGAAATCTGCGGCTGCAACGGCGTCTGCAAGGGCAAGATCGTCTCGACGATCGGGATGAAGGGCCTGACTTCGCTTGACGACGTGCGCGCCCATACCAAGGCGTCCGCCTCCTGCGGCTCCTGCACCGGCCTTGTCGAGCAACTGATGACGCTGACGCTCGGCGACACCTACAATCCAGCCGCCGTGCAGCCGATGTGCACCTGCACCGAACTCGGCCATGTCGATGTTCGCCGGCTGATCAAGGCCAAGGGTCTGAAGACCATTCCGGCCGTCATGCAGGAACTGGAGTGGAAGACCTCCTGCGGCTGCGCCAAGTGCCGGCCGGCGCTCAACTACTACCTCGTCTGCGACTGGCCGGACGAATATGCCGACGACTACCAGTCGCGTTTCATCAACGAGCGCGTCCACGCCAATATCCAGAAGGACGGCACCTATTCGGTCGTGCCACGCATGTGGGGCGGCGTCACAAATTCCGGAGAACTGCGGGCGATTGCCGATGTCGTCGACAAGTTCGATATACCCCTGGTCAAGGTGACGGGTGGCCAGCGCATCGACCTGCTCGGGATCGAGAAGGAGGACCTGCCGGCTGTCTGGGCCGATCTCGGCAAGGCCGGCTTCGTTTCCGGCCAGGCCTATGCCAAGGGCCTGCGCACGGTAAAGACCTGCGTCGGCTCCGACTGGTGCCGCTTCGGCACGCAGGATTCGACCGGCCTTGGCATTCGCATCGAAAAGTTCATGTGGGGGTCCTGGACGCCCGCCAAGCTGAAGATGGCGGTCTCCGGCTGTCCGCGCAATTGCGCGGAGGCGACTTGCAAGGACATCGGCGTCATCTGCGTCGATAGCGGTTTCGAGATCCATTTCGCCGGCGCCGCCGGCCTCGACATCAAGGGCACGGAGGTGCTCGGGCTGGTGAAGACCGAAGACGAGGCGCTGGAGCATATCGTGGCGCTGACGCAGATGTATCGCGAGCAGGCCCGTTATCTCGAGCGCATCTACAAATGGGCCAAGCGCGTAGGCCTCGACGAAATCCGCCGCCAGATCATGGGCGACGCGGACAAGCGCAAGGCCTATTTCGATCGCTTCGTCTTCAGCCAGAAGTTCGCCCAGGTCGATCCCTGGTCGGAGCGCGTCTCCGGCAAGGACAAGCACGAATTCAGGCCGATGGCGACCATCGGTTATCCAGAAGCTGCGGAATAGGAGGTCGGCCATGACCTGGTTTGCCATTGGAAATATCGCCGACATTCCGCTGCGCGGTGCGCGCTGCATCAAAACCCCTCAAGGCAAGATCGCCGTATTTCGCACGTCGGAAAACGAGGTCTTCGCCATCGAGGATCATTGCCCGCACAAGGGCGGTCCACTCTCACAGGGCATCGTTCATGGCAAAGCCGTGACCTGCCCGCTGCACAACTGGGTGATATCGCTGGAGACCGGCAAGGCGCTCGGCGCGGATGAGGGGGCGGTGAAGACGATCGCTCTTCGCAACGATGATGGTGCCCTCTTCATCGCGCTCGAAAGCCTTATGATGGCGGCGGAATAGCCATGGAGCGGGAGGTCAAGACCACCTGTCCCTATTGCGGCGTCGGCTGCGGCGTAATCGCAACTGTGGATGATAGCGGCGCGGTTGCCGTCCGCGGCGACACTGATCATCCCGCCAATTTCGGTCGACTCTGCTCCAAGGGCTCGGCGCTTGCCGAGACCCTTTCGTTGGACGGAAGGGCGCTCCACCCGGAGATCCATGGAAAGAGCGTGAAGTGGGATGAAGCCCTCGATCTCGTGGCCTCGAAATTCGGTGACGCGATCGCCGAGCACGGACCGGACTCGGTCGCCTTCTATGTCTCGGGACAATGCCTGACCGAAGACTATTATGTTGCCAACAAGCTGATGAAAGGCTTCATCGGCTCGGCCAACATCGACACCAACTCGCGGCTCTGCATGGCCTCTTCGGTCGCCGGCCATCGCCGCGCCTTCGGCTCGGACACGGTCCCCGGCTGCTACGAGGATCTGGAACTCGCCGATTTGATCGTTCTTGTTGGCTCGAACCTCGCCTGGTGCCATCCCGTCCTCAACCAGCGCATTCAGGCGGCAAGACAAAGCCGACCAGACCTGAAGATCGTCACCATCGATCCTCGCCGCTCCGTCAGTGCCGATCTCGCGGACATGCACCTGATGATCAAGTGCGACGGCGACGTTGCCCTCTTCAACGGGTTGCTCGCCCATCTCGCCGGATCGTCGGCGTTCGATCAAGACTATGTATCGGCCAATACGAGTGGCTTCCAGGAGGGGCTTGAGGCTGCGCAAACCAGGAGCCTGGCGGATATCTCGGGGGAGACAGGCCTACCGATCGCCGAACTGCTGGCATTTTACCGCCTGTTCGAGACAACAGAAAAGGTCGTCACCTGCTACAGCCAGGGCGTCAACCAGTCTTCGATCGGCAGCGACAAGGTCAATGCGATCATCAACTGTCATCTGGCAACCGGGCGCATCGGCCGACCCGGAATGGGCCCCTTCTCGCTGACCGGTCAGCCGAATGCGATGGGTGGCCGCGAAGTGGGCGGTCTCGCCAACATGTTGGCAGCCCATATGAATATTGAGGATGAAGCCGCGCGCAGTCGCGTGCAACGCTTCTGGAAATCGCCAACGATCGCGGCAAGACCCGGCCTCAAGGCTGTCGAGATGTTCGAGGCCGTCGCCGACGGCCGCATCAAGGCGCTCTGGATCATGGCTACCAACCCGGTCGTTTCGATGCCGAATGCCGACAGGGTGCGAGCAGCCATCCGCAACTGCCCCTTCGTCGTAGTTTCGGACATCCAAAAGAACACCGATACCGCTGCCCTCGCCCACGTGTTGCTACCCGCCGCAGGCTGGGGCGAGAAGGACGGCACGGTCACCAACTCCGAGCGGCGCATTTCCCGCCAACGCAATTTTTTGGATCTGCCGGGCGAAGCAAGACCGGACTGGTGGCAGATGGCGGAGGTCGCCAAGCGCATGGGCTTCGACGGCTTCGACTATAACGGTCCCGCCGAAATTTTTGTCGAGCACGCTGCTCTTTCAGGGTTCGAAAATAACGGTTCCCGCGACTTTGATATCGGCGGGAAAGCCCAGATCTCACCCGATGCCTTCGAGGCTATGACACCATTCCAATGGCCCCATCGCGAGGGCACGCCCGAGGGCTCCACGCGCTTCTTCGCCGGTGGTCAGTTCTACACGCCCGACCGCAAGGCGAGATTCATTGCCGTAAGGTCCGAGCGCGAAGAGCGTACCAGCAAGGACATGCCCTTCGTTCTCAATACCGGGCGCATCCGCGATCAGTGGCACACCATGACCCGCACCGGTAAGGCAGCGAGGCTCTCCTCGCATCTCGCCGAACCATTCGTCGAAATCAACCCGGCCGATGCCGCCGAACTCCTGATCCACAAGGCTGGATTGGTGAAGCTGGAGAACGTCTTCGGTTCCGTCGTGCTCCGCGCGCTGGTCACGGAGCGGCAACCGCGCGGCAGCCTTTTCGTGCCGATGCATTGGAATGACGAATATGCGGCTAACGCGCGCGTGGATGCTTTGCTCGCGCCACGCACGGATCCCGTTTCCGGGCAGCCTGCGCTGAAAAATGTCGGGGTCCGGGTCAGCCGCGCCGACATCACATACTACGGTTTTGCGGTTGTCGCCTCGCGCCCCGAGCGCCTGGATGCGCCCTATTGGGCAATTGCCAAGGCGGAAGCCGGCTGGCGCGTGGAATTTGGCTTCGACAAGCCGCTCGACGATATCGAAACGTGGTGCCGCGACAACTTTGGTCTGTGGGGTCGCGGCGAGCATCTCGCCTATGCAGACAACCCGACGCAACAGCAACGCCACGGCTTCTTTGACGGAGAACAGTTGCTGCTCGCCTTTTATGCCGCACCGGAACCTGTCGGCGTGTCGCGCGACTGGGCCGTAAAGCAACTCGGTCTGCGACTTGAGACGATGCGGGCGCGTGTCGCGGTTCTTGCCGGTCGGCCGGGCGCCAATCAGATGGACCCCGGTGCAACCGTTTGCTCCTGCTTCTCTGTTGGGATCAATCAGATCGTGGGCGCCGTCGCGGGAGGCTGTCATACGGTCGAAGCGGTCGGCAAGCAACTCAATGCCGGAACCAATTGCGGCTCCTGCCGCGTCGAAATCAAAGGGATTATCGATGGTTGCCTCCGTCAAGCTGCAGAGTGATCGACAGGAGCGTATCGCTACGCTCGCGTCGCTACCGGTGTTCTTTGATCTCAAGGGAAAATCCGTGCTGGTCGCCGGCGGCAGCGATGGAGCAGCGTGGAAAGCTGAACTCCTGGCAGCAGCCGGCGCAGAGGTCCATGTCTTCTGCCCAACCAGCGAGCTTTCCGACGTCTTCCAGGAAAAGCTTGATCAATTTGTCTACCACGATGCACCCTGGCAGACGGCATACTTCAAGAGCTTTGCTTTGGCTGTCGGCGACTGCGAGACTGAAGAGGAAGCGCGCGGCTTTCACGATCGCGCGTCAGCCGCCGGAATTCCTGTCAACGTCATCGACAAGCCGGCATTCTGCCAGTTCAAGTTCGGCTCGATTGTCAACCGTTCGCCCGTGGTGATTGGCATCTCGACCGATGGCGCCGCTCCAATCCTCGGCCAGGCGATCCGCCGGCGGATTGAAACGCTCCTGCCGCAGTCCCTCAAGTCCTGGGCTGAGCTGGCGCAGACCGTCCGCGCCTATGTGACGGACACCCTCGCGTCGGTTCAACGCCGGAACTTCTGGGAACGTTTCGTTGATCGTGCCTTCGGGACGGGCGAGCCGGATGCGGATACAATGCGCAGCCTCATTGCAGATGCAGATCGAATCCGCAGCAATGCGGGCAGTACAGGCCGGGTCACACTTGTCGGCGCTGGTCCAGGCGACGCCGAGTTGCTGACGCTAAAAGCCGTGCGTGCGCTCCAGGCGGCCGACGTGATCCTGTTTGATGATCTTGTTTCCGGCGAGGTGCTTGAGCTTGCGCGCCGCGAGGCGAAACGCTTGCTGGTCGGGAAACGGGGCGGCCGCGAAAGCTGCAAGCAGGAAGACATCAACGCAACGATGTTGGCCTTCGCCAAGGCTGGCAAGCGCGTCGTCCGTCTCAAGTCCGGCGACCCGATGATCTTCGGGCGCGCCGGCGAAGAGATCGCCCATCTCAATCGAGAGAACATTCCCGTCGACGTTATCCCCGGGATCACGGCTGCAAGCGCCATGGCCGCGTGCCTCGGCATATCGCTCACCCACCGCGACCATGCCCAATCGGTACGCTTCATCACCGGCCATTCCCGTCATGGCGGATTACCGGCCGACATCGACTGGGCGACCGTCGCCGACCCCCGTACGACAACCGTGTTCTACATGGGCGGCAGGACAGCACCGCTCATTTCCGAGCGGCTGATCAGCGAGGGCCTGCAGCCTTCGACCAGAGTAATCGTGGTCAGCGACGTCAGTCGCGCTACTCAGCGCAACTGGCATGGCAACCTCGCGAACCTTGCGAGCGGCATGGAGAAGATCGGCTACGACAGTCCCGTTCTGATCGCAGTGGGTGGGGCTTTGGCAGCCTGTGGAAATGAGGCCGTAGACGTCAGCAACGTCACCCAGGTTCCGGTCCAGGCGGTAGGGTTTCACTGATGGAACTGGAAGTGATTTCGCCAGCACTACTGGTTCTGGCAATCAGCCTCAGCTGGAGCCGCTTCACCTGCATTTTTAGCTTAGCGTCGAGCGCTGCCCTGGCGGCCGCGCCGCTTACGACCGCCGCCACCGCCATCAGCTTGTCGGCCTTCGGGCTGGCTTTCGCAGGCAACACGCCATGGTTTGGATTTTTGATCGTGCTGGCCGGCGTACTTGCCAGCTCGAATTTTAAGAGGCAACCCGCTGCGGTAACCGTCGCAATGTCAGCAATCAGCCTTGCTGCCTACCTGCCGTTCTCTCCCGTCCAAATGTGAGTTGATTTCGACTTTCGTCTAAGAGGAAGGGCTTCTTGCGTTCTCTTCTTCCACGCGAGATGGCCGCTTCGGGCCGAAAGCCAACTTCCGAACGTCTCGCCTTGAAGGGGTTCGAACCAACGACCTGTTGTTCCAATTCCCCCTTTCAGCTGGATCTGGAGGCGTCGCTTGAACCTCGATCGATTGCGACACGAAGGATGACGCAGTCGGTCCGATAGACCGCTCGATGCTCGATCAGTCGTCGATACGGAAACCGACCTTCATGACCACCTGATAGTGCGCCACCTCGCCATCCTTGATGTGCCCCCTGATCTGGTCGACTTCGAACCATTCGAGATTTCTCATCGTCTTCGAAGCGCGTGCGATCGCCCCTTCGATTGCGTCTGTAACCGACGTCTTCGAACTGCCGACAAGCTCCACCTTCTTGTAGACGTGATCACTCATGACAACCTCCCGTTTGGCTTGAGAAAGGACATCTTACAGCCAACCTGCAATCCTCGCCCGAACTATTGAAGTGCGGCGGAAATCCTGGTGCCATCATCCGACATCGAGACAGAGATACTTGATTTCGAGATAATCCTCGATGCCGTACTTGGAGCCTTCTCGGCCTTGCCCGGACTGCTTGATCCCACCGAACGGCGCCAGCTCAGTGGAAATCGAACCCGTGTTGACGCCGACGATGCCGTATTCCAGAGCTTCCGCCACCCTGAACACTTTGGAGAGATCTTTGGTGTAGAAGTACGAGGCCAGTCCGAACTCCGTGTCGTTGGCAAGCGCAACGACTTCTTCTTCCGTTTCAAACTTGAAGAGCGGCGCAAGCGGTCCGAACGTTTCCTCCCGTGCGACTTTCATCGCGGCCGTCACGCCCGTCAGTACGGTTGGCTGGAAAAACAAACCGCCCTTCGCGTCCCGCTTGCCGCCAAGTGCTATCGTCCCTCCCTTCGACACGGCGTCGGCGATATTATCCTCAACCTTGGCAAGAGCATTCTTGTCGATGAGCGGCCCCGCACTGACGCCATCTTCGAACCCGTCCCCGACCTTGATCGAGGCAACCCTCGCCGCAAGCTTTTCGGCGAAGGCGTCATAGACACCGGCCTGGACGTAGAGGCGATTGGCGCAGACGCATGTCTGTCCGTTGTTGCGGAACTTTGAGACCATGGCGCCTTCGACCGCCGCGTCTATGTCGGCGTCATCGAACACGATGAACGGCGCGTTGCCACCGAGCTCCAAACCAAGTTTCAGGATCTTGTCGGCGCCCTGCCGCATCAAAATACGTCCCACCTCGGTGGAACCGGTGAAGGTGAGCTTGCGCACCTTGTCATTGCCAGTGAGTTCCTTGCCGATCGACGCGGCATCCGTCGAGAGAATGACGCTGAAGAGACCCGGCGGCACGCCGGCGCGTTCCGCCAGAAGGGCAAGTGATAGTGCCGAAAGTGGGGTTTCAGCGGCTGGCTTGGAGATCACGGCGCATCCGGCGCCGAGTGCCGGGGCGAGTTTGCGCGCGAGCATCGCATTTGGAAAGTTCCACGGCGTGATCGCAGCGACGACCCCGATCGGCTGCTTGAGAACAAGGATGCGCTTGTCCCCCTGATGGCCGGGAATGGTGTCGCCGTAGATGCGTTTGGCCTCTTCGCCGAACCACTCCACATAGGAGGCCCCATAGAGGATCTCTCCGCGCGCCTCGGAAAAAGGTTTGCCCATTTCCATGGTCAGGATCGAAGCGAGATCATCAACGTTCGCAACCATCAGGTCGTAGAGCTTGCGCAAGACAGCCGCACGCTCCTTGCCGGTCTTTTTCGCCCAGCCCGCTTGCGCCTTGTGAGCGACGTCAATCGCGTGATGCGCGTCGGCGCGGCCAAGATTGGGCAATGTTGCGATCGTCTCCCCGGTCGAGGGATTTTTTACCTCAAACGTCTCGCTTCCCTCGCCCGCGCCTCGCCATACCCCGCCGACCGGGGCCTGGTCTGTGACGAGCGAACGATCCTTGAGCCTGGAAAGCAGCGCCTCGGAAATAGCCATGATAGAGGACCTCCTCGAATGATCGGTATGCGGGTCAGTGCCCCTGGTGTGACGTCACATGCACTATCGCGTCAGGCGAAGGCGTGGGTCGAGCCGCTATCGAAGCTCAACCACGCCTGATCCCCCCGTGTTAGTTGGGAAATCGCCCGATGGCCGAACGGAAGCCTCACCGACAGGGTGTCACCGCTGCTTGTTTGGGTGGCGACTTCGATGTTGTTGCCAAGGAAGGTGATGTCGTCGATCGTGACCGAGAGCCCCGCATCGACCGGTGCCTGCGAAAGCGACAGCCGTTCGGGCCTCAACAGTAGAGAGGCCTTTCCTGCCGCCTTCCCGCCATGCATCGGCACGCCGTCGACGACAGTGCCGCCGGGGAGCGCCAGCCTTGCCTTTCCATCTTTGTTTGAGAGGATCGCAGCCTCTATGAAGTTGCTGTCTCCGATAAAGCCCGCGACAAAATGGGTGGCGGGATTGGCATAGAGTTCTTGGCCGGTCCCGATCTGGTCGATTTCGCCCTGGCTGAATACGGCAATGCGGTCGGACAGACGCAGCGCCTCCTCCTGATCGTGGGTGACATAGAGGATGGTGACGCCGGTCTCCTGATGAATACGCCGGATTTCGAACTGGATCTCCTCGCGCAGTTTTTTGTCGAGTGCCGACAGCGGTTCGTCCATCAGCAGGACGGGCGGATTGTAGACAAGCGCTCGGGCCAGCGCGACGCGCTGCTGCTGACCACCCGACATCAACGCCGGTTTTCGATCCTCGAAACCGTCGAGCCTCACCAGCTTAAGTGCGGCTTTCACACGCTCGGCAATCTCGGCTTGCGGCCGACGGCGGATGCGCAACGGAAACGCCACATTCTCGCCGACCGACAGGTGTGGGAAGAGCGTGTAGCGCTGGAACACCATGCCGATGTTGCGTTGATGGGAAGGCGTCGACAGAAGGCTCTTGCCGTTGAGCAGGATGTCACCGTCGGTCGGATCCTGGAAGCCCGCGAGAATGTAGAGGGTCGTCGACTTGCCGGACCCTGAAGGGCCAAGGAACGTCATGAACTCGCCCTCGGCAATGTTCATGGTGACGTCCTTAACGGCCGTGAACGAGCCGAACTTCTTTCGAATGCCGCGGATGCTGAGGAAGGGTTCAGTCATGTCTTTTGTCCCTTACGGAAGAGTGACGCGAGCACCATCAGCACGATGGTAAATGCGATAAGAAGGGTGGAGGCTGCGGCAATCACCGGCGTCAGATCCTGTCGGAGCGTCGCCCAGATCTTGACCGGGAGCGTTTGCAATGTCGGGCTCGCCATGAAGATGGCCAGCACCACCTCGTCCCAGGACGCGAGGAACGAAAAAACCGCAGCAGCGAAGATACCGTGGCTAACCGCAGGAACGGTGACCCTCAGGCGCGCCTCCCACGGGCTCGCACCGCAGAGAACCGCCGCATCCTCGATCGATTTGTCGAATCCCTCAAGCGCGTTGCCGATCGAGATGATCGAAAACGGCAGCGCGATCAGCAGGTGGGCAATAATGAAGGCGAGCGTCGTTCCTGCCAGGCCGAGTTTTAGGAACAGGGCGTAAAGCGCCACTGCCAGCACGACCACCGGCAGGATCATCGGTGTCAGGAACAACGCACGCAACGCTTCCCGCCCCACGAAGGTGCCTCTGTTGAGCCCCAGTGCAGCCAAAAACCCGATCGCGACCGACAAAACGGTCACGATGGCGGCGATCTTCAGGCTGGTCAGTGCGGAGTAAAGCCAACGCGGGTCTGCGAACAATTGATGATACCACCTGAAGGTCCAGGATGGCGGCGGAAAGATCAGCCATTGCGACGAGCCGAATGACAGCGCGGCAATGAAAACGATCGGCATCACCAGGAACAGGCAGACCAGGACCGTCAGGCCGATCAGGAAGGTTCGAAGTCCGCCGAGTTTTTCGAAATCGAGCAGCATGATCACCTCGCCCTGTTGGGATTGAAGTATTTGAGCTGCACCGCGTAGAGCGCCAGCGTCACGACGAGAAGCACGAGCGCTGCGGCCCCACCCATCCCCCAATTGACAAGCGATTGCACGAACTGCGCCACGAGTTCGGCGAGCATCATGTTGGAGGTGCCACCGAGCAGCGCCGGGGTGACGAAGTAGCCAAGCGACATGACGAAGACCATCAGTGCGCCGGAGGCGATGCCAGGCAGGGAAAGCGGCAACAGCACGCGCAGGAAACACTGCAATCGAGTGGCACCACAAAGGGCTGCCGCGCGCAAAATCGCGGGGTCGATGGCGCGGATGACACCTATCAACGGCAGTATGACGAAGGGCAGCATGATGTAGGTCATGCCAATGGTCACGCCGACGAGGTTGTTGACGAGAGGAAGCGGCGTGTCGATGACGCCAAGCCCCATCAGGGTCTTGTTGACGAGACCGGTGCGCTGCAACAGCACCATCCACGCGTAGGTGCGGGCAAGCAGGTTCGTCCACATCGACAGGATAATGATCGCCAGAATGAGTCGCGACCACCGCTCGGGCATGATGGCGAGCAACCAGGCGACCGGATAGCCGACAACGATTGCGATGACGGTGACGACCCCGGCAACGATGAACGTGTTGAGGAAGATCCTCAGATATGTCGTCGAGCCCAAAAGGGTCGCGTAATTCTGGAGCCCCGGCTCAGGCTCCAATACGCTTCGCAGCAGGAGCATCAGCACCGGAAGAATGAAGAAGACCGCGACGAGTAGGAGCGCAGGGACAAGATAGCCGAAGCCGCTGTCCCTCGTCCCGCTGCCCCTTGCGCTGACTGTCGCCGAAAGAACCATTGTCGAACATCCGTTGGGTTGGTGGCGGACCGGGTATTGGCCGATCCGCAAGCGTCTTGGCAGATGTTTCCTATTGCGCCTGCCACGCGTACCAGCGCGTACCGATCTCGTCGCGATGCTCGGCCCAATACTGCATGTCCGCGTTCACCTGGGTCTCGGCCTGCATGTCGGGGAGGCTCTTGCGTTGCTCGGGCTCCATCAGCGCAGCCGACTTCACATTGATCGGCGCGTAGCCGGTGACGGCAGCGAATTCCGCCTGAGCCTTGTCGCTGGTGGCCTGCGCAATGAACTTCATTGCCGCTTCCTTGTTCTTCGTGCCCTTCGGAACGACGAGTGCGTCAGCGGCAGTGATGTTGTTGGTCCACGAGGTTTCAACCGTGACGCCGGTGTCAGCGAGCGCCGTCAGACGGCCATTCCAGAAGGAACCGAACGGCGCCTCCGCCGAGGCGAGCAACTGCTGGGATTGCGCGCCGCTATCCCACCAGATGATGTCGGCCTTGATCGTGTCGAGCTTCTTGAAGGCACGATCGAGATCGAGTGGATAGAGCTTGTCGGCGGGAACGCCGTCGGCAAGAAGTGCGGCCTCGATCACACCGGGGGCCGACCACTTGTAGAAGGTGCGCTTGCCGGGGAACTTCTCTGTGTCGAACAGGTCTGCCCAGGTTTTCGGGCAGGCCGCGACCGCGTCCTTGTTGCAGCCGATAACAAAGGAATAATAGAAGCTCCCGACCGAGTAATCGGTGACAAAGCGTGGATCAAGGTTCGCCTTGTCAATGACCGCGAAGTCGAGCTTCTCGAGAAGGCCCGCCTTGCCAGCCTGAACGGCGTAGTCGCCCTCCACATCGACCACATCCCAGGTGACGTTGCCGGCCTCGACCATCGCCTTGAGCTTGCCGTAGTCGGTCGGACCGTCCTGCGTCACATTGATGCTGGTGCTCGCCGCGAAAGCGTCCGCCCAATGGGCCTTCTGTGCGTCCTGGGTCGTTCCGCCCCAACTCGTGAAGACCATGTCCTCAGCGGCAGCGGTCCCTGCGGCAAAGCCGAGCGTTGCCGAGACAAGCGCGATTGCAATTCTCTTCTTCATGTTCTCATCCTCCCAGTTCAGTTGTTGGTTCCGGTCGTCACACCGGCGCTGTGCCTCCAAGCGGCGAAAAAGCCGCCGGTGTCATGATCTTGTTGTCCGCAGTCACGATCAGGTCGCGGATCTTCGGCAGGAAGGCCTGCCATTCGGGATCGGCAGCAAGGCGGGCACGCCGCGCCTGGCGGTCGTCGAGGCTGTCGAAACCCCAGATATGCACGATCTCGTTGATCGGGCCGATCTCGGACGAGAAGTAGCCGACGAGGTTTCCGAGGTGGCGCTTTTGAATGGCAATGCCGATCTCTCCGACGACCTTGAGGTATTCGGGGATGCCGCCGTTCTTCAGCCGGTAGGTGCGGATTTCGTAGTACATGGCTCACCGCATCACGAATGGATCAGGGAACGGCTCGTCCGACGTGCGCAGCCAGACAGTCTTGGTTCTGGTGTAGTCGAGCGCCGCAGCAAGCCCTCCTTCGCGCCCATGGCCGGACTGGCCATAGCCGCCGAACGGCGCGATCGGCGAAACGGCGCGATAGGTATTGATCCAGACGATGCCGGCCCGAAGCCTCTTCACCATCCGATGCGCGCGGGTGAGGTTCTGCGTGAACACACCGGAGGCCAGGCCATAACGCGTGTCGTTGGCCAGCCGCACCGCTTCGATCTCGTCGGAAAATGACACGACCGAGAGGACAGGCCCGAAGAGTTCCGTCTCGACAGAGGGCGAATTGACGCCGTCGCAGTCGAGGATAGTCGGTTGGTAGTAGAAGCCATGGCCCTCGCCTGCCTGGCCGCCGGCAACGACCTTTGCGCCGGCACTCACGGATGCGGCAACCACACTTTCGATATGCTCCCGCTGCCGGCGGGTGCAGAGCGGGCCGACCTCAGTCGCCATGTCGAGTGGTGCGCCGATCCGGATCGCAGCAGTCTTGGCCTTCAGCATGGCCAGGAAACGATCCTTGATCGAGGCTTCAACGATCAGCCGTGAGCCAGCCACGCAGCTCTGTCCGGTGGCAGCAAAGATCCCTGCAACCTGCGCGTTGGCCGCACTTTCAAGATCGGCGTCAGCAAAGACGATGAAGGGCGACTTGCCACCCAGTTCCAGCGAGGTGCTCGCGAGGTTTTCTGCGGAATTGCGCACGACCTGGGCGGCCGTCGAGGGTCCTCCCGTGAACGCGATATGCGCGACGCCTGGATGCCTTGTCAGGGCGCTGCCACAGGAGGCACCAAACCCGGTCAGGATGTTGACTACGCCTTTCGGGAAACCGGCTTCGTGTACCAGGCGAGCAAATTCCAGCATTGGCGCCGGGCCATCCTCAGATGCCTTAACGACGAGCGTGCAGCCGGCGGCGAGTGCCGGACCGATTTTGACGGCAGCGAGAAAGAGTTGGCTGTTCCAAGGCACGATCGCCGCCACAACCCCGACCGGCTCGCGCCGTGTCCAGACATCCATATCCGATTTGTCGATCGCCAACGTGGCACCTTCGATCTTATCGGCGAGACCGGCATAGTAGCGGTAATATTCCGCGACATAGGCGATCTGGGCGGAGGTCTCGCGAATGATCTTGCCGGTGTCGCGGGTCTCAAGCTCGGCAAGGCGCTGCGCGTTTTCCTGGACGAGGTCGGCGAGCTTGTAGAGCAGCTTGCCGCGAGCGCTTGCCGTCATTGCCGGCCAGGCGCCGCCCCAGAGCGCTTGTTCGGCGGCCCTGACTGCTCGGTCGACATCATCGTCTCGCGCTTCCGGCATCGAGGCCCAAACCTCTCCGCTTGCGGGATCGAGGGAGTCGAACCGGGAGGTTCCGTCCTCAAACAGACCGTCGATATATTGCTGGAATCTTTGCATCACAGCCTCACTTGAAAGCTGGCATCACGTCGGCGATGAAGCGCTCGAGCGAAGCTTTCTTGCGCTCGAAGCTCATGCCTGTGTCGATCCAGAACGAGTATTCGTCGAAGCCGAGGTCCTCGTAGACCTTGAGGCGCTTGATCACCTCGTCTGCCGTGCCGATCGGCATGTTCGCCTGCATCTTTTCTGGCGCGAGGTTCGAGTTGGCGGCCAGTTCTTCTTCGCTGAGACGCGCGATCAGACCCTGGTTGATGGGCCGCTCGTTCTTGAACCAGGCGAAGAAGTAATTGTAGTAGGCGCTCACCTCGCTTGCCGCCTGCTCGATATCGGCCTGACTGCTGCCGACATAGGTGTGGAGAAGCAGCATGATCTTTGGACGCGGCACCCCTGGCACTTTCTCACAAGCCGCGTTGAAGCGTTCCATCAGGCTGGCAATTTCGGCCTCACCGTTGGCGAGCGGCGTGCACTGAACGTTACAGCCATTGGCGACCGCGAATTCGTGGCTGTTCGGATCGCGCGCCGCCACCCAAATCGGCGGATGCGGCTGCTGTACCGGCTTCGGAGCGGACGTGGTTGAAGGAAACTTCCAGAACTCTCCATCATGCGCGTAGTCGCCGGCCCAGATCCCCTTGACCGCCGGGATCAACTCCCGCATCCGCTGGCCGGCGCCCCAGGCGTCGAGGCCAGGCAACAGACGCTCGTATTCGAAACTGTAAGCGCCGCGGGCGATACCGAGATCGAGGCGACCGCCCGAGATGATGTCGGTCATTGCCGCTTCTCCGGCAAGCTTGATCGGATGCCAGAAGGGAGCAATCACCGTGCCGGTACCGAGCCGGACATTCTTCGTCCTCCGCGCGAGGTCGGCCATGTTGACGAAGGGGTTCGGCGCGATGGTGAAATCCATGCCGTGATGCTCACCGGTCCAGATCGCATGCATGCCGCCCCTGTCGGCGATCTCGCAAAGCTCAACGAACTCCTCGTAGAGCTCCTGATGGTTCTGGTTGGCGTCGAGCCGCTCCATGTGCACGAAAAGCGAGAATTTCATGGTTCATCCTTTCGCGGCCACGGCGTGGACGCGGCCCTTTTCCTGATTGCCGAAATAGACCCCGAAGTTGCCGAGCATGCTTTCCGACCCGTAGCGTTTGACGATGTCACGCACGGCTGCATCGGAAATCTCGGCAAGCGGAGGATTGTTGACCGGGAAGAATCGCCCTACCTGAGGCTCACCCTCACCAAGTCCAACCCGATAGACGACGTGCTGGCGCCCTGTTTTCGTATCCTCGTAGACGGAATACAGAAGGCCCGTTTGCACGCTCAGTCCGGTCGCATCTGCAAGGTGCGCCTCCAGTCCCTCCAGGCCTTCGCTTTCGGCCTTTTCAACGAATGGCAGAGTCCAACCGCCTTTGCCATCTTCAACGAGAAGGACGTTGTCGTCGCGCACGGCTACGGCGCCGAGCAGGAGCGTGCTGTCCGCCGAGGCGAGCAGGCTCTTTTCGGCAAGCGTCGGCGTAAAATAGCCGCCGCGCGCATAACCAAGCCCGGTCATACCGCTGTTTTCGAAGGCTTCGATGCGGCCAATCAGAATGACATGATCTCCGGCATCCACGACATCGTGCGACGCACAGTCGAACCAGGCGGCGACATCGGTAAAGACCGGCGCCCCGTGGGGACCCTTTCGCCAGGTGACCGCCGCGAAGCGATCCTCGACCGGCCGGGCAAACGTATTCGAAACGTCCTTCTGCCCTTCGGACAGGATGTTCACGCCAAAGCCCTTGGCCGTGGTGAGGGTTGCGCAGTTGCGCGACGTCTTGGCAAGGCAGACGAGCAACAGCGGCGGATCAAGCGAAACGCTCGTGAAGCTGTTGGCGGTAAAGCCGATCGGCGCGCCCTCTTCGTTGTAGGACGTGACGACTGTCACGCCGGTCAGAAAGGCGCCGAATGCATCCCGCAGAGATCGGGCGTCAAAAGTCATTTCTCTACCTCCCAATTCAGCCAATCCATGAGTGCCTCGTTCACCTCCTCCGGTGCTGTGAGGTTCACCATGTGGCGATGCCCAGCGATCACCACGGCCTCGCCGCGAACTGTGGCGGCGGCCATTTCCCGAGCCATTTCCGCGGTCGAGTTCAAGTCGCCGTCGCCGGTCAGGAAGAGCGCCGGGCATGAAACTTTCGGCCAGCAGTCCGCGTAAAGGGAATCTCCCGTTGCGAAGGCCCGGTAAGCCGTCGCGTAGCCGGCAACATCAACCGCCTGCAGCAGAGCGCCGACGAGCCTATAGGCGTCGCCGCCTCGCTCCTCCGATGAAAACCATCGGTCAAGCGGCGCGTTGCGATCGAAGACGCCGCTGACGATCTCGTCTGCCCTGGCCTCGACAGCGTGCCGGGCTGTGATGCTGCGCTTGTAGACACCATTCAGCAATGCCACGCGGCGGATCCTGTCGGGCAACGAGGAAACCGCGCCGGTGGCAATGAGTGCTCCCATCGAGTGCCCAACAACATTGACGTCGCCGAGGTCGAGCTCGCTCAGGAAGTCTCCGAACCAGTCCACGTAATTGGATAGCACCGGCGGCTTCCCCAGAGCCGCGGAAAGGCCATGGCCGGGCAGGTCAACTGCAATCACACGCGCGCGGCGCTGAAGGAATTCGATCTGGGGCTGCCAGGCCTCGATCCGCATCCCCACGCCATGGACGAGGATGACCGTTTCGTCACCCTCGCCTTGATCAAGGTAGGCGATGCCCGAAGGGGTCCTAGACCGCTGCAGGGTTTGCAACATTGTTGCCCAGCTCCTTCAGATCCTGGTAGCGATCGCCGATGCGGTGATGCGGCCGGCCGCCAATGGACGCGCCGAGAGCAACAACGATCTCGTCGGCCGCCGGCGCATCGGGAATGGCGCATTGAATCGTCAGGTAGTGCGAGCGCCGCCCCTCGTCGTTCTTATCCATCAAGGGGATCATGACCGGCGCATTGGCGGGGCCGCGCGTGTTGCAGAAAGCGAGATAGGACTTCGCGCCGACGGCCGTGCGGTAGTGGTTGCCGAACCGGAGCGTGTGGATCAGCGCCGAGGCGTGTTCGATCTCGCCATCAAGGCCGACCACGGCCGATTTCCCATAAGCCTCGACCATTTCTCCGCTTCCCGCCGTATCGATGATCATCTTCGTCAGAAGCTCGCCAAGGACGGGCGCGACCTCGTGGATCTCGGGCTTGAGGTCTTCGACAAAGCCCCTGCCCGCCCAGGGGTTTTTCACGACAGCGATGGCGGCGATCAACGTCAGCGGTTTCGCCGCTTCCTTCCCCCCTTCGATGAACGTCTGCTCGACATGCAAAAGCGTTTTTCGAACCACGGCCGGCATTGCGATCTCCTGTCAATTTGTCTTCTCGTATGTTGGTATACCATAAGACCACGTGTCAAGACCTTGTGCCGGAGATTTTTTGCAGGTAGAGGAAGATATGACCAAAAACAGCGATGCACTTGCCGCCCTCAGGATCGATACGCCTCCCGCAACGTTGCGAGAGATCGCGCTCGAGCGCATGAGACGAGCGATCATCAGTGGCCTGTTTGAGCCAGGCGAGAGATTGGTCGAGCGAGCCCTCTGCGATCAGCTTGGGGTCTCTCGTTCCGTCATTCGCGAGGTCATCCGCCATCTAGAGGCGGAAGGACTCGTAGAAATGCTCGCAAAGCAGGGCCCGATCGTCGCCAAACTCAGTTGGGATGACGCACGGCAAATTTATGACATTCGGGCTGCACTGGAAGCGACCGCTGTCGCCGACTGCGCCAGGGCCGCAAATTCTGACGTCAAGGCGAAACTACGCGTTGCATTGAATGAGCTGGACCGCACATCCAGCGAAAACTCCCCGCCAGGTATCCTGGACGCGACGACCGAGTTCTACCGGATCATCTTCGAAACAGCTGGCCACAACATCGCTTGGGACATTGTCAGCCGGTTGAACAGCCGAATTTCGCGCCTTCGCGTTATGACCCTTTCGACTGCCAATCGAACAGTTTCCGGACCGGCGCAGATCCGAGAGATTTTCGCAGCAATTGAAAAAAATGATCCCGAAGCGGCTGCGGCTGCCTGCCGATCGCATGTTGGTGCCGCTGCGGCAATCGCCCGTACAATTCTCGCATAGCCTTCTAGGGGCGGAACCGTAGTGTAGCGCGTGCAGGGGCCACGGGAATTTAGGCTGCAGGCATACCTCCCGGCCCGGATCGACGGAATAGATCACAGCGAAGACAACCCGCCGTGGATCTTCGCGATCGGTGCTGCCGCGCTAGGTATCGACATCTTGGAATTCTTCGGCGTTCCCGTCAGCGCCATCGGATCCACTGACGCCTGGTGGGACACCGAAGTACTCCCGCGACCTCACGGGACGCACCGTTCCGGACGATACATGGCCTTTATCAACCAAAGACAGCGACGGCTGATTTGACGATGATCCCACCATCCGGACTTCTGCGCAGTTGACGGCCGGTAGCAGCGCGAAAGACTTGCAGCAATTGCAGCGCCGGCGGTACCCGTGACCACATTGTTTTCATGCGCTCCCTGCCATTTCGGCTTTTTCGCACAGCCTGGCCAGTCACAATGCGCTGTGACCAGCGGAAACCGATCTCGTGGAAATACAGGTCGGCATGCTGCGGGCTGATATGATGAAAGACGCCGGCAATGGTGCGGCGGACACGGGAATTGAAACCTTCGACCGAATTGACATGAACGGCGTCGCGAACGTATTCGCGGCTGGAATGCTTCACGGTGTCATGCCTGGCATAGTTCTCGCCAAGGGCCATGAACGCTGTCGCCTCATCGCTCATCAAATAGGCGTCGGGGTCGATCTGCGCTTCGGCGGCACGCGCCGCTGCACGGAGCGAAAGACCCGTCACCACCGCAGCACGCGCGTCACCGGCCGGAGTGCCGGGTGTGACGTCATCTGGTCGCTGCACGATCACCATGACCGGCGTCTTCTGGGTATTCGGCAGACCTTTTCGGCCTCGTCCAGGCGGTGGATCGTCTGGATTTATTCTCGGTCGCCCACCAAGATGAAAATGGTCGATCTCCACCGTGCCGTCGAGCACGTGCTCGCGCGCCGCCATGAGACGCAGCGCGTGTCCCATCCGCCAGGCCGTGGGTTGGCTCACCCCGAGAGCCTCGGCCAGGCGCACCGAGGACAAACCTTTATCCGACTGCAGCATAAGCCACATGCCCTTCAGCCAGACACGCAAAGGAAGTTTTGTGGAATGCAGAGGCGTGTGTGTCGTCACCGTGAACTGGAACCGGCAATCGCCGCTGGAACATTGATAGAGACCCGGACGCGCACGCCGCTTGCCCATATCGCGCCCGGCGATCGCGATCGAACGTTTGTAACCACAGGCAGGACAAACTCTCCCAGCCGGCCACACCATGCTTTCCAGCAATCGCCGACACTGCTCCTCATCGCGAAAGGCCACGATCATATCTTCTGCGGTCCGAATGTTGGTAAGCGCTGCAAGCATCGTTTCCGACATTCTCATCTCCCTCGGATCATGCCCGAAGAATCGCATGGCAATCCCCGGACAGCAAGGATATTGCTGTCTTTTGTTGATAAAGGCCCGATACATTATGCGATCCGAAAGGCACAAAGCAGGAACATCAAATGAACAAGCCCTTCGTTGAAGGCGCAGCTGCCGCGGCTTAACGTCTTCGCTGGCGGCCCCGAGCGCCGTCCATGGCAGAGCCTACAATCGCGAGCGAAACGCATCGATCATCGCTCTTGAGACGTCGCTCGGATAGCAGATTGGAGCAGCACCTCCCGGCTTCGAATACGCGCTCCTGCGCCCGCAACGCCGCCCAGCGCGGTCGCGACTCTCCGGGCATGGGCACGAGCCACTATAACCGGAGATCGACTCAGCGATGATGCGCTGCACGATCACGGAATCGGAAATCCGCGGAACTCTGCCTGGCTCCTCACGGGAGGACTCTCCGGATGCGGAGTTGTCGCGCTTTGGCTCCGACCGAGGTGTGTCGGAACTCAGGAGATGTGATGCGATCCACCCCTCCCGCCGTGTGAGATCGTCTTGGACATGCGACCATTCGCCGTCGACAGACAGTAAGCGGACCGGCCGACCCGCATTGTAGCGATCGAGGATCGGAAACTTTTTCCCCGGTCCCTCTCGTAAGGCGACGCGCTTGCCGCGTACGAAAAACGTGGCGATCACTTCCGTGTCGGCGCTTTGAACCGTTGCAGAGGACTTGTCTTGCTGAGGCGCAGCGGCGAAGACTTGGGTGCCGCCTGCCGCCCCGGGTTTCTGTTCTTGCAGGACAATTCTTGCTGAAGGCAGCCGCGTTTCAATGACCGCCGCTCGCTCGTCGCTATTCGCACCGAGCCAATAGATCAATGTTGCAGCTACGGCCCCGCCAACAAGAAATCGTCGCATGATACTTCCCCGCCCCTGGGTTGTATCATTTAGCGCTTTCTGGAAGACGGCAAGCCCACGAAATAGTATCCGGGCTCGTGACCGATATCCGCATTATCGTTCAAACACGCACGGAAATCTCCGATCGAGATCCTTGACCCGTCGCTCTGTTAACCGTTGCGGCTTTTTTGTGTTGCAACTTCAATTTGATCAATGTTCTCTGAATATAAACAGAGCGTGGGAGTTTCCGTTCGGCCTCATTCGCATATGGGCATTCTGCCTGGCCTTTTCGCTTGTGGGCAATCCAGCGCTCGCTGCCACGAAGAAATTTGGTCCCTTCTCATTCGAGGAGAGCGACCCCAGCGTCATCACCCTCGCAGGCGAGATCGACCTCTATTCCGCCCTGAATTTCAGGCGGGCGCTGCATGCTTCTCAGAAGGCCAGATTGCTGGTGCTCGACAGCGTCGGCGGCGCTGTCCAGATGGCACTGCTGATAGCTGACGACGTGAATGAGAGGCGCCTCTCCACCTTTATCCCGAAAGGCAAAGGTTGCTATTCGGCCTGCGCCTTTATTTTTATGGCGGGTGTCGAGCGCCAGGTAGACGGTGAGCTTGGCGTCCACCGCTGTCGATTTCCGATATCATCGACATGCTCGCTCGTTTCGATACGCCGGCGGAAGTCATGACAACGATGTTCAAGACGCCTCCGTCGCAGATGCATGTGTTCTCGAGCGAAGAAATCGGTCGCTATAAGCTCAACCGCAAGGGCGCCGCGACGACCTCGAACGAGCCGATTCCCACAACTCCGGCCGTCAGTCTCGAGGGTGCGCCCCCCTCGACGGCAAACTCAACCGCACTTCCCACCCCTGAGCCAAACAGCCAACAAGTGGCCGCTACCAACCCTTCGCCGATCGATCCCGGTCAGACTGACAAACTGTCGGCAATTGAAGAGTTCGCCCGTAAGCCGACGCGGATCGCCGTCTACACTGGCCTTGACCTGTTTGGCGATGACCTCGCGTCGAAGAGAACGGTCGACGTCGCCAAGTGCGCCACGAGCTGCCTGGAGATGAATGGCGTCTGTAAAGCGTTCACCTTCAATGCCAATCCGAAGATTGTGCGCGGACAGAATTGCTTTCTGAAAGCAAACGAAGGTCGCGCGGATGGCAACTCGGTCGCTATCTCTGGGAAATTCCTGGCGAGCGCTGATCCAGACCCAACGCCATTTAGCATGGGCACAATCGATCCGAAGAAGGCGCTGTTCGAGGATGTCGATCTGCCTGGAGGCGACCTCGGCGTTCGCGCGTCGATCACGAACGCGACGCCACTTCAGTGCCGACTGGCCTGCATCGACAATGACCGGTGTGTTGCCTTTACTTACATTAAGAAAAAGCGGGAGTGCTGGATGAAAGGTGCCGTCGGCACACCTCTCTTCAAGTCCGGCATGATTTCCGGATTGAAGAGTTTTCAAACGTTCGCACCGGCAAAAGTAGTCGGACTCGAGTGACGACCGACCGCAGTGACCATCTAGTACCTTGAACGGATTCGATTCGGCGCCGCGGTGACCGGGCACCGGTGTGCCCTTCACACGCGCGGTATCTCCTATCCAGACGCCCGGTCAGGGCCGCTTGCCAAACGCAGGCCTATTCACGATCCGGAAAACGATATCGGCGAACGAGCCAAAGCTTCTCGTATACGCCTCCCGTTCGGCATCGGCAGCGGTCTTGCCGATATCCCGCAGAAGATGTTCGCTCTGCCGGTGCCATGGGACAACCGGATTGATGGCAGCAATCCATAGGTCGTGCAGGCGCGTCCACCACCAGGGCCTCTCGGCTGCCGTGCCCATATCCTCTTCGCCTTTACGGATGAAACTCATTGCACTACCCTCCAACCTCGGCGTGGGCATCGTCCGCAACGATCCTCCGTCCCCGTCAAAAGGGTGTGAGGCCGCGTGTGATGGATTCGTAAAAAGAAGGCTTTGGCGAATTCGATGAGACGCCCCTTCCTCACCCTGCTGGGCGGTTTCGACTGCGCGGGCCTTGTTGCAGGGTCTCCAGCCTCGACGCGCAAGGCGCGTGGCTTGGTGGCTTATCTGGCGCTCCTGGCCGGACGCTCCCAATCACGCGAGAAACTTGCCGCCTTGCTATGGGGCGGGGTGGGCGAAGAGCAGGCCCGCGCGAACCTGCGGCAAACTTTGTCGGTGCTGCGGCGAACGCTGGAGGCGACAGGGCGGGAATGGCTCGTGATCAAGGGCGACCGGGTGACGCTCGACCTTCGCGATGCCGATCTTGACGTCTCGCAGTTTGAGGCCCTGGCTGCCGGCTCTGCGACGGACGACCTCGAACAGGCGATCGCCCTCTATTCCGGAGAACTCCTCGAAGGCTTCAACCTTGCGGAAGAGCCGTTCGAAGACTGGCTTCGCACCGAACGGGAAAGGTTGCGGCTGCTTGCCATTGCCATTCTGGAGAAACTCGTCAGCCGCCGCATCGCGGGAAACGACTCGGGCGCCTCCGTTCCCGCGGCAACACGCCTGCTCAGCCTCGAGCCGCTACGGGAGGACATACACCGCACACTGATGCGCGCCTATGCGACGAAGGGGCAGTTCAATCTCGCCCTCGCACAATATCAGCGCTGCTCCGATACGCTGCGCAAGCAGTTGGGCGTCCAGCCCGAGCCAGAAACACAGGCCCTCTACCAGGATCTGCGGGCGCGGCGCACAGCACCGGTTGCCGGGCGGCCGCCAGAAGAAGGGGTGGCCGTTCGAAGGCCGCGCTCAAACCCTCTACGTGAAATCGGAGGGGGTCAACATCGCCTACCAGGTGACAGGCGACGGCCCCTTCGACCTCGTCTATGTGCAAGGCTGGGTTTCTAATCTGGACTACGCCTGGGAGTCGCCGAGACTGTCACGCGTTCTGCACCGTCTTGGTTCCTTCTGCCGCCTAATCCGCATTGACAAACGCGGCACGGGCCTTTCGGATCGTGGCACCGGTTTTCCGACACTTGAACAGCGCATGCAGGATGTTCGCGCCGTACTGGATGCGGTCGGGTCGCAGAAGACGGTCCTGTTCGGCAGCTCGGAAGGCGGGCTCATGTGCATGTTGTTCGCCGCAAGCTATCCCGAACGCACGACCGCCCTTATCTTGCACGGCGCCTATGCGCGGGGTCTCTGGTCATCGGACTATCCCTGGGGGCGCACCCGGGAAGAACTCGAAGAGGAACTGCTTGCCATCGAGCGGGAGTGGGGCCGCCCGGCGGACCTTAGCCGGGCGGCCCCGAGCCTAGTCGACAATATGGTGGAACGCGAATGGTTTGCGGCTTACTTGCGAAATTCGGCGTCCCCCGCCGATGCGGTCGCCTTGTGGCGGTGGAGCGTCGAAATCGATGCGTGCGACATCCTTCCGGCGATCCGCGTTCCGACCCTGATCACCCAGCGAACCGGCGACCGCTGGGTTAAGCCCGAAGAAGGGCGTTATCTGGCAAGCCGCATTCCCGGCGCGACATATGTGGAGCTGCCCGGGGACGACCATATCATCTGGGGCGCCGATGCCGATCGGCTGATGGACGAAATCCGGCGGTTCCTGGCCTCTGCCCAGCCTGTTGCGACCGAAAGCACTTTGCTGACGGTCTTGCACCTGGAGATTCAAGACCCATCCGCGCCCGAGAACAGCTCATTTTCCGGCCGGATGAAAGATTGGCAGGACGACGCCTTTCGGCAGCTTCGTGCTGCCGACGGTGAGGCGGTCGACCTCCAGGATTTCGGGCTTGTCGTCGTGTTCCGGCAGCCCAGCCAGGCGATCGCCTGTGCATTCGAGCTTCGGGACCGCCTGAATCACATCGGCCTGAATGTGCGAGCAGCCGTCCACATCGGCGAGTGCGAAAGGCACCACGGCCTCTATGCCGGCCCGGTCCTGCGGCTTGCCGCGGGACTTGCAGGCTGCGCGGAACCGGGCGACATCATCGCCTCCCGCACCGTGCGCGACCTCGTCATCGGTGCAAACCTCTCATTTGATCCGCGCGGGCAGCTCGACCTGCCCGGGATCCCCGGCCCATGGCCGTACTTTTCCGTTAGACCGATTTCCTAGATCCATGAATTCAGAATGACCTTTTCTCTCCTCTGCTCAGGACAAATGGGTCTTATGCCGATATCGGCATAAGACCCATTATGCCGTAAGCCGGATTATGCCGAATCTGATGAGAACGGCGCTGGAATTAAACAGCAACTCCGCCTTGATGGTCGGCATAATAGCTACCAGTTTGCTTTCCGTTGGCTACACTGGTCGCTGTAAATCCGCTCTCGCCTCTTCGACCGAAGCCCTGATCTCGCATCCCCAGGCGTGGTCATTGATGAGCCCCATCGCCTGCATGAAGGCGTAGACGTTGGTTGGCCCGACGAAGGACCACCCACGCATTTTCAAATCTTTCGATAGCGCGATTGAAGCTGCGGAAGTCGATGCAGTCTGCGGTTCGGCGCAATCTTCACGTCTCGGCTCGAAGCGCCAGATGTAGTTGGCGAAGGAGCCCTCCGCCTTGACGAGTTCTTGCGCACGCTGCGCATTGTTGATGACAGCATTGATTTTGCCACGATGGCGTACAATTCCCTCGTCCTTCAAGAGTCGTTCGATGTCGGCGTCATTGAATTGCGCGATGCGGTTGAAATCGAAGGCCCAAAAGGCAGACCTGAAGTTCTCCCGCTTGGCCAGGATTGTTCGCCAGCTCAAGCCTGACTGAAAGCCTTCGAGGCAGAGCTTTTTCGAAAAGACGAAAATCGTCGAAGACCGGAAAGCCCCACTCGGCGTCATGGTAGTGAAGAAACTCGGGTGCGGCCGCGCACCAACGGCAGCGCAGCCGCCCGTCATGACCCAGGAAAGTTCCGCCCATCGATTACCCTTTCAGGAAAATAAGCCGTTCATCAACGCGGCCTGGCGTGACTTCATGGATCTCGGCGCTCACCACACGCTCTGCCACGAAAGGATCCTCCTGAACCAACGCTTCAAGGCTTTTCCGATCAATATTGTGGGCAAGGAGTGTCCCGCCCGCGTTCGGCTGGAGGCTGCCCGCAAGAAGAAAAGTCCCGCTGTCGAAACCTCTTTTGATCCAGACATTGTGTCCCTCAAGGAATTGGGAGGCTTGCGTCTTGTTGTCCGAAAATCTGAGAAATACGATAAACATGGACTGTCCTGCTTTTTGAGCTGTGATGGAATGAGAAATGCCTCGCCGCGCTGCGACGCGTCGACCGGTGTGTTCGGAGGCAGCTTATCCGCGGTCAGTTTTGGAGCTTTCGGCCGCGATATCCTTCAGCCAATCCTTCATCTGATCGACTTCGCGCTGAACGAAGTCTTCATCCTGGAAGGCATTGAAAAGGGTCGCGGCGCCCTGACTTTGGGAGAGAAGATGCATCGCAAGCGCATCCGCATCGGCTTCTCGGCCGAGTGCGACGAACTGACGGCGGAGCCACGTCCGGAACAGCATGAACAGTCTGCCGGCGTCTGCCCGCGCCGCATGGTTCAGCTTCGCAAGCTCGCTCGTTAAGGTTCCGATCGGGCATCCATACAGTTTGATCTTATCCCCATTCACGATCAGGATATCGATAAAGCTAGAGATCCGCTCTACCGGTGTCTTACCCTCTATCTCCCATCGCTCCAGCATAGCATTGCGATCAGACAGGCGTTTCTGGATTACCGCTTCGAGAATGTCGTCCTTCGTCTTGAAATGATGATAGAAATTGCCGCGAGAAATCTTCACCAGTTCGGCAATGTCTGCAAAGGATGTGTGATCATATCCTCTGCGATAGAACAGATCGTCCGCTACGCCGACAATCTCCTCGCGTGTCGCCCGATTTACCATCGCAGTGCCTCCTGTTGGTCTTCGGCGCTTTAGGCAGCGGAGGCCTCTTCGCCCGTGAAGAACGGATAATCAGTATATCCGGCGTCGCCCCCACCATAGAAAGTCGCTGGATCAGCCGTGTTCAACGGCAATCCCTGCCGGTAACGCCGTACGAGGTCAGGGTTGGCGAGAAAGGGCAGGCCGAATGCCACGAGATCGGCATCGCCATTTGCGATTGCCTGTCTTGCAAGGTCCAAGTCATAGCCGTTGTTCGCGATGTATGTGCCAGCGAAACACGACCGCAGAGCGCGATAGTCAACTGCGGACAATTTTTTTGACATATCCCCCTGAAGCACGTGGACATACGCAAGACCACGAGCGCCAAGCTCCCGGACGATGTATTCGAAATGAGCTTGCGGGTCAGAGTCCCCCATAGAGTTGAAGCCGTTTTCTGGTGTCAGGCGCACACCAATCCTCCCTGCGGGCCAAACTTCACTGACGGCGTCAAGGATCTCATTTAGCAATCGCATACGATTGCCAACACTGCCGCCATACGCGTCACTTCGCCGGTTGCTGCCGTCGCGCAGGAACTGGTCGATCAGGTATCCGTTCGCTCCGTGAATCTCGACCCCGTCGAATCCTGCCCGTTTTGCCAATTCCGCGGCATGGCGAAACTGAGTGACAAGGCCTGCGATTTCCTGAAGCATGAGTTCACGCGGCGTCACAAAGTCCTGCATCCCGGCGTACGTGACTGCCTTGCCGGATGGGCGAACCGGCGATGGCGCAACCGGGACGGCTTCCCCTGGTTGGAGGCTCGGGTGGGAAATTCGTCCGCAGTGTTGCAGTTGGACGAAAATACGACCTCCTGAGGAATGCACGGCGTTGGTCAGTCGCAGCCAACTGCTCACGTGTGTGTCGGTGAAAAGGCCGGGAGTGAAGGGGTAGCCAACAGCCTCAGGAGAAACAGTAGTGGACTCGGCGATGATTAAACCCGCAGAAGCTCGCTGTTGGTAGTGCGAAACCATAATGGGCGTCACATTGCCCTCACCATCGGCGCGGTTGCGCGTCATCGGCGCCATCACCATGCGATTGGACAGAGGCAAATCGCCTAGCTGAAAGGTATTGAAGAGATCGGCGATCACGAAGCTTTCCCCAAACTCGAATTAGGTCATTTGTCCTAGTTCGATGATTAGGTCAATTGTCCTACTTTGTCAACATCGATATCTCTTCCCTGCCGACATGCGGCGAACCACCCTCTTGCGGCACTCCTGGCGTGACGTAATCAACTCGACCACGTCGTGTCTGCCAGCAGGTCAGCAAAGCTCAACGCCGGCGACACGATCGCGCTCGGCACGCCGATTTTCACGCCCTATCTCGAAATGCCGGAACTGGAGGACTACAACCTCAAGACCATCAATGTCAGCGCCGAGCAGGAAGACCGTTTCCAGTTCACCGACGAAGACATCAAGGCGCTGGAAAACCCCCAGGTGAAGGCGCTGTTCCTGGTGAACCCCGGCAACCCGTCCGCCGTTGCCATGGATCCGGATTCGATCAAGCGCCTCGTCGACCTCGTCAACAAGAAGCGCCCCGACCTGATCGTCCTAACGGACGACGTCTACGGCACCTTCGTTCCGGGCTTCCAGTCGCTGCTCGGCCATCTGCCGCGCAACACCATCGGCGTCTATTCCTACTCGAAGTATTTCGGCTGCACCGGCTGGCGCCTCGGCGTGGTTGCCGTTGCCCAGGACAACATCTTCGACGAGAAGATCAAGGCCCATGCCGAGCCGACCCAGAAGCTTCTGGAAAAGCGCTACAAGGCGATGACGCCGAAGCCGCGCGACGTGAAGTTCATCGACCGCATCGTCGCCGACAGCCGCGACGTGGCGCTGAACCACACCGCCGGCCTGTCGCTTCCGCAGCAGGTGATGATGACGCTCTTCAGCCTCGTCGAGCTGATGGATGTCGAGAAGCTTTACCAGAAGGCCTGCATCGCAATCTGCACGAAGCGGTTCTGGAACCTGATCGAGGGCATGGGCGTCGAGTCCAATCCGGGCATCTATTTCGACCACTACTACGGCATCATCGATTTCGAGTTCTGGCTGCGCAAATATGTCGGAGAAGATGTCGTCGCTTGGGTGAAGGACAACATCCACCCACTCGACATTCCGTTCAGGCTTGCCGAAGACCACGGCATCGTGCTCCTCAACGGCTCGGGCTTCGACGCGCCAAGCTGGTCGGCGCGCGTCTCCTTCGCCAACCTCAACGATGATGCCTATTCGCAGATCGGCCGTGCCGTGCGTTCGGTCGCGCGCGGATACGTGCAGACCTACCAGGCGGCCAAGGGCCTGAAGATCAGCTAGCCGGTCGAGGCGGCCGGCAGACCCGCCGGCCGCCTCTGCAGCCACCAGAGACGGGTAAGCTATGTAGCGCAAGGTCCGAAACTTCGTTCGATTAGAAGGAAGAAGGTCGGCCAACTCGAGCCTGTCCGCCGCTTTTACGCCCGATCCCGGCTAGCCGCTGGAGTATCTGGTTAGATTTCGGTTCACATGCAGGCCCACGTTTAGAAGTGCTTGCAGCGAACGCCCGGGTATGCGGCCGAAGACGACGACATCGAACGCACGGAAGCCGTAGTGACGGGCTTCTCGCGTTAGGTCGATCTTGAAGACTTCATAGCGCGTTTCGATGGCAAGGATTTACTTTGGCCAGCTGCGCTCAGCGAAAAGTAGTGGGTTGGTTATTGGCAGTCGTCACCACTGCCTTGCGCGACCATTTCTCCTTTGCTGAGCCTCAAACAATCGATGGTAGCGTCTGCGCTGAGAACGCGGATCCGATATGGACTGGACGCAATGGAGACCGTCGTCCCGCCGTTCGGCCGCTTACACAGGTGGGCCGAACCGGTCCAGCTGCAATTCATCTCTTCGGCGCTTTGGAAGATATTGTAGCCATTTGCCCGAAGTGCACGCTGTACGTTTTCCCGCACGTTCAGCGAGACGGAGTTCTCATTCCCTTTGCTCAGATCACTGTTTTCGGCTGCAGAGGACTTTGCTTCCGCCCTTCTGCGTTGCTCTTCTTTGAGAATGGCGATCTCGGACTTTGCTCGTTCTGCCGCCGCTTCTGCAGCCACTGCGCGTCGTTCCGCCAGGTCCGCCCGTTCGGCTTCGCTTTCGGCACGGGCAACCGCGTCACGCTGTGCGTTCGCCGCAGCTTCAAGCTCGCTGGCTCGACTCGTCTCCGCGCCATTGAATATTGCTTCAGCCGCCTCGGCGTGCGCCAAGCACTCCTCTACAAGCGCCACGACTCGCGACCGAGCCTGCATCGGGTTGTCCAAAAGATCGGCGGCGATCTCGCCTTTCTAGATCTGGCGGATGTAAAGGCCGTCAACGGTCTTTACGCGGAACTGTTCCCTGAAGGGCAGAGGCCGGCTCGGACCATATATCAGGCCGCCAGACTGCCCTTCGGCGGCCGCATCAAGGTGCAGGCGGTTGCGGCGCGCTGAACGCCACACGCATCTGTGAACGCCCCGGATGACGCAAGCGTTTTCTCGGCGGTCGGGTGTGCCTCCTCTTGAGCCTGTCTCATGACCGCGGAGTGGATCGGCCGACGCCCGGTACAGTCGCGACACTTCGTTCTTGCGGGCGCGCCGCGCGATCTCCCGGTCGAGTTCTGAGATCCTGCCGTTCAGCTCGGCCAGGATCTCCAGCGTGACCCTGAAAATCGCGAGAGCTGCTGCCGGCCGAGGAAGTCATCTCATCTTTCTCAAACAGGTCGGTCAGCATCGCCGCATAGGTCGGTCCTTGCGCGCGACCCAGCCATTTTACGTCAGGCGGACACTGATTGCATTGCTCAGCTGAGTTCGCTGGCGCACCGGGAAGCAGAGGACCGCCGCTCCCCTGGCAGTCGGCATGGTTACGCCTCCGATGTCTGTGGCGGTACCGCCCAAATCGACCTCCAGAAGCTATCGGGACGATCGGCCGATGATTTCCCCATCGCGGCAGAAGAGAATAAACGGCTCCTGGAGCGAGCAACACAAATTGATCTTACCGCGCATCGGACTTAAGCTTTTGCACAGAGAGGGCTCCGATGGAACGTCGCCTTTCCGCCATCCTTGCCATCGACGTCGTCGGCTATAGCCGACTGATGGAGGTTGATGAGCGCGGCACTTTCGGCCGAATGCAGGGACGGCTCAAGGGATTGTTCGCGCCAAGGATTGCGCAATATAACGGTCGCATTTTCAAGCTCATGGGCGACGGCCTGCTGGCCGAGTTCGCCAGCGTCGTCGACGCGGTCGAATGTGCCGCCCTGTTGCAGCAGGCCGTAGCAGCGAGCATCGATGACGCCCCGGCCGGCCAAGGGATCGAGGTGCGCATGGCGGTCAATCTCGGTGATGTCATCGTCGACGGGGACGACCGGCACGGCGAAGGCGTTAACATCGCCGCACGCCTTGAAAAACTGGCCGAGCCAGGCGGACTGATCGTCTCACGCGCAGTCTACGACCAGGTGCGCTCCAAGGTGGCCCTCAACTTCGACGATCTGGGCGAAGTCTCACTTCGAAACATCGTTCAGCCGGTGCAGGTCTACCGGGTTCTGCGGATCGGGCAACTGGGGCGGACGGACATTCTGACGGTGAGCACTTCCCCGAACTTCGCTTCCAAGTGGCTGATTCATCGTCTCGGCGACTTCGTCAGGAGCCATCCCGAAATCGATCTCAGGATCAGCGCCTCACTGCACCACGTGGATTTCGCGCGCGAGGGTGTCGATATGGCGATCCGTCACGGCGAGGGGCAATGGCCGGGCCTCCATGTGACGCGGCTGATCTCCGAGGAACTGTTTCCGGTCTGTAGTCCGAAAATGCTGCGTGGGCCGAATGCCCTGCGCACCCCGCGGGACCTGGCGCGGTATCCACTTTTGCACCTGAACGATCGGCGCGACTGGCAGGAGTGGTTCGAGGCGGCGGGTCTCGACATTGTGGATGGCGCGCGTGGTATCGTTTTCAACCAAGCCAGTATGGCGATCGACACGGCGGTTGACGGTCAGGGGATTGCCTTGGCACGCACAGCGCTGACGGCGTGGGATCTGCGCAAAGGTCGGCTGGTCAGGCCATTCGACCTGGCACTGAGCGTGCCATATGCCTATTGGATCGTTTGCCCGCGAGCCAGTGCCGAGCTGACAAACGTCGCAACTTTCCGGCAATGGCTCCTTGAACAGGCAGAGGGGGACGCAGCCGAGCTATCTTTGATTTTTCAGCGTCAGGCCGTAAACGCCAAGAGAAATACGCCGGGCCAGCAGCGTTCCTGAGATGCGTGGAGCCAGTTCTGATGGTTCGTAAGGTCCTCGTCGGGCCGCATGGGATTGGCCGATATCTCGGTGACCAACGCGACGTTCTCTTAGGCGGTCAGGCTCGGTATGAGATTGTAGAATTGGAAAAAAACGCCGACGTGCTCACGTCGCTAGACGTGAGACCGCGTTCTCCAAGGGCCGTCAGCTCGGTGCTGCGGAAGAAGAGCTGCCCGCTCGTCGGGCGACCGAGGCCGCCCATGATGTTCAACAATGTCGACTTGCCGCTCCCTGAGGGCCCCAGCATGACGACCAGTTCACCCGCTTGTATGTCGAGACTGACATTGCACAGGGCATGCACGGCGACTTCGCTGGTGTAGGGTCAGCGCGGCTCGGATGCCATGCGCCACCTCAGCTCTCCCTACATCATGCCCATCATGGGCGGCAGCAGCAGCTTATCAGCCATCTGCTTCTGCTCCGTCCCGAGCGATTGATAGAGAGGGGCAAGGGCAGCCTTCATTTTCCGCACGCCCTCGAGACGGCTGTTCAACATGCTTTCCCGACGTTCGAGACGCTGCAACGGAGTCGCTGCGGCCCCGCCCGGCGTGCCCATGGCGTCTGGCATTTGCATCATGCCATCCTTCATGCCGCCGGCATTGGCACGCAGAATATCGGCGAAGGCGTTCCACGACGCCTCCTGCTCCGACGTAATCTTGAGTTCCGTCTTCAGGAACGCGATCCGTCCCTCGACATGTTCGGGAGCCATCATCTCGGCCATCGGCCCCATGCCCGGCGGTCTCATTCGTCCCGGTCCGCCAGCCATCATCCGCATCATGTTGCCCATCATGTCACCCGACATCATGCCGCAGGACATCATGGAATTCGGGTCCGCCGCGGAATCCGACGGCTGGGCCATTTGTTCGCTCGTCTGCTCTACAGGAGCCTCGGGATGGTGCGCGTCTTCCGCAAAGACTGGCGTCGAGAGCATGAGTACCGTACCCGCCAGCAGGATTGTCCGCAGTGTCGTCATTTCGCTTCTCCTAAGCTCCGATAAACGACTGGTATCGAGGGTACGACGGCTGAGACAGTTCACATTGACGCAGATCAAGCTCAAATCAGAAGTCGCAAAGGCGGGCGAGACCAAGAAATACAATCAAAGCAGCGCAGGAGAGATATTCTGGCCGGCTGGCTATTGACCTTGCCATCGTTGGAAGCACCACATTCGACCATATCAATCCTTCACGAGGAGTTCTCGAATGTACCATCTCAACATCCCCGACATGACCTGCGGACACTGCGCCGGAGCGGTCGAGATAGCGGTAAAGTCGGTCGACCCCAACGCCAAGGTCGCCGTCGATCTCGATGCCAAGACCGCATCGATCGACTCTCCGGCGGCCTCCGACGCATTTGTTACCGCGATCGAGGAAGCGGGCTACCAGGCCTCCTTCACGAAATCCTGCTGCAGCCACGTCGCGTGATGTCACCGCGGCGGGCGCGCCCCCTTGCTGCTGCGTGCGCCCGCGTTGGGGAGCTAGATAATGAATATCGAAGGCCTCGCTCTTGATCATCTGCGTGTCTTCCTCGCCGTTGTCGAGGAGGGCAGCTTTTCGGAAACCGCGCGGCGCTTCGGCCGCGCGCAATCGGCAGTCAGCCGCACGATCAGCACATTGGAACGGCAGCTCGGCGTAGAGCTTTTCGCACGCTCGAACTACCGCCCGACGTTAACCGACACGGGGACGGCCCTCCTTCCGCATGCGGTCGAAGTCGTTGCCCAGGCGGATCGTCTGAAATCCCACGCCAACGCGCTGTCCGGCGGACTGGAGCCGGAGCTCTCAATCGCGGTCGACTGCGCTTATCCGATCAGCAGTCTTTCCCGCCTCCTGAGGGATCTTCATTTCGCGTACCCTACCGTCGGCGCAAAAGTGCAGGTCGAAGCTCTTGGCGGTGTCGCGGAACTCGTCCTAAACGGGAGTTGCTCAATCGGGATTGTCGCTACACTGCCCTTCATTACCCCTGCCTTGCAAGGCTATGCCCTCGACGGTATCCAGACCCTCCCCGTCGCGAGCCCGGATCACCCTCTCACCAGGCTTGATGATCCCGCCGATAGCCTCACGCTTCGGGAACACGTCCAAATAGTTCTCACCGACCGGACCGATCTCACGAAGGGACGAGACTTCGGTGTCCTCTCGTCAAACACGTGGCGCGTCTCGGCTTTGGGCGCGAAGCACGAACTCCTTCGAGCGGGACTAGGCTGGGGAAGCATGCCCTTGCATCTCGTTGAGGAGGATCTCGCCTGCAATAGGCTGAAAACCCTTGCGATCGACTCGCTACCCTCGCAAGGAGAGGTTCTGCCGGTTAATGTCGTGCATCGCGCGGACGCCATCCTGGGTCCCGTTGCGCGCTGGTCCATCCAACGCCTGAGATCGACGCGGAGCGGTTTGCTCCGATCCTGACAGCTCGCGCATCGGAACTGCCCCCGCGCAGCAATCACGATCTCCTGAGGAAATGCCGTGCTTGTCGTAGCTCACAGATCGCAGGGTTGCGGAGGTCTTGAATACTTGAGTAACAGGATTGCTCAGGAGCCCGCCATGAAACACCGTTCCGGCCCCTCGGACGCAGCCTTGTCACTTGCAGTCGCTTAAGCAGCATTCGGGCGCGGAACAAATGCATTCGCCTCGCCGTTGGACGTTGGAACGCTCGCAGGCATGCGCAGAAGTAGATCAGGAAGAATTCCGATGTCCCGCAGGATCAAAGATGAGAAGGTCCAGAAAATTAACCTCATGTTGAGCCAGGCCGTTACGGCAATGCGCGTTAACGAAAGGTTGCTATGCGAATTGTTGCGGTGGGCTGCCGACCAATGCGATGATCCAAACCGGTTCATCCATGACGCCGTGGAGAAAGCTAGAAACGATCTGACACGTGCCGGCACGGACGACAGTATGACGTCTTTGATCGCCACTCACGAAGCGCTCGAATACCTCGATCATCTCGCCACGGAGATCCAGGAGATTCGGGCGAAGCGCTCTCCAGCCGGAAATACCGGTGAGCGCAGCGATATACCCCAACTATCCATATTCCAGTTAAATGACTTGCGCGGTCATGCCCCTGACACATGAGGCGGCGTGATAACGCTCTTAACCGGCCTTCCGGGACCCGAAGACTTGCTACCGGGAACAAACGCCAAGTCTGCAGGGAGAACAGCTTTCGAACGGGCCAAAAATGAGTAGCGGAAGGACTTCGGCAAAAACGCCGAAGCATTGATCGGAAGTATTGCGAGTGTCGGCCAAAATCTCGCCCGCCATAGTGCCGCGAAAAGCAGCCGCCGGAGCCTCAGTGTCTATCCCTGTTTCTCAAAAATTACGTTCCGAGCCGCCTATTTCTCCCGTGGCTGTCGCAGGTTGCGGCCGGCCGATCCCAGTTTACCTGCCCGCTTTGCCGATACGTGCCGTGTTGCGGACCTCATCCTGCATGGCCTGGTCTGCATTCAACTCGGCGTGGCTCGCGTTCGAGTTGGTTCGTTCGTCAACGGGAAGGCTTACCACAAGCTCGCAAAGCGGCTCGACCAGTGACGACCTTTGCCGACTGGAATTGATAAGCGGCTCGCCCGCCGGCGGCGCGCTCGTTCGGCGCCGGTCGACCGATGAGACGATCGGGATTTAGCGAACGCTGCCAGTGCTAGTGGTGAAAATCGCGCTTGTATCCGAACGGGAATGCCGCTGAGCGGTCGCTCGACCAACTCCTTTCGGAGACTACAATGCGCCACCTCCCGACCCTACCTCGAAAGCTGCGATCGAAGATTCGGCTCTGTTCTTTGTCGACACAGCCCGTGCTACTGTGATGGCAGCGCAGGAGGGTGAAGCAATGGCCTACTCATATTGCTGCAAGGATTACCCTGGAATGGAAGCCTGTCCGGCGGCGTTCACGGCCGAGACTGAGGCGGAGCTATGGAAACACATTGAGCTCCACGGGGCGACCGCTCATCAGGAAGAACCCGACAAATGGTCTTCGGAGGATCGGCAACAGATCAAAAACTTGATTCACGAGATGTAGTCCGGGCACGCACCAATGCGTCACCTCTGAGGATCCGCGCATGGGCATATACAGCGACGTGATCCTGCCAAAGCTCAGCGATCTTTCCATGCGCAACGAGAGTCGGCCTCCCTATCGCGAGCGTGTGGTAGGCGCAGCGGAAGGTCGCGTCCTGGAGATGGGCAGCGGGTCGGGCCTGAACCTGACCTTTTACCGTGCTTCTCCACAGGAAGTTCTCGCCCTCGAACCTGACCCAGCCCTCTCGCGATGGCCCACCGCATCCCGCATTCGGAGATGCCGGTCACTTTCATGGAGGCGTCTAACAGCAGCTTGCCTTGAGGCTTAAGGACTCTTAGTGATTCTTGATTAATTGCACCCCATCGCGAAACGCTCTATTTTCCTGGCAGGGTGTCCTCGACGAGACGGGACGTCCTTTGCTTCGCAGCGCCGCCGGACCGCTTCGGTTTCCGCACCAATCCCAGATGCCGTTCGATGACACGATCCACGAGGAGACGAGCGATGGGCGCAACGACGCCGGACAACATCATGCAGCTCGGCATGGGGTTCTGGGCCTCCAAGGCCATGCTCAGCGCGGTCGAGCTCGGCGTCTTCACCGAGCTTGCAGCCGGCCCGGTCGACCTGCCGAACCTGCAGGCCAGGCTGAAACTGCATCCCCGCTCGGCCCGCGACTTCCTCGACACCCTGGTGGCCCTGAAGCTGCTCGAACGCGAGGACGGCCGCTACCGCAATGCCCCTGATACGGACCTCTTCCTCGACAAGGCGAAGCCGTCCTATATCGGCGGCATCCTCGAAATGGCCAATGCCCGGCTCTACGGTTTCTGGGGCTCGCTTACCGAGGCCCTGCGCACGGGAGAGCCGCAGAACGAAGCCAAGCACAGCGAGGACTTCTTCGCCGCGATCTATGCGGAGCCGGCACGGCTGCGCGGGTTCCTCGAGGCCATGAGCGGGATCAGCGCCGGTGCGGCGCAGGCGATCGCCGCCAGGTTCGACTGGTCGAAATACACGACCTTCGCCGATGTGGGCGCGGCGCAGGGCATGGTGCCGGTGGTGATCGTGCGAGCCCATCCGCATCTCCAGGCTATCGGCTTCGACCTGCCCGCCGTTCAGCCGATATTCGACGAGTTCATCGCCCGGCAGGGCCTCGCTGATCGCGTCCGCTTCCAAAGCGGCAACTTCTTCGACGGCCCGATGCCGAATGCGGATGTGATCGTGATGGGGCATATCCTGCACGACTGGGATCTAGCCGAGAAGATGATGCTGCTGGAAAAGGCCTTCGCCGCGCTGCCGAAAGGCGGAGCGCTGATCGTCTACGACGCCGTCATCGACGACGAGCGCCGCAGCAACGCCTTCGGCCTGCTGATGAGCCTGAACATGCTGATCGAGACCCGCGGAGGTTTCGACTACACCGGCGCCGACTGCCAGGCCTGGATGCGCGGCGCCGGTTTCGTGTCCACACGCGTCGAGCCGTTGCTGGGGCCTGACTCGATGGTGATCGGCTTCAAGCCCGACTGAACGGAAACGGCAACCGGATCGGCCACGCGGTAACAAAATCACGTGAGGCAACACGAACCGGCGACGCCGCGGCAAGGGCGTCTGGTCGAGACCGTGCGCGATCTCGTCTGGCAGTTCTACCGAGCGCTGCCTGGCCTCACCGCCGCCTCCCACCGACGCTTCGACCGCATCTTCTTGCTCAGCACGGTTACGAGGATCTCGATACACTGCTCGCGCGCCTGTTTCGCCGCAAGGACGAACCGCTCAAGGTGCTGGAACGACCAGAAACGCCGCTCCACACCAATGCGTCGGAGATCGATCTGCGCAGCTTCGTTCACCAAACGCAAGATCTCCGGCGGCACGATGAGCCGGGATGGCCGCATGGCGCGCGACACCATGCTGGGACTGATGAAGACTTGTCGCAAGCTCGGCCTGTCGTTCTGGCACTATCTCGGCGATCGCCTCGGGATCAAGGGTCAGCCCGTCCCACCGCTGGCCGCTCTGGTCGCGGCAAAGGCTTAAACACCACTTTCCACTTTGCAAACGGATCTGGTTCAGCGTCGATGCGCGGAAAGACGAGAGAATTATCAATCAAACACTGCCGGAGGCACCAAGAAGCAGTTAACGCGATATTTCCCGTTCTGCCCCATTCCCACAGCTTCAGAAGAGTCATCTGTTGGCTGAAGGCAGATATGATAGTCAGAATCGTGAGATGGAATCTCCGTTCCGTAAGGGATCAGCAATAGGGGGCAGCTCCGGTAGGGGGCGAAATGACATCCCAAGGGAAATCCTGTTGTATCGCAGCAGGAAGGGCAAACGTTTGAGAAAACTGAAATTTGAGATCTTGAGCCCTCCATGCGTGCGCGCCTAGTCTAGCTGGCTGGATCGCTGCGGTTCGTGGTGGTTTCCAATTTCAACGGCCAACCTCGCCATGCTGGCCGAGTAGGTTTGCTCGGCAGTCGCTCGGCGCGCACACACGCGGCTGCCGCCGCGTCGGCTGGTGATCGGACGTGGGCGCACTGGTGCTTGTCAATGGGGGCTCTTCCTTCGTCAGGGTTCCTCCCGACCGGTTCTTCTGTGCGAAGATCGTCAACTGTTAAGCCGGTGGCAAGGATACCCCGCGCCTACGCCGTGAACCGGGTGTGTTGAGGGGGGCGGCGATCTGTTTGCTCGGATCGTCAGTCGACGTCGATCGTGCGGTAGGTGTTTTGGAAGTCTTGAAATCCGCTCTGTCCGCGCCGATATTTTCTTCACTTCTTTTTCATCCGGCTTGAATGCGAAAGGAGGACATCATGCTCAACCCGGAATTGGTTTGGATGACTCCCGTCACCGTTCAAATGAAGGACGGGGCGTCCCAGGTCTTCGCTTCTGTCAACGACGTGCTCGATTTCCTCGAAGGGGATTGGGCCATCTATCGCGGCAGAAAATACAATCGGGCGGTTCAAACGTGCCGCCGTGCTCTAAACCGAATGACGCCAGTCGCCATCGCGCGCGAAGCGTTTATGGACGCCTGCCGAGACGCGGGCATGTCGATAGGCGCGGATGGACCGCCCGGAACGAAAACAGGTACCGGCGGTCAACGCTCGCTTGCCTAGAATGGCTGGGCTGGGGCACTTCTTAGTGCCCCAGCCTTTCGAGCATTCGCTGCGGCGCACCGGAGCAATTCGCCATCACCCTTAAGGCGTTCTGATAGAGCCGCCAGACGCGATGTCCGGGCATTTCGGTTGATCATGTCAGGCCCATGTTCGCCTTTACGACCCCTGGGCCACCGTGCGGGCGGAGGGTGCGGAGCGTAGATCTCGTCATTCATGGTTGGCTGTCCCATCACGGAGACAATCGGGCTCTTGAAGATCAGTTTCCGCAAAATGACGTCGTTTCGACGCCGCCCTCGACGGGCGCGGCCTACCTGCCTGCCGTGCGACCACCTGGGTCCGCTCGTGAAGAAAGGACGGTTCATCCAGGTGCTAGCGGACTGGTGTCCCTCGTTTCCTGGATATCACCCCTCCTATCCGAGCCGCCGCCTGGCATCGCCTGCCTTCGCGCTGCTACTACTGGTTGACGCCCTGCGCTATCGATGACTTCCATGGGAGGAAAGCGGATTCGGGGGCAGGCTCACTGCTGCCCGCCAGCCTACCTTGAAAACCACGCAACAAGCGCTGCTTACCGCGCTAGCTAGAGAGGCCGCGAGCGCGGCCCCCCCCCACTCCCGAAAGCCGGTTTACGGGTGTACTCGACCGCCGCCCGGTTTGGCCTTGATCATCCACGGCAACACCGCGGGAGCTTTCACAAGGATACCCTTCTTGTGCGCAAAGGAGCGGAGCGCGTCGCGCGCCACCTGAACTGGTTTGTGGCCGTCATGTGCCAGGTAGCAGGTCTTCAGGGTCGCGTCATGAATGATATCGCGATCTCCTTTGGACCACTCCTCGAGGAAATCGATCGCGTCGTCCAGGTTTGTGATTTCGAGGACCAGATCCTTCCTTTCACGCAGGTAGACTGGTCGGTCAAACATCTTCGTGTGCATCTCCACCTCACTGAATTCGTTGGTTTTCAACAAGGAAAGCGCTTTTGGATGGCGCCCGTCGAAGATTTATTTTCGCGGCTTGGCGAGTTCAAGGGGTAGAGCGTGCATTATGCATCCGCGCTCCGGGGCGGACCGCGGGTTCGAGAGCATGGCCGCGCTCTTTCGAACTGACCGGCGAGTTGAAAAAGAGCTGGCTCATCGCCGAAGCAAGCGACGATGTTGAAGGCATGAAACGAGATTACGCTTCAGCGTGTCCAACACTGGAACGAATCCGGCCTTCCGGGTGACAAGAGCTCGCTCGGCTGCCGGCGAGCGGCTCCGGTCAGGGTGGCGCCTCCGGTGACCGTCATGGGTGTGAGGAATCATAGGCACCGCACCAAGTTTATCCCGGCGGCGGCTGGTACCTCCCCCTTTTGCCGCGATCCGATTGCACGCTGAAATTTTCCTACTCTCGTCGGCGGATTGGCAACCGCATGTCCCATTTTCGTCGCGGGCCTTCCTCCAACGGTGTGTTCTGCCACTGTTCGCCTACGCGAAGATCGTCGATCTGGGAAGGCAGTCGATCACAATCGCCTTAGTCGTGGTTGCCGCAGCCCACGGAGATAATCCGGCTCTTGAAGATCGAATTTCGCAAAATTACATCGTTTTGCGCGCGTTCACAGCGCGCGTGAACACCGTCGATCAAGCTTCATTCGTGGAGGTTGTCATGGAAAATGGACTGATGGAAAGCAAGAAAGCACAGGATTGGCTCAATCTGGTTCTCGCAGTCGCCCTGTTCGTCTCACCTTGGGTGCTCGGCTTCGCCGGTGAAACCGTACCGGCGTGGAACGCATGGATTGTCGGAATCTTGCTCGCCGCTCTGGCAGTTGCCGCTCTGTCGGCGTTTGCTGAGTGGGAAGAGTGGTTGAGCCTGGTACTCGGGGTTTGGCTGATCGTCTCGCCCTGGCTGCTTCAATTCGCGGCGAACATGAACGCGATGTGGACCCACGTGGTCCTTGGAGCGTTCGTCGCCGCCGTGTCGGCCTGGGCGCTTTGGGACAATCGGCAGAACCCGCATGCCCACGCATGATCGAGAATTGGAGTACGGCCCGCCGTCTCAGCGGCGGGCTCAGACTGCTGACAAACCCGTCGATATTTTCGGCGGTTTTTTGTTTTGGGGTTTGCGCTGTCGAGTGGACTGCGGCGGCTTGTATTGGCTCGCGCCTTTTCGGTCTTCGGCAGCGTCAAGGTGAGCAGACCGTTCTTGAACGTTGCGGCGACCTTGTCCTCATCGACTTGGCGACCAAGGGACAGCCGCCGTTCGAAGCGCCCGTAGTAGCGCTCGCTGAACCGGCGATCCTTGTCCTCGGTTTCTGATTTGCTTTCGCCGCGAAGTGTCAGCATGCCGTCGTCCAACAGCACTTCGATGTCGTCTGGATCGACGCCTGGTACCTCCGCGATCAGGCGGATTTCGTTGTCATTCTCCTCGATTTCCACGTGCGGCCACGAACCATTGAAGGGCGACGTGCCACCAAGCAACGATGGCGGGCCGAAGCCGCGGAAGACTTCGTCGAACAGACGGTTGACATTGCGGTGAAGCGATAGAAATGGATCCATGTCATCACCGCGATAGCTGTTCGGGAGCTGGCTGCTGCCACGGCTCCACGGGATCAGGTCACGTACACTCATGGCTCATCCTTTCGTCGTTTCTTTCCTTCCTCCTTGGCGAAGCTGCTTTCCTTCACCTGTTGGCAACGGCGAGAATCAAGCAGCATGTTCTCAATCAGGCCGCCTTGTCGCCTTCGATCTGCTTTGAGGCAGGCTTCGTCATTTCGGATTTGATGGCGATCCGACGCGGCTTCATCTCCTCGGGTATCTCCTTCTTGAGATCGATGACGAGTAGCCCGTTTTCGAGCCTTGCGCCCTCGACGATGACGTGATCGGCGAGTTCGAATCGCCGAACAAATGGTCGTACAGGAAGCGCATGATGAAGGTATTGTACCTCTTCGTCCTCCGATTTCACGCCGTTGACCACCAGCATGTTCGCTTCATGGGTGATCGTCAGTTCGTGCTCGGCGAAACCCGCCGCCGCGATAGCGATGCGGTAGGCATTTTCGCCAAGTTTGACGATGTTGTAGGGCGGCCAGTTGTCAGCGTTGAGGCTGGCGTTCTCGAGCAGGTCGAAGATGCGGTCAAAGCCGATGCTTGACCTGTAGAAGGGGGCAAAGTCGAGGTTTGTTCTCATAGCTACATCCTCCGTAGAGCAACATAGGTACGACGGAGCGCCAAGAAGCTTGGGGCTCCCGGACTGGTGTCGACCCACCTGGGCGTCGACGAGGATGAGGTGGGGATCACGATGCCTGGCGTCAAGGGGCAGGCACACCTTCCAAACTACCAGCGACGTGAAATAGTCTCATGAATTCATGTCGGTAGCACTCGATGGGGTAGAGTGCTAAAAAATTTCTGATCCCCTCTTGAAACTCGAAAAGACAAAAACCAGATCGATTTGCGGGCGATGCCGAAAGGGTCGGCGCGCCCCGCGTCGGTTCGCTTCGAATGCGGTGCCGAGGACCCGTTGAAAAATCTGTTTGTCGATGAGGAGAGCGATATGACGTTCCGTCCGTTGCATGACCGAATCCTGGTTCGCCGCATCGAGGCCGAGGAAAAAACGGCCGGCGGCATCATCATCCCAGACACGGCGAAGGAAAAGCCACAGGAAGGTGAGGTCGTTGCCGCCGGCCCGGGTGCGCGCGACGACAGCGGGCAGTTGCGACCGCTCGATGTGAAAGTGGGTGATCGCATTCTGTTCGGCAAATGGTCGGGCACCGAGATCAAGCTCAATGGCGAGGATCTCCTGATTATGAAGGAATCGGACGTGATGGGCGTGATCGAGGTCGACGCCGCAGCGAGAAACGCAGCCTAGTGCCGATCCGGACCCATGCCAGACAAGCAATGCTGTCTCAGGAAGGAGTAGAAAAATGGCTGCCAAGGAAGTGAAATTTCATTCCGACGC
>Ga0209436_100103_pt1 | contig 42000 bp, 37 predicted proteins | sample AraplaF_Cvi_mTSA_FD_184263 | JGI IMG/M metagenome (GOLD analysis project Ga0209436, IMG submission 184263) | Arabidopsis root microbial communities from the University of North Carolina, USA - plate scrape MF_Cvi_mTSA (SPAdes) (version 2) | ecosystem: Host-associated > Plants > Roots > Endosphere...
CCGGCCAGCAGGATCGGGTCGCCGTTCTTCAGGCCTTCGGCGGAAACCACCAGGAAGTCCTTCGATTTGTACGGCACGTTGTCCGGCGACGGCTCGGCAGGCTTGCCGTCCTTGCCGACGTAAGCGCGCAGGAAGGAGTAGTCGCCGGTGTGGCGCGGCCACTCGTAATTGTCGATGTCGCCGCCGTAGTTGCCGATCGATTCAGGCGGCGCGTACACCAGGCGCACATCCTTGATCATCATCTGGCGGATGCGGTAGTACTCGGCGCCGCGGTGGAAGGCAGGCACGGAGCAGCGGTAGTTCTTGTCCGATTCGCACTCGGCGATCAGAGCCTTGATGCGTTTTTTCACCTCGGCGTTGCGGTCCTTGCCGGCCAGCTTATCCAGGCCGCTGTTCACGCGCTCGGTCACGTTTTCCACCTTGTCGGTCACGTAGACGCGGGTGGTCGGGCCGCCCGGCAGTTCTTCGGCGCGGGTCTTGGCCAGGAAGCCGTTGGCGATGTAGTTCTTTTCAGCGGTCGAATTGCGCTGGATGGCGCCGTAGGCGCAGTGGTGGTTGGTGACCACCAGACCGTCAGGGGACACGAACGACGCCGAGCAGCCGTCCAGCGACACGATGGCGCTCATGGGATGCTTGGACAGGTCGGCCAGGCGTTCGGCCGGAATGGTGATGCCGATGCGTTTCAGTTCTGCCTTCAGTTGCGGCAGCTGGTGCGGTTGCCACTGGCCTTCGTCGGCCTGGGCAGGTGCGAATGCGGCAAAGGCAGAAACGATGGCTGCCGAAAGTGCGAGTTTTTTAGTCAAAACAGTCCCCTGAACGTATAAAAGCACCGGCAGTATATGCGTTCCGGGGCCGCAGGGCTATTGACTTTTCTACAATGGAAGTCGCACCGTCACGCAGCACCCCGCACCCGGTTCGAATTCATTGAGCATGAAGCTGCCATGCAAGGCGTCCGCGCGCTCCTGCATGCCGATCAGGCCAAAGGAGCCGGGACGCTCGCGGCAGGCGGGCGCGATGCCGATGCCGTTGTCCTCCACTTCCAGCAGGGCCACGCCCTCTTCCACCGAAAGCCGCACCGCCACCTGGGTGGCCCGCGAGTGGCGCAGTACATTGACCAGCGCCTCCTGCACGATGCGGAACAATACCAGGCTGGTCTCGCTGTCGATGGCGGCCAGCACGGCCTCGCCGGGCAAGGCCAGCTCGTAACCCAGGCTGCTGCGGTGGCGGAAGTCGTTGACCAGCCATTCCAGCGCCGCCGCCAGGCCCAGGTCCAGCACCGAGGGGCGCAATTCGTTCATGATGCCGCGCACGCTGCGCAGCGTGGCGTCGATATTGTCCAGCGCCGCCGCCACACGCCGCGCAAAGCGGGTCTGGCGGCCGGACATGCGTTCGTTGAGCTGGGCGATGTCCAGCTTCAGGGCCAGCAGGTTCTGGCCCAGTTCATCGTGGATTTCGCGCGCGATGCGCTTGCGTTCTTCTTCCTTGACCGCCGCCATGTGGGCCGACAACTGGCGCAACTGACCGTTGGCATGCAGCAGTTCGGCGGTGCGCTGCACCACCCGCGTTTCGAGATGGCGGTGCAGGTCCTGCAGGGCCGACTCGGCATGCTTGCGGCGGCTGATATCGGACAGTACCACCACCACGCCCGCCACCTCGCCATCCGGCCCGGCCAGGGTGCGCAGCGACAATGCCGCCTGGTAGTCGCCCCCATCCGGGCGCCGCCCGGAAAGTTCGCCCTGCCAGTTACCGCCGTCCAGCACCATCATGGCGGCATCCGCCCCGCACAGCACGGCCAGGTCGCTGCCGATCGCCTGCGCTTCGCTGTAGCCGCTGATGGCGCAAAAGGCCGGATTGACGGCCACGATGACGCCGGCGGCATCGGCCACCGCCACGCCCTCGCCCAGGTTGTCCAGCACCGCAAAGGCGCGGCGCAGGGCCATGTCGTTCTGTTCCGGCGAGCGGATGTCGCTCACCACCATGCGGATCGCCTCGCCGGCGTGGTCCAGGTTGGCCTCGATGCGCACCCGCCCGCCGCCGATGCCGTCGAACAGTTGCGCTTCCATGGCTGCGCTGGCGCCGTCGGCCCGCAAGCCGCCCAGCAGCTGGCGCAGGCCGGCCTGGCTGCCTGGCGCCAGGAAGCGCTCCACCGGCTGGCCCGGCAATTCGTGCAAGGGAATCGAAAACAGCGTGGCCGCGGCGCGGTTGGCGCCGGCGATCATGCCGTCGCGCGCCAGCGCCAGGTAGCACACGGGCGCCTGGTCGAACAAGCCTGCATAGCGCAGCAGGCCCTGCTCCACCTCCCGTTTCTGACGCTCGAGCTCCGCCAGGGCGGCACTCTGGACTTCAAGTTCCAGCTGGCTGACTTGCAGCTCATGCCATTGGCGCAGGGCGTCGGTACGGCTCATTTGGTGCTGCCTCCTTCAGGCGTTAAACGCGCTTCCAGCAGTTTAAGTTCGGTGACGTTGACAAAGGTTAGCACGAGGCCGTCGATCACGTTGTTCACGGTACGGTAAGGCATGATGCGCACCATGAACCAGCGGCCGTCGCGGGTCGGGATCTGGCGCTCGCAGAACACCAGGGAACGCAGGACTTCGGCCGCGTCCTCGCCCATGTCAGGATACACCAGGTCATTGGCGATATCGCTCAGCGGGCGATTCAGGTCGGTGGGGATCAGCTTGTACAGCTGGGTGGCCTGGTTGGTGTAGCGCCGGATATTCATCTGGCTGTCGAGGAAGATGACCGCGATATCGGTGCTGTTCAACAGGTTCTTCATGTCGCTGTTGACCAGCGACAGGTCGTCCACCTTGGACTGCAGCTCGGCGTTGACGGTGTACAGCTCTTCGTTCAGCGACTGCATCTCCTCCTTCGAGGTGGTCAATTCCTCGTTGGTCGACTGCAGCTCTTCGTTGGTCGACTGCAGCTCTTCGTTGGCCGCCTTCAGCTCTTCGCGCGAGGTCTGCATTTCTTCGCGCACGGCCTGCAACTCCAGGCGCGCCACGGTCAGCTGCTGCTCCAGCTCCTGCGGGCGCTGATCGGCGCCACGGCTGCCGCGCTTGCGGGCCGGCATCGGCGTGGCACTGAAGGTCACCAGCAGGTTGTGGCCGGACTGGCTGTCTTCGCGCACCACTTCGGCCGTCATGTCGACCAGCAGCGCGGCCGCGCCATCCTTGAACAGCAGCTCGCGCACCGACTCGGTGGTCTCGCTGCGGGCAGCGCGCTCGATCAGGTCGGCCAGTTCGTAGCGCAGGCCGTCGCGCGCCATGGCATGGATATTCCAGTTGGCGCGGCCGGCCGCCGGCTCCAGGAAGGTGCCGGTGCGGCCGTGGATGTAGAGGATGTCGCCGTCGCTATTGATCATGACTGCCGCCGGCGTATGGGCTTTGAGCAGCAGGTGTTCTACTTGTGTCTGGATATTGCCGTTCATGGTCATGGTCGTCACTTCGATGGAACTTGGTTGCGCGGCCTTCGCGATCTTGGTGGGGAAATAGTTCGCCACGCGCTGCGTGCTGGCGTCCAGGCGACGGTAAATGCGCCCGCACCCTGGAACCGGCGTAAATAATTCGTTGTAGCTGCCTGGCGTGTCCGCGCTTCCCAACACCAGCAAGCCTTCCGGTTTCAAGGCGTAGTGGAACAGCGGTATCAACTGTTCCTGCAATTTTGGGTTGAAATAGATTAGCAGATTGCGGCAGCTAAGAATATCGAGTTTGGTGAACGGCGGGTCGGATATGATGTTCTGCTGCGCAAAGATGATCATATTGCGCAGCTCCTTGCGGATGCGGTAGCCCGCACCGTCCGCCACGAAATAGCGCGCCAGCCGTTCATGCGATACCGTGTCTTCCACGCCGCGCCCGAACACGCCCTGGCGCGCCTTGTCGATGGCGTCGTCGTGCAGGTCGGTGGCGAAGATCTGCAGCGAGTATTTGCCCGTTTCACGGGCGTTGGCGCGCGTCACCGCTTCGTCGAACACCATGGCCAGGGTATAGGCCTCTTCGCCGGTCGAGCAGGCCGGGACCCAGGCCTTGAAGGCGGCGCCGTCCGGATTGGCCGCCAGCAGCGCGGGAATGGTCTCGCAGGCCAGGTGCTCCCACACTGCCGGGTCGCGGAAAAAGCTGGTGACCCCGATCAGCATTTCGCGGAACAGCAGCTGCACCTCGCCCGCGTTGTCGCGCAGGTAGTTCACATACTCTTCCATCGATTCGAGCTGGTGCAGCTTCATGCGGCGCTCGATGCGGCGCAGCACAGTGCTCATCTTGTATTCGGTGAAGTTGTTGCCGGTATGGCGCTGCAGCAGCGACATCAGCTCGCGCAAGGCCTGGCGCCGCGCGCGTGCCGCGCCGTGGGCGCCGCCATGCGGCACCGAGCGCACCTGGCACAGCCACATCGGCATGGCGCCGGGCGGCGCGACGAAATCGGCCACCCCGGCGGTAATTGCGCTGCGCGGCATGGAATCGAATTTGGCCGAGTTGGGCTCCTGCGCCAAGGTCACGCCGCCCGCCTCCTGGATCGCGCGCAAGCCGGCCGTACCATCGGTGCCCATGCCGGAAAACACCACGCCGGCGGCAGCCTGGCCTTTTTCGGCGGCCAGGGTACGGAAGAACGAGTCGATCGGATAGCGGCCGTGAGTCTCCGACGTTTCGACCGCCATCAGCTTTTCATTGGAAAAAGCCAGGTCGAAATTGGGCGGCGCGACGTAGACGTGGTCCGGCCGGACCTCGGTGGATTCGGCGATTTCGCATACTTCCATGCTGGTGATACGGCGCAGCAGCTCCGGCAGCAGGCCGCGCCGCGACGGGTCCTGGTGCTGCAGGACGATAAATGCCATCCCCGTGCGGGAAGGCATGGAGGCGAGGAACTCGGATATCGCATCCAGTCCGCCGGCCGACGCACCCATGCCGACAATCTGCACCGCCTGGCGCTGCCGCTGTGCCTCGCAGGGTTCCGAATCGGATGAAACTAAAGGGTTAGTCATCCTGCAATGATGCCAGTGCCGAAAGGAAATGGCAAACCGGCAGTTACCGCCGGCGGAAGCTTACCTTGGGTGCCAGCCGCCCCCCAACGCCTGCACCAGCGCCACCGCCGTTGACTGCCGGTCAGCCTGCGCCTGCAGCAGGGCACGCCGGGCGTTCAATGCCGTAACCTGGGCCGTCACCACTTCCGTATAGCCGACCTGGCCGGCGCGGTAGCGGTTCAACATTTGCTGCTCGACCTGGCTGGCGGCGGTGGCCGAGGTCTCGCGCAGGGACTGCTGCTGCGCCAGCACCTTGCTGGCTGCCAGCTGGTCCTCCACGTCGGCCAGGGACTTCAGGACGGTCTCGCGATAGGTCGCCACCGCCACGTCCCGCGCGGCGCTGGCCTGGTCGACGCGGGCGCCGGTGGCGCCGGCATTGAACACCGCTTGCGCTGCCGACAGTCCAAGCGACCAGAGCGTGTTGGAAGCGCTGAACAAGCCGCCCAGCTGGCTGCCCGCCACACCGTAGCTGCCGCCCAGACTCAGGCTGGGAAAATAGGCGCTGCGCGCGATGCCGATTTGCGCATTGGCCGCCGCCACGCGGCGCTCGGCGGCGGCAATGTCGGGGCGCCGCTCCAGCAGCGTCGATGGCAGCCCAGCCGGGATGTCCGGTACCTGCAGCGCCCAGGGCGACGGCTGCAGGCTGAAGTCGGCCGGGGCCTTGCCAAGCAGGATGGCGATGGCGTGTTCGAGCTGGGCGCGCTGGCGCTGCACGCTGAGGCGGTCGGCGCTGGCGTTGGCAAGCTGGGTCTGGGCCTGCAGCAGGTCGGAGCTGGGCGCGACGCCGGCGTTGAGGCGGTTGTGGGTGATTTGCAGCACGCGCTGGTAGCCTTCCACCGTTTCGCCCAGCAACGCCAGCTGGGCGTCCGCCAGGCGCAGGCCTATATAGTTCGCGGCCAGCTCGCCCTGCGCCGCCAAGCGTGCGGCCGCCAGGTCGGCCGCGCTGGCCTGGGCGCTGGCCTCGGCACCGCTGACGCCCGCGCGCAGCCGGCCCCACACGTCCGGTTCCCAGCTGGCGCCGATGTTCACCCGGTACTGGTTGCCGGTACGGGCGTCCCCGCCTCCGCCGCTGCGATTGGCGCTGGCGTCCAGCGTCACTACAGGGAACAGGGACGCGCGCTGCTCGGCCACGGCGGCCCTTGCCTGGGCATAGCGCGCCTCGGCTGCCGCCACGTTCTGGTTGTTCACTTCCACCTGCCTGGCCAGTTCATTGAGCGTGGCGTCGCCAAACAGCTCCCACCACGAGCCCTTTTCCAGCAGGTCGGCCGGCGCAGCAGGCTGCCAGCCTTGCGCTTCCTTGAATTCGGCCGGCAGCGGCGCTGCCGGCACCTGGTAAGCCGGGCCGGTGGCGCAGCCGGCCAGGATCAGGGTGAACGCGCCAAGAATTTTTTTCATGTTGTGGCCTTTGCGCCACGCAGGCGCATCTTATCGAGCAGCAGGTAGACCACGGGCGTGGTCAGTAAAGTGAGCAGCTGGCTGGCAACCAGGCCGCCGATGATGGCGATGCCGAGCGGCTGGCGCAGCTCCGAACCTTCGCCAAAGCCGATCGCCAGCGGCAGCGCGCCCAGTGCCGCCGCCATGGTCGTCATCAGGATCGGGCGGAAGCGCAGCAGGCAGGCTTCGCGCACCGCGCTGCGTGAGTCCAGGCCGCGCGTGCGCTCCGCCTCCAGCGCGAAGTCAATGATCAGGATGGCGTTCTTTTTCACGATGCCAATCAGCAGGAAGACGCCGATCAGGGCGATCAGCGAGAACTCCATGCGGAATAACAGCAATGCCAGCACCGCACCCACGCCGGCTGACGGCAGCGTCGACAGCACCGTGATCGGATGCACCAGGCTTTCGTACAGCATGCCAAGCACGATGTAGATCACGACCAGCGCGGCTGCGATCAGGAGCGGCTGCTGCTGGTTGGTTTCCTGCGCCGTGCGCGCCGTGCCCTGGAAGCTGCCGCGCACATTGTTTGGCATGCCAATGGCGTTTTCAGCGTCTTTTACCGCCTGCTGCGCCTCGCCCAGGCTGGCGCCGTCGGCCAAATTGAAGGAAATCGTGGTCGCCAGCTCGCCGTCCTGGTGGTTGACCGAAGCCGGCGTGGCCCGCTCTGCAAAGGTGGCCAGTGCAGCCAGGGGCACCATCGCGTCGGCTTGCGCGCTCAGGGCCGAGCCGCCGGACGGGTCGCGCATCCCTGCCCCGACCACCGAGCCGCCCGCGCTGCCGCCAGGGCCTGTGCCCGCAGCCGCGCGCCGGCCCACGTAGACATCGGCCAGCGCCTCCGGGCTGCGCGCATATTCCGGCGCCACCTCCATCACCACCTTGTACTGGTTCAGCTCATCGTAAATCGTCGCCACCTGGCGCTGGCCGAAGGCGTTGTACAGCGCATTGTCGACGTCCTTCATGGAAAGGCCCATGCGCGACACCATGTCCTTGTCGGCCGCGACGAAAGTCTCGACGCCGTTGTCCGCCTGGTCGGTGTCCACGTCCACCAGCGCCTTCTGCCGTTTCATTTCGTCGGCCAGGCGCGAGGCCCAGCGCTTCAAGTCCGCGCGATTGTCGCTTTTCAGCGTGTACTGGTAAGTGGAATTACTCTGCCGACCGCCCATGCGCAAGTCCTGCACGGTATTCAGGAACAGCGAAACCCCGGTCACCCGCGCCAGCTTGGGCCGCAAGCGCGCAATCACCTGCTGCCCCGTCACATCGCGCTCCCCCGCCGGCTTCAGGCTGACGAACATGAAGCCGCCACCCGCGCGCGAGCCGCCGGTAAAGCCGACCACGGTCGCCACCGCCGGGTCGTCGCGAATGATGTTCACCAGTTGCCGCAGCTTGCCTTGCATTGCCTGGAAGGAGATGCTCTGGTCGGCGCGGATGCCGCCGTTGATCTGTCCCGTATCCTGCTGCGGGAAGAAGCCCTTCGGCGCCGCCGCGTACAGGTAGACGTTGAGCCCGATGACAAAGACCAGCACCAGCATCACCAGCCAGGCGCTGGAGAGCGCCCAGTCCAGCGACTTTTCATACATGCGCAAGATGATGGCGAAGCCTCGCTCGAACCAGCGCGACACGCGCCCCACCGGCTTGCGCTCCACGCCCGGGCGCAGCAGCCAGGCGCACAGCATCGGTGTGGTGGTCAGCGAAATCACCAGCGAAATCATGACCGCCGCCGACAAGGTGACGGCAAACTCGCGGAACAGGCGCCCCACCTGGCCGCCCATGAACAGCAACGGAATGAACACCGCCACCAGCGACACGCTGATCGACAGCACGGTAAAGCCGACTTCCTTCGCGCCCTGCAGCGCGGCTGCAAAGCGCTCCATGCCCTGCTCCATATGGCGCGCCGTGTTCTCCAGCACCACGATGGCGTCGTCCACCACGAAGCCGGTGGCCACCGTCAGCGCCATCAGGCTCAGGTTGTTCAGGCTGAAGCCAAGCAGGTACATCACGCCAAAAGTTCCCAACAGCGATACCACAGTTGCAATGGCCGGGATCAGCGTGGCCCGCGCGCTGCGCAGGAAGGCGCTCACCACCAGCACCACCAGCACGATGGAAATCAGCAGTGTGAATTCGATTTCGAGCAGCGAGGACCGGATGGAATTGGTGCTGTCCGACGCCACCTGCAGCTTCACATCCTGCGGCAACTGTGCCTGCAACTGCGGCAGCAAGGCGCGCACCGCATCCACCGTCTCGATCACATTGGCGCCGGGCTGGCGCGTGACCAGGACGACCACGGCCGGCTCGCCATTGAACAGGCCCAGTGTGTTGCGGTTTTCCGCGCCGTCCGTGACCTCCGCCACGTCGTCCAGCCGGATCGCGGCGCCGTCGCGCCAGGCCACCACGAGATCGCGGTAATCGGCAGCGCTGCGCCCACCGCTGGCCGTCGAGGCGGCCGAATAGATTTGCAGGCGCCGCCCTTCCACTTCAATTGCGCCTTTGGGCCGGTTGGCGTTGGTGGCCTGGATCGCAGCCCGCACGTCTTCCGACGAGATGCCATAGCGGTTCAGCGCAAATGGCAGCAATTCGACGCGTACTGCCGGCAGCGAGCCGCCGCCGATCTCCACGTCGCCGACGCCCTTCACCTGCGCCAGCTTCTGCTGCACGATGTTCGACACCGATTCGTAGACCTGACCCGGACTGCGGGTCGCCGACGTCAGCGCCAGGATGATCACCGGCGCATCGGACGGGTTGGCCTTGCGGTAAGTCGGGTTGCTGCGCAGCGTTGCCGGCAGATCGGCGCGCGACGCATTGATGGCCGCCTGCACTTCACGCGCTGCAGCGTCGATCTTGCGGTTCAACTCAAACTGCAAGTTGATGCGCGTCGAGCCGCTGCCGGACGAGGAAGTCACCTCGTTCACGCCCGCAATCACCGCCAGACGCCGCTCCAGTGGCGTGGCCACGCTGCTTGCCATGGTATCCGGGCTGGCGCCAGGCAGGCTGGCGCTGACCGAAATCGAGGGATAGTCGACCTGCGGCAGCGGCGACACCGGCAACACGAAGAAGGCCGCGATGCCAGCCAGCGCCAGCCCGATCGTCAGCAGCACCGTGGCAATGGGACGGCGGACAAAGGGCTCGGACAGGTTCATGCCGGCTCCTCGCGGCCCCGGCGGCGGCGCTGCGCAAGGCGGTCAAAGGCCAGGTAGATCACCGGCGTGGTGTACAGCGTGAGCAGCTGGCTGACAATCAGGCCGCCAAAGATCGACAGGCCCAGCGGCCGGCGCAATTCGGCGCCCTCGCCCCAGCCGAACATCAGCGGGATGGCGGCAAACAGGGCCGCCATGGTGGTCATCAGGATAGGCCGCAACCGCAGCAGCGCAGCCTGATGGATCGCTTCGCGCGGCGCCAGGCCCTGCTCGCGTTCCGCCTCGATGGCGAAGTCGATCATCATGATGGCGTTTTTCTTGACGATGCCGATCAAGAGGATGATGCCGATGATGCCGATCACGCCCAGTTCCTGCCCCGTCAGCATCAGCGCCAGCAGCGCGCCCACGCCGGCCGAAGGCAGTGTGGAGAGGATGGTCAGCGGGTGGATATAGCTTTCGTACAGCACGCCCAGCACGATGTACACGCATACCACGGCCGCCAGGATCAGCCAGAGCTGGTTGCTCAGCGAAGCCTGGTAAGCGCCGGCCGCGCCCAGGAAAGTCAGGCTGACCGACTGCGGCAGGCCGACTTCCCTGGCTGCATCGCGGATGGCGTCGACCGCCTGGCCCAGCGCGATGCCGGGCGCGGCATCAAAGCCGATGGTGGTGGCCGGGTACTGCGCGACGTGGGTGACCTGCAGCGGCGCCGGGCGCTCCTGCACGCTGGCGATGGCCGACAGCGGCGTAGGCTTGCCGCTTCCGGTACGCAGCTGCAGGTTGCCCAGCGCTTCCGGCGTGTCCATGCGGTCCTGGTCCGCTTCCAGGATCACGCGGTACTGGTTGGTCTCGGTGAAAATGGTCGAAACAATGCGCTGGCCGAAGGCGCTGTACAGCGCGTCATCCACCGCGGCGGCCGTGATCGACAGGCGCGAGGCGGTGTCGCGGTCGATGCTGACATAGGCACCGGCGCCCGTGGCGCCAACGTCCGACACCACATTGCGCAAACGCTCCTTGCTCGCCATGCGCTCGGCCAGTTTGCTCGCCCATTCCGACACGGTGGCGTTGTCGGCGCCTTCCAGCGAAACGCGATATTGGGTCGGGCCGCTTTCTGCATCGATGGTCAGGTCCTGCGTCGGCTGCAGGTACAGCTTGACGCCCGCCACCTGCGCCACGCGATTGCGCAGGCGATCCATCACCACCTGCAGCTTGTCGCGGTCCGGTTTCAGGTTGACCAGCATGCTGCCGGTGTGCAGCATGGTGTTGTTGCCCGCATCGACGCCGACCACGGAACTGAGCGAAGCCACGGCGGGATCCTCCAGCATGGCGCGTGCCGCTTGCTGCTGCAATTGCGCCATGCGTTCATAGGACACTGTTTGCGCAGCTTCGATGCGCGCTTGCAGCTGGCCGGTGTCCTGGGTCGGGAACAGGCCCTTGGGAATCCACACGTAAAGCAGCACCGTCAGCAGCAGCGTGCCCAGCGCCACCAGCAGGGTCAGTCCCTGCCGCTCCAGCACCCATTGCAGGCTGCCGTCATAACGCTTGACCAGGCGGTCGAACAGCGTCGCCTCATGCTCCTTGTGGTGGGCCAGCCAGCGGCCGGACATCATCGGTACCAGCGTCAAGGACACCACGGCGGAAATCAGGATGGTGATGGCCAGCGTCACGGCAAATTCGCGGAACAGGCGTCCCACGACATCGCCCATGAACAGCAGCGGGATCAGCACGGCAATCAGCGACACCGTCAGCGAAATGATGGTGAAGCCGATCTGCTGCGCGCCTTTGAGGGCGGCGTTCATCGGGCTCTCGCCTTCTTCGATGTGGCGCGCGATGTTCTCGATCATGACGATGGCGTCGTCCACCACGAAGCCGGTGGCAATGGTCAGCGCCATCAGGCTGAGGTTATTCAGGCTGTAGCCGAGCAGGTACATCACGCCGAAGGTGCCGACCAGCGAGATCGGCACCGCCAGACTGGCAATCACGGTCGCGCGCGGGCTGCGCAGGAAGGCAAAGATCACCAGCACCACCAGCACAACGGCCAACAACAGTTCCAGCTCCACGTGCAGCACGGACGCGCGGATGCCGTGGGTACGGTCGCTCAGCACCGTCACCTCGATGGCGCCGGGCAGGCTGGCCTGCAGTTCCGGCAAGCGCTCCCTGATGGCGTCGACGGTGGCGATCACGTTGGCGCCCGGCTGCCGCTGCACGTCGAGGATGATGGCGGGCGTCAGTCCGGCCCAGGCGCCGAGCTTGACGTTCTCCGCGCTGTCGACCACGCGCGCCACGTCCTGCAGCCGGACCGGTGCGCCGTTGCGGTAAGAGACGATCAACTGCCGGTAATCGTCGGCCGCCAGCAACTGGTCGTTGGCGTTGATGGTAAAGGCACGCGCAGGTCCGTCGAAGCTGCCCTTGGCGCTGTTGGCGTTGGCTGCCGTGATGGCGTTGCGCAGTGTGTCCAGGCCCAGGCCGTAGCTGGCCAGCGCCTGCGTGTCGGCCTGGATGCGCACGGCGGGACGCTGGCCACCGCCCAGGGTGACCAGGCCGACGCCGTTGACCTGGCTGATTTTCAGCGCCAGCCGCGTGTTGACGATATTCTGCACTTCCGTCAGCGGCATCGTTTTGGACGTGATGGCCAGCGTCAGCACCGGCGCGTCGGCCGGGTTGACCTTGGCGTACACGGGCGGCGCAGGCAGGTCGGTCGGCAGCAGTGAAGCGCCGGCGTTGATGGCCGCCTGCACTTCCTGTTCGGCCACGTCCAGCGTCTGGCCCAGGCTGAATTGCAGGGTGATGATGGAGACGCCGGCGGCGCTGGTGGAGCTCATGCGCTGCAGGCCGGCCATCTGCCCGAACTGGCGTTCCAGCGGCGCCGTGACGGTGCGGCCCATCACTTCCGGGCTGGCGCCGGGATACAGCGTGCGCACCTGGATGGTCGGGAAATCCACCTGCGGCAGCGCCGACAGCGGCAGGAAGCGATAGCCAAGCAGGCCGGCCAGCACGATGGCCAGCATGAACAGCGCCGTCGCCACCGGCCGCTGGATGAATGGCGCCGAGGGGCTCATCGCGTCGCGCCGTCCGTTGCCCGGCCCTCGCCACGTGTCGCGCTGCTTGCGCCGGCCCCGGCATCGTCGCGATGGCGACGCGAACGGCCGGAGTGCTCGCCGTCAGCGCCCGGCCGTTGCGACGGCAAGGTAACACGCGCGCCATCCTTGATGCGGTCCGCCCCCTCGGTAATCACCTGCTCCCCGGCAGCCAGTCCGCTCTCGATCTGTACCTTGTCGACGGTGGCAATCCCACGCTTGACCGGCCGCAGCGACGCGGTCTGCCCGTCCTGCAGCACATACACGTAATCGCCGGAAGAACCGTGCCGCAACGCTGTCACCGGCACGACCACAGCATCCTTGATGGTGCGCAGTTCGAGCCGCACGTTCACGAACTGGCTGGGGAACAAGGTAGATCCGGCATTGACAAAGCGCGCCTTGGCCATCACGGTGCCGGTCTGCGTATCGACCTGGTTATCCAGCGCGTAAAACTCGCCCTTCTCCAGCACCGTGCTGCGCGTACGGTCATACGCCAGCGCCACCATGCGCTCCCCGGCGCGGTCGCCCGCGCGCGGCGCCAGTTCAGCCACCCGGTCCTGCGGCACCGCAAATTCCACGTCGATCGGCGCCAATTGCGTAATCACTGCAATCCCTCCCGCTTCGCTGGAACTGACCAGGTTGCCGATATCGACCACCCGCAAGCCGACCCGCCCGCTGATCGGCGCCACCACTTTGGTATAGCCAAGGTTCAGGCGCGCCGTGCCTTCGTTCGCGCGGTCAGTGGTCACTGTGCCCTGCAGCTGCTTGACCAGCGCAGCCTGGGTATCGACATCCTGGCGTGCAATGGAATCCTGCGACAGCAAGGTGCGGTAGCGTTCAAGCGTCAGGCGCGCATTCTCAAGCTGTGCCTCGTCGCGTTCGCGCTGGCCGATGGCCTGCATCAGCTGCAGCTCGAACTGGCGCGGATCGATCTGCGCCAGCACCTGGCCAGCCTTCACCATCTGGCCCTCCTTGAAGAGGACTTTTTGCAGGATGCCGGAAACTTGCGGGCGCACCGTGGTGGTGGCAGCCGCGGTGACCGTACCCAAAGCATCCAGGGTGACCGGCAAGTCGGCTTTTTCGGCAGTCGCCACGCCGACCGTGGCCGAAGGACCGCGCCCGCTGCGGCCACCCCGGCCGGCGCCGCCCGCGCCCTGCCCGGCAGCACCGGCAGCACCGGGAGCAGCCATGGTACCCGGACCACCCGGCCCGCCATCTGCAGGGCCGCGGTGGGTCAGGTACCAGGCCAGGCCGCCCAAGGCCAGCATGGCGGCCAGGGCAGCAACTCCCCCAATCCAGCGCGTCCGCTTGCTGGCGCATGGTTTCGACGGGGCATTGGATGTTGTTGGAGTCTCCATCGGGCGACCCTTTCTTCTTTTGGGTAGTGTTCGAATTGACTCTAGCACAGCGTCCCGACCCCAATACGTTAGGCAAGAAACATCAGAAACAATTCACGCGTCCCGGCGCCCCAAAAGAAAAGCCGCCAGACTGGCTGGCGGCTTAATTCCTGTAATAACTGCTTACAATGCTGCTACAAACTAATCGGGCGAGCTGCAGAGGCAATGGGTCAGCGCCATGAACGGCTTGCGCTGGGCAGTCATCTCGTTGAGCCAGCCCAGGTCCTGCACCACCTCAGTGGCTACGCCAGCGGGCACGCCGGCCGGCAGCAGCGAGGTGCGCGCCTGCTCGCCGAATGCCTTGGCGGCAGCAGCCTTGGCCGACGAGGCGCCAAAGAATTCCAGCACCTTGTCAAAGCGCGACATTTCACGTTCGATGTACACCACGCGCGGCTCGCCGGTCAGCTTGGCGCGGCGCGCCGCAGCTTTCAAGGCATCCTGGTAGCCCCCCAGCGTGTCAACCAGGCCGCGCTCCTGCGCTTGCGCACCGGTCCACACACGGCCCTGGCCCACTGCGTCGATCTTGTCGGCCGTGGTATTGCGCGCCTTGGCCGCCTTGGAGGTGAATTCCTCGTAGGTGTGGCCGATCGCGGCCTGGATCAACTGGCCGAAGCGTGGGTCCATCGGGCGCAGCGGATTGCCCGCATCGCCCAGCCAGGTCGTGGTCTGGCCGGCCGTGTGGATGCCCAGCTTGTCGATCACCTTGTCCACGGTCGGCAACAGCGCGAACACGCCGATCGAACCGGTGATGGTGGCCGGGTCGGCAATCACCTCGTCCGACGCCATCGAAATCCAGTAACCGCCGGAAGCAGCCACATTCCCCATCGAGACCACCACCGGCTTGCCGGCCGCACGGGTCAGTTCCAGCTCGCGCCGGATCAGTTCCGAACCGAAGGCGCTGCCGCCAGGCGAATCGACGCGCAGCACCACGGCCTTGATCGAACTATCCTCGCGCGCCATGCGTACCAGGCGCGCCGTCGAAGCACCGCCGATCTGGCCGGCCGGCGCATCGCCGTCGCTGATTTCGCCGACGGCCATCACCACGCCGATCGCGTCACCGGTCAGTTTAGGGAACACGCGCGCCAGGTAATCGTGATAGCTGACCTGGCGGAAGGACTTGGCCGCCGGATCGTCGACACCGCGCTTGGTCATCAGCACGCGCAGTTCATCCTTGGTCTTCAGGCCGTCCACCAGCTTGGCGTTCAGCGCCACCTGCGCCAGGTTGCCCTTGGCCTCGGCCACCAGGGCCGGCAGGTTGTCGATCGCCTTCATCAGCGCGCCTTCCGGCAGCTTGCGCGACTGTTCCACCTGGGCGGTATAGCGCGCCCACAGGTCGTTGTAAAGGAAGGCGTCCGCCTCCGCCGCTGCCGGCGAAGGACCGTTGGCGATGAATGGCTCGGCAAAGCTCTTGTAGGTACCGACCTTCATCAGGTTGACGGTGACGCCCACCTTGTCCAGCGCATCGCGGTAGTAGTTGCGGTATTTGCCGAAACCATCGAGGAACACCGCGCCCATCGGGTGCAGGTAAACTTCGTCGGCATGGATGGCGATCTGGTACTGGCGCTGGTTATAGCTGGAGCCCCAGGCCACAACTTTCTTGCCGCTGGCCTTGAAGCGGTCCACCGCGGCGCCGATTTCGCGCAGCATGGCCTGGCCGCCGCCCTGCATTTCATCCAGCACCAGCACGGCGCCGCCGATTTGCGGGTCCTTGGCGGCCGCATCGAGTACATTCAACACATCGCGCAGCTGCACCGACTTGTGCACTTCGCCGCCGGCCAGGCCGGCCATCAGGGCGTCACGGCTGCCGCCGGACGATTGCTCCACCAAAGCGCCTTCCAAGTTCAGGACCAGCATGGTCTTGTCACCCAGCGGCTTGACGCCGCCGCCGAACATGGCGGCAATCAGCAGCACCACGACCAGCAGGAACAGGAAGTTCATGGTGGCGCGGCGGCTTTTATCCACGGCACCCCAGAACCAGGCAAATCCACCGCGGACATACGAGAAAACAGAGCGGGACATCTTTACTCCTAGTGCAAAAAATGTAACTACTTCACACTATAAGCGACATTCGCTTTATCGGGTGAAGAAATCAGGTACAGCCCAGCCATGACCAGCAGGCCATTGATGATCAGCAGTTCCAGCCCAATGCGATAGCTGCCAAACAGGATGGCCTGGTTAAAATCCACCAGGGCACACAGCAGCGGGCCAGCCAGCGCCACCCACGGCACCAGCTTGTCGTTGACCGCCCGCTTGCTGAGCAGGCCGAAGGCGAACAGCCCAAGCAGCGGGCCATAGGTATAGCCGGCCAGCTTCAGGATCATGCCGATCATGCTGGCACTGTCGATCCACTTGAATATCATCACCAGCAGCAGGAACAGCGCGCAGAACGCCAGGTGCACCCGGTGGCGGATGCGCAGCTGCGCGCCCTCGCCCAGGTCGTCGCGCCGTTTCAGGCCCAGGATGTCGATGCAGAAGGACGAGGTCAGCGCCGTGATCGCGCCATCCGCGCTGGGGAACAGGGCGCTGACCAGGGCAATGATGAACACCAGTTGCAGCAGCGCCGGCAGGTGGCCCATCACCACGGCCGGGAAGATCTTGTCGCCGGTTGCCGCCACGCCCACCTGCGGCGCATACAGGTACAACAGGCCGCCCAGGAACAGGAACAGCGTCAGCACGCCGGCCAGGATGGCGTTCAGCGCCAGCATGTTCTTCTGCGAATCGCGCAAGGTCCTGACCGAGATATTCTTCTGCATCATTTCCTGGTCCATGCCGGTCATGGTGATGACGATGAACACACCGGCCGCAATCTGCTTCCAGAAATGGCCCGGGCTATTGATATCGGTGGTGAACACGCGCGCCAGGCCGGCCGAGCGCATGCGCTCCAGGCTTTCCAGCACGCCCAGGTTCATCTCGTTCAACAGGAATACCGTGCAGGCCACCAGGCCAAACAGCATGCCCGTCGTTTGCAGCGTGTCGGTCCAGACGATGGTCTTGACGCCGCCCTCATAGGTGTACAGCAGGATCATCGCCAGGATCACCAGGTTGGTCAGCCAGAACGGCACGCCCAGGCTGTCCAGGATCACGGCCTGCAGGATATTCACCACCAGGTACAGGCGCGCCGTGGCGCCCAGGGTGCGCGACAGGATGAAGAAGGCGGCCCCACTCTGGTAGGCGCGCCGTCCCAGCCGCACGTCCAGGTAATGGTAGATGGACGTCAGCTTCAGGCGGTAGTACAGCGGCAGCAGCACATAGGCCACTGCGATATAGCCCAGCACATAGCCGATCATGATCTGCATATAGCCAAAGCCGTCGCGCCCGACCGCGCCCGGCACGCTGATGAAGGTGACGCCGCTCAGCGTGGTGCCCACCATGCCGAAGGCCACCAGCATCCAGTTCGAACTCTTGTTCCCGATGAAGAAGCTGTCGTTGTTGGCGTTGCGCGAAGTGGCCCAGGCCACGCCGAGCAGCAGGCCGAAATAGGCCAGCACCACGAGGAACAGTGAAACAGGTGACATTTTTTTACCCAGCCATGAAACAATTTGGGCTGCAATATACACTGGAATGCCGAAGCGCCTTAGAATCGCCTGCAAACCTGAGGAAAACAATGTACGACCAACAGACCATCGATTTTGCCCGCGCCCAGGAGGCGCTGGTACTGCCGCTCGAATACCGCGTCCATGCGCAGGCCGACGGCCGCGGCGAAGGCCGTGAGGAATGCATGCGCGATTATGCGCGCGTGCTGTATTCCTCGTCCTTCCGCCGCCTGCAGGGCAAGATGCAACTGCTCGGCGTGGATGCCAACCGCTTCAATCGCAACCGCCTGACCCACAGCCTGGAAGTGGCGCAGATCGCCCGCTCCATCGCGGCCGACCTGGGGCTGGAACGCAGCGTCGTATCCGAAACCTGCTCGCTGGCGCACGATATCGGCAACCCGCCCTTCGGCCATTACGGCGAAAAAATCCTGGACGAGCTGGTGGCCGATGCCGGCGGCTTCGAGGGCAATGCGCAAGCCTTCCGCACCCTGCGCACGCTGGAAAAGAAACACCACGCCTATGCAGGCCTGAACCTGACCGTGCGCTCCCTGCTCGGCATCACGAAATACTTCCAGCGCCGCGCCGACAATCCGAAGAAATTCCTGTATGACGACGACTACGAGTTCCTGATCGCGCAGTTGAACGCGCGCGGCGTATCACTGAGCAAAAGCATCGACGCCCAGATCATGGACCTGGCCGACGAAATCGCCTACGCCGCCCACGACGTGGAGGATGCACTGAGCTTCGGCATCATCACCTGGGGCGAAATTGTCCACGAATTCAAGATCAGCAAGGACTTCTCCGGCGCTTACGAGCAGTTCGCCAGCATCGCCAACCACGCCCACGAAGAAGCGTTGAAATGCGATATGCAGGAGAGCTCGGAGGAATATTCCATCGTGCTGCGCAAGGAACTCACGTCGCAGATCGTGCATGAACTGTGCCGCGACATCGCCGTGGTCGAAGGCAAGCACGGTCCCGAGCTGGGCTACCGCACCAAGGGCTTGCTGGCGCGCGGCCTGAAAAGCCTGCTGTGGCGCGCCATCCTGCGCAAGAAGGACGTGCAGCTGTACGAAAAGCGCGGCGAGAAAATCATCCGCGGCCTGTTCGAAGTCCTGACCGACAAGAACTACAACAAGGGCGGAATCCTGCTGCCGCCGGCCATCCGCAGCCTGAAGGATTCGCGCGAGCGCCTGGTGGTTGACTACATCTCGGGCATGATGGACTCCTACGCCGCCAAGGAGTACGAAAAATACTTCGGTCCCGGCAGCCTTGACCGCATCTATCCACTGGCATGAACGATCCCCGCAGCGAATACGAGCGCCGCATGAACCGTGTGCTCGACCACATTGACCGCAACCTGGACGCGCAGCTCGACCTGCCGGCGCTGGCCGACATCGCCAACTTCTCGCGCTACCACTTCCACCGCATCTTCGCTGGCTGGATGGGCGAGACCGTCGGCGACTACGTGCGCCGGCGCCGGCTCGAAGTCGCCGCGCACAAGCTGGCAGCCGGCGGCACGGTGCTGGAAGTCGCGCTGTCGACTGGCTTCGGCTCGGGCGAGGCCTTTGCCCGCGCCTTCAAGCTGCGCTTCGGCAGCACGCCAACCGAGTGGCGCAACAGCACGCCCGAACGCACGGCCGCCTTCCTGGCGGCGCAAAATAGCAATTTGAATCAGGCGAACAGCAAGTACGGTCAGGCCGGCGACGGCACGAACGGCGAACATGGCTTCTCCAACAACCCATTCGGAGAAATGATCATGGAAGTCAATATCATCGACATGCCACCTGCCCGCATCGCCTACCGCCGCCACATCGGCCCCTACGGCCCTGCCGTGGGACAGTTCTGGGCCCAGTCGGTCATGCCCTGGATGCTCGGCCATGGCTTGGGCGAAGCCGTCTGCTACGGCATCGGCCACGACGATCCAAGCGTTACGCCGGCCGACAAATGCCGCTACGATGCCTGCGTCGAGATCCCCGCCGGCTTCGAACCTGGCGGACAATTCAGCGTTGCCAACCTGCCCGGCGGGCGTTATGCCGTCACCCGCTACAACGGCCCGCCGCGCGATATCGGTCCGGTCTGGAACCGCCTGATGAAGGAATGGCTACCCTCCAGCGGGCTGCAATGCGACGAGCGCCCATGCTTCGAGCGTTACGAAAGCCTGGCGACGCAAACCGACGGCAGCTTTACCTGCGAAATCTGCATCCCTGTGAAAGCACTGTAAGACGATGAACCCGGAATACCTGGCAATGCTGGTGGCGCGCGATATGCCCTACGGGAAGTACAAGGGCCGCAAGCTGGCCGACTTGCCAGGCCATTACCTTGGCTGGATGGCGCGCGAAGGCTTCCCGAAAGGGGAACTTGGCGCGCTGCTGGCCTTGATGTACGAGATTGACCACAACAACCTGCGCGCCCTGCTCGACCCGCTGCGCGCACGCAGGCATTGAGCTGGCGTCAGCAGCCGCTGGTGTTGGCCTTGACCACCGGGACTCCGCTACCGTTATAGGTATATTGGACCGAGCATTGCATCGGCGTCGGCGCGCTTTCGATGCGCCAGCCGGCATCGCCGCCCGGGATCTGGCTGTTGCCGTAGCCGTAGAACGTATAGTCGGCGGAGGGGACCGCGCTCGAGGACAGGTAGCAACCGCCGGCCGGGACCTTCGAGCCTTGCAGGGCCAGGCCGATGCCGTCGCACCAGCGGTCCGGGTAGCCGCTCCAGACGCGCATCGAGATCCCGCTTTCGAGATCGACGAACGTGATATTGGCGATACTGCTGGCCGTTCCTGCGCCCCGCAGTGCGGTCAGCGAACGCACCATGCGGATGGAGGTGTTGACCGAACCGGCCAGTGCCTCGATCGAGGCGGTACGGGCCGACGAGCCGAAGTTGATGAAACGCGGAAGCGCCACCGCCGCTAAAATCCCGAGAATGACCAATACGACAACTAATTCGACGAGCGTAAAGCCTTTGGCCGGGGCTTTGGGCGCTTGGAGCTGGCGGGGCATGGAAACATTCATCCTGAAAGAGATGCGTGAAGTATACCGGCGTTTTTGCGTTATTGCATGGTTTAATATGCATCTGACAATACAATTCGGCCAAACCACAACGGAGATCAAGTGAAGCGCCTTTACATTGCAATCATCAGTGGCATCGTTTTCAACACGCCCGCTTTCGCGCAAGACGCCGCCTTGCAGCACGCCCGCGCCCTGCTCGACAGAGTCCCGCTGATCGACGGCCACAACGACCTGCCCTGGACCATTCGCGAAGACGCCAGCCACCCGATGGACGTGGAGCACTACGACCTGCGCCAGCGCACCCCGCACGAAACCGACCTGGCGCGCCTGAAGCAAGGCAAGCTGTCCGCCCAGTTCTGGAGCGTGTACGTGCCGGGCGAACTGAAAAGCGGCTGGGCCGTCGCGCAGCTGGAGCAGATCGACCTGGCGCGCCGCATGATCGCCAAGTATCCGGAAAGCCTGGTGCTGGCCACCCGCAGCAGCGATATCGCCAAGGCCAAGCGCGAAGGCAAGATCGCCAGCTTCATCGGCATGGAAGGCGGCCACGTGATCGAAAACAGCCTGGGCGCCCTGCGCGCCTACTACGACCTCGGCGCCCGCTACATGACCCTGACCCACAACAGCACGCTGGACTGGGTCGACGCCGCCATGGGCGAACGCAAGCACGGCGGCCTGACGCCGTTCGGCAAGGAAGTGGTGCGCGAAATGAACCGCCTCGGCATGCTGGTGGACCTGAGCCACGTCAGCACCGAAGTAATGCAGCAGGCGCTCGACACCAGCGAAGCGCCGGTGATCTTCTCGCACTCCAGCGCACGCGCCCTGGACGACCACCCGCGCAATGTGCCGGACGACGTATTGAAACGCCTGCCCGCCAACGGCGGCGTGGTCATGGTGACCTTTGTGCCCGCCTTCATCTCGCCGCAAGTAGCGGCCTGGCACAAGGGCATGAACGAGGCGGTGGCCAGCGCCGGCGTCAAGCCCGGCACGCCCGAATTCACGGCGGTCAAGGATGCCTACCTGGCCAAAGCCGGCCCGCTGCCGAAAGCCACCCTGTCCATGGTGGCCGACCACATCGAGCACGTGGCGCGCGTAGCCGGCAAGGACCATGTCGGCATCGCCGGCGATTACTACGGCTCCGTCAATCCGGAAGGCCTGGAAGACGTGTCGACCTACCCCGCCCTGTTCGCCGAACTGGTACGCCGCGGCTGGACTGACAAGGACCTGGCCAAGCTGGCCGGCGGCAACCTGGTGCGCGCCTTTGCCCGCGCCGAACAGGTCGCGGCCCGCCTGCAAAAGGAACGCAAGCCTAGCCTGGCGCGGGTCGAATCGCCAGCTCCGCAAAGCCCGTAAGCGGGTCGTGCGAGCGCGAGAACTGGTGCGCCGGCAGCAGCACCAGCAGCAATTCGGCCGTGGTGCGCACGATGCAGCCGCGGCCCACATGTCCGCCGAACACGCGGCCGCGCGCATCGGACAGCATCATGTGCAGGTGGGCGCCGTCCGGCGCCACGGAACCGGCCACGGTCAGGATCTCCAGGTCGCCCAGCAACTCGGTCGCCTGCGCCAGGCCGGCATAGCGGACCTGCGCCACCGACAGGCTGCCGATGCCTTGCACCAGGTAGCCTGCCGCCGCGCCCGCATCGCGCAGCGCCTGTTCGACGGCGCCGCGCAAATCGTCGCCCGGATTCAGGCGCAAAGGCAGCGCCTCCATCATCCCTGCAGGCGCGGCGCAACCAGCGCGGTGAAGTCCCCCTTTTCGATCAGGCGCTCCAGGTCGTTGAAGCCGCCGATCAACACGCCGTCAATGAAGATCATCGGGAAGGTCGGCCAGCCGGTCCACATCTTCAGCGCCGTACGGCGGCGCCATTGGCTGAAGTAGCTGCCGTATTCAAGGTAGGCATACTTGGTGCCTTGCGCATCGAGCAGGCGGCAAGACTTTTTCGGGAAGGGGTTCTGGCGCATGCCGACGACAACCACGCGGTTGGCCGCAATGGCTGCCTGCACTTCCGCCACGATATCGGCATGGTTTTTCGCCACGCGTTCGCGGATGGCCGGGTGCAGGTGGGCGTCGTCGAGGATGGTACGGGTCATTGTTTTTCCTTGTGCAGTAAGTCCAGCGTAGCCTGGTCGGGCACGCCGCCAAAATATTTGTCGAGGCAAGCGCGGAACAGCGCTTCATCCGGCGCAGCCTGCGCGAACAGCGTCATCGACGCATGGAATTTCATATTGTCCGGCGACCCGAAGATACCATGGACTGTGGCTCCCTGGACAGCCAGCACCATCGCGCCGAAGCCGAGGCCCGCCAGTTGGGGGAAGATGAACCACATCCAGTGGCTACGCTTGCGTCCAGCCGACAGTTCGCCGGCTGCCTGCAGGTAGATGTTTTCCTGCGCCGCGACAAAGCGCTCCAGCTGGTACATGGCCTGCCTCGAAAACGTTACTTTTCAATGAGCCATTGTCCTACAAACTCTGGTAGCGTGTTCTGATTAATTGAGTCCCATGCCGCGCCTACCATGACGACTCCTTGAACCGAAATGGGAGATGATCATGGCATCCAGTAATCAAGACAATCGCGGCGGGAACAAACAGTCGGGCGACACCAGCAACCGTGGTTTTGCATCAATGGACCCGCAGAAGCAACGCGAAATCGCCAGCGAAGGCGGTAAGGCAGCCCACGCTTCCGGCAATGCACACGAGTTCACCTCGGAAGAAGCACGCAAGGCCGGCAGCATGAGCCACAAAAATGACGGCAATCGCCAATCCGGTTCCGACTCCGGTGGCGGCAGCCGTCAAAGCGGTAGTGGTGGCAGCGGCGGCAGCGGTGGCGGCACGCGCGGCGGTACGCCGGAGCAGCACGCCGAAGCCGGCCGCCAAAGCCACAAAAACGATGACAAGCGTTAATTAAGCACGCTTGCTCACGTACGGAACCGTCCAACGCGACGGTTCAACAAGCCCGGTGGTCAGCGCGCAACCCGCGAGGATCACCAGGCAGCTCGCTCCCATCTGCAGCGAGAAGCTCTCCCCCAGGAACAAACAGCCCCACAGCACCCCGAAAGCCGGGATCAGGAACAGCGCACTCATCGCCTTGCTGGCCCCCAGCCGCGCAATCAATCCGAAGAACAGCACATACGCAAAGGTCGTGCACAACGCGGCCAGCGCCAGCACCGCGCCCCAGGCCTTGGCCGAAGGCGGCTCTGCCGGCCACAATGCCAATGCCGGACCAATCAAGAGCATGGCAGCCACCATCTGGCTGCCGGCCGCCACGGCCAGTGGTGGCGCTTCGGCCAGGTAGCGCTTGCTGAAATTGCCCGATATCCCGTACAGCAGCGTCGCCGCCAGGCAAGCCAGCGAGGCCAGCACCGTGCGCAGCATGTCCTGGTGCGGCAAGAAATGCAGCTTGCCCGCCACCAGCAGCACCACGCCGCCGAAGCCCAGCGACAGCCCGGCCATGCGCGTCAAGGTCAAGCGTTCGCCGAGCCAGATGGCGCCGATCAGCGCCGCAAACAAGGGCGTGGTCGCGCTCAGGATGGACGACAGGCCGGCCGGGATCGTCAGCGCCGCGAAATTGAACAGCAGGAAAGGCAGCGCCGCATTCGTCACGCCGACAAAACCGATGCCGCGCCAATACTTGCGCAGCGCCGCCAGCTGGCCGCGCCACAACAGCAGCGGCAACAACAGCGCCGCCGCCGCCACGGCCCGCACGCCCCCCATCGCCGCCGCCCCGAACTCAGGCGCCCCGACGCGAATGAACAGGTAAGACGCGCCCCAGATCGCCGCCACCGACAGCATGCTCCCCGCATCCGCCCGCCTCATGGCAACACCCCCGCCAGCGCTGAAATGTCCACTTCGGGGTCAGGAACCAAAGTGGACATTCTTGCCGCCGGCAAAATGTCCACTTCCGTTCCTGACCCCGAAGTGGACATTTCGCAGCCGTAGGCGCGCTGGGTGGCGGGGCGCTGGCTGATGGCGTGGAACCAGCGCGCAAGGTTGGGATGGGCGGCCAGGTGGGCGCCGCGGGCACTTACCCAGGGGAAGCAGGCGAGATCGGCCAGCGAATATTCCTCGCCGCACAGCCAGGCGCCCCCTGCAAGTTGCTTGTCGAGCGTATTGAACAGTTCAGCCGTACGATTGCCCTGGCATTCGAAGGACTTCTGCCAGAACAGCCACTGCCGCATCTCCGCCCGGGCCCGCATGCCAGCCGGGATGCCGAAGCCCGCCTTTTCCGCCAGGTAGAGCAGCATGGCGCCCGATTCCTGCAGCGGCAGTGGCTCGCCGGCGTCCATCGGCCAGTGGTCAACGATCGCCAGCGAACTTGCCTTTGGGACGCGGCGAAACGGCAGCCCGGTCTCTTCCAGGAACATCAGCAATTGCTGCCCTTGGGGTGTCGCGACATAGTAGAAGTCCAGCATGGCTATCCCTTTCGATGTGGTCAGGGATAGTGTGCGCCGCGGCCTGGCTCCAACAAAGATCCAGGAATGATCGTTTTTATGGGGCCAGCGTTGCCTGCCGCCCAGTCACGGCCAGCCGCTTGCCCTCGCGCAGCATGCGTTCGAAGTCTGAGGCGCCGACCGGCTGGCTGAACAGGTAACCCTGGAGCTGGTCGCAGCCCAGGTCGCGCAGGAAGCTCATCTGTTCGATGGTTTCCACGCCCTCGGCCACGATTTCCTGGCGCAGTTGCTTGGCCATGGTCACGATGGCGCGTGCAATCGCACAATCATTTTCTTCGAACGGCAGTCCGATCACGAAGGCGCGGTCGATCTTCAGCGTGCTGATCGGGAATTTCTTCAGGTAGGCCAGGCTGGAATAGCCGGTACCGAAATCATCCAGCGCCAGCGACAGGCCCATTGCGACCAGTTCGTTCATGATGGCGGTCACATTGTCCGCCCCGCGCATCAGCAGGCTTTCGGTCAGCTCCAGCATCAGCTGCTCGGGATGGACCTGGTGCCGGGCCATGAGTTCCCCCAAGTGCCCCGGCAGCGTGGTGTCGAACTGGCGCGCCGACAGGTTGACGGCAATCGGCGGCATCATCAGCTTGGCCTCGCGCCAGAAGGCGATTTGGCGGCAGGCCTCCTCCAATACCCAGTTGCCCAATTCGAGGATCAGGCCCGTCTCCTCCGCCACCGGAATGAAGACGCCCGGCGCTACCAGCCCGCGCACCGGATGGCGCCAGCGCAGCAGCGCCTCCGCGCCGACAATGCGTCCGCTGCGCAGGCTGACCTTGGGCTGGTAATACAGCAGCAGTTCATCGTTCGCCAGCGCCTGCCGCAATTCGTTCTCGATGCGCAAATGCTCCTTGGCGCGCTGGTTCATCTCTTCGCTGTAGAACAGCAGCGCCGGCGCCTGGCCCGGCATCACGCGCGCCATTGCCGCCTCGGCCCCGCGCACCAGTTCCGACGCTTCCTGCGCATCTTCCGGATAGACGGCGACGCCAATATGGGCGCTGACCTGCAGGCTGTGGGCACCAAGCACCAGGGGCGCATCCAATGCCGCAATCAGCTTCTGCGCCACGATCGCGGCATGCTCGCGCTTTTCAATCTGCGGCAGCGCTGCGGCAAATTTTCCGCCATCCAGGCGTGCCAGGATGTCTTCGTCGCGCAGCACCTTGCGGAAAATTCGGCCTGCTTCGACCAGCACGGAATTACTGACCTCATGCCCCAGCGTGTCGCTGATCGCTCCCAGGCGATGGACTTCGATCACCAGCAGCGCGCCATGTTCCTGCTTGCGGCGCGCTTCCGTCATGGCCTGGCCCAGCAACTGCTGCAACAGACCAAGGTTCGGCAAGCCGGTCAGCGCGTCGTAATTGGCCAGCCGTTGCAGGCGCTCTTCGGCGTCCTGATGCTCGCTGACGTCGCAGAACAGCGAGAAGCTGTGGCTGATCGCGCCATCTTCGCCGCGCATGGCGTCGACGGTGACGGTTTGCGGGAACAGTTCACCAGACTTGCGCCGGCCCAGGATCTCGCCGCGCCACGGAGCCGCCCCCTGCAACGCCGCCCTGACCCGCGACGGCAGGTCCGCGCCCGGCACGCCCGAACGCAGCAGTTCCGGCGTCTTGCCCAGCACGTCCGGCGCGGCGTAGCCGGTGATGCGCGTGAAGGCGCTGTTGACCGACACGATGCGTTGCTGCGCGTCGGTGATCAGCACGCCCTGCCCGCCCTCCTCGATGATGCGTGCATGCAACCGGGTTTTCTCCGGCTGCATCAAGCCTTCCGGCGCCGGCGTCACGAGCACGCGCATGCCAGTTGGATGGCCGACCAGGTCGTGCAGCAAGGTGATGTTGAGCCGGACGCGAATCACTTCTCCGGACTTTTTGCGGCGCCGGACATCGACGATTGCGTGCCCCGCATCCATCAGCATTTCGTCCACATCGCCATCTTCATCGCAGTCGGCATACAGGAACAGCACGTGCTGGCCCAGGGCCTCGCCGGCGCTGTAGCCGAACAACTGCTCGGCGCCTTCGTTCCAGCCGGTCAGGTAGCCCGCGTCATCGAGCATCAGCTCGACGCCGGCAGGCGGTGGCGCGGGCGCTGGCCGCATGTCCCGCAGCGCCGCTTCCAGTTCGGCCAGCGTAGCCACCAGGGCATCGCCTTCCTGGCTGCGGGCTAACTGGCTCAGGGCCAGGCAGTGCGCGATGCGGTCCTTATCCATGCTGGCCTGCTTCGCGTGTCACGTTCAGCATCCACAAATTGGCCTCCACCACCAGGCGGTTGAAATCGAGCGCCGGCAACTGCAAGGCTTCGAGTTGCGCGGCCACGAATGCCAGGTCGCCCTGCTCCGCAGCTTCCACCATTGCCAGCAGCTCGCCCAGTTCGCCCGACTTGGACAGCAAGGCATGCAGCGTCGCGTCGCCCAGCTTCAACGGCGCCAACAAGTCACGCAGCGGTACGCCGAACAGCACGCCCAGCAGCGAGAACATGCCGGCCATGAAGGCTTGCTCCTGCACCGGCTTGCCCTGCCCGGTTTCGCGCGCCAGCAGTTCCATGGTGCGCGCACGCACCGCTACGCGCGCCAGCAGCATCGGCGAACGCATATCGTCGATACGGGCTGCAAACAGCATCAGGTTCAGCCAGCGCCGCAATTGCTGGCGGCCCAGGATCAGCAGCGCCTGGCTGAAACTGGTCACCTTGCGCCCCGCGCCCAGCGCCAGCGAATTCACCAGCTTGAGCAAGTGGTAGGACAGGGTCGGGTCGCGCCGCAGCACTTCTTCGATCTCGTGGGTATCGGCATCGTTGACGACCAGTTGCACAAGTTGCAGCGCCGTCGCGCGCACGGCAGCTTGCGTGCCGCTCGACTGCAGCGGCCAGTCGCCTTCGATCCAGTCGGCCGACGCCTCCCGCGCAAAGCAACGGTCATTGCGCTGCAGCGCGCCAGCCGGCATGGCGTGCATGCCCAGTGCGCCCAACGCTCCTGCCAGCTGCTTCGGGACCGGCTCGCGGTAGAAGCTTGGCAGCTTGCCGGCCAGTTCGCGCAATTCCATCGGCAAAGCGGCTTCGCCGCTGCCGCAGAACAGCAAGCCGCCCGGCCTGCCCTGGCGATCGGCCAACAGCTTGAAGAACACCGGCGTTGCAAGGTTGGACATGTGCGCCAAGTCGAAATGGACCAAATCGCATGGTGTCCGAATTAGTTGGCTGGCGTCAACATGAAAGCCCTGGGATCAAGGCATGTTTTGACCGAGCGCAAGTCTCGGCAAACAGGAACATAGGCGTTCGAACAAGCCCGGTTCGGCCATGCGCTGGCGCCACCAGCGCAACGCCGCGCCGGACTCGCCGCTGCGCCAGGCCAGGTAGAAGGTCTCGTCCGGCTTCGGCTCTTCCACTTCCTTCTGCACCAGCAGGCCGGCAGCAATGGCTTCGCGCGCGCAACGCTCAGGCAGGAAACCGAACCCCAGGCCAGCCAGCTGGTAATCGAACTTGGCTTGCATGGTCGGCACGGTCAAGGTGTCCTGCCCCAGCACCAGGCCGACCGTGCGCGGCGTCAGCAGGCGCGCCGAATCGGCCGTGGCGATCGCACGATGAAGCTGCAGGTCGTTGCGCCCCAGGCGCCCCGGCACCTGGGCCAGGGGATGCTGCGGCGCGACTGCAAACACCCATTTCAACTGGCCGATCGCCTGCGACACGTAGCCGCCGCCGGCCGGTCCATCGCCTGGTGCGCCGACCACCAGGTCCACCCGCCGCTCCAGCAAGGCTTCCCAACTGCCGCCCAGCGTTTCCTGCACCAGGCGCAGGCGGGTTTGCTGGGTGACGTCGTAGAAGGCGCGCACGTCCGGCGCCAGCACGGCGGCGCCGAACATGGAGTCCAGGCCGACTGCCAGTTCCGTCTCCCAGCCCGACGCCACGCGCCGCACGCGCTGTTCCAGGTCGCCCGCCGCCTTCAGCAGGTAGCGCCCCTCTTTCAGCAGCTCGTGCCCGGCCGGCGTCAACTCGACGCGCGGGCCGAAGCGCTCGAACACCTGGACGCCCAGCTCCTCCTCCAGCTTGCCGACCGTGTAGGAAATCGTCGAGGGTACCCGGTACAACTCCCGCGCGGCGGCGGCAAAGGAACCGCCACGGTCGATGGCGTCCACGATTTGCAGGGCTTCCAGGCTTAATCTGAGCATTCGATTTTTTCGATCATAGACGGGCAAATTATTCGCTTTTTAACACGATTGCCCACCTCTATACTGTGAAACATCTCATCGAAATTATCGCACAAGGAGCTAATCATGTTGCAAGTACGTAAATCTGAAGACCGCGGTGTTGCCAACTTTGGCTGGCTGGATTCCCGCCACAGCTTCTCCTTCGGCCACTACTACGACCCGAAACACGTCGGTTTCGGTCCGCTGCTGGTGATTAACGAAGACAAGGTGACCCCGGGCCAGGGCTTCGGCACCCACGGCCACCGCGACATGGAAATCATTTCCTATGTGCTGAGCGGCGCACTGGAACACAAGGACAGCATGGGCAACGGCTCGGTGCTGCACTACGGCGACGTGCAGCGCATGACGGCCGGTACCGGCGTGCGGCACTCGGAATACAACCATTCCATCAAGGAAGGGGTGCATTTCCTGCAGATCTGGATCCAGCCTTCGCAAACCGGCATCCAGCCAGGCTACGAGGAAAAGCACTTCACGCCGGAGAGCAAGACCGGGGCGCTGCGCCTGATTGCCTCGCCGGATGGGCGGGACGGGTCGGTGCTGGTGCACCAGGATGCCTTTATCTACGCTTCCATCCTGAATGGCGGTGAAGGTGCGGTGCATCAGCTGGGCGCAGGGCGGCAGGCCTATGTCCACGTCATCCGTGGCACGCTGACCGTGAATGGCACTGCGCTCAAAGGTGGTGATGCTGCCAAGATTACTGGCGAGGAGTCGGTCACGCTGTCGGGGGCCGATAACGTTGAAGTCTTGCTGTTTGACCTGCCTTAAACCAGGCAAGTCTGGGTCGGCCCCTTGGGTCTGACCCAGATTTACCGGGTTTTTGTTATGATTGCAGGGTTACACAATACAAAGATTGAAAGAGCATCATGCAGCCCGCAGCAGAACAACCTGTAAAAGAAGACCTGGACTACGTCACCTCGTGCGCCCTGCCGACGCCGTGGGCCCAGTTCACGCTGCATGCCTTCGTCGAACACGCGACCGGCAAGGAACACCTGGCCATGGTGCTGGGCGATATCGGCAATGGTGAGCCGGTGCTGGCGCGCGTCCACTCCGAATGCCTGACCGGCGACGTGCTGTTTTCCCAGCGCTGCGACTGCGGCGCCCAGCTTGAAGGCGCGCTGAAACGCATCGCCGAAGAAGGCCGCGGCGTGCTGCTCTACCTGCGCCAGGAAGGCCGCGGCATTGGCCTGATCAACAAGATGCGCGCCTACCGCCTGCAAGAGCAAGGCGCCGACACCGTGCAGGCCAACGAACAACTGGGCTTCAAGCCGGACCAGCGCAACTACGCCCTGGTCGAGCCGATGCTCAAGCAGTTCGGTGTGAAGAGCCTGAAGCTGATGACCAACAACCCGCGCAAGATCGCGGCCATGGGCGCCCTCGGCGTCGAAGTGGCCGAACGGGTGCCGCTGCTGGTCAACCGCAACGCCTTCAACCAGCACTACCTGAATACCAAGGCGCTCAAGCTGGGACACATGATGACCCCAGTGACTCCGCCGGCCGCTGAAGACGGCGAACTGTAATCCCGCCCGTTCCCCGAGTCGAAAGATTAGATGAAATTCACTAAACTGGCTTTACTACTGACTTTGACTTGGGGCTGCGCAGCGGCCAACGCCCAGCAGGCGCCAGCCCCCGCCCCCGATGCGGTGGCCCTGCCGACACCATCGAGCACCGCGCAAAAACTGTATTCCGCCGCCAAGGCCGACCTGCTGCAGGTGCGCTCGCTGCTGAAAACCGGCCGCACCCAATCATCGGTCGGCTCCGGCTTCCTGGTCGGCACGTCCAACCTGGTGCTGACCAACTATCACGTCGTCTCGCAATTCGCGCTCGATCCCGATACCTATACCGGCGAATGGGTCGACACCGCCGGCCAGCGCGGCAATATCGAATTGCTGGCAGTGGACGTGCTGCACGACCTGGCTGTGGTGCGCGTCAACCGCTACGGCACCGGTTACTTCAAGCTGGGGGACAAGCCGGTCACGCTGACGCAGGGCCAGTACCTGTACTCGCTGGGCAACCCGCTCGACCTGGGCTTTGCCATCTCCGAAGGGTCGTTCAACGGCGTGATCGCGCGCAGCTTCTATGAACAACTGATGTTCACTGGCCCCATCAACGCCGGCATGAGCGGCGGTCCCAGCGTGACTGTCGACGGCGCGGTGGCCGGCATCAACGTCTCCAAGCGCCTGGATGGCGAGCTGGTGTCCTTCCTGGTCCCGGCGCGCTATGCGCAGGAATTATTGAAGAAGGTCGATCCGGAAGCCAAGCCGCCAAAAGACTTCACCGCCATCGTCGCCCAGCAACTGCTGGTGCACCAGAAGGCGATGATCGACCAGTTGCTGGCCAAGCCGCTGACCGCCAAGGCCATGGGGCCGTACTCGGTGCCGGTGCGCGAATCGGAACAGATGCGCTGCTGGGGGCGCTCCAACGACCGCGATTCGTTCTCGGTGGAGGTGACCAACTGCGCGATGGAATCCTCGCTGTTCGTTTCCAGCTCGCTGCAGACCGGCCAGGTGCAGATCCAGCACCAATACATGAAGAGCACTGGCCTGGATGAAATGCGCTTCGCCGTCTTATCCAGCAACTCGTTCAAGAACGAGAGCTTCGGCAGCCACAAGGACAAGCGCCTGACCGGCCCGATGTGCACTGAACAATTCGTCAAGAACAGCACCCTGCCGATGCGCGCCGTGATGTGCGTGCGCGCCTACCGCAAGTTCGATGGCCTGTACGACTTCGCCCTGCTCACCTCGAGCACCGACGAAGGCAAAATGAACCTGCAAAGCCGCCTCGATGCGCGCGGCGTGTCGTATGAAAACGGCCTGCGTGCCTCGCGTGCCTTCCTTGAATCGCTGGCACGCGAGGGCAAGAAATGAACGGCCCATTCTTCATCGAGACCCTGGCACGCAATGGCGATGTGCTGCATCGCCACCGCGTCGACAAGCTGCCGATCACCATCGGCCGCGGCTACAACAACGATTTCATCCTCGACGACGCGCACACAGCGCCGAACCACGCCGTCGTGGAACTGGCAGAAGACGGCGCGCTGGTGATGCGCGACCTGGGCAGCCAGAACGGCATCGTGGTGCATGGCAAGCGCCAGGCTTCGGTGCCGATCAGCGGCACCACCGTGGTCCGCCTCGGCCATACCCGCCTGCGCGTGCGCGATGCAGCCTTCCCGGTCGAAGCCGAAGTCACCGACACCACCATGCACGCCTGGGAAGGCGGCGTGCCCGCGCTGGCCGGCATGGCGCTGATCGCACTGTTCGTGGGCATTACCGAAGCGCTGTCCGATACTGGCGCCTTCCAGGCCATCCGCTATCTGCTGGTGATTGCCAGCGGCATCGGCGCAGGGATGGTGTGGAGCGGCATCTGGGCGCTGGCCAATCGCCTGTTTGCCGGCCACGCCCGCCTGGGGCGCCACCTGTTCATCCTGGGCAGCGGCCTGGTGGCAATCGGTGCGTGGAAAGCCTTGAGCAGCGTGCTGGCCTATGCCTGGTCGGCGGAAGTGTTCACGCGCTACGGCAACCATGTGGTGATGCTGATCCTGGTGGTGATGATTTACAACCACCTGCGCACCGTCAAGCCACACAAGCCGCGCGCCTTCATTTCGTCCTGCGCCGTGTTCCTGGCGCTGGGTTCGGGCCTGATCCTGATGCGCAATTACGAAGGTGCCGGCCGCCTGCGCGATGAACTCTACATGTCGGTGATCCTGCCGCCGGCAGTACGCCACAGCAAGGACCACGGCGTCGACGAATTCATGGGCGATGCGGCCAAGCTGAAAGCGGCCGCCGATGAAGCGCGCAAATCCTCGAAGCTCAAGAAAGACGACGAGGACGACGACGATTAATCAGCTCGCGTAAGGCGCGCCACGCAGTTCGACGGTATTGCCTTCCGGGTCGTTGACGTAGATCGACGGCCCCTCGCCTTCCGCGCCATAGCGCGATTCCGATGGACCGTTCGCCACGTCGTGCGCGCTCAGGTGGGCGCGGATCGCAGCTTCATCAAACGGCTCGACGCGGAAGCAGAAATGGTCGACATTGCGGCCTTCCTTGCCCGGCGCGGCACCGCCCATTTTCCCCAGCTTCTTATCGACCGGCACCAGGTCCACCAGCGAACTGCCTGCACGCAGCTGGATCAGGCCAATCTCGTCCTGGCGGCGTTCGATGGTGCAGCCAAGTACCTCGGTGTAGAAGCGGATCATGCGGTCGGCATCGACAACGCGCAGCACGATGTGGTCAATCTCGCGGATCTTGATCAACGTGTGTCTCCTTTGGTTTATGCGTCTGGAATTGGATTGCTGCCGGAGACGGGAACGTAACGCCCGCCACGGAATTCGAATTTCATCGCCTGGTCCACGCGCTGCGCCGGCGCGTTGCCGTTCTTGTCTGCCTTGCTCATCGCACCACTAAAGCGCAACGTCAGTGCCCCTGCGCCGGCGACGTCCCAACTGCCTTCGATGGCATAGCACCGGCCGGGCGGCACTTTCTCATCGGGACCTGCGTCGGCCGGCTGCAGGCCCTGCACGATGCCTGCCAGGCGATCAACGCAGTCGGGACGGGAATACACGTTGCCGCCCCTGATCTTCTGCAGCAGCAGCGGACGTGGCTTCACGCCATCCACGCCGATCGCGTACAGCGCGAGCAAGTCGACGCAGCGGCCCTGCCAGCAGCTGCCCCAGGTCACGTGCAAGGCTTGTGTGGCCGGCGACAGCGGCAGCACGCCGATCTGCGCCCGGCCTTCGTAGCCTTGCAGGTCGAACGGCTCCTGGCGCTTGGCCAGCTTCCATCCGTCCTTGCCGGGCTTGAAGGTATAAGCCGCAAGTCCGACAGGTGTACCGTGCGCAATCTGCGGCACGCCACCATCGCCAGCCGGCGTCATTGTGGCCAGGAGCACCAGCCGGTCGGGCGCAACACGCACCGCCTGCCGCGGCACGACGATGACGTTGCGCTTCCTGCCCTGCTTCGCGTCCCAGCCGCGCGTCACCGCGCTGGTGGGAATGGACTGTACGCGGCCGCCCTCTTCATCCCTCCATGCCGGGAAAACGATCTGCAGCAGCTCGTCAGGCTGCGGCTCGGCCGCCTGCGCCACAGCCAGCGCAGGAACCGACAGCAAAGCGGCAATAGCAAGCTTCATCGAAGTTCTCCTAAATCCGCAAGCGACGGCGGTCGTTGAGGAAGGTCTCCAGCTGCTGTGGCGACAGCACCTTGACCGGATCGCCATGGAAGACATACAGGTAAGGTTCACCACCGAGGCGGTCCGTCATCTTTGCCAGCACGAGGAAGCAGGTACCAAGCGGATAAACCGCCGTATCGCGCAACTGCCGCGAACACTCCACCCGCATCTCCGGACTGAAGGCCTGCCCGTTAACCGGCCGCACCACCACCCGGCCGAATTCCTCCACCGACTCAACCGCCACGTCGCGGTAATCAAAAGTATCCCTTGTCATCCCGCGATCTTACCTGATCCACCTCAACACCGCCCAGCGTCCCTGGCAGGAAAATCAAGACTCCAGCCCAGCTTGCTTGACCTCACTTTTCATAGGCATACACTGATGATGGAAGTATCGTGGGATGAGCGCATACCCGGAGCGACGCTATAACACTCTCGGGTTTGTGAACGGGCGAGTTGCCAAGTTGACCTACTGCTATGAAGCGAGACTCTTCGTGTCATATCCTTTCGAAAAGCCACAAAGAGAGAAGCCCGCCAATACTACTGCGTCCTACGTGAGCGAGACGGATTGGGAGGCGGTTGACGCGATGGACGACGCTGACATCGTGCTGGATGGAGATTGCCCCGAAACGCAGCCGGACGATTTCGAACGAGGCACCCTGCTGTTCAACGGACGTGCGCCAACTCATGGAGAAATCGAGGAAGGAAAGCGTATCCTCCTGAATTACCTCAAGCGCACCAGTAAGCACAGCGATCCCGGTGAAAGCTAGGCTCGACGTCCGCCGCCTATTGCTCGCTTACAACAGCCATCTTCGCCGTCCAAATTTCAAATAGTCGAGATGCGTAAGCCCAGCTACGATCGAAAGCATAATCAATTGTCGCATTCCACTTCTCCCATCTTAGGATGTCAATGCGACAATATGGCATGCGTCGAAGAAAACAATTCCTAGGCGATCCGTTGTAGCGCAAACGGCTTGCCGCGTGCCCAGCGGTTGGAGGAAAGTGAGAAAGCTAGCGCGCGCACCTGGTGGTACCAGCCGGCGGGAACGTACAGCATGTCGCCCGGCTGGACGATCACCTCGATCATCGTGGCCTGGCACGCCAGTGGGTAGCGGTCGAAGTCCGGGGCTTCGGGATCGAAGGGACTGCCGAACAAGACCGGGTTCGCTTCACGGGTGTAGAGGAACTCGTCGTGATGCGGCGGCGAAAGGAAGATGCGCTTGGTGCCCCACACTTGCGCAAAGATGTTGTCGTCAAAGTCGCTGTGCAGCGGCGTGACGGTTCCTGCCGGCCCGATCCAGAAACGCGGTGGGCCCATCTTCTCAAAGTACGTCGGCCAGTGACACAAGCTGTTCAACTCGCGCAGTTCGAGGTTGCCAAGGTAAGGCGGCAGGCCTTCGGTCGCTGCGGCAAGGTCGAGGTATTCGCGCATCGTCATGTCCAGCATTGCGCGATCGGGCGCAAAGGCGGTCCCGATGTAGTCGCCAACACGTGCACGGACATGCACCTCGCCGAAACGCTCGCGCAGCACTTCGGGACCTAGAGAGCAAATCGGCCAGCGCGCAACCGCGCCGGGAATCAGGAACGGCAGGCCTTCGCGGGCGCGCGCGCGAAACGCGGTCGCGCTCATTGGGCGGGCACGTGGCACGGCATCAATGGCAGGCAAGGCGCGGGCCGCGGTGCGGATCGCCTCGCGCATTTCCTGCATCGACGACACGCCGCGTACAGCGGCATCGCGACGCTCGCGCGCTTCGGCTTTGGCGGCTTGCGCAGCCTCACCAGCGGGCGACGTACGCGAGGCTTCAAGTGGCGGCAAGCGCGATGCGGCAGGCGCCGCGCCGGGCGAAGGATCGCGCGGCGGCTGGCGTGTCGTCATGGTTTTACGCTCCCTGGCGCAGCACCAGCAGCGCTACAGCTTCAGCGTTGATGCCTTCCTCGCGGCCAAGATAGCCTAGCTTCTCGTTGGTCTTGGCCTTCACATTCACGTGGCCAACCGGCACGCCAAGGTCTGCTGCAATATTGGCCGCCATGGTGGCGATATGCGGCGCCATCTTCGGGCGCTGGGCGATGATGGTGCAATCCACGTTGCCGATATCGTAGCCGGTGGCACGCACACGCTTGGCCGCCTCGCGCAGCAGCGCGCGCGAATCGGCGCCGCGGAATTCCTCGGCGGTGTCCGGGAAATGCTTGCCGATGTCGCCCAGCGCCGCCGCGCCAAGGATGGCGTCCGTGATCGCGTGCAGCAGCGCATCGGCATCCGAATGCCCAAGCAGGCCGCGCTCGTGCGGGATCTCGACCCCGCCGAGGATCAGCTTGCGGCCTTCAACCAGGCGGTGCGAGTCGTAGCCCTGGCCGATACGGAATGGGAGTTGCGTCATTTTGAATCCTGTCCTAAATACATTTCTGCGATGGCGATATCGGTCGGCAGCGTCACCTTCATATTGCGCGGATGGCCTTCCACCAGCTTCGGCGAGAAGCCGAGCATCTCGACCGCGCTGGCATCATCGGTGATGGCGTTCGGGTCCGGCGCCAGCGCCAGGGCGCGCAGCAGCAGCGCGTACGAAAACATCTGCGGCGTCTGCGCCAGCCAAAGGCCATCGCGCGGCGTGGTCTGCACTGTGCCTGAGCGCGTGGACTTTACCGTGTCCACCACCGGCAGCGCAAGCAGCCCGCCGCCTTCATGGTCGCCGACTACGGCGATCAGCTTCGCGATCAAGGCCGGCGTCAGGCCGGGACGCGCTGCATCGTGTACCAGCACCATGTCGTCATCGCCAACCGATGGGCGGATCGCGCGCAAGCCGTTCAGGATCGATTCCATGCGCGTGGCGCCGCCGCAGCGCAGGATCGTCACGCCGCGCTCGGGCGTGATCGAATCGATATAACCGTCGCCAGCGCTCACCACCACATAGGTATGGGCAATCTGTTCACTTTGCCGGAAAGCCTCCAGCGTATGCTGCAGCATCGGCACGCCGTTGATCGGCAAATACTGCTTGGGACTGGCGGCTGCCATGCGCGCGCCAACGCCGGCGGCGGGGATCAGTGCGAAGTATCGCTTCATTTTTTGCTACGTGACTTCCTCAATATGGTTTGTATCTCGCCGTTGCATGCCTTGCCCAAGCGGGCATATTCAGCCGGCGAATCGATCAACGCCTGCTGCACCTCCACCTTGGCCATTTCTGCCTTGATATAGGGCAGCCAGCCGCTGTCGATTTCGTGCGCCAGCGCCGAGCGTGCGGTGCCGGCCGGCGCGTACAGCGGCTTGGCCTCGAAACGCCGCGCCAGCGCCGCCCGTACCACCTGTTCAACTTTGGCCAGGTGATCCATGTAGGCGTTCATATGCCGCAGTTCATGCGACAGGATCTCGGCATAGCCGCAAGTCCCCGGCGGAAATTCGTTGCCTACATAAATCCGCACGGGCGCGTAAGTCAGCTGCACCTTGATCTGGGGCGCTACGCATTCATAGCCGCTGGCCGGATCGACCAGCATCGGGCCGTCGAGGCCTATCTGCACGCGCGACTCGGTGCGGGTCAGCCCGAGCACGTAACCGGTCGCCGGCATCTTCTCGGTCCGCATCGCGGAAAGCTGCTTGTACGAGAGCTGGGTGTTGACGGTGTAGCCGTTCTGGCGCGCCGACAGCACTGACACTGTCTTGCTGATCGTGTCCTCGCAGCGGATCTGGAACGGCGTGCGTTGCACCTGCGCTGCCTGCGCCTGGCTGGCAGCGAAGGCTCCAACCAGCATCAGGCTGCGCACGGCGTTCATCGCTTCAGTCCAGCTTCCAGGCGCCCGAGCGCAGCTTGTCCAGCCAGAAGGCGCCGATCACCGTTTTGACGTCGGTGATCTTGCCGCTGCGGACCCAGTCCAGCATTTCATCGACGCTGGCGGTGATGATTTCGATGAATTCACCGTCGTCCAGCTTCACCTCGCCGGCGGTCAGGCCGCGCGCCAGGTAGATGTCCAGGTGCTCGTCCGAGTAGGCGATGGCGTTGTGGATGGTGCTGACGAACTGCCAGTCGGTGGCGGTGTAGCCGGTTTCCTCTTCCAGCTCGCGCATGGCGCAGGCCAGCGGGTCTTCGCCCGGGTCGATCTTGCCGGCCGGGAGCTCGATGAAGACACGGTCGTTCGGGTAGCGGTATTGGCGCTCCAGCAGGACTTTGCCGTTATCGAGCACAGGGATGATGACGACGGCACCAGGGTGGCGGATGTATTCGCGCTTGGTGTGCTTGCCGTCGGGCAGGCTGACGGTGTCGCGGTGGACTTTCAGGAAGCCGCCGTCGTAGGCGATGCTGCCGTCTATTTTGGTTTCTTTTAGGTGCTTGTCCATGGTTGGCTTTTTTAAAACCGGTAAACCAGGGTCAGACCCAAGGGTCTGACCCTCAACGGTTTTCAGGATGGGGGCTTGAGGTGTGCGCTTTTGATCTACTCAGAAAGTCAAAGGCCTAAACCCCTCTCCCCGCCTTGAGACCCTGGTTTAGCGGTTTATCAGTGGTGTTTACGCAGGTAGCGTACCACGAAGCCAGGAAAAGCAAACACCAGGAAGGCGAAAGCCGCGACCCAGTAGAACTCCCAGTTCTGTGGAAACGCGGTGCCGATGCGGGATTCGAGTGCCATGCCGATGCCGCCCACGGCGGCATACAGCACTGCCAGTTCCGCCAGCCGCACCAGGAATGGCTTGCGTGCGGCCTTCAGCGGAACCAGGGCAAATACCTTCTCGTTCAGAAAAGGCAGGTTGGCGGCCACCACTGCAAGCAGGATGACCAGCCAGGATGACGCATTGACGTCCATCTATCAGGTGACCAGGGTCTTCTGCATGGCTGCCAGGCAGGCATTCAGCAGCGGACCTGGGATCATGCCCAGCACCACAACGGCCAGGCCGTTCAGTGCCAGCACAATGCCTTTGTCGCTGTTGACGACCAGCGGGGTGCTGTCAGCCGGCTCGTCGAACCACATTACCTTCACGATGCGGATGTAGTAGAACGCGCCTACCAGCGAGAACATCACGGCGAACACGGTCAGCCACACAGCGCCGGTAGCCAGCACCGATTGCAGCACGGCGAACTTGGCGGCAAAGCCCATCATCGGAGGCACGCCGGCCAGGGAGAACATCAGCACGGACATCAGCACCGCGTAGGCTGGGCTGCGCTTGGACAGGCCCTTGAAGTCGTCGATTTCTTCCGCTTCGAAGCCCTGGCGCGCCAGCACCATGATCAGGCCGAACGAGCCGACGGTGGTCATCACGTAGGTGATCGCGTAGTACATGGCAGCCGAGTAGGCAGCAGCAGCATTGTCGGTCTTGTGGCCCACCACGCCAGCCATCAGGCCAAGCAGCACGAAGCCCATCTGCGCGATGGTGGAGTAAGCCAGCATGCGCTTCAGGTTGGTCTGTGCGATCGCGGTCAGGTTACCGATGGCCAGCGACAGCACGGCCAGGATCATCAGCATCTGCTGCCAGTCGAATGCCATTGGCAGCATGCCTTCCACCAGCAGGCGCACGCAGATGGCGAAGGTCGCGAGCTTCGGAGCACCGCCCAGCAGCAGGGTCACGCCGGTTGGCGAACCCTGGTAGACGTCCGGCACCCACATGTGGAATGGCACGGCGCCCAGCTTGAAGGCCAGGCCGGCCACCACGAACACCAGGCCGAAGGTCAGGATGGTCGGGTTGACGGTGCCGGAGCCGATGACAGCGGCCACGCGGGAGATATCCAGCGAGCCGGTCGCGCCGTACAGCATCGACATGCCATACAGCAGGAAGCCGGAGGCCAGCGCGCCCAGGATGAAGTACTTCATCGCAGCTTCGGTAGCGCGAGCGTCGTCGCGGCGCAGAGCCACCAGGGCGTACAGCGACAGCGACATCAGTTCCAGGCCCAGGTAGATGGTCAGGAAGTTGTTCGCCGAGATCATCACCATCTGGCCCAGCAGGGAGAACAGCGCCAGGACGTAGAACTCGCCGCCCAGGTTACCGCCCAACATGCCGCGGTCGGTGGAGTACTGGCGTGCATACACCAGCGTCATCGCCATGGTCAGGTAGGAGAACAGTTTCAACAGGTTGCCCATCGGGTCGCTGATGAACATGTTCGAGAACGTGTACGCGGTGCCGCCGGCCGTGTAGTCGGCAAAGCTGAAGTAAGCCGCACCCACCAGGGTGGCCAGCGTCAGCATGTAAGTGATCGCACGTTTGCCCTCTGCCAGGAACATGTCGATCAGCAGGATCGCCGAAGCGGCAATCAGCAGAAAGACTTCTGCGTGGAGCGGGATCAGTTGTGAGGTATTCATGAAAACTTGGTCCTATTTGCAATCAAGGGGCCACGACTGGCAGCTTGCTTTGGGCAGCATGCGCCAGCAGGTCAGCCACGGAAACCTGCATCACGTCCGTGAATGGCGCTGGGTACAGGCCCATCACCAGCACAGCGATCGCCAGGATGCCCAGCATCAGGAACTCGCGGTTGTTCACGTCGGTCAGTTCTTCCACGTGCTTGTTGGTGATCGCGCCGAAGATCACGCGCTTGGCCATCCACAGGGAATAAGCCGCGCCGAAGATCAGGGCGGTAGCAGCCAGGATGCCGGTCACGAAGTTGAACTGCACGGCGCCCAGGATCACCATGAACTCGCCCACGAAGCCGGAGGTGGCTGGCAGGCCGCAGTTCGCCATGGAGAACAGGATGAACAGTGCGGCAAACTTGGGCATCTTGTTCACGACGCCACCGTAGTCGGCGATCTGGCGCGAGTGCATGCGGTCATACAGCACGCCAATGCAAAGGAACATTGCGCCGGAGATGAAGCCGTGCGACACCATCTGCACGATACCGCCCTGCACTGCCATCTCATTGAACATGAAGAAGCCCAGGGTCACGAAGCCCATGTGTGCGATGGACGAATAGGCCACCAGTTTCTTCATGTCTTTCTGCACCAGGGCCACCAGGCCGATGTAGATCACAGCGATCAGGGACAGCACGATCACCATTGGCGCCAGCTTGTGCGATGCGTCGGGCACGATCGGCAGCGAGAATCGCAGGAAGCCGTAAGCACCCAGCTTCAGCATGATCGCAGCCAGCACGGCGGAACCGCCGGTTGGCGCTTCCACGTGCACGTCCGGCAGCCAGGTGTGGACCGGGAACATCGGCACCTTCACGGCGAAAGCCATGAAGAAGGCAAAGAAGATCGCGACCTGCTCACCCATGGTCAGCGGCAGCTTGTGCCAGGCCAGGATATCGAAGCTGCCGGACTTGTTGTACAGGTAAATGATGGCCACCAGCGTCAGCAGCGAGCCGAAGAAGGTGTACAGGAAGAACTTGAACGCTGCGTAAATGCGGTTGGCACCACCCCACACGCCGATGATGATGTACATCGGGATCAGGGTCGCTTCGAAGAAGAAGTAGAACAGCAGGCCGTCCATGGCAGCGAACACGCCGATCATCAGGCCCGACAGGATCAGGAACGCGCCCATGTACTGCGCCACGCGCTCGGTGATCACTTCCCAGGCCGAGATCACCACGATCACGGTGATGAAGGCGGTCAGCGGGATGAACCACATCGACAGGCCGTCAATGCCCAGCGAGTAGAAGATGTTGAAGCGGTCGATCCAGGCGGACTTCTCGACGAACTGCATGCCGTGGGCCGCCTTGTCG
>Ga0209436_100109_pt1 | contig 41259 bp, 34 predicted proteins | sample AraplaF_Cvi_mTSA_FD_184263 | JGI IMG/M metagenome (GOLD analysis project Ga0209436, IMG submission 184263) | Arabidopsis root microbial communities from the University of North Carolina, USA - plate scrape MF_Cvi_mTSA (SPAdes) (version 2) | ecosystem: Host-associated > Plants > Roots > Endosphere...
TCGCGCACTGCGACGTCCAGCGCCAGCGGAATCGATGCTGCGGAAGTATTGCCGTGCTGGTCGACAGTCACCACCATCTTTTCCGGCTCCATGCCCAGCTTCTTGGCAGTACCGTTCATGATGCGGATATTGGCCTGGTGCGGGATCAGCCAGTCGATCTGGTCGGAAGTCATGCCTGCCGCATCCAGCGCCTCGTACGCGACTTTCTCCAACACCGACACGGCCAGCTTGAACACGGCCTGGCCATCCATGTACAGGAAGGCGCTGCCGTCAATCGCACCGTTGGACAGGCTGCCCGGCACGCGCAGCACATCGGAATGGCGGCCGTCAGCATGCAGCTTGCACGCGAGGATGCCAGGCTCTTGCGACGCGCTCATGACAATCGCGCCGGCGCCATCGCCAAACAGCACGCAGGTGGTGCGGTCTTCGAAATTCAGGATGCGCGAGAACACTTCCGCACCGATCACCAGCACGTTCTTGTGCATGCCGGACTTGATGAAGCTGTCAGCCGTCGCCACCGCATAGACGAAGCCGCTGCACACAGCCTGCACGTCTACCGCTGCGCAAGTATTGGAAATGCCCAGCTTCTTCTGCACGATACAGGCCGTGCTTGGGAAGCTGCCGTAGAAATCAGGAGTGGAACTGGCGACGATGATCAGGTCGATATCGTCCGGCTGCATGCCGGCCATTTCCAGCGCGCGCTTGGCAGCGATCACGCCCAGGTCGGACGAAGCCTGCTCAGGCTCCGCGTAATGGCGAGCGGAGATGCCGCTACGCGACACAATCCACTCGTCCGAAGTCTCGATGCCCTTGGCAGCCAGTTGGGCTGCCAGTTCATGGTTGGTGACGCGTTTCTCAGGCAGGTAGCTGCCCGTGCCTACGATCTTGCTGTACAGGGTCATGCGTGTCTCTCGTTTGTGGTGTCGTCTCTTCCTGCGGCATCAGCTCGGCAATCATCGCCGACAGATGCTCTTGCAAATCATGATGCGCCGCCTCGTAAGCGCGGCGGATTGCCCATTCAAAGGCTTCCACGCCTGCCCCGCCATGGCTCTTGAATACCAGGCCGCGCAGGCCCAGCAGGCCGGCGCCGTTAAAGCGGGCAGGATTCAGGCGTTGGGTGATCATGCGCAGCGCACTGCGCGCAATCAGCGCACCCAACATGGTGATCGGGTTACGCTTGAATTCTTCGGTCAGCACCACCTTGAACAAGCTGGCCAGGCCTTCGACGGCCTTCAGCGTCACATTGCCGACAAAACCATCGCAGACGACGATGTCGGTGGTGCCTTTGAAAATATCGTTCCCTTCCACGTTGCCGTAGAAGTTCAGGGCGCCGCGCTCGTGGTCGGCGCGCAGCAAGGCAGCGGTGGCTTTCACCACTTCGTTACCCTTGATGTCTTCCGTGCCCACATTCAGCAAGCCGATGGTCGGGCGTTCGATGCCCTCCATGGCCTGCACCAGCACATAACCCATGATAGCGAATTGGTGCAGGTGGTGCGGTTCGCAATCCACGTTGGCACCCAGGTCCAGCATATAGGTCGGCTTGCCCAGCTTGTTGGGCATGATGGTGCAGATGGCAGGACGGTCGACGCCGGCCATGGTTTTCAGTACGTAGCGCGAAACAGCCATCAGGGCGCCCGTATTGCCGGCCGAAACACAGCCGGCCACGGCGCCGCTCTTGACCTGTTCAATGGCCACGCGCATCGACGAATCCTTCTTGCGGCGCAAAGCGACCTCGAGCGGGTCATCCATGGTGACCTGTTCGGAAGCGTGAAGGATGGTCAGGCGCGGTTCGGCCTCGGCGTGGTGCTTCTTCAGTTCAGCGCGAAGGACATCTTCCAGGCCCACAAGGACCAGTTCGGCATTCGGTTCGTGCTTGAGGAAAGAGAGTGCTGCGGGGATCGTGACTGAGGGGCCGTGATCGCCACCCATGCAGTCGATAGAGATTTTGATTGTCATTGTATAACTCAAAGAAAAAGCGGCGCGACGTCAGAAAATCCTGCGTAGCACCGCTTTGTCTTGTCGCTGAAGCGAAACGTCGATTACTCGTCGTTCTTGGTCTTCAGCACTTTGCGACCACGATAGAAGCCGTTAGGCGAAATGTGGTGACGCAGGTGGGTTTCACCGGTGGTTGGCTCAACGGCCAGGTTCGGTGCTACCAGAAAATCGTGCGAACGGTGCATGCCGCGCTTCGACGGGGATTTCTTGTTCTGTTGAACAGCCATGATGACTCCTAATACTAAAGTTCTAAGATTTTAACACATCCGATGCGCAAAAACATGCGAATCGAGCTTTTACATCCATGCCAAACTCGATTACTGCACGCGTTTTGACACGTTCTTTGCTACTACAAACTGATTAATTCGTTTAGTTTGCCTTCAAGCCCTTGAGGCTTGCGAAAGGCGAAGGCTTCTCATTCTTCGCAGAGTCGACCAGCGAGGTATCAGGACACACCTCGTGCTTCGGCGCTTGCGGCAAGGCCAGCAGGGCCTCATCTTCAACCAGGTCCATGAGATTCATGGAGCGCGCACCGACGATCACGTCGATGCTTTCATCATCAATGATTTCCTCGATTTCGTCCGCATCCGCGTCGTCTTTGCCGAGCATCAGGAGCGTCGACGAATCGAGTTCATAGTCAAACGGGGTCAGGCAGCGCTGGCACACCAGCTGCACTTTGCCGGCAACGGTCAGGCGCATCTGCGGGAAGCCCTGTTTGCTGGAACCGCCCTCCACCTTCCAGGCCACCTCACCGGAAGTGTTAGCGCATTCCTTGCTAAGCCGGGTCATTTCAGCGACGGGAGTTACCCCTTCCTTGCTGCTGTTGGTCCGACAAAATTCAAAGGCGTCGATCTCAAAAGCATTCATTGGCTAAAATTTCCCTCGAAAACCTGCGATAATAACAGGATTTTCCACGCCGCGTCAAAGACTTGCGAGACTTTTCGCGCTTTTTCGACGGCGCAGAGAGCATATAACATTTCCCTGATGAAAACAACCAACATCATCCTTGCATCCAGCTCGGCCTATCGCCGCGAGCTGTTGTCCCGGCTACAGTTGCCGTTTTCGGTCGACGTACCGGATATCGACGAAAGCCCGCAGCCGGGCGAAACACCCTCTGCCACTGCCTTGCGGCTGGCCCGCGAGAAAGCCGCCGCGGTAGCCGCCCGCCATCCTGGCGCGCTGGTGATCGGCTCCGACCAGGTCGCCACTTTGGACGATGAGCAAATCGGCAAACCTGGCAATCATGCCAATGCGCTGGCTCAACTGCAGAAAATGCGCGGGCGCGAAGTGGTGTTCCACACCGCCCTCTGCCTGTGGGATGGGCGCAACAATACCCACCAGCTTGAAGATATCCAGACCTTGGTCAAATTCCGCGATTTGGCGGATGAGGAACTGGATGCTTACCTGCGCATCGAGCAGCCCTATGATTGTGCCGGAAGTGCGAAAAATGAGGCGCTGGGTATCGCAATCCTCGAGCGCATTGATTCCAGCGACCCGACGGCGCTGACTGGCTTGCCGCTGATCGCTTTGACCGGCATGCTGCGCGCCGCGGGCGTCAGCTTCTTCCAAACCGATAAACCGGTGTCTGACCCGCAGGGTCAGACACCAGTTGCGCACCGGCCAACTAAGTAAGACCCGCAAACTCTGATCAGTCGAGGTGTCTGACCCTGCGGGTCAGACACCGGTTTACCGGTTTAAAAACAATGAACGGCACCCTATACCTCATCCCCAACACCCTCGGCCCCACCGAATCCCTGGACCAGGTCATCCCCCAGCACGTGCAGCAACTGACCAGCCAGCTCACCCACTTCGTCGCCGAAAACGCCAAAACCGCCCGCGCCTTCCTGAAGCAAGTTGGCACCGCCAAGCCCATCCAGGAAATCGCGATCAGCGAGCTGAACATCAACACGCCGCAAGCGGCACTGCAAGCCCTGCTCGATCCGCTGAAAGCCGGCCACGACGTTGGCCTGTTGTCCGAAGCCGGCGTTCCAGCAGTAGCCGACCCCGGCGCCGACCTGGTCCGCCTGGCCCATGCCCACAACATTCCGGTCCGCCCCCTGGTCGGCCCCTCCTCCATCCTGATGTCCGTGATGGCCAGCGGCCTGAACGGCCAAAGTTTCGCCTTCAACGGCTACCTGCCGACCGACGCCGCCGCGCGCGCCAAACGCCTGAAAGAACTGGAAACCCGCTCGCGCCAGGAAAAGCAGACGCAGCTGTTCATCGAAACACCCTACCGCAACGCCGCCATGCTCGAATCCCTGGTCAGCGCATGCAACGGCACCACGCTGATCTGCGTGGCCACCGACATCAGCCTGCCAACGGAAACGATCCGCACCCGCACGGGGGCGCAATGGAAAAGCCTGCTCGACGCCGGCAAGGCGCCGGACTTCCACAAGAAGCCCACGGTCTTCCTGCTACTGGCCCAATAAGCTATTGAACCGAGTGGGCATATTCATTCACCCACTCAAACGCCTCGCGCTGTAGCGCATACAACGCCGAGGGCGCCAAATCGAGCTTGTGCAGGATGCCGGTCAGCTCCCGCCCCTCCTGCGCCCGCTCGATCAGCTCGATCAGGCGCAGCACATCGCCGTAATCCCCCTCGCGATGCAGGAGCGCATCACGCACCTCGTCCAGCACATTGACGCTGTCGAGGATTTCGCCCATGCGCACCGAGAACAGCGCATCCATCAGCGACATGATGCCGACGGTGAAGCCAATGTCAGCCGCCACCTTTTCAGACGGCCGCACATGCCCCATCACCAGCTCCATGGTCTTGCCACGCGTGGTTGCCATCTGCAGCAGCGGCGAATCGAATTCCGAGCCCTTCACATACAGCAGGATCTGCAGCCAGCGCTGCAACTGCCGCCGCCCCAGCACGATCAACGCATGGCCGACCGAATTGATGCGGAAGCGCGCCCCCACAGCCGGCGTGTTCACCAGCCGCAGCAGGTTCAGGGAAATCAGGGGGTCGTGCTTGACGCTGCGCTCCACCTCGCGCTGGTCCGCATCCTGGTTCAACAGATCCAGCAAATGCATGATGGAGAGCTGCGACGGCGTGATCTTCTTCCCGCTCAAGATCACCGGCCGCGCAAAATAATAGCCCTGGAAGTATTCAAAGCCGAGGTCCATGCATTCACGGAACTCCTCGACCGTTTCGACCTTCTCGGCCAGCAGTTTCTGGTTCGGATTGCGCAAGTTGCGCGCCAGCGCCGGCAGGCTGCCGCGCGCGATCTGCTTGATGTCGACCTTGATCACATCCATCAAAGGACGCAAGGCCGTCACCGCCTCACTCTCGCCCGCCACATCGTCGAGGGCGAATTTATAGCCGGCCTGCTTCAGCTCCTGCACCCGCTTCAGCACGTCCGGCGTCGCCTCCACCGATTCGAGCACCTCGAGGATGACCTTGTCGTTCGGCAGGAAATGAATGAAATCGCTCATCAGCCCCGTCGTGTCGACATTGACGAAGGCAAGCTGGTCGCCAACCACCTGCTCCATGCCCAGCTCGGAAGCATGGGCAATCACGGAAGCGGTGGCGTGGGTTCCATCGGTCACACGGGCTTCGTGGACTTCGGCATTTCGATAGAGCAGCTCGTAGGCCACGAGCCGCTGGCTGCGGTTGAGGATGGGTTGCCGTGCCAAGAAGAACTGATTGGCATACGGCATTGGGATCTGCACTTCACTTTCAACCACGGCTGTCATGGGTTTCCCCATTGCTAAAACTCATGGTTACAAGACTATACCCATTAGTGCAGTCTTGGCAACATTTTTATGCAGTGCGCGGCGCAGCTTTCTTGGCTGTGGCCGCTTCACCACTCTCCAGCGTAAACTGGGCGCCCGCATCGCGGCCCAACACCTGGACCAGGTAAGGCATCACCTGGCGCAGCATCGGCTCCAGCGTGTAAGGTGGATTCAGCAGGAACATGCCGCTGGTGTGCAACGCAATGCCGTCCGGCGTTGGCGTGCTGATGCACAGGGTCACGTTCAGCCAGCTTTTCGCCGGCAGGTGCTTCAGGCGCTCGGCAAAGTTGCGCGCCTCGATGCGCTGCAGCACCGGGTACCAGACCGCGTAAGTGCCGGTCGGGAAGCGCTTCAGCGCATCGTTCAGCATGTCCGTGACCTTCTTGTAGTCCTGCTTATCCTCGTAAGGCGGGTCGCACAGCACGATGCCACGGCGCGATGGCGGCGGCAGCAGCGCCTTCACGCCAAGGAAGCCATCCGCCTTGTTGACGATCACGCGCTTGCCACGCGCGGACGGGCGGCGGCCATTCGCGGCCTGGTGCTGCTCCAGCTTCTGGAAATTGTCGGCCAGGATCTTGGCGTCCGACGGATGCAGCTCAAACAGGCGGATACGGTCTTCTTCACGCGCCACGATTTCGGCGCAATATGGCGAGCCCGGATAGAAGCGCAGCTTGCCGCTCGGATTGAGGTCCTTGATCAGCTGGACGTAGTCGGCCAGCGGCTCCGGCAAATCATCGCGATCCCACAGCGGGCCGATGCCGGTTTCGAATTCCGCGGTCTTGGTGGCTTGCGCGCTATCCAGCGAATAGACGCCGGCGCCGGCATGGGTGTCGATATAGGTGTACGGGACATCCTTCTGGTTCAGGTATTCGAGGACCTGGACCAGGACAAAGTGCTTGAGGACGTCGGCGTGATTGCCGGCATGGAACGCGTGGCGGTAACTGAACATATGAGGGAATGCTGGAAAATAAGAGTTGGCCGCATTATCTCATGCGCATCAGTGCCTGCGATACACTGGCCGCATGATCACCCATCTCCCCGCCAGCAGCTCGGACATTCCAGCCCTCTGGGAGCTGCGCACGCGCGCACTGCGCGAGCAATGCGCCACGCATTATGCTTCCGACATCCTGCACACCTGGGCATCCGCTCCTGCACCGGCCACGTACCCGTCGCTGCTGGCACGTGGCGGCGGCATCAAAGCACAGGTCGAAGGCAAACTGGCGGGGTACGCCATCCTCGACAAGGAACGCAGCGAAGTCGACGCGGTCTTTGTCGACTCGAAGTTTGCCGGCCGGGGGATTGGCAAAGCACTCCTGCGCGCGCTGGAACTGCTGGCCGCGCAGCCTTCAGCACTGCACCTCTACGCATCATTGAATGCAGTACCGTTCTACGAGGCGGCAGGCTACCGCGCGGTGAAACCCACGCAGTACCAGCATCCCTCAGGCATCCTGCTGGACTGCGTGGTCATGACGCGCGCTTAAGCGACCTTCTTCTTCTCGTCGAAGAACTGCTCGTCTTCGGTCGAGCCATGCAGCGCGGTAGTCGAACTCTGGCCCTGCTGGATGGCCTGGGTCACGGCATCAAAGTAGCCGGTACCGACTTCGCGCTGGTGCTTGACGGCGGTGAAGCCCTTGGCTGCAGCCGCAAATTCGGCTTCCTGCAACTCCACGAAGGCCGACATCTGGCGGCGTGCATAGCCGTGAGCGAGGTTGAACATGCCGTAATTCAGCGAATGGAAGCCGGCCAGCGTGATGAACTGGAACTTGTAGCCCATCGCGCCCAGCTCCTTCTGGAACTTGGCGATCGTTGCATCGTCCAGGTTCTTTTTCCAGTTGAAGGAAGGCGAGCAGTTATAGGCGAGCATCTTGCCAGGGAACTTGGCGTGAACGGCCTCCGCGAAAGCCTTAGCAAACGCCAGGTCCGGTTTGCCGGTTTCGCACCATACCAGGTCAGCATACGGAGCATAAGCCAGCGCGCGCGCGATCGACTGTTCCAGGCCGTTGCGGACTTTGTAGAAGCCCTCCACGGTGCGCTCGCCGGTGCAGAACGGCTTGTCGTTCTCATCGATGTCCGAGGTCAGCAGGTCGGCCGCTTCAGCGTCGGTCCGCGCAATCACCAAAGTGGAGGTCCCCATCACGTCTGCCGCGAGGCGCGCAGCAGTCAGCTTTTCGACCGCCTCGCGGGTCGGCACCAGCACCTTGCCGCCCATGTGGCCGCATTTCTTCACGGAGGCCAGTTGGTCCTCGAAGTGCACGCCCGAGGCGCCAGCCTCGATCATGGCCTTCATCAACTCGAAGGCATTCAGCACACCGCCGAAACCGGCTTCCGCATCAGCCACGATGGGCGCGAAGAAGTCGATGTCATCCTTGCCCTCGGACCACTGGATCTGGTCGGCGCGCTGGAAGGTGTTATTGATGCGGCGAACAACCATCGGCACCGAATTGGCCGGATACAGCGACTGGTCCGGATACATCTCACCCGCCAGGTTGGCATCGCCAGCCACCTGCCAGCCGGACAGGTAAATCGCCTTCAGGCCAGCCTTCACCTGCTGCATGGCCTGGTTGCCGGTAAGCGCCCCCAGCGCGTTGACGAAAGGCTCGTTGTTCACCAGGTCCCACAGTTTCTCAGCGCCGCGCTTGGCCAAGGTATGTTCGATGACCAGCGAGCCACGCAAGCGCACCACATCTTCTGCGGTATAGCTGCGGGTGACGCCCTTCCAGCGCGGGTTGGTATCCCAATCGTGCTGCAGGGCTGCAATTTGTTCGGCGCGAGTAGCCATGATGATCTCCTACGAAAGCGTTAGAAAACGAAAACCGTTAGAGATATCTTAGGCGCGATTGTTCAGTGCAGCAATTGTCTTATATAAGACATATAAGCACTTTTTATTCGCGCTAAATCATACGCTTAGCATGAGAATTCCATGATACGGAATGTCATTTCTCCTTTCGAGAGAAACAAGGTTTATTGAAATTGTGCACTTTCCATCGCATGAAATGGCGATTTCACATCGTGGGAATCAGCTGAGTTTTTGTCGGGCCACCAGAACGCCATCCGCATCCGCATAGACCCAGTCACCCGGGCGTACGTCGACACCAGCAACCTGCACGTTGACATCGCGCTTGCCGACGCCTTCGCGCGCGCTGCGTTGAGGATGGGTGGCCAGGGCCATGATGCCGACATCGCACTGCGCCAGTTCCGCACTATCGCGCACGCAGCCATCAACGATCACACCCGCCCAGCCATTGTTCTGCGCCAGCAAACCAAGCTGGCCGCCAACCAGCGCCCGTCGCAAGCTGCCACCGCCATCGACCACCAGCACCCGGCCCTCGCCCTGGGTTTCCAGCGTTGCGCGCACCAGGGCGTTATCCTCATGCACCTTCAATGTCGCCGCCGGCCCGGCAAATTGGGTCCGCTTGCCGAAATGGCGGAAAACCGGAGGCAGCACTTGCAAGCTACCGTCGTCCAGCATTCCAGGATTGTCATCACACAGGTCAGTTGTGGCAAAACTCATGGCATCACTCCAAAAAAGTCGGGGTCAGGTCTGTCATTCGGACACCGACACAATATCTTTGATCTAGCTCAATACGCAAATTCGGGCCATTTTGCGTATTGAGGTAGATCAAACGATTGCGCTAACTGTCCAAATGACAGACCTGACCCCGAATTTGGACCTTCAGGCGGTGGCGCTGGCGGTGGCGCGGGTGCGGCTGCCTACGCCGGTGGCTGTGGCGATGGCGAGCATCAGGAAGAAGGCAATGCCGGCAAAGACATACTGCGGTTTGCCTGCGTCCATCATCACGCCAAACAGCAGCGGGCCCACCGCCAGGCCGCTATCCAGGCCGGAATACACCACGCCATACACCCGCCCCGTGGCGTTTTTCGGCGCGGCGGCGCGGATCATCAAGTCGCGTGACGGGCCAGCGATGCCGGAGAAAAAGCCAATCAACGCCATCAGCACCAACGCCCCCCATCCCGGCACTACAGCCAGCCCAAGCACCAGCGCCAGCACGGCAGCCAACGCAAATGCGGCGGCGATCGTGCGGTCATGATTCTTGCGCCCAGCGCCAAGGAAGCCGCCCAACATCATGCCCAGGGCCGACGCCAGCATGTAAGCCGTGAAGGCGCTGGTCGCCATCGCCAGCGACATGCCATACAGCTTGACCAGCCCGGTCGATGCAAAACTCTGGATACCTCCCAGCGCCAGCGCCGTCAGGAAGAAGAAGGCAAAACACATCCACACCGAAGGCAGGCGCAGGAATTCAAAGGAACCGCTCTGCTGCGCACTGGCGGCATGGTGGATGATCGGATCGGGGCGCAGCGCTTCGCGGTTCCACCACAGGATCGCGAGCACAATCGCGGGCAGCGCGGCGGCGGACAGCAAGGCCGTGCGCCAGTCGGTGGCAGCCGCGACTCCAGTCAGGAATACCGGCGCCGCAGCCCAGCCAATGCTTCCGCTCAGGCCATGCACCGAAAAACCATGCGCCACGCGGTCGCGCGATACGCGCTGGTTGAGAATCGTGTAGTCGGCCGGGTGGAAAATGCTGTTGCCCATGCCTGCCATCAGCGCGCCCACCATCAGGCCGGCGTAATTCTGCGCATTCGACAGCACCACTGCCGACACGGCCAGCATCGCCATGCCGGAAAACAGCACGCGGCGCGCGCCAACCCGGTCGACCACGAAGCCTGCCAGGGCCTGGCCTACGCCGGAGACGACAAAGAACACCGTCATCAGCAGTGCCAGCTCGGCGTAGCTCAAGCCGAATGCCGTCTTCAACCAGGGAAAGAGCGCGGCCAGGATCAGGTGATAGAAGTGCGAGACGCCATGCGCCAGGCCGACCAGGCCGATCACGCGGGCATCCGTGCGTAAGGTTTGGTTTTCCATTGCGGACCTCATTCGTATAAAGAATGGAAACATTCTAGAAAAACCTCAGGCGTCTGTTTTGAGCTAGGATGTCATCCTTTATCGCAAAACTGCCATCCCATGCCAGTCCAGATCGTTACCCATACCGGCCCCCACGAGAGCCGCCGCGAGCCGACCGCTGTGCAGCCAGTCACCATGATTGCACGTGACCTCGTCAGCGAGCGTTCCCTGCAGGCGCACACCCACGATTGCGCCCAGCTGACCCTGGCACTGGAGGGGGTGATCCGCGTAAATGCGATGGACAGCAGCTGGATCGTCCCGCCACAACGTGCAATCTGGACCGCGGCCAATGTCGAGCACTCGCTGAGCGTGATCGAGAGCGCACGCCTGCGACCGGTCTACGTCGTGTCGTCCTTCGATCCCTTCCCCGGCGAGCCCTGCAAGGTACTCGAAGTGTCGCCGCTGTTGCGCGAGCTGGTCATGGCGCTCGAACTCGAAGACCCGGAAGTGCCGACCCACCGTTCCCAGTTGATCTGCAACCTGATTCTCGATGAACTGCCGCATTTGGCGACGCGCCCGATCCGCGTCCCCATGCCGCGTGACAAGCGCCTGAGGAGCCTGTGCGATGCCTTGCTGGCCGATCCCGGCGCGACGCAGACGCTGGAAGAATGGGCCAGCAAGGCCGGCGCATCGGAGCGTACGCTGGCGCGCCTGTTTGAAAAAGAGTTGGGCATGAGCTTCGGCCAGTGGCGCCAGCAAGCCCGCCTGGCGCACGCAGCGCCGATGATTTCCAGCGGCATGCCCCTGTCGCAAGTGGCCGATGCGCTCGGCTATTCCAGCCAGTCCGCCTTCACCGCCATGTTCCGCAAAACCTTCGGTTGCCCGCCTACCGAGTTCTTCAACACCCGCAACTGATATATATCAAAGGTGCGCTCGATTGCATCTCGGCCGCGCTTGCCTCGCGGCGTTCGCGCTGCATACACTCATTTCGGAGGCGCGGCCTGGTGGCGCCGCTCTGTTTCGGCGTCCAGCATTTCCCGCAGCTTCACGAATAAAGGTGCCGTGGCAGTATGCTTGCGGCCGTACCCCAGGTTGAAGGCGTAGTCGAAATCGGGCGGGTTCTCGCCCTGGTTGTGCTGGAGGATCGTCTCCAGCTTGTCGAAGGCTTTCACGGCCTGGGCTTCTGGCGTGGCAGCGGCTTCGTACTCGTCCCACAGGGCGATGATTTCCGCACGCAGTGGCGGGTCGAGTTCACGCGTCAGGGTGTGCAGGTCTTCGCGCTCCTGCGCTGACTTGCCGGGATGGGCGTGCTGGTGGATGGCCGGGATGTCGCCGTGGATTGCTTCGCCGAGGTCGTGCACGATGCACAGCTTCAGTACGCGGGCCAGATCCAGGCCAGGCAATGCGTCGGCGAACACCAGCGCCATCAGCGCCAACCGCCAGCTATGCTCGGCGGTGCTTTCCGGCCGTCCGGTCGAGGTAAAGCCACTGCGCAGGACGCTCTTCAGCCGCTCCGCTTCGCGCAGGAACTCCAGCCGGCCCGCCAACGTTGATTCATTCATCCTGTGCTCCTTTCCAGAGGCACGAGTTTACGCAATGTGGAGGTTGTATGTCACCAGGTATTCAATGGCCCTCAAAATGGTGGCAATGGCTGCTGGTCTACCCGGGACTGGCCATTGCCCTGATCCCCATCGTCAACGAATATATCAAGTCCAGCGACGGCGACAAGCAGGTCGCCCTCTGGACCAAGAATATCAGTTGCATCGAAACGCCCTTCGCCGGCGTCCTGAACGAATTCAATGTGCAGACTTCCGCCACGATCTGCAAGTCGGGCGACGTCCTGGTCCGGTTTATTGGCCCTGGCGACAAGCGGGCCTACCGCTGGGTGCCGGTGGAGTTGTTCGGCTTGCGCAGTGCAGGCACTTTCAGCTTGATCAGTAATGCCATGGCGCAAGGACCGGGAACGCATCAGCGGGAAGAAACCGTCTGCCAATGGTCCCTGCCCGACGGCTGGGTTATTCGCAGGGTGAAGGTTGACGGCAACTGCTTCGAAGAGCGCATCTGGGCCGCGACGGGTGAAGTCAGGCGCCGGCAGCAGGTTGACTGCCGGGCGCCTTGCCGGTGAGCTTATGCCTTGTGGAAGGCCAGTTCGTTGCCCTCGGCATCGATGCGGATCGTGTCTTTCGGGCCGAAGCGGCCTTCCAGGATCAGCTTCGACAGCGGATTTTCAATCTGCTGCTGTACCGCACGCTTCAGCGGACGCGCGCCATAGACCGGGTCGTAACCTGCTTCGGCGATCTTCTGCAAGGCGGCATCGGTGACTTCCATGCCCATGTCCATGCGTTTCAGGCGCTGCTCCAGGATCTGCAGCTGGATGCGGGCGATCGAGCCGATATGCTTGTCGTCCAGGCCGTGGAACACCACGATCTCGTCGATCCGGTTGATGAACTCGGGGCGGAAGTGGCCACGCACCTCGGCCATCACCGCCAGCCTCACCACTGCCGGATCGGATTCGTCCAGCGACTGGATCTTCTGCGAACCCAGGTTGGAGGTCATGATCACGACCGTGTTCTTGAAGTCCACGGTGCGGCCCTGCCCATCCGTCATGCGGCCATCGTCCAGCACTTGCAGCAGGACGTTGAACACGTCCGGGTGCGCCTTCTCGATCTCGTCCAGCAGGATCACGCTGTAAGGCTTGCGGCGCACGGCTTCCGTCAGGTAGCCGCCTTCGTCGTAGCCCACATAGCCCGGTGGCGCGCCGATCAGGCGGGCGACCGAGTGCTTCTCCATGAATTCACTCATGTCGATACGGATCAGCGATTCTTCCGAGTCGAACAGGAAGTTCGCCAGCGCCTTGGTCAGCTCCGTCTTGCCGACCCCGGTCGGGCCGAGGAACATGAAGGAGCCGTACGGACGGTTCGGGTCCGACAGGCCGGCACGCGAGCGGCGGATGGCGTCGGCCACGGCATTGATCGCTTCGTCCTGCCCCACCACGCGCTCGTGCAGCTTCTCTTCGATGTGCAGCAGCTTGTCGCGCTCACCCTGCATCATGCGCGACACGGGAATGCCGGTCGCACGCGACACCACTTCGGCGATTTCTTCCGCGCCGACCTGGGTGCGCAGCAGCTTCGGCTTGTCGCCTGCCTGCTCGGCAGCGCCGGCAGCTTCGGCATGCTTCAGTTGCGCTTCGAGCTCGGGCAGCTTGCCATACTGGAGTTCGGACACGCGCTGCCAGTTGGAGGCGCGGGTTGCCTCTTCCATCTGCTGCTTGATGCGCTCGATTTCTTCCTTGATGTGGGTGGTACCTTGCACATTGGCTTTTTCGGCCTTCAGCACTTCCTCGTAGTCGTTGTATTCGCGCTGCAGCTTGGCGATTTCATCGTCCAGCAATTGCAGGCGGGCGCGCGAGGCTTCGTCCTTCTCGCGTTTGACGGCTTCCTTCTCGATCTTGAGCTGGATCAGGCGGCGTTCGAGTTTGTCCATCACCTCCGGCTTGGAGTCGATCTCGATCTTGATCTTCGAGGCAGCTTCGTCGATCAGGTCGATCGCCTTGTCCGGCAGGAAGCGGTCGGTGATGTAACGGTGCGACAGCTCGGCCGCAGCGATGATCGCGGGGTCGGTGATCTCCACCTTGTGGTGCAGCTCGTACTTGTCCTGCAGCCCGCGCAGGATGGCGATGGTCGCCTCCACGCTCGGTTCGTCGACCAGGATCTTCTGGAAGCGGCGCTCCAGCGCGGCATCCTTCTCGATGTATTTGCGGTATTCGTCAAGCGTGGTCGCGCCCAGGCAATGCAGCTCGCCGCGCGCCAGCGCCGGCTTCAGCATATTGCCGGCATCCATCGCGCCTTCGGCCTTGCCCGCGCCGACCATCGTGTGCAGCTCGTCGATGAAGACGATGGTCTGGCCTTCGTCCTGCGCCAATTCCTTCAGCACCGACTTCAGGCGTTCTTCGAATTCACCGCGGTACTTGGCACCTGCCAGCAGGGCCGCCATGTCGAGCGACAGCACGCGCTTGCCGCGCAGGGAGTCCGGCACTTCGTTGTTGACGATGCGCTGCGCCAGGCCCTCCACAATGGCGGTCTTGCCGACACCCGGTTCACCGATCAGCACAGGATTGTTCTTGGTACGGCGCTGCAGCACCTGGATGGCGCGGCGGATCTCGTCGTCGCGGCCGATCACCGGGTCCAGCTTGCCCATGCGGGCGCGTTCGGTCAGGTCGAGGGTGTACTTCTTGAGGGCTTCGCGCTGGCCTTCCGCTTCCTGCGAATCGACCTTGGCACCGCCGCGCACGGCGTCGATGGCGGTTTCCAGCGCCTTGCGCTGCAAGCCGTTCTCGCGTGCCAGCTTGCCGGCGTCGCCCTTGTCTTCGGCGATCGCCAGCAGCACCATTTCGCTGGAGACGAACTGGTCGCCGCGCTTCTGGGTCTCGCGGTCGGCCTGGTTCAGCATATTGACGAATTCGCGGCTGACCGTGACGTCCCCGCCGGACACTTTGGGCATGCGTTCCAGCGCATGCTTCAGCGCCTGCGCCAGCCCGCCGACGTTCACGCCGGCACGCTGCAGCAGCGAGCGCGCACCGCCGTCTTCCTGGTTCAACAGGGCCAGCAGCAGGTGCGCAGGTTCGATGTATTGGTTGTCGTTGCCGACGGCCAGGCTCTGGGCATCGGCTAAAGCTTCTTGCAGTTTTGTTGTGAGTTTGTCTTGGCGCATTTCAAACGCTCCTGATGAATTGTCAAGGACAACATAAGGATGCGTTGTTACATTTCAAGACCACTTTTTTAACGCATCGTCGTCGCTTGTGCGGGCATCCACCCAGCGGGCACCCTCGGGCGTCTGTTCCTTCTTCCAGAACGGCGCCTCGGTTTTCAAATAATCAATAATGAATTCACAAGCCGAGAATGCCTCGCCCCGGTGCGGCGAAGTGACCGCCACGAGCACGATCTGGTCCATGGGCTTGAGCGGCCCGACGCGGTGGATGACCAGCGCGCCATAAATCGGCCAGCGGGCCTTGGCCTGGTCGATAATGGCCTGGATCGACTGCTCGGTCATGCCCGGGTAATGCTCCAGCTCCATCTCGGCGACGGAGGCGCCCTCGTTCAGGTCGCGCACCGTGCCAACGAAGCTGACTATACCGCCTACTTTGGCGTTCCCGGCGCGCAGTTGCGCCACTTCTTGCGACAGGTCGAAGTCCTCCGCCTGGATCCGTACGTCGGTCATTTGCCCTCCGCGCCAATCTTGCGGAACAGCTGCTCGATGCGGCTGGCAGTGCGTGCGTCCACCAGTGCGGGCATGGCACACAGGGCAAGTAACTGGGCGGCGTGGCTGGCCGGCTTCTGGCCGGACTTGAGGGAGGACTGCAATACTTCTACCTGCATTTTCAATCGGTCTTTCGCAAATTCGGCGCCGCTGTCGATGCCGGCCACGATTTCCAGGCGCAGCACTTCGGACAGCAGGCGTTGACGGTTGGTTTCCAGTTGGCCGGCGTAGTCGGAGCGCGCGGTGGCGCCCTCCCCGGCTGCTTTCAAGGCGGCGTCGAAGCGGGTACGCAGCGTGCGCTCCTGCTCGGCCGGCAAGGCGGCCAGGGCTTGCCAACGGCTGTTCCAGTCGGCGTTGTCGATCTCGCCGGGTTCGGCCAGCGCGCTTTCCAGCGCCTGCACCAGGCGCAGTTTCTCGCGCAGGGCGTTGGCTTGCGCCGCGCCGGCGCGCTTGCGGATGGCATCGGCCTGCGCTTGCAGGGCGCCGACGGCGGCGCGGTAGCGCTGGTCGATTTTCTGTTCGCTGGCGCGCGGCACTACGCCGGAAGCATGCCACGCGGCGGCAGCATCCTTCAGCGCTTTGCCGATAGCGGCCAGCACTGCCTTGTCGTCGCCTTCGAAGGTCGCCGATTCGAGGCCGGCGCAAATGGCCTCGCGCGCGTGCAGGTGGGCCTTGCGCTCATGGTCGGCAGCGTGGGCGTGTTCCTTGCGTTTGGCGAAAATCTGGTCGCAGGCAGCGCGGAATTTCTGCCACAGCGCCTGCTCGGTCTTGCGTTCCAGCGGCAATGCACGGGCGTGGCCCTGCCAGGATTCCTGCAGCCGCCGCAGGGTGTCGACGGTGTGCCGGTCCAGCGGATTCAGTTTGCCGACTTCCTCGATCAATTGCTCGCGGCGCGCCACTTCAATCTTGCGTTGCGAGTCGAGCGGCGCCATCAGGGCGTCCATGGCCTTGCTGAAGGCGGCGTCGAGGCGCTTCTTGTCCTTGCGGTCGATGGTGCCGAGGCGGCTCCAGGCCTGGCGCAGGCGTTGCGTGGACGAGGCCAGCGTGCGCCAGTCATGGGTGTGCGGCAGGTTGCCGGAGGCCGATTCTTCGCGGTCGACCTGGGCGCCGCCGGCGGCTTCCAGCTGGGCGGTATCCCTGGCGATCAGGGTATTCGCCTCGTCGACCAGTTGTTGCGCTTTTGCTGCATTGGCGTGGCGTTCATCGGCCAGGTGCTTGAAATGGGCGGCAGCTGGAGCGTAAGCGGCGGTGCAGGCGGCGTCGAACTTTTCCCACAGCGATTTGGGGGCGGCGCCGGAGATGCCATCCAGCGCCTTCCAGCGTTCGCGCATGCTGCCGACTTTCTTGGCCAGCTCACTCATGCCGAGCCCTTCGGCCGGCAGGCTTTCGACGGCGTGCACCAGTTCTTCGCGCGACACATTGCCGCCCCAGCGCGCCCAGTCACTCAGGCGCTTCAAGTCGGCCCGCACGTGGGCCAGGCGCTCGGCCTGGGCGGGCGAGAGGCGGCCGGTCTTGCTCTCTTTCAGCGTTTTGTCATGCTCAGCAGCAATATGGAGCTGGCCTTGCGACAAGGCTGCCTCCATCGCTTGCACCAGGTCCATGAAATGACGGTTGGCCTCCTGCTCGGCGGGGGAAGGCTTGTGCTTGTCTTTGGGCACTCGCGGCGGCCTGGCTTCAGCCACGTCATGGCCGTCGGCGCGCGTGACTGCATCGCCCTGCGTCGGCGCGCTGGCTGCAGACGGCAGCGCGGCCTGGTGCGCCGTGCCGGCGTGGTCGCTGCGCTCGGGGCTGGCCACGGCCTCTGCTGCTGGGGTAGCCGGCGCGGCAGGCGCTGTGAGCGGCGGCCGCGCAGCGCGCTCGGCCGCCAGCGCGGCATCGAAGTCGCTCAGCAGGTGGCGCGGCAAGGAGCCGCGCTCCGGTGAGACCATGTGGGCTGCGTGCTCGCCGGCCAGGCGCTCCAGCTCGGCGGCATCGGGGTGTTTGCGCAAGGCTGCCAGCGCATCGATCATGGCGCGTTGCAGGGAAACCTGGGCTTCCAGCCGCTCAGCCAGCGCATTGCGCACGTGGGCAAACTCCGCCGCTGCGGAAGGCGCGGCATCGACCACCTTCCATTGGCGGTCCAGGTCGGCGACCAGGTTCGGCGTCAGCTTTTCATCGGCCAACAAACGCTGCGCGAGAGCAATGCAGGCCTGCGCCTGCTTCTGCTCCGCCTGCACATGCCGGATCGCATCCAGCCGCCCTTGCACCAGCTTGGCCACCCGCCGGTCCGAATTGCGCACCGCCTGCTGCACTTTTTCCAGTGCGGCCTGCGATACGACGTGCTCGGCTGCTGCCAGCCGCACGTCGGCGAATTCACTGTTCAGGATGAGCTCAACCGCAGCAGTCTCGTCGCCCGCGAGGTTGCGGGCCAGCTCGGCTTGCGCCGAGCGGCGTTCAGCGGGAGTGCCAAGCGGCGCCTGCGACCCGCCGGCACTCGGCTGGCCCGCAACGCTGGCCTGGCTGGCCTGCTGCTTGAAAAGGAACTCAAACATAGTTGTGCTATGAATGGATCAAAACCACCATCATAGCGCAGCGCCGCCCGGCAGGGGCGGCGAATGCAGGCACGGCGTGTTCAGGCCGTATCCGCAGCGGCGCGATGGGCCGAACGCGTGCGCCGGTGGTAGCGCAGCTTCGGCACAGGAACTGCGACCTCGTCTTCGTTGCGCAGGGAGGCACGCACCTGCTTGGCTTGCGACAAGGCTTTCCTGTCTTTTTCGGCGGAGGCCGGCACGCGACGCGCTTCCACCACTTGCGCGTCATGGGCCAGGAACTTGTTCGCAATATCGAACCACGCTTCGCCACCGATGGTGGCGCGGGCGATCGTGAACAATTCCTTCTCCTCTTTCTCCAGGCGCTGCAGCAGCACCGTGCAGAAAGTCTCAATCGATTCGCAAATTTCCGCCACTTGCTGTTCGCTGTATTCCACCGCCGAATCGAGTTCCGCCTGCAACCGCCGGATCACCGACAGCGCAGACTGGTTCAACCGGCTCAGTTCATCCAGCAACTGGTTGGCTTGTTCCGTCGCATTTTGCAGCGCGGGAATCAGGTACAGCTCGATCTTGCGCCAATGGCAGGCCTGGTACAGGCGCTCCAGGGTTTCGCAGGCATATTCAAGCTGGGAGAGCGTCAGGCGCTGTTGTCGCAACAGCGTCGATTGCACGTATTTCTGGAACGACAGCAGGCTAAGGCGCACGTTAGCCTGTTCAACGGATAGCGCAACTAATGTATATGTGGCCGTTAACATTCTTGCTCCCAAATATCGCTACGCGGAAACGGAAGTACAAGTGTAAATTAGCCCGACAGGTTCGCTTTGACGTACATCAATGTAACGTCACGCGCCCTCCCTAATTTAGGAGGTTTTCAAATCTAGCGCAAGGCGAAGATCAACCATACCAGCTTCTTGCGACGCCGTCACTGTTCCGCCAAATCTGCGCATCAGCTGTTGCATTCCGATATTCTCCGATAACGCTTCGCCCGTGATCTCGCGCGTCCCGCGGCTGCGGAAATAGTCAAGCAATTTCTGGAACAGGATATTTCCGAGGCCTTTGCCTTTCAGATCGGAACGCACGATGATCGCGAACTCCGCCTTCTGGTTATCCGGGTCGGCAACCGCCCGTACCACGCCCAGCGTTTCCGGCTGCCCGTCGGCGCCGGTGCGGGTGGCGATGAAAGCCATCGCACGGTCATAGTCGATTTGCGTCAGGCGCGCGAGCTGGGTCGGCGGCAGTTCCTTCATCGCCGAAAAGAAGCGCAGGCGCACATCGTCGGGGTCGAGCCGGCTGAAGAAGCGCACATGGGCCGGCGCGTCTTCCGGCCGGATCGGGCGCAGCAGCAAAGGTGCGCCCTGCCACTGGATTTCCTGTTCCAGTTCCTGCGGATAGGGGCGGATCGCCATGCTGCTTTCGGCGCGGCGCGGGCCTAAGGTGGCGCGTGCGCCGTGGACTTGCAGCACGCCGTCCACCACGGTGACGGGATCGATTTCAAGCGCGGCGATTTCGCCGATGTCGGCCACCAGTTCGGCCACGTGCACCAGCGCACCGCACAGGATTTCGCGCTCGTCGACCAGGGCACGGCCGACGCCGGTGCGGCGCAACATGTCGCGCGCCAGCACGGTGTTCAGCGGCGGCAGGCCGACGGCGCGGTCATCCACCACGCGGCCGGCACTGCCCCCCAGGCCGACGCTGATGGCGGGACCAAAGACCGGGTCGACGTGCATGGCAATGCGAAGCTGCTGCACATTGCCGCCGGCTGCGGCATTGGCCAAAGGCAGGCCATACGCAGCCAGCACCACGGCCAGGCCGGCAGGCTCCAGTTCGCCCTTGCCGGCGGCGCGCGCCGCTTCCACCAGGTTGCGTGCGGCCTGGCGCTCGGGCACCGAATGCGCTGGCACCTGGCCCGGCACTTCAATCAGCAAAGCCTGGTTGCGCGAGTACTGCACCACCTGGCTGTAGGCCCGCACGGCTTTTTCCGGGGTGTCGTAGGTCGGCAAGCCTGCTTCGGCAAACACTTGCCGCGCGCCGGCCACCGAAGCCCCACCCAGCCAGCAGGAAAGCACGCTGCGGCCGCTTTGGCGCAGCACCGGCGCCAACGCCTGTGCCACGCCGGTACTGGCTGCGGCCGACGATGGCGCATGCACCACCAGCAGCGCATCGGCGCCCGGGTCGGCCAGCAAGGCGCTGGCCACAGCGACATGGCGCTCGGCGCTGGCCTCGCCGCCGATATCGATCGGATTGGCCAGCAGCAGACCTGCCGGCAGCTCATTGCGCAAGCGTTTGCCGGTATCGGGCGAAAATTGCGCCAGCTTGCCGTGCACGTATTGCAGGGCGTCGGCCGCCAGCTTGCCGGTGCCGCTGCCGTTGCTCATGATGGCCAGGCGCGTACCGCGCGTCTGCCTGGCACGCGCCACCGTTTCCACCGCGTCGAACAGGTCGGCCGAGGAATACACGCGCAACATGCCGGCACGGCGGATCACGGCGTCGTACACCTTGTCGTCGCCGCTGCGGCCTGCCTTCAGCACCACGACCGGCTTGCCGCGTGCCGCCAGGCGCGCCGCCGAAATGAACTTGCGGGCGCAGGTCACCGATTCGATGTGCATGATGATGGCGGTCGTGTCATCGTCGGCCGCCAGGTAATCGAGAATGTCGCCCAGGTCGATATCCCCGCCTTCCACCACCGACACCACGCGCGAGAAGCCGATGCCATGCAGCTGCGCCCAGTCCAGCACCGCTGTCATCACGGTCGCCGATTGGGAAATGAAGGCCGTCTTGCCCGGCTTGGCGCCGGCATGGGCGGCGCTGGCGTTCAGGCCCGCCAGCGGTGCCAGCAGGCCGATGCCGCCCGGGCCCAGGATGCGCAACAGATAGGGCCGCGCGGCCCGCATGACTTGCTGGCGGATGGTGTCGCTGAGCGGCGTCAGGATGATGGCGCCGCGCGTGCCGCGTGCGCCGAGGTCGGCGATCAGGGATGGCACGGTGTCCGGCGGCGTGCAGATGATGGCCAGGTCCGGTGCCCGCGGCAAGGCGGACAGGCGCGGGTAGCAGGGAATGCCGCGCAACTGCTCGTATTTCGGATTGACCGGCCAGATCGCGCCGGCGAAGCCGCTTTCCGCCATATTGTTCATCACCTGGGTACCCATGCGGTCGGGCCGCAGCGAGGCGCCGAAGATCGCCACCGAACCGGGCTCGAACAGGCTGTCCATATTCCTGATGCTCATGGCGGCACTCTCCTACCAGCGTGAATAGTGGTCCTCGGTCACGCCTGCGAGCTGCGTGACGATGCGTTTTGGGCCTTCCGGTTCGCTGCGCACCCAGCCGCTGAAGTGGCCGACCGGCTGGACGTAGCGGCTGGCCGCCACCAGCAGGTTGCGGTCCTGGCGGCGCGCCCCGTCCGGCGTGAAAAACAGCTCCAGCTGGTCGTCTTCGGTGAAGATGTGCCAGCGCTGCATGGGGTCATGCGGGTCGAAGATGAAATGCGCGGGCGCCAGCGGCACCACTTCGCCATCGATCCAGAGCGCATTTTCATGGCCGCCGAAATAGCCCGCTTGCAGGTTGAACCCCATTTCCAGGTCATGGCCCGAAGCCCAGCGCCAGGAAGTTTCGCGCGCCAGCAGGCCATTCGAGTAATCGAAGCTGGCCACGCCGCCATCGAGCTTGTATTCGTCGCGGAAGGTGCGCACTTCGCCGGTCAAGGGCATGCCGGGCGACTTCTGCGTGCCATGCAAGGCTCCGCCCTGCACCGGGCCGGTCGCCAGCAGCAGCGGCGCGGCCGGCGGGCCGAATTCGGCATCGATCTCCATGTAGGGGCAACGCAGGGCCAGGCGGTACCGTTCGCCCTCCAGCGGCTCGATGCTGATCTGGGTGCTGCGCGTGCGGAACCAGCTGGCCGCGCCGGCATGCTCGCCGACGCCGACCGACATGCGGCCAGGCAGGCCGTCCTGCGAGAAGTTGGCCATCATGTCGCTGTCGTTGCGGTCGAAAGCGTAGGCGAAGCAGGTGCTGGTCCAGCCCAGGTCGACGATGGCAACGGCAGCCATCACCTGCTCCGACACCAGCGACACGTAATGCCACTTCTTGTGGTGGAAGCGGCGCCACAGGCTGCTGCGCGCATGCTCGCCCGCCAGCAGGTGCCAGTCAAAGGCTTCGGTGGCGCCGGCGAAGCGGCCCAGTTGCGGCTTGCCGTCGGCGCCGACTATGCGCTGGGGAGCTGGAGCCAGCTTCATTGCTCGACTCCTTGCGCGTCCAGTTCGCCCTGCAGCGTCGCCGCGAATTCGGGTGGCTCGCTGGCCTGCACCTGCACTTGCGGGCAACCGTGCCAGTTGGCCAGGCGCTGCACCGCGCCCGCGACGTCGCGCACGAAGCGGTCGGTCACGCGCACGCCCGGCTCCAGCACCAGGTTTTTCAGTTCGAAGATGCCGCCGCGGCGGTGCGCCTTGGCGTCAATGCGCCCCACCAGCGCCCCGCGGCGCAGGATCGGCAAGGTGAAATAGCCATAGCGGCGCTTCTCGGCCGGTGTATAGCATTCCAGCCGGTAGTCGAAGCCGAACAGGTCCACCGCGCGGCGCCGGTCCCATACCACCGGGTCGAACGGCGACAGGATGGTGGTCAGGGTCGGCGACAAGCTGCCTTCGACTGCCGCTTGCGCCAGGTCGGCCAGCTCGCGGTGGATGTAGACGGTGTCTTTCCAGCCATCGACGCGGCCACGCAGCAGCAGGCCCTCGTCGGCCAGCGCTTCCAGGTCCGGGCGCGGCGGCTTGGTGCGGTAATAATCGGACACCCAGGCACTGCGCGCCAGGCCCAGGGCACGCACGGATTTCAGCGCCAGTTCGCGCCGGGTTTCCTCCATGCCGGGCAGCTGGCTGTCGTCCCAGCCTGGCAGCACGCGCTCGGCAAGGTCATACACACGCTGGAAGTTGTGGCGGCGCGCGATCATCAATTCGCCGGCGGTGAACAGCACTTCCAGCGAGCGTTTCTCCGGCTTCCATTCCCACCAGCCGCCGGCCTTGCCATCGGTACGCTCGAAATCGGCCGAACGCACCGGCCCATTGCTGCGGATATGCTGCAGCACGCGATCGACGTCGGCGCGCCGCTCCTTCATCCACTGCACCGAGTATTTCCAGCCCATTGCACTCGGGTCGACCATGCGGTGGCGCAGCAGGCGGTAATCCTCGATCGGCACAAAGCAGGCTTCATGCGCCCAGTATTCGAACAGCGCGCCTTCGGCCAGGTGCTCTTCCAGCCATGGCTGCGGATAGTCGCCCAGGCGGCTCCACAACACCAGGTAGGGACTGCGCGCCACCACATGGATGGTGTCGATCTGCAGCACGCCCATGCGGCGGATTGCCTCCAGCACGTCGGCCTTCTGCGCCTTGCGCCGGCGCGGCTGCAGCAAGCCCTGCGCCGCCAGGTGCAAGGCACGTGCCGCCGCGAGGGTAAAATTCAGTTCGGTCAAGACGCTATTCCAGTAAGGGATGAATGCCTATTCTAATAGCGAATTGACAGTATTTCCTGGCATTTTACGCATGATGGTCGCAGCGAGGCAGCATTGTTCCGTCTTTTTTGCCCCCACTGCCGGGGTTTGAGTGCAAAATAAGCCTGTGCCAAAGTCCACCGCCCGTCAGATTTTCCGCAAGCTGTATCGCATGATACTGCTGCCCTCTTTCACGCTGGTTTTGCTGGTGATGATGTGGGCCGACGTTTTCTATCAGCTCAAACAGGACGCTGCAAGCGCGCACTACGACGCCGTGCAGCACAGCCACTCGCTGGCACGCACGCTGGCCGAACATTCCGGCCATCTGCTGCGCCAGGCGGACCACGCCACCCAGCTGTTCAAGCTCAAATTCGAGGAAACCAACGGCGCCCTGCGCCTGCCTGAATTCAGCAAGCGTGGCGGCCTGCTGGACTCCGTCATGCCGGCCCGGCTTGAATTGCCGATCGCCCTGATCGATGCCAACGGCGACCTGGTGGACAGCATGCACGGCGCCTTCCCGCCCAATTCGGCCAACCAGGCCTTCTTCAAGGCCCTGTCCACCACGGCCGGCGATGCCGCCCTGGTCACCAATCCGATGGTGGAACCGATTACCAAGAAGTGGCAAATCCAGATCGCGCGCCGGCTGGACGACAAGGCGGGAAAATTTGCGGGCGTGATCGTGCTGATGATCGATCCGGCCTACTTCGTCGAGGATTACGACCGCATGCACGTGGACGAAGGCGGCCTGGTCATGCTGATCAGCCGCGATACGGCCCTGGCCACCGGCCGCGTCGACGAAAAGCTCTTCATCACCGACACCATCGACTATGTGGCGCCGGCCGATCCGGTCAACCTGCCGGAAGAACTGCTGCTCAAGACGCCTGTCGACAGGACTGAGCGCATCTACGGCTTCCGCGACATGCCGCGCTATTCGCTGACCGCCGTGGTGGGCGACGCCAAAGAACACGCTCTGGCCAAATACTATAGCCAGCGGCGCCTCTATTTCGGCGTCACCGCCATCGTCTCGGTCGTGGTGCTGGTATTCAGCTTCCTGCTGACGCGCCAGGCGCAGCGCCTGCGCGAAAGCACCCGCGAAGCCACCTATGCGCGCGAAAAGCTGCATGCTGCAGTCGATGCCAGCCTTGATGCGCTGTTCCTGATCAAGGCCTGCCGCTCCGGCGGCAACGGCAGCGAGATCACGGACTTCATCCTGGTCGACGTGAACGAGCGCGGTGCCCGCGTGCTTGGCCACTCGCCCGGCGATGCGCTGGGCAAGCGCATGGGCGATATGCTGCCGCATTGGCGCAGCGAAGGCATGTTCGACAAATGCCTGGGCGTGATGCGGACCGGCGAACCGCTGGAAGAGGAATTCGAATCGACTGTTTTCGGCGAACAGCTTTGGCTGCGGCACCAGATCGTCGCCATCGAGGACGGCGTTGCCGTCACCGCGCGCAATATCACCGAGCGCAAACGTTCCGAGATGGCGGTGCGCCAGAACCAGGCGGAACTCCAGGCCGTGAACGATGCTTCGCCACTGGGCCTGGTGCGCGCCGACAAGGACGGCAAGTGCACCTACGTCAACCGTACCTTCGAAGCGATTACCGGCATGTCGCGCGACGCGGCCCTGGGCGACGGCTGGTTCGATGCCGTGCACCCGAACGACCGCGAAATGCTGCGCGCCTCGCTGCGCCACCTGAATACGACCCAGCAGGCGTTCCAGGAGACCCTGCGCTGCGTGCACCCGGACGGCAAGATCGTCTGGACCTCGATCAAGGTGGCGCCGATTGTGATCGACGACGCCATCGCCGGCTATGTCGGCACCCTGGACGACATCACGCTGGTGCGCAAATCCGTCATGGCCCTGCGCGAGAGCGAAGCGCGCCTGCGCACCATCGCCGATACGCTGCCAGCCATGATCGCTTACGTCGACTTCGAGGAAATCTACCGCTTCCATAACCTGGCCTATGAGCGTGAATTCAGCAAGACCGGCCTGCAAGTCACCGGCCGCACGGTGCAGGAAACGGTTGGCGAAAAACGCTACGCCATGCTGCAGCCCTATATTGCACGCGTATTGCGCGGCGAAACCCTGACCTTTGAGGAAGAGGACGACAGTGGCGAGTACCTGCGTACCTACGACGTGGTCTACATTCCCCAGCTGGACGAAGACGGCATCACCGTGATCGGCTTCCACGTCATGCGGCAGGACGTGACGGCGCAAAAGCGCGAAAAGCAGCGCTTGCTGCGGCTGTCGCAGGTCGATGCATTGACCGGCTTGACCAACCGTGCCGGCTTCCTGCAAAAGCTCAACGAAACCATGGTGGCATGCCGCGAAAGCGGCGGACTGATGGCCGTGATGTACCTCGACATCGACCGCTTCAAGCCGGTCAACGACACTTACGGCCATGCGGTCGGCGATGCGCTGCTGAAGGCGTTTTCGGCCCGGCTGTCCAATACCGTGCGCGCCAGCGACACCGTCGCGCGGCTGGGCGGGGATGAATTCACCATCATCATGGACCACATTTCCAAGATCGAGGATGCCGCTGTCACCGCCTCCAAGATCGTGCACGCCATGCAGCAGCCTTTCGAGCTGGATGGCATCATGGCCAATGTCTCCACCAGTATCGGCCTGACCTTCTACCGTGACGAGGATGTCAGCCCCGCCGAATTGCTGAAGCGGGCCGATTTGCTGCTGTACGAAGCCAAACAGGCCGGCCGCAACACCTTCCGCAGCGGCACGCCGTTGCCGGAAATGCGCTCTCCGAACGCTGCCTGACCGGGATCAAGACATCTGCCTGCCGTTTGCGCTATATTTGCGCTTCCCACGCCCTGCCTGACATTTCATGCGCCTGCTGCACACTTCCGATTGGCACCTTGGCCAGTCGTTGCATAATTTTGACCGCCATTACGAGCACCAGCGTTTCCTGGACTGGCTGCTGGATACCATCGTGTCCGAACAAGCCGATGCCCTGCTGGTGGCCGGCGATGTCTTTGACAACGCCAATCCCTCCGCAGCGTCGCAGCGCCAACTGTATACCTTCCTGCAGCAGGCCCGGGCCCGCGCGCCGCAGCTCGATATCGTCGTCATTGCAGGCAACCACGATTCGCCCGGCCGCCTCGAAGCCCCGGGCCCTTTGCTGGAAGTGCATGGCACCACCGTGATCGGCTACCCGCACCGCGACGCCGACGGCAACATCAACCTGGACCGCCTGCTGGTGCCGCTGACCGGCAAAGACGGCGCCGTCGCCGCCTGGGTGCTGGCAATCCCCTTCCTGCGCCACGGCGACGTGCCGCGCCCGGCGCCGGCGGATACCGCCGAGGGAGAAGGCGAAGGCGAAAGCGGCAGCGCCAGCGCGCCGCAACCCGATCCTTACCTGAGCGGCATTGCGCAGCTGTACCGCCAGGCGCTGGAAATGGCAGGCACCCGCGCCGCCGCAGGCCAGGCGATTGTCGCCATGGGCCACTGCCATATGGTCAACGGCACCATGTCGGCCGATTCCGAGCGCCGTATCGTGATCGGCGGGACGGAAATGCTCCCTGCCGGCATCTTCCCGCCGCCAATCGCCTACGCAGCACTGGGCCACCTGCACCTTGCCCAGCAAGTGGGCCCGCACGCCCATATCCGCTATAGCGGCAGCCCGATCCCGCTGTCCTTCGCCGAGACCAGCTACCCGCACCAGGTCCTGCGCATCGACTTGCATGGCGCCCAGGTCGGCGAGATGACTGCCCTGCCAATCCCGCGTGCCGTGCAATTGCTGCGCGTGCCGGAGAAACCCGCCCCGCTGGAAGAAGTCAAGGCCGCCCTCAGGGCCCTCGACCTGGCAGAGGCCCCGCTTGAACAGCAGCCGCTGCTCGAAGTACGCATCAAGCTGTCCGCACCGGAGCCCGGCCTGCGCGCGGCGATCGAGGAAGCACTGCAAGGCAAGCCGGTGCGCCTGGCGAAGATTGAAACCTCCAGCGCCAGCCGCAGCTCCTTCGAGGAAGCCGCGCTCTCGCTCGACCAGCTGGCCACGCTGCAGCCGGACGATATCTTCAAGCGCCTGTACCAACAGCGCTACGGCACCGAGGCGCCGCCGGAACAGTTGGCCGCTTTTGCGGAACTGGTGCAACCATGAGGGTCCTGCGCATCGCCGGCAAGAACCTTGCTTCGCTGGCCGACGAGTTCTCGGTCGACTTTACCGCCCAGCCGCTGTCCGATGCAGGCCTGTTTGCCATCAGCGGCCCGACGGGTGCCGGCAAGAGTACCCTGCTCGACGCCCTGTGCCTGGCGCTGTACGACGACACCCCGCGCCTGCACAAGGCGGAAGGCAAAACGCCCGACGTCGGCGACCCGGTCTCGTCGCAAGACCCGCGCACCTTGCTGCGCCGCGGCGCCGCCGAGGGCTGGGCCGAAGTGGACTTCGTCGGCAATGACGGCGAATCCTACCGCGCCCGCTGGAATGTCCGGCGCGCCCGTACCAAGGCGGCCGGCGCCCTGCAGCCAAGTACCATGACGCTGCACAAGCTGCCAGGCTTGCAGCCGCTGGGCCACAAGAAAACCGAAGTCATGGCCGAAGTCGTGCAGCGCATCGGCTTGAGCTTCGACCAGTTCACCCGCGCCGTGCTGTTGGCGCAAAACGAGTTCTCCGCCTTCCTCAAGGCCAGGGATGACGAACGCGGCACCCTGCTGGAAACCCTGACCGGCAGCGGCATTTACAGCGAAATATCCAAACGCGCCTTTGAACGCTGGCGTGCCGAAGAACTGTCGTTGAAGACCCTGACGGCCGGCCTGGCGAACCAGCAGCCGTTGTCGCCGCAACAGCGCACCCAGGCCATTGCCCAATCCGAAGCCGCCGAAGCCGCCTTGCAGGCCTCGGCACAGCGCGTAACCGCCCTGGAAGCCGAATTGCGCTGGCACCAGCAGGCGCAGCGCCTGGCCACAGCAGTGCAGCACGCGCGCGAACATTTCCAGCAACGCCAGCACGAATACGAAGCTGCTGCGCCACGCCGCGCCGTGCTGGCGCAGCTCGATGCCGTGCAACCGGCGCGCGCGCTGGATGACGAAGTAGTCCGTCTCGCGGCGGAACGCACCGCGGCGCAGGCCGCAATTTCGCTTGCGGAACAGGAGGCCGAGCGCACCCGCCTGGCACTGGAAGTGTTGAGCAACGATGTCCAGCAGGCCGCCAGCGCACTGGCCGCAGCCGAAGGCGCGCAGCAGGCAGCGGCACCGCTGCTGGACCATGCCAAGGCGCTCGACACCCGCCTGGAATCGCTGCGGGCCGCCTTCGCGCAGGCAGCAAACGCCCGTGACAGCGCGGCGCAAGCCGATGCCAGCGCCAGGGCCGCCTTGGCCGCACGTGAAGCCCAACAGCAGGCGCTCGCCAGCGAGCAGCAAGCCTGCGAGCAATGGCTGGCCGCACACGAACACTGGTCGGCACTGGCCCGCGATTGGCCCCGCTGGGACGTTCTGTTTGCGCAAGCCGGCCAGCAGGCCAGCCGCGCCGACCAGCAATCGCAAGCCTTATCCTCCGTCCAGCAAGCGGCAGCCCGCCTGCGACAGGAAGAAGCGCACGCCCGCACCAGCCTGGACACGGCCACCGAACGCCTGCGCCAAGCCGAAGCCCAGCGCGAGCAGGCCGCCAAGTCGCTGGCCGGCATCGATGCCGACAGCATTGCGCAGCAGCGCCTGCAACTGGAGCAGCACCGCACGCTGCTGGCCGATGCCAGCGCCGCCTGGCAGGAGCTGACGCAACTGAGTGCGCGCCAGCAGGACCTGTCCGCGCGCAGCGCTTCACTGCAGGCCGCCCGCGACAGTGCCGACGCCGAAGTGACCGCCGCCCGCCAGGCCAACCTTGCGCTGGTCGCGGCCTCGACGCAGGCCGAGCGTTCGCTGAAACTTGCCGAGGCGGCCACCGGCGAAAGCGTCGAAAAACTGCGCGCCACGCTGCAGGATGACACGCCCTGCCCCGTTTGCGGTTCGCGCCAGCATCCATACCGCAATGAAGACGGTCCGCTGCACGCCATGCTGGCGCAACTTCAGGCCGAAGTGCACAACTGCCGCGACAAGCTGCAGCGCAATATCCAGCACGAGGCCGAGCAGCAGACCCGCCTTCAGTCCAGCGTCGAGCAACTGGCGGCGATCGGCGTCGAACAGCACAGTATCGGCACCGCGCTTGCCACGGCCCAGCCCAGGTGGCAATCTGCATGCGCCGCCCTGGCGGCCCACACCGCGCAAGCTGGCGCCGACGATGACGCCCCGGGCTGGCTCGCTGCGCACGCGGACGCCCTGCAATCGGCCTTACGCGCGCTGGAGGGCCAGGAACAGTCGCAGCGCCAGGCCGCCCGCACCCGCGACGTTGCGCAAACCGCGTGCGACCAGGCGTCGGCCGAATGCAGCCGCTACCAGCAGGCCCTGTCCGCTGCCCGAGCCGCGCTGGCCCAGTCGGAAGCGCAGCATGAAGCCCTGGACGAGCAGCGGATCGACACCGCCCTGCAAATTGCCAACCTGCTCGACCAGCTCGACGCCCCCCTGGTGCGCGCCGGCTGGCAGGACGAATGGAAGGTAAGCCCGGCGCGCTTCCACGAACAACGCGCACGGGAAAGCAGGCAATGGCAAACGCAGCGCCAGTCGGCGGACGAACACGCTGCCGCAATTTCCGCTATCGCCATCGAACTGCAGGCCTTGCGCGCGGCCCATGAGCGCAACGCATCAGACGCTCGCACCACCCAGGCAGCAGCCGATGCCGCCCACGCTGCGCTCGACGCCGCAACTGCCGAACGCCAGGCGCTCTGGCAAGGCCGGCCGGCGCGCGAGGTGGAAGCAGAACTGCGCGGTGCGATCGACACGGCCCGCACCGCGCTGCAGGCGCGCCAGGAATCCGCACAGAAAGCCACCCAGCAGCGCACCCGCGCCGACGAAGCCCATGCCCAGGCCGTGCAGCGGCTCGCAAAGCTCGATACCGACGCCGAAGTTGCCGCAGCCCGGCTGCAATCCTGGCTTGCCGACAACCAGTCGCTTGGAATCGAAAGCGTGGGTGCGCTGCGCGCCCTGCTTGCCCATTCCCAGCAAGCCATTCGTGACGAGCGTACCAGCCTGCAGGCGATCGACCATGCCCTGGCCTCCGCCAAAGCCGTGCAAGCCGAACGCGAAGCACAGCACGCCGAACACCTCGCCGGCGCACCGCAAGGCGAGCAACGCGATGCCGCGGAACTCGAGCAGGCATTGACGACGCTGCAGGAAGAACGCAAGCAGGCCAACGACCACGCCGCCGCCCTCAAACTGCAACTGGCACAGGACGACGCGCGCCGCAAAGCGGCCGAAGCCCTGCTGGCCGACATCGCCCGCCAGCAGGAAACGGAACGCCGCTGGGCGCAACTGAGTGAACTGATCGGCTCCGCCGATGGCAAGAAATTCCGCAACTATGCCCAGCAATTCACCTTGGACGTACTGCTCGGCTATGCCAACGCCCACCTGTCGCAACTGGCGCCGCGCTACCAGCTCGAGCGCATCGACAACCCCGCCCAGCCTTCGCTGGGCTTGCTGGTGCGCGACCTGCACATGGGCGATGAAAGGCGTTCCGTGCATTCCTTGTCCGGGGGCGAATCGTTCCTGGTCTCGCTGGCGATGGCGCTCGGCCTGGCCTCGCTGTCCTCCAACCGGGTGCGGGTGGAATCGCTGTTCATTGACGAAGGCTTTGGCAGCCTGGATGCGGAAACCCTGCGCGTCGCAATGGACGCGCTGGACGGCCTGCAGTCGATGGGACGGAAAGTGGGAGTGATCTCCCACGTGCAGGAAATGACCGAACGGATCGCCACCAGGATCGTGGTGCAGCCCGCAGCCAACGGTCGCAGCGCAGTTTCAGTCAGCTAAGCGCCAGGTGCGCTGCTCCTGCTCGACGCGCACCATTTCCCATCCCAGCTCACGGCGGATCTGCTGCGGGTCGGGCAAAGGACGGCGTTCTTCCTGGCGCGACTGCAGCCAGTTGCGCACTGCTTCCTTGCTCGGTTGCTTGGACTTTTCCATCGTAAACCTCCATCGGCATGACGGTCACTCCTTCAACGCTGCACATGGGGGCCAGTTGACGAAAAGCGCCTGCCAATTTGTTATGATGTGTAAATGGGAATCGGCGCTATATCATCGTCAGGCACCTACGCGCAGCAGGCCAGCGCGCCTGCACGTGGCCCCACGCGCGCCGAATCCGCCAAACAGGAATACTCCCCCGAAGACCAGGCGACGATCGATAAGCTCAAGGCGAGCGACCTCAAAGTACGCCAGCATGAGCAAGCCCACCTGGCCGCCGCCGGCAGCCTTGCGACATCCGGCGCTACCTACACGTACCAGCGCGGCCCGGACGGGGTGAATTACGCGGTGGGCGGCGAAGTCAATATCGACACCTCTCCCGGCAGCACGCCCGAAGAGACCATCGCCAAGGCGCGCCAGGTCCAAGCAGCCGCGCTGGCGCCAGCCGATCCCTCCGGCCAGGATCGCAGCGTGGCAGCGCGCGCCGCGCAAATGGCGCAGCAAGCCCAGGTTGAGCTTTCAGCAAAACAACTAGAAGTCCAGCGCGGTTACGATCTTTCCGAAAAGCAAACGACGATCGATATCTTTGCCTGATAAAATCGTCCTTTTGCCCGGAGTCCTGGCTATGTTCCTGAAAGCCCCACGCACCCTCACTTTCAAATGCGCAAAGTGCGCCAAAGCCGTCAAAGTTTCCCTGCAGAAAACTTCTGCGTGCTCGCACATTACGCCGTACTATGGTGTCTGCGGCTGCGGCGAAGTGAAACTGCACGCCACCGGCGCCCCGGAAGCCGTCAAGTCCTACCTGGAGTCGAACGGTTTGTGGACGCATCATCATTGATCAACCTCAAGAAATCCGGAAACTTGCCGTATCAGGGGTAGTGCCCCTAAAGGTTGCTTATCATGAACCCTCTACATTCCATTGGCCCACGCCAGTACCAGAACACTTCCTTGTCCCCTGCCAACACGCAGGCGGAAAGCAAGCCTTCGCGCGCCAATACGGTGAGGGATGTGGATGCCGACAGCGCTGTATCCCTGTCCAGCAATGCCGTCGACCTGCAAAAACGCGTCGAGCAACTGGGCAACAGGACTGTCGACATGGCACAGGACCTGATTGGCAGCTTTGCAAAAAGTTTGCTTGGCGACAACGCCAAGGGCGCCAAGATTTCCTTCGACTCCGTCGCGCTGGAATCGAACGCCAGTTTCGCCGCCGGCGCCCTCCATGCCGAAGGCGCTGATGGCGTCTCCGACGCCCTGGGCTTCAGCCTGGATGAGAACTCGCATTTCCTCGGCAAAGGCACCATCACCACCGCCGATGGCCGCAAGCTGAATTTCGAAGTGGAGATCCAGTACGAAGCCAGGATGACTGCCGGTGCCGCGTCCAGCGTGCCATCGCGCCGCAAGGACCAAGCCGACCAGAACCCGGCCATGCCATTGCCCGAAGTCGAATTCCCGGACATCGATTTCCCCGGCAGCCTGGCCGACCTGTTCCGCCTGATGGACCGCAATATCAGCGCCACCCTCAAGCAGTTGAATGACCATGGCCAGGAAACAGAAGCGGGCAACCTGAACATGCGCCTGCTCAAGCTGGTCGATTCGGAATCGTCGCTGGACACTTTGCTGCCGGCGAACGCCAGCGAAAAGGCGAAAGCCTACGGCCGCCTGCAGTCCGAGCCTGGCCAGGCCGCAGAACTGGCCCATGCCGCCAAAGCCGCCCGTGACGCCGACCGCCGCGGCGACATTGACCCGCCAAGCGACGAAATCGATCCACCGGCGACCGATATTGATCCCCCTGCCGCGGAAATCGATCCGCCTCAAGCGGCCACCGCACCGATCGATCCACCGCAGGCGACTGCTGTGCCAATCGATCCACCGGCACCGGCAATTGCGCCGGCCCCCGAGGAACCGCCAGCCGCCTGAGCGCGGGTATAATGGCAGCCTCCTGACGAAACCGCCTTTTCAGGCGGTTTCGCCGTTTACACATCGGGCACCATGCAAGAAATCCACTGGACAGAACAAGGCGAGCCGCGCTCCGCGCGCTGGCATTCCGAATCAGGCAACCCGCCGCCCAAGCGCGTGCAGGTCGCCGACGACACCATGAACGCCGATGTGGCCTATCGCCTCGCCTGCGAAGGCACCGCCCTGCTGTGGCGCGGCGATTTCCAGAACGCGCGCCAACTGCTGCAAGCGCTGGCCCGCCGCGCCGACCATAAGAAAGCCAAAGGCGGCAAGGGCCGCAAGGTAGCCGCCGCGAAAGCGCCCGCCAATGCCACTGAAGCTTTTCACCTGCACCGGCAGGCCCAGTCGCAGCGCGCCCGCACCTTGGCCATGCTGCTGATTCCGTTCGAGCCCGGTTACCGGATTCCTTTGCGCCGCGCGCCGGACGTGACGCTCGCGTGCAACGAAGCCTATGGCCGAGGTGAAGATGCCTTCGTCATTTCCCTGCGCGAGCTGCAAGGGCTGATTGGCGCCCACGAGTGGCGCAAGGCCGGTGTACCGGTCGCCGCCTTGGGCGCACACATCCACCCGCATTACGGCGTGTTCTCGCCGGTGCGCGGAGAGTACGTCCAGCTTGTGGCAGATGCCCCACTGCCGAAAGGCGCTGGCGAACTGGCTTTCGATATTGGCGCCGGCACCGGCGTACTGTCCGCAGTGCTGGCCAAGCGCGGCGTCAAGCGCGTGGTGGCCACCGATATGGACAGGCGCGCCCTCAGTTGCGCTCGCGACAACATTTCACGGCTGATGCTGGACGACCAGGTCGAATTGCTCGAAGCCGACCTGTTCCCGCCCGGCCAGGCGCCATTGGTGGTATGTAACCCGCCATGGGTGCCGGCGCGGCCGAATTCCTCGGTGGAGCACGCCGTCTACGACCCGGACAGCCGCATGCTGCGCGGCTTCCTGTCCGGCCTGAAGGGTCACCTGACGCCCGGCGGCGAAGGCTGGCTGATCCTGTCCGACCTGGCCGAGCACCTGGGCCTGCGTTCGCGCGCCGAACTCGAAGCTTGGATCGCCGCTGCCGGCCTGAAAGTGCTGGGCCGCCTCGACGCCCGTCCGGTGCATCCAAAAGCCAGCGATGCCGACGATCCCCTGCATGCGGCCCGTTCCGCAGAGCTGACTTCGCTGTGGCGCCTGGGCATCGCATAAATCGACCTTGCGGAACCTTAATGTGCGAGCTATAATGCTTGCCTCAGACGCGGGGTGGAGCAGTCTGGCAGCTCGTCGGGCTCATAACCCGAAGGTCACAGGTTCAAATCCTGTCCCCGCAACCAGATTCAAAAAGCCGTTGCCCTTGCAACGGCTTTTTTCATTTCCGGGTACGCCAATGCAGATGTCATCTTGCTTACGCTGGACTCCAGTCCTAGCCTTGCTGGCAGCATGCGCCAGCCCTGGCGATCAATCCAAGGCCCTCGCCCAAAAACTGAATGGCGACATCCTGGCCAGCGGCAGCGCGACGCTGACACTGGAAAAATGGTGTGCCGACCACGCCATGGCGGCAGAACCGAAAATCGTCGCCCGCCTGGTGCGCGGCAACGACAAACCAGCCAGTGCCGAAACCCTTGCACGACTAGGCGTGTCCGGCACAGAAATCAAATACCGCCGCGTGCAGCTCTACTGCGGCAGCCACCTGTTTTCCGAAGCCGACAACTGGTACGTGCCAAGCCGGCTGACGCCGGAAATGAACCGCCTGCTGGACGAAACGGACACGCCCTTCGGCAAAGTGGTGCAGCCGCTGGCCCCCTACCGCCGCACATTCTCCAGCACCATGCTGCACTCACCCACCGCGCTATTCGAGCACGCCGCAGTGCTGTACTCCGCCTCCCACCAGCCGATCGCCGAAGTGCGCGAAACCTACCAGCGCGGCGCCCTCGCCTTTTTGTAATCGAACTGTCACAATTGCACGCGACAAGAACCGCAAGGAGCAACGCGTGAAAGACGAAGACATTTCAAAAGACCTGCCGGCCAGCCCCGCCCGCCGCCGCATTTTCCAGGCCGCCGGCGCGGCCGGCCTGGCTGCAAGCCTGCCAGGCGTGACTGCCGCCCCGGCCACGAAGGCCGCCCCGCCAGGCAAGGCCATGTCGCTGGACGACAAACTGCAAGCCAACGTCAAGAACGTGGTGGTGATCTATCTGGAGAACCGCAGCTTCAACAACCTGTTCGCCGACTTCCCCGGCCTGGCTTCGCCGATGTCGGCGCTCAAGCCGGCCGACTACCAGCAGCGCGACTACGATGGCAGCATCCTGCCCACGCTGCCGAAAGTCTGGGGCGGCCTGGTGCCGGTGCCGCAGGATATCGCCGGCAAGCGCTATGAAGTCAAGGAAGACCAGCTGACCGGCCTGCCGAATGCACCGTTCAAGCTGGTCGACGCCGAAGGCAAGCCGCTGCCGGAATCCGTCATCACGCGCGACCTGTGGCACCTGTTCTACCAGAACCAGATGCAGATCAACGGCGGCAAGAACGACAGCTTCGTCGCCTGGGGCAATACCGGCGGCATGGTCATGGGCTACTACGGCGAGATGGAAAAGAACCTCGGCCTGTGGCAGGTGGCGCGCCAGTACACGCTGTGCGACAACTTCTTCATGGCGGCCTTCGGCGGCTCTTACCTGAACCACCAATTCCTGGTGTCCGGCCGTTGCCCGGTCTATCCGAATGCCGCCAACAGCCCGGCCAAGCGCAAGATCGCGGTGCTGACCGACGGCCCGACCGGCCACACCCTGGCGCTCGATCCAAAGAGTCCCAAGTCCGCGCTCGAAGGCCGTCCGCACTATGTGAACGACGGCGCCATTACCCCGGACGGTTTCGCGGTCAACACCATGGCCCCGCCCTACCAGCCAAGCTTCGTGCGCCCGGCACCTGGCGGCGATCCGATGCACGCCAATCCGGAAGACCCGGCCACCCTGCCACCGCAAACCTACGACACCATTGGCGACCTGCTGTCGCGCAAAGGCGTGAGCTGGGCATGGTACGGCGGCGCCTTCCAGGCCGCGCTGGACCACAAGGGCGGTGGCAGCAAGCCGAACTTCCAGTACCACCACCAGCCATTCAACTACTTCGCCAGCTTCGCGCCGGGCACCGCGCAACGCGCGGCCCACATTCGCGACGGCGGCCTGGGCGACAGCCCGATTTCGAACAAGTTCCTGGCCGATGCGGTGGCGGGCAAACTGCCGGCGGTGAGCTTCTACAAACCGCAGGGCAACCTGAACCTGCACGCCGGTTACTCGGATATCGAGTCCGGCGACCAGCACATCGTCAACGTGCTGGAGCACCTGAAGAAGTCGCCGCAGTGGGAAAACATGGTGGTGGTGGTGACCTTCGACGAAAACGGCGGCTGGTGGGACCACGTGGCGCCGCCAAAGGGCGACCGCTGGGGCCCGGGCTCGCGCATCCCGGCAATCATCGTGTCGCCGTTTGCCAAGAAGTCGACCGTGGACCACAGCTTCTACGACACCACCTCGATCCTGCGCTTCATCACGCGCCTGCATGGCCTGCCATTGCTGGAAGGCCTGGCCGAGCGCAACAAGGCATTCGCCGAGCGCGGCGCCTTGCCGCCGGGTGACCTGACAGGGGCACTCGCCTTCCGTTGACATGGTTGCCCGTGTTACAATCCGCCGGTTCTAAAAAAGGAAGCCCGACTGATTCAGCCGGGCTTTTGTTTTCTGCGACGAATAATGAGAGATAAAAAAGACAACGCGACAATCGACCTGCCAGGCTTCGAGCCAGCAGAGCCGATGACGCCGGAAGCCAAGCTTCCGCCGCCGCCGCGCGTTCGCCGCTCTCCGCGCAAACAGGAACAACTCGACCTGCTGGGCGAACTCGGACCAACCGACGCCAGCGGCCTGCCAATCTGGCAGAATGATCCCAACCTGGACCTCACCGGCCTGCCCATCTGGCGGCGGGACTAAAAAATGACCTCTTTCGCTACCCTGCCACTGTCCGAAAAACTCCTTGCCAACCTGGACTCGCTGGGCTACCGCGAAATGACCGAGATCCAGGCGCAAAGCCTCCCTTCGATCATCGAAGGCCGCGACCTCATTGCGCAGGCCAAGACTGGCAGCGGCAAGACTGCGGCGTTCGGCATCGGCATGCTGTGCAACCTGAATACCGCCTGGTTTGCCGTGCAGGGACTGGTACTCTGTCCCACCCGTGAATTGGCCGACCAGGTAGCCAATGAATTGCGCCGCCTGGCACGCTGCGTGCCGAACGTAAAGGTGGTGGTGCTGACCGGCGGCGCGCCGATGCGCCCGCAAATCGCTTCGCTGGAGTTTGGTGCCCACATCGTGGTCGGCACACCGGGCCGCGTGCGCGACCACCTGTCGCGCGAATCGCTCGACCTGTCCAATGTGCGCACCCTCGTGCTCGATGAAGCGGACCGCATGACCGACATGGGCTTCTACGACGAGATCGCCGGCATCGTGCGCGCCTGCCCCAAGCGCCGCCAGACCTTGCTGTTCTCGGCGACCTACCCGGACGATATCCGCCAGGCGACCGAAGCCTTCCTGTACGACCCGGTTGAAGTGACCGTGGAAGCGCAGCACAGCGGCGGCCAGATCGAACAACGCTTCTACGAGATCGGCTTCGACGACCGTGACAAGGCCGTCGGCAAGCTGCTCAAGCACTACCAGCCAGCCTCCGCAATCATCTTCTGCAACACCAAGGTGCACTGCAAGGAATTGCTGGACGAACTGCACGCGGAAGGCTTCTCTGCACTGGCCCTGTACGGCGAGCTGGAACAGCGCGAGCGCGACGAAATCCTGGTGCTGTTCTCCAACCGCAGCTGCTCAATCCTGATCGCCACCGACGTCGCCGCCCGCGGCCTCGACATCGCCAACCTGGAAGCCGTGATCAACGCCGACGTGTCGCGCGACACGGAAGTCCACATCCACCGCATCGGCCGCACTGGCCGCGGCGGCGAAAAAGGCCTGTCACTGACGCTGTGCGCCCCCAACGAGAAAAAGTGGGTCAAGCTGATCGAAGACTACCAGGGCGCGCCAGTCGAATGGCACGAGATCAAGGAGCTGGCCGAAGACGAATTCGTGAACGCCGAACCGGCGCCAATGCTGACGCTCTGCATCGCCGGCGGCAAGAAAGAAAAGCTGCGCGCCGGCGACGTGCTGGGTGCGCTATGCGGCGACGGCGGCCTGACCAAGGAACAGGTCGGCAAGATCAACGTCACCGAATTCCAGACCTACGTCGCACTCGACCGCCGCATCGCCCACGAAGCCTTCGCCCGCCTGAAGGCCGCCAGCACCATGCCAGGCGGCGACTTCGGCAGCTTCAAAGGCCGCAACTTCAAGATGCGCTTTATTGACGTATAAAAATGTCCACTTCGGGGTCAGGAACAAAGGTGGACATTCTTTGACGAAATGTCCACCTTTGTTCCTGACCCCGAAGTGGACATTTCTCAGGCGCGGATTGAGACGCTGGCCGGGAATTGCGGGGCGCGGCGCACCATCGTCGCTTGCTCGAACGCGTAAGCCATGCCGATCAAGGCCGCTTCGCTGAAGGCGGTGCCGACAAAGGACAGGCCGACCGGCAAGCCGCGCACATAGCCCGCCGGCACCGTGATGTGCGGGTAGCCGGCGACCGCCGCCGGGGAAGAGAAACTCTTGCCGTAATGGTCGCCGTTAATGAAATCCGTCAGCCATGCAGTGCCGTCGGTTGGCGCCACCAGCGCGTCCAGTTCGTGCGCTTTCAGCACCATGTCGATGCCCTCTTCCCGCGAGTAGCGCCGGTTGTTGGCCAAGGCATCCTGGTACGCCTGGCTGTCCAGGCCTGATTTGGCTTCCGCCCGCTCCAGGTATTCCTGGCCAAAGTAAGGCATTTCAAGCTTGGCATTCTGCTTGTTGAACGCAATCAGGTCGGCCATGTTCTTGACCTTGGCATTCGGCGCATAGTCGCGCAAATAGGCCGCCAGGTCGACCTTGAATTCATGCAGCAGCACCTCCGTCTCGCTGTCGCCGTACTTCTCCGTGTTCGGCACTTGCACGTCGACCAGGATGGCACCCTGCGCCTTCAAGGCATCCAGCGCCTTTTCGATTTCGGCATCGACCCCATCGCTGCCGCCGAAGAAGTTGCGGGCGACGCCCAGCCGCTTGCCGCGCAAGGCGTCGCGTTTGAGCACAGTTGAATAATCGGCGGCCTTGCCGGCACCATCCTGCGTGGCCGGATCCTTCGGGTCAACGCCGGCCATCGCTGCCAGCATCAAGGCGGCGTCGAATACGCTGCGCGCCATCGGACCCGCGGTGTCTTGCGAATGTGCGATCGGAATGATGCCGCTGCGGCTCACCAGCCCGATCGTCGGCTTGATGCCGACCAGGCCGCAAATCGACGCGGGCGAGACGATGGAACCATCGGTTTCAGTGCCGACAGCCAGCGTCGCCAGGCCAGCGGCAATCGCTGCGCCGGAACCGGAACTGGAACCGCTGCAATTGCGGTCCAGGGAATAAGGGTTGCGCGTCAGGCCGCCGCGCGCACTCCATCCACTGACGGAATGGCTCGAGCGCATATTGGCCCATTCGCTCAGATTGGTCTTGCCGATAATGACCGCGCCCGCCTCGCGCAGGCGCGCTGCCACGTGCGAGTCGCGTGCGGCCCGCACACCAGCCAGCGCCAGCGAACCCGCCGTGGTGCTCATGCGGTCGGCCGTGGCGATATTGTCTTTCAGGAGTACCGGGATACCGTGCAGCGGGCCGCGCACGCGGCGCTGGTGGCGCTCGCGATCCATCTCGCGCGCAATCTTCAGCGCTTCGGGATTGATCTCGATGATGGAATTGATGCGGGGGCCGGACTTGTCGATCGTGTTGATCCGGGACAGGTATTGCGAAGTGAGCGCATGTGAAGTCAGCTTATTGGCCGCCATCAGGTCTTGCTGCTGCTGGACCCCGGCATCGAGCACGGATGGCACCGCCGCCTGCGTACGCGGCAAACCAGCTGCCCCACCGGCAGCCAACCCCAACTTCACGAAACCCCTTCGATCCATCTGGTACGCCCTCAGTCATGAAAAGCACAAACCAGTAGAATACCAGCAGTTTGCAAGTAATCAATCGTGCATGAAAGCAAAAAGCCCGCATCAGCGGGCTTTTTATTGCGCATTTGCAACAGTAAGCTGCAAATAGTCAGTGCAATCAGGCGCGAACGACCTTCTTGAACTCGTGGGTGCGGGTGTCGATCTCGACCACGTCGTCCTGGGACACGAACAGTGGCACCTGGATCGAGAAGTTGCGGCCTTCGATGGCGTTTTCCAGCTTGGCTTCCTTCAGAACGTTACCGGAGGTGTTGCCCTTCACTGCTGGCTCCGAGTAAATGATCTGGCGAGCGATGGTGGTTGGCAGTTCCACGGAGATTGCCTTGCCGTCGTAGAAGACAGCTTCGCATTCCATACCGTCTTTCAGGTAGTTGACTGCTTCGCCCATGT
>Ga0209436_100111_pt1 | contig 40042 bp, 34 predicted proteins | sample AraplaF_Cvi_mTSA_FD_184263 | JGI IMG/M metagenome (GOLD analysis project Ga0209436, IMG submission 184263) | Arabidopsis root microbial communities from the University of North Carolina, USA - plate scrape MF_Cvi_mTSA (SPAdes) (version 2) | ecosystem: Host-associated > Plants > Roots > Endosphere...
TGGATCCTGGCCCATCAAATTCCGCACGTTCCCGGATAATCCATTTATGCCCATCTGCATATCTGTATGATGGGTGTACAAATAAAAATTATATCCTGCATGAGACAACATTTAATAACGATTTATCAGCGTGAGTAGATATTCTGCAGGAACAGGCTAATAGATCTTTATGTCTAGCACTTCAGCAAACAGCCGTTGAGACTCAACTGGGATATTGATCGAGTCAATATTGATGGGTAAAAATGGCTTGCTTAGTTAATATCTTCGTATTAGTCTTACTATACTTGCGAAGCCATTAGTAAAATGTCTTCTCCTTAATCTTATTCGTCGTGCAATAATGTATAAAAGATTTGCCAGAAGCAGTTTACTTACTGACAATCTCTTTTATTCTGCCTGCTTTAGTGGTAGGATGTTATTCCCTTAACAATGTTCTTTTGCATAATATTGTTTTTGCAAAAGTCTAATGTTTTTAATTCACTTTGGGAATGGTCAGCTCCGAATCATAACAAAGTACGTGTTAACTTCAAAATTATAATAGTAAGGTTTGATTAAAAAAATAAGATTGTGGACTTAAAAATCCACAATCCTACAATACTAATATTTTATTAATTTAGCTAGGATGAAGTCAATTCAGCTATATATTCTAAATATATTTTTCTCAGACCATCAATACCCTTCATTCTGCACTAAATTATGATCAGCTGATATATCAGGGAGATAAAGTGGCCATAATGCCCAATTCGAACTCCATGTTGTACCTTTATCCAATGCAACTATATTCATTACATCATCAATTGTCTTTGTTCTTTTCAAATCAAACCATCTATGCCCCCATTCCGTGAATAATTCGACCTGCCGTTCATGCAAAATCGCAGAAATTAGTTGATCCTTATTCTCGGCTACGGTTTCTCCTAATCCTGCACGTTTTCGAATCACATTTAAGTCTTCTTTTGCCCCAGCAATATTTCCCAATTGGGCTCTAGCTTCAGAACGTATCAAATATTGTTCTCCTAATCTTAAAACCATCTCATATTCTGTATATGTATTTGGAGGAGTAAGTGCACCCGATTTGTATTTATATGCATAATAATAAGTAGCACTACTATCTGCTAACATAATGCTATCAATCCAATGGGATTTTCGCTGATCATTTTCTTCAAAACTATTAATTAAAAACTTACTTAAATAAACAGGGTAAGTGCTCGTATTAGGCCCAGTACTTGGTAAAATAAAAAAGTTTCCTTCCCCCGTATTACCATTACTATTACTTACTGTCTGCAACTGCCATATACATTCATTACTATTTTTTAAAAATACAGCATTGAGGGAATCAATGCTAAATAGCGAGCTCATCTGAAGTACTTCATTTGCTTCCTTTTCTGAAAGTTCATAATTTCCTCTATATAAGTATGCCCTCGCTAAAAGTGCACTTGCAGCCCATTTGGTAGGCCTTACTCTTTCTGAGGTACCCACAAGTACGTTTGCCCCTCTAAAATCTTCACTTAGCAATTTTTTTGCATCTTCCAAATCATTATATATCTGAGAATAAACCAGCTCGATTGAACTTCTTGATAATGTAGCATTTTTTAATGGATCCGTGTCTGTCACCAATGGAACATCTCCAAACAGGTTTACCAAATAAAAATAACAAAATGCACGGATAAATTTTGCTTCGCCCAACAACTGTTGCTTTACCCCGCTTGTAATCTTAGTACTAGTAGTTAGGCCATCAATTGCCATATTAGCAGAATAAATTGTAGAATAGGAAGAACTCCAAAAACCAGTTTCAGAGTTTTCATTTAACGTATTGTAATAAAATGTATTATACTGTGAATTATCTAAAGCGAATAATTTTAATTCATCTGCTGCTAACCCGCTATATAAAAATAAACTAGATATAGATCCATTTGCCGAAATATTTGCACTACTTAAATTAGCGTATAGGTTAGTTAGCACAGAAGATGCTGTAGCATCGTTTTCAAACACATTATCTTTGTTAACACTAGTAAATGGAGGAGTTACCTTTATTAAACCTGAACAACTAGTTATAACCACAAGTAATACTAAGTATATATGGAAGTTAAGTCTAGCTATATTTAGAATTGGACGATAAAAAAGTAGCATTTTTATATTATTAATACGACGCATATCAAAATCAAATTTAATAATTGAATAATTTTCTAATTAATCCAATATAATTAACTCGTATACTATATATATTCTAATAGTTGTACTTAAGTTAATATGTAATATTATAACGATAATTGTAATCCTACTGTTACCATACGTAATGGAGGAAGTACACCATTAATGCCTGTTTCAGGGTCACCAAATTTGAAGTTGGTAACAGTTAATAAATTTTGAGCATGTAAGAAAATCTGCCCATTTTGAATTTTCACGCGCTTACTCCATGCATCAGGAATGCGCCAGGATACTGAAACATTTTTAAGTCTTACATAATAGGAGTCAAGATAATTAAAATCACTACTTAAACTATAAATCCATCCTAATAATAAAGGAAAGGTAGATTGAGAGGCAAATTTTTGAACACTTGCATTTTTATCTCCAACTTTTTGCCACCTATCCAATACTGACTTGGGCTGATTTGTTGGACTTCCCACAACACCATATCCAGATGAATTAGTTACAATCCACTGCTTATTACATTGTATTAATATATCTAATTGAAAACCTTTAAACGTCAATGTATTTGAAAAACCTCCAGTAAAGGCAGGATTAGGATTTATACGCCTTGTATCAGTGGGATACTGAGGACTTGAGGTTATATTCCCCTTAATATCTTTAAATTGATACACTCCTGTTTCTGGATTTACCCCTGCATAAGAAAATACTTTAATTTCTGAAATAGGACTACCAATTTTATAGGTTGAAGCGTAAGGAGAATTCTCTAAATCATAAAATGCGATTAACTTATTATGTGGGATATAAAAATTTAGTCGACTACTCCATCCAACTTGTTTCGCTTTTATAATATCTGAACTCAAAGATAGTTCCCAGCCTGAATTTTGTAAAGTCGCTGGGAAATTTCTAGTATACCCAGTAAATCCTGTTATACTAGGTAGTCTATAACCCAACAATTGGTTGGAGGACCTATTGCGAAAATAGGTTGCATTGAAAAGAATCCGATTATCTATTGCTCCCAAATCTATACTGGCTTGCATTTTTTTAGTTTCTTCCCATTGAAGATAAGGATTGGCCAATCCATTTACAGAAAGCCCAGTAATACCTAGGTAATTATGTGGATAGTTAATAGATGAGTAGGCATTCAAATACTGATAATCACCAATCTGATCATTGCCTGTATTTCCATAACTAAATTGCAGCTTTCCAAAACTCAAAAATTTCAAATGATTAGAAACAAATCGCTCACTCGAAAAAATCCAAGCAGCTCCAACACTTGCGAAATTATGAAACAAATTTTCCGGTCCAAATCTCGAACTGCCGTCTCTTCTGGCTGACAAGTTAATTAAATATCGGTCAATAAATCTATAATTCAATCTACCAAAAAGAGCATTATACCTATAAGTAGTTGCAGTCGTAGAAAGATATTGAATAGTCGTAGCAGAGTTAGGGTCTTCTATTAACTGATCAGAATTAAATCCAATTCCTTTAAAAACCTGTTGGCTATTATTATTATACTGAAGTGTACTCCCTAATAAGGCCTCTAATTTACCTTTTTTACCGAGTTTCTCATAAGTCATTAAGGGTTCTACAATCCAAGACCTAATAGTACCATTCGAATAACTTCCAGTTCGAGTATAAGAGCTTTGCTTGTCAGGTGCTAAGACAGATGCAGGAAGGGTGAGAACTTCATTAAGTTGCATATTGTTAAATCCAAAACTCCCTCTTAATCTCAATCCAGGAATAATTTCATATGATAATTGCAGATTACTTACCAAATTATTAGTTTTACTGATTGCTTTTAAGCTTGCACCGGCAATCGGGTTATTAAAAGTCGATGTGCCTGAAGCATCTGGCTGCCAATTTAAAGAACCATCGCTTTTATAAAGAGGAGGTGCTACAGGTGGCAAGCTTAATGCAGAAGAAACTGGCGATGCAAACGGAGCCATATTATTATCTAACATATAAGAACCTGACAATTGCAAATTAAACTTTTGGTTTGGAGAATTACTGGTAATATTAAAATGCAAACTTCCTTTTTTATTAATTATATCATTAATAAAAACAGAACCCTCTTTATGATAACCAGCTCCAATCAAAAATCTTGTATTTTCAGTTCCTCCACTTGTTGAAACCTGAAAATCAGAATACTTTGCGGTTCCCCCATACAAAGTTTTTTGCCAATCTGTAGAACGAGTTGTGTCCCAAGTTCCATTTAAATCATAATCAGTGGGTAAAATAGTCGCATTGGAATTTGCTTTTGCTTCATGTCTCATTTTCATATACTCATCCCTATCTAACAAATCCACAAATCGAGTTACTTTTCCCCATCCCTGTTGGATATTAATATTAAGCCTATTAGGCCCCGCTTTCCCTTTCTTAGTAGTAATTAGAATCGCGCCAGCAGCAGCTCTCGACCCATAGATTGAAGTAGCATCAGCATCTTTCAATACACTAATACTTTCAATGTCAGCAGGATTAATAAAACTTAACGGATTGCCTTGTTTGACAAAAGTATTTCTATAGGTATCTCCGGAGACACCTAAATTAGCCCCCATCACGGTTTCCATTAATTGAGAGGTATAAGGAACCCCATCAATAACATAAAGAGGATCAATTCCTTGTGTTAGACTATTAATACCTCTAATCTGAACATTAATTCCAGCATTTGCAAAACCAGAACTTTGCTGAACAATAATACCTGGGATTTCTCCTTGAAGGGCAAGTAATACATTAGCTACTGGTTTTCGTTCTATCTCCTTAGCAGAGATTGTACCTATTCCTGATGTACTATATTTTTTTGAAGTTACAGAATATGCTTCAACCACTGGCCCATTTAAAACACCTATTGACTCAACCAAGGTGATTAGGTTTAGGTTATTTCCTTTAAAAAAATCCACCTTCAGATTTTGTTCCAAATATCCAACACTGGTAATCTTTAAGATCGATTTTTTTGAAACGTTTCTAATAACAAATCGTCCATCAGGACTGGATATTGCTCCCGTCTTTTTTCCTATAACCGAAATTGTTGCACCAGGAATTGGATTTCCAGTTTTATCTTTAATTACGCCAGATATATCTATAAGAGAGTCAATAGGTGCATTAATTTTGATATTATAATCTAGGGGATCAATGAGAGGCTTAATGATAACTGTTCTATCTTTAAAAGACCATGTAAAAGTAGAACTAAGGAATGCCTTGTCTAAAACTTGTTTCAAAGGTTCTTCTTTGGCGAAAATAGAAATTTTCCTATCCTCATCAAATTCTTCGTTATTGTAAACAAACAAAACACCAGTTTGCACTTTTATAATTTTGAAAAGTTCTCTATAGGAAATATCATGTCGTTCAATGCTAATATTTTTCCACGCTAAGCTATTGGTGGTTGCTTGAGCGTTAATACCAACCCATAAAAACAGCATTAAGATACATACTTTTAAATACCGAATTGATTTGCTTTTAAACAATAAAATTTTACTCATAAAGGTAATTTTTGAAAAGGGATGGAAGTTTTGCTTATTTAGTAAAAACAGTCATTCGAAGTTGAACCCTCAGTTCCTTTACCTTTAATAACTATATCCCCACAAACATAACATGGGAAAGAATAAATTAACAGTACATTGGAGTTAATATCATATTTATTAACAATTGATTAACCTCGTACTGATGAGATAATAACGCTGTTAAAAATTGGTATAAATTAAATTATTATAAACTAAAAGTTTAATTAATTTCATATTCAAAATCAAATTACATTATACTCCCAAATTTAATGTTAACCCATGGATGGAAAAATTTCACCTTCAACAATAAAATCTACTGATTTAAAGATTCCATTTACTAATTATTCAGACTATTTATTAGCTAAAGGAATAAAAGAGTACAACGCTTCTGAACACTATCTGCAGGTAAAGGAACCTAATTCCTCACAAGGATGGATTATTTATATATCAATTTGGAAAAGCCATTTCCCTCAAATAATAGACGCATTATTATCTTATCTTATAATGCACAATTATTCCTTTAAAATCCCGCTAAATACGGACATTCACGATATGATCAATTATAGTAATTTGGGGTATTCTAACCAAGGAAAGATTATCATTATAATTCCTCATGCAGATACAAATCTATCAAAATTATTATCTGACCTTAACAATTTTACAGCTGATAAAAAGGGAACTAATGTGCCGTCTGCAATAAACATTGGTCACCTTATTTATGTAAAATATGGTAGCTACGAAAATACCGAATCAAAGTCAATAGTGGACCCAATGGGAAATAACATCCTCGATTTAGATTCAGTTCCACCGATATTATATAACTGGATAGATTGGCCATTTACTCAGATAGAACGTCCCAAGTCATCCCCTATTCAAAGAATAATACACAACCGATATTTTATAAAAAAAATAATAAAAAATGATGCAAAGGGTTTTGTTATTAAAACTCTCTATCAACAAAACCTAATAAGATACAAAACATGTATTCTAAAAGAAGGAAAAGTTGGAATGTTAGAAGATGATTTCGGCAGAGATGTTGAAGACCGTCTAAAGTGGCAGTTTCAGATCCATAAGAACCTTTCTAAATATATTCCCATTCCGAAAGTTATAGATCTTTTTAAAGAAAATGATAATACATATTTAGCATTAGACTATATTAAAGGTGCTTCGCTAGGAACCTATTTAGGTGAAATATTTAATGGAAACCAATGGGCTGATTTAAAGACTAAGGATAAGATAATTATAATAAATATATTAATTAGCATAACGGAAATCATCTATTCTCTTCATGAAAAAAAATTTATCCACAGAGATATAAATCCCGAAAATTTTATTGTAACTAAAAAACATAAAATTTGGCTTATAGACCTTGAACTAACATATGATCTTCATAATAAAGCGCCCAATCCTCCTTTTGAGAAGGGAACCGAAGGTTATATGTCGACCGAACAATTTTTAAAGCTGGAGCCAACAATCGAACAGGATTATTATAGCATAGGGTCTCTTATTGTAATGTCTATAACGCAGTTTAATCCATATAGATTAAATCGAGATAACAAAACATTGTTAAGGAAAAATTTAAATTTCTTCATTGATGATCAAGAAATTATCGAATTAATTATTTCATGTTTTCACGATAATCCGAAACACCGCCCGTCACCAAAACAAATTATAAAAGCTTTATTGGATTTTAAACTAAGAATTATAGAAAAATCAAATACTAATTTATATCCTGGTTATAATATAGAGAAAGATTCCCTAAAACAACTAATAGGAGACGCTCTTAATACAATGGGAAGTCCGATAATGCTAAACCTCGATGGTATTTGGCTCTCCCCAGTATCTCCAATAGAAAATGCTATAGGGAATATTAGAATTGATCGTACAGTATTTTGCGGTTTGAGAAAAGGTATTAGTGGTATTCTTATGTTTCTTAGTGAAGCGGCACTTGCAAGTTTTAATCTAAATTCATGTAAAGATACAATAGAAGCAAATTGGATATATTTAAAAAACTTTATCAAAAACACAAATAACCCATCATTAGGTTTATACTCTGGACTTGCGGGCATTGCTTTTTCAATGGATTCGATGATAAAAAGTTCATTAATCCCCAACAATGAAGAAAATATAAAAATAATTATTGATTGTCTCAGTAAGCTACCTTTAAATTTAGATATTTCAAGTGGAGTTGCCGGATTTGGATTAGCGTTAATAAAGTGTTCATCAAGATTACCAATAGATTTTACCAATATTCAACTTAAACAATGTATTGAAGTAATTCTTAAGAAACAACTTCCAAATGGGTCTTGGATATTTGATGAAACGGATAAAAATCTGTTAACTGTAACTGGATTTGATCATGGAATCGCCGGAATAATTTATTTCTTGCTAATTTATAGCGAACGATATAATGACTCCTCCGTAAAATCAAAAGCAATTAATGCATTAAATTATTTAAAATCATCTGCCAAGAAATATCAAAACAGTTATGTTTGGCCAGTAATTATTGGTAGAAAAGACTTTTATAAATTTTCAAATGGAGACTATTTAATATTACGTCCTTTTATTAAAGCCTATAAGTTAACGAATAATATTACATATCGACAATTGGCAGAGAAAGTTTTGACAGCTTATCCGGAACATGTATCGGCAGATTGGTTATCACAAGAAGGTGGCCTTGCCGGATTAGGCGAGGTCTACTTAGATGCTTGGTTAACATTTGAAAATTACGATTGGTTTAAACGAGCTGAATGGATTGCCAAGGTATTAATGCACAATTTATATGGAACCGACAATAACACATATTGGATACAAGAATTACCCCATTACCCAAGCGCGGATTTACTCACTGGAAATAGTGGCATTATTCGTTTTTTACTCCGTATTTATTCTCTTCCTAATGATATTAATTTTCTTTTCGACTTGTAAATAAACATATACTACCTTGTTCCTGAACTTTCTAAAAACTATGATGATCAAATAAATTATATAACAAGTGAAATTGTTAGTAGATTAGTACTAATAGTCTATTAACCGTACTTTATAAAACCCATATCAAAATTAGCCTTGGATTAAGTTTATTATATACATCCAATTTACTCTTAATTATAATAGATTTTTGATTTCAAATTTTCCAAATATTGATATGTTAAATGCACAATTATAGCATGCAATTTTAAAAACTATTTTATGCCAATTGATACCCCCAATTATGCTTCAACTATATTTCCCAAAACAGCTATTATAATTGGTGCTGGTCCAGCGGGATTAACAGTGGCCTATGAGTTATTAACACGTACTAATATTATGCCTATTATTCTTGAGAAAAGCGCAGACATTGGAGGAAATTCTAAAACAATAAATTACAACGGAAATAGAATAGATATTGGTGGACATCTGTTTTCATCCAAATCAGATAGAGTAATACATTGGTGGCTAAATATCCTGCCTTTAGAACAATTTCCATCCAAGAAATTAACAATAAGGTATCAGAGCGAAGTAAAGGAAATAAACAACCTAAAAACAGAAGAATCTACAAGTGATAACAAAGTGATGTTAATACGAAAGCAAATCTCCAGGATTTACTTTCTTCACCAATTTCTCTCATACCCTATTCCTTTTTCTATTGATACTCTCAGAAAAATTGGTATCAGTAAATTAGTTGCTATCATATGGTTCTATTTAAAATTTCAATTATTTCCCATAAATCCTGAAAGAAACGTAGAAGACTTCTTAATAAACAAATTCGGCAAAACCTTATACAATTTGTTTTTTAGGAACTATATAGAGAAGGTCTGGGGGGTAAGCTGTAAAACAATTCCTGAAGATTGGCGAGCTCAATGGCTTAAAGGAACTAACATTAAAAAGGTAATACAAAATGTAATAAATGATAATATTAAACCCCAAAAAGGAATAAAAGATATAATTCTAAAAGAAGAGAAAATAAATATAACTGGAAAATTTTTGTACCCAAAATTTGGTTCCGGACAGCTATGGGAAGAAGTCGCAATGAAAATACAGGAAATGGGGGGGGAAATTATAATGCATCATGAGGTTAGGAATATTAAAACAGAAGAAAATAAGATAACAGGAGTAGAGAGCTACGATCATGTGACAAAAAAAAATCTTACTTTTACCGGAGATTATTTCTTCAGTACGATGCCTATTAAGGAACTTATTGCAGGGTTCGATGAAAGTAAAGTACCTCAGAATATAAAAAATATAGCAGCAGGACTTCAATATAGAGATTTAATTACCGTTGGCATATTATTAAGTCGGATGTCATTTCTTGATGATAAAACTGGTGAGTGGCTCCCCCTTATCTTGAAGGATACATGGATTTATATTCAGGAAAAAGAAGTTACTGTAGGAAGGCTCCAAATTTATAATAATTGGAGCCCATTCATGGTCAAAGATCCTAATACCATATGGATTGGATTGGAATACTTTTGCAACACGACAGATTTACTCTGGCAATTACCAGATGATGACATTAAAGATCTAGCAATTAAAGAACTAGAAAAAATGGGTCTTTCAAACAGTAATAATTTCTTAGACAGCACGGTAATAAGAGTAGAGAAAACATTTCCCTCATATTTTGGAACATTCCATCAATTTGACCAAATTAGAAAATATACAGATGGATATGATAATCTATTTTTAATCGGACGGAACGGAATGCATAAATGTAAGAACTCAGATCATTCAACATTGACAGCAATGGTAGCCGTTGACAATATAATTGGAAATATTCATTCAAAGGAAAATTTATGGTCTATTAATATGGAGCAAGATTATCATGAACAAGAAAGTTTCGTAAAACATGAATTTTCTGAAGATACTCAGTCTAACCTGTTAATGAATTTTATATTTAAAGATCCTACAAATAAAATATTTGCATGGGGAAGTATTCTCATCATTTTTATACAACTAATACTATTTAAATATTGGTACCCTTTTGCAAGTTTCATTAACGCGGATTCCTATGTATATCTATACTCAGCATTCAATAATCTCGATATATATACATACCCGATTGGATATTCTAAATTTCTCCGCCTTTTTAGTGTATTTACCCATTCAGACACCGCACTTGTTATTTTCCAATATTTATTACTACAATTTAGTGGGTTGTCATTAATATTTTCCCTTTTCTATTTTTTCAAACCATCAAACATCACAAAAATTGTATTACTATCTTTTTTCATACTAAATCCAGCTAACTTATATCTGAGTAACTATATTTCAAGCGACGCTTTATTTTTTCCATTAAGTATAATATGGTTTAACCTATTATTATTTAGTATTTATAGGCCTACCTACAAAACTCTAATACTACTATCATGTATGTTATTTATTTCTTTTACAGTTAGATATAATGCCTTATACTATCCTTTTGTTACTATTATAGGAATAATATTAATGAATAGATCAAAAATCTTATCTGGAGTGATATGTTTGGTAATATGCTCAATATTAATTGGAAAATTTATATCATTCAATATAGAAAAGTATAATGAATTAGCAAGTACAAGACAGTTTAGCGCATTCTCCGGTTGGCAAATAGCAAATAATGCAATGTATGCGTATAAATTTGTTGAGAGAAGCAATTTAAAAAAACTGCCTACAAAATTTCAAGAATTAGATAATTTGGTAAGGTCATATTTTGATTCAACTACAAACAATATAAACCATCCAGAGGGTAAATGGCTGGCAGGAACAATATATATGTGGACAAATTCAACACCACTAAGAATGTATATGCATATGAAATATGGGAATAAAGAAGAAAAAGATTTCGAAAACTGGTCTAAAATTTCACCCTTCTATAAAGAATATGGAATTGAACTTATAAAATCCTATCCTCTTGAATTCTTTAGATTTTATTTGTATCCCAATTTTCTAAAATATTATAATCCTCCCGTTGAGTTCCTTCAAAATTATAGTACAGGAGTTGATACCGTTGCCCCTGTTGCTAAATTCTGGTTTAATTATAAATCAAGTAAACTTAACACAATATTTAAAGATTATAAAGTTAATGTTCTAAATTATCAGCCCATATTAGTGGGTATTTTAAATTCATTGTTCCTTTTTTCATTATTAACCTCGCTGGTAATGAAAATAAATGCATATAATAAGCATCTACGGAAATTAACAATATTGGTAGTGGCTCTATGGTTATTTAATTTAGGATTCAGTATACTTGTATCTCCTATTGCATTAAGATTCCAATTATTTCCAATGATGATTATATCATCATATCTTATTCTATACTTTGAAAAATTAATATTAATTCTAAGATCCCCTGAAATTGGTAAGCTAGATAAAATTATCAACTGAAGGTTGTCCAATATTTGAGATCAGAGAATATAGAATTTTAAGAATTTATTTTTAAAGATTTTCTTACCACATCATTGGATGTTACCTCATTGCAGGCTTACCTATATTTTGATCCAATAGAAATTATAATTTTCGATTGATTTACTTTTCAATATTTTCTTTACGAGCTCTAGGTTAGTAAAAAATTCAAGTGCTTGATGAGATTTAGAGCTATTATAATCCAGTCTGGATGCTTCTGCCATTAGCCGCATATCCGCTAGTTTTAAAAATGATAAGCATCTCGCAACTCTCTTCTTTGTAAGCCATAATTGGGTTAAACGTAAACCTCCAAATCAGCTATAACAAAACTAAGAAAGCTAACACCGATATAGCAATATCAGATAATGGAACCAGGTTACATGATCACCTGAGGCGGGAAACAACAATACTGGAGCCCACAGAACATGTCAGTGATTGTGTGAAGATTGAAGAAGAAGTAAGAGAAACCTTGAGCTGGAAGCCTGGAGAAATCCTTGTAAACCGTACTGTAGTAATGTTTATCGCAATACAACCGCTTCGAAGAAAGGAAATTATTATCAAAGCGTCTTTGCCGGTTCGGGTCATAAACAAATGCTTGGCAGATCCTGCATTGTTTGCTCAGATAACGGTTGATAAGTTAGTTGACCATAAGCCCCTAAATCGGCAAATAGAAGCTTTTAAACGCAATGGTGTTGAAATACCCTACTCGACAATGGCTGATTGGGTAGGACTGGTCGCAAAAGCATTAATACCCCTTGGTACTATCCATCTGAAGGAGATGTATAAATATATCTATTGGCATGCTGACGAAACCGGAATAGCAGTGCTTGACAGAGCTAAGCAAGAAGAAACCCCAAAAGGGTTATCGTTGGACCTTCCTGACAGGTGATGGTAAAATGATTTATTATAATTATCAACCTGGTCGTGGAGGTGAAAGACCGTTGAATATTTTAAAGGATTTTAAAGGCCATCTACAGACTGATGGCTACGCCGTGTACGATGAGTTGCCTTTAGAGAATATAACAGTCTTCTACTGCATGGCTCATGCGCGACGTAAAATTTATGATGGGCAGAGTAATAACGAAAAGTTGGCATCATATGCTTTACAGGAGATCACAAAACTGTATGCGATTGAACAAGCGTGCCAGGAAGAACAGCTAAATGAAGAACAAATAAAAAATTGTCGTAACAAGGAAAATTTTCTTATACTGAAAGCATTAGGTGACTGGATGAAAAATGAAGACCAACAACTCAGACCGAAATCTCCTATTGCACAAGCGTTTGCTTATAGTATAAAGAGATGGTAAAAATTAAGTCTTTATGCCCATACAGGTAATCTTATGCACGATAATAATGCGATTGAGAGGTGCATGAGAAATGTGGCTGTAGGCCAAAAGAACTATCTGTTCTGTGGTTCTCATGATGCAGCACAAAGAGCAGGCTTACTCTACTCTTCATTAGTTATCTGCAAACTGAACAATGTTAATCCATATAACTGGCTGAAGGCTGCTCTAAGCCGGGATATTAATGAAATGCCTATAAATCAGATCAAAACTTTGCTACCATATAACTGGGAAAGCCAGTAATGTTCGGGAAATAGGAGGCCTTACGCAAAGCTAGTAGAAAAAATTTTATTCAATCTTAAACTTCCCGGAGGCATACATTGAAGATGAAGAGATAGTTGGGTAAATTTTCCCTTTCTGATATTCTCTCAGATGTTCATAGAAAACACTTTAACATCCATTATATCCACTTTCTCTAACTTCATTCCATAACTCAACTATTTTTACATTAGGATCTTCTCTCAACCGGGATTGTAGATAACCGACATACATTGTTAAGTTGCTTCTGGATAGTATTTTAGGAGGAGGTTCATTAAGATCCAAGTATTTTTTCGCGGTATTCCTGCTTGCTCCAACAAATCTGGCAATTGTTCTTATTGGTACACCGTCTTAATTATATTCCCTGATTTTTTGTAGCTGCGAAAATCGCTTAGGTGCGGTACCAAAAGATGATTCTAGCAGTGTTTGATTTCCTGTCTCCAAATTCTCATTGGCTTCCATTGCCTTTAATTCCAATTGAGGTTTCATACTTTGACGAGTGCGCTCTAATAATTTGATTAAGGCGTCTCCCATATTCTTAATAAGATGCCAACGATCTGCAACTTGAACTGCCTGAGGAGCAAAATTCGAAACACCTTTTGCATACCGGGCAAATCGATCCCGTGTTACAATTTTGATGTAAGGCCTTTGCTTGAACCAATCTCCTACAGTTTTAGATTCACGATCTGATAAAAGATCTATTATATTTCTTGAATTTAAATCAATAATTGCAGTGCCATAATTGTGACCTTTCTTATATGCCCAATAATCTATTCTTACTGCATCTGCCTCAAAGTTTTGAGGCATTTTTTGTTTGTGTATCAATCTGATAAATGTAGAACTACTCGTTGCAATATTAAGGTTCTGAGACAACTTAGTACCCATATTTCCACCAACTAGCAATGCTATATTCAAAAGTTTTTTACTGAATCTATTTGTGGTCCGACTATATCTGGAAAATGCGGTATTAAGAGGTTCAACAGAAATATTTCTAGCACAAACCTCATTCTGAAAATAAAACTTCCTGCATCTCAGCCTTATCAACACCTTATTATCAAAAACAGGCAAATCCTTAAATGATCTATAATAGTAACTATGAAGTTTTGTAGCCGAAACATTACAAAGAGGACATGATTGATTTGCTTTCCGACTCATCATGAATATAGTAACGTTTCCTGCATCAATTTTATAGTCTAATAAATCGAGCTCAAATGCATCACAATCAAAAATTAAGTTTTGAGGCTATATGAAATTTATCGAATATATTACACTGATTTTCAATACGTAACACAATCTTACCACCAAAAGTGACGAAGAACCGATGAGCTGTGGTAGGTGGCTGGTTTTGTGGTGAAATACTCAGATAAATATTAAAATACAGTATTCAATACAATTTCTAAATCAATTTTAGGAAGGAATAATATGCTTTTAATTTCCCTTCTTGTTATTCCATCTAAACTTAGTTACATTATCATCTTATGGTTCCTTGAATTTGATAACGATAATATTCTTCATTAAGAAAGTTGTTCTCTTATGTCCTTAATTTTAGCCGTCACTTATTATTAATTTTATATAGCGGTAGTTAAGTACTACTTATGCAATTCACACATAAATTACATTTACAATAATTAACAATAAATATATTTGAAACCCGAAAATAAATTAAAAATATCCAAATAATTTATCGCGATAAAAAATCTAAGTTTCATCTGCGACTTAGATTTTTATAAACCCATTAGCAGATCATTATTAACAATTTAAAATTAGCCTTTGTTAAAAGGCACTTAAAATTATGAAAAAAGCGAATATAATTCTTTCCGCAATTGGCTTACTAAGCGTTATTGGTGGTGCATTAGCTTTCAAAGCACAGCACAGGTTTTCTGGCAATTTCGCATGTTACACTAGTGCTAATAAACAACGTACAGGTAATATCTACACGACAGCTAATACAGTTCCCACATCTCCAACCCTGCTTTGTACAGTAAAAGATGCTCCAGCAGGGCAGTATAATTCGTTTAAAGTGACTGTTAATCTCTAAAAATACATGTCTTCAGGTATTTATAAACATAGATAATCAAAAATGATGTTTTCTATTTTTCTATAATAAAAGATAATATAGAAGAGTAAAAATCTGCACCAATTTTTATTATTTATGAGATTTTTTCAGCATAAAAAGAAACTCATAAAGCTTTATTTTTTATGAGTTTCTTTTTATAATTGAAATTGGATTTGAGATAATGGCGGTTGATATATTTAAGCATGGAATTCCTACTATATGGAAGGATATTTTATGGGAAAAAACAAAGGGAATATACCGTTATATTTAGATGAAATTAACTGGATTAATGCATAAGATCTTTGCTGCATTTATCTTTTATAATTTAAGTACAAATACTATTTAACAATAGTTAGGTAATAAATTAAGCGGCCAATTCGGCTGTGTTTAAGCATTTGTAATAAAGCCGCTTTATTTTTTTACAATTCAGGTCCAGACCTAAAGTTGAAAAAATTCTATCGGCCATAAACTTATTGTAATAAGCCACCTTAACATTTCCCATAGAAAACGGACCTCTACATAACTGAGGTAAGCACAGCCAGCGAGTAGCTTTGGCCATTACTACCGTTGTCACGACATATTAAAATGGAAATCTAACTTATTCGCACTGCGTGCCTGACAGTCGTCAAATCCAGCAGGTTGTTTTTCATCCCGGATATGAAATTCCATCTGGAAGCACAGACGGTAATATTTTAATACAGATGCCGCGCACAAAGCTGTATCTCTCCCTAGCCTAGGTGGCCTGGTATATAAATAATAAGAATTTGAATCTGGTCGCATCCTGGTAATAAAATGTAGTCCTACCTTAACAATAGGATTAATAAAGTCCTTCTTCATAAGTTATCCGTCTACCGCAAGGTATTTTACCATTTCCTTAAACGTTGTTATATTACTTGTAATTACATCAATATAGTGATCAATCAATTTCCAGTTTTTTCCTTAAGCTGCTTTCTACCTAGTGTCTGTACACTTCTCAGTGGCATACCAGTTCCTGCTTCAACATCTATAATTGACAAGTCTCCCTGTTCTAATCCTTTCTTCGCAAGGCTTTCAGATCCACTCCACCAAATCCCTAATCCTGGAGTATAGTTGCCTGATTTTGTGATATAAGTCGGGTCAAAAGCAGCAATCAATTCCTAGCTACAACTTCGTCCTATCAAATCCATATTGAAAGCTGTAAAGTCAAACTCCCGTTCCATATCCAACCGAATGTTTTTCTCACAATAGTTGCCGAACCTACTAAGGTTCAATATTGTATACCTTACCGATAAACCTAACCAAACCTAAAATAATGAAATCATAAATTTGTATTGAGGTTTCGCAGTTACTTATATTTCATTTAAAATTGCATCAACAAGGTGTTTCTCCTTGCCAAAAGCATTAAGATTGATACTAGACATACTTTCCTCAAATGCATTTTTTATCTTTGGTTTAAGATACCATAGCCATTAATTATCTACATCGTTTTCCACATCATTTTTGTGATAAAACTTACCGGAGTATTGATTTAAGGTAAGTGTAATTAAACTATTCATTTTACCCTCCATAAAGCTTTCACTATTCGATTCAAGGATCTGACAGATGAATAATAATCTATTAATAGTAGCAGTATTTATGATCTCATCTTTTATGGTTTTAAGACATTTGCAAGGAGATTTATTAGTTGTTATTATGAATGATGATTTCTCATCAAGAGTATTTTTTAAAAAAAAGAAAGTATTAGCTTTCTGATGATGTCAATCAAATGGGCTTTCAAGAGGCATTTATAGTCCACCATGACAGGTCGGAGATTTCACTTGTTTATAGTATGGTCAGGATTGTGTCCATTGGTCTTAAGCAAGCCCTATAAAAATTTTAATACCATAATGACACAGAGCCTCTGACAAAAAGATTTGCCTATTCGTGTCGGGCCAGAAATTATAAAATATCTAATCCAATCAGATCAATTCTTTTATTTATTCCAATCTGTTAGACGCATTCCATCCACCAGCGAGCAATCATATGCCTGAATAGGATTTAACAGAAGTAGCTTGGCAACTTTGCCCTTTCTTTCCATATCTTTCCCATTCCTTTAAGGGATTTCAACGTCAAATAGTTTCTCGGCAAGCTCAAAATTACTAATTCCCTGAATGGGCGCATCATCTCTCTCCTTCTCTACTTGAATTCCAATAGCTGTTAATCTTAATTGTCGGCAAGGATCATTGATCTTTTTTCTTGATTTCATTTTTATTACCATAAGGAAGTAAAATATTTAACTACTAAATACTTTACCATAATCTGCCGGATCCCTTTTTATTTGGCTTTATTGCTTCGTTCTCGATAGTATTAGGCCTATTATTATAATTTTCCTTGTTGGACAATTTTGAGCTTTAATGGCTCTTCGTCACTTTTGGTGATAAAAGTTATCATTTTATTTTTTAATAAGTGAAATGAATGCCTCAAATGAATTCAAGCTATTTATCTTTTGAAAGGAATGGTCCATTGAGCGTAAAGGCTATGGAGAATAAAAATAATTTAGTTACTCTTAAAGTTGAATCCAGACATAAAACTGAAAAATGAACCAAATGTTCAAAAAGAAGTTCCGCTATTCACAGCCATTATAGTAGAAAGATAAAGGATCTATCGGCCTTTGGGAATGAGGTAATCCTTCATTTTTTGTGTAAAAAATTCTTTTGTAGAATGATGACTGCGACCAATCGATATTCACAGAACGTTTTAATGATCAATTTATGCCCTATTCCAGGATGAGTGTTCGCTTAACCAAGAAATTACTTAAAACAGGATTGCTTACAAGTGGAAATGCAGGTTCTAAAATAAGTAGGCTGCATAATATTGATATCAGTGCTTCTACAATATTGCGAATCATTTACAAAACACCAATGACTGCGTCGGTGACACCAAAGGTTTTGGGAATAGATAATTGGGCATATAAAATGGGAGATCGGTATGGCACTGCACTAGTTAATTTGGAAAAACATCAGATAATAGAACTTCTTCCAGATCGGGAGGCCAATACAATCAAAAATTGGCTAATAAAGCAAGTGTGGTTATGCCAGAGCCAATATTCACTTTACTAATGGTTTTAAGTTCAAATACTAAACTGTATTGTGTTTTTCTACTCATAAACATGCCCCAAACAGTGACTACCCTTTTGGGTGTATTTTAAGATCAGTTATTTTTATTCTTCGATTTCATGGACTGTTGATCAGAAGGAGAAAAATAATGATCAATCCTGCAGATTCCAACAATTGGTTAAAAAGGTATCCCAACTTAATAAAAATAATCGTTTTAACAAGTCTGGAACAACTTTGGGTAAGTGATATACCCTATATAAGAACATTTTCAGAGAGTAATTGAACCTGATAATAGATGCTTACTCATGAAAAATGGCTAACTATAATTTTACTCTATTCCTTGAGGCCATAGGTAGTATAAATGTGTTAAAAATAGTAGTATAAAGCAAGAAAAGATTGGAAACGCATATTCTGACGCAGCATTCTGATAAAGGAATTTAATAGTGTTGTTCTGAATATTACAGAATTACTTAGAATTGCAGATATTGCAATCAGTATGACTCCAAGCGGTAGCACCTACGATAATGCATTAACGGAAGGATTAATAGAATAATCAAGAATGAATTTTACATCAAAAAGGTATACACTAATCACAAAGAAGCGGGAAAATAAACTAATAAAGTTCTCAGGCTTTACAATACCAGACGTTCTCATTCAAGTGTTAATTATTTACTCCAGGTAATGCTCATCAACGCCAGGGTAATATCCAGAGAAAATAGAGGACGTCTCAACATCAAATGCTTCCCGATGGCCTTTATTGTCATCCTTGGAAAAGATACTCACTAAACTTTTTTAAAATCCTATTTTCAATCTCCGACTGCAGTCGTGCCTTTCTAAGCTCCTAGATTTTCTTCTGCTCAGGTGTCAGATGCTTTTTCCTATTACTGGGAAAATGATGGACTTTTGTTTCATCATGCATTTGGCCCAACGTCAGGCCATATTCACCCAATACCTAAATTCTTAAATAATGTACCGGCTACTTTTCCACTCGTGTGAAGCTCTACTCCTATCGGTTTGATGGCCTAGGCATAATTTGTTTAACCATTGTATTCAAAGTTAGAGAAGGTGCTTAATTCTGCTTGGCAAACGCAGTAGTTCCACATAGGATAAATTACAGTTGAAAACAATACTTCGTAGAATGTTTCATATAGCAAATAGAACTGAAAGGGAAATCTCTTAGAAAGACATAGAAAAAAATGTAGTTACCAGCTCTTTATTGATTTTTAGCAAACTACGATTCCAAGGAGTTCATAATAGTAAGAACAGTGATCAAAATGCCTAGAATTAAGCATGAAACAAAAATTCTTTATTAAGAAAGACATTTTTTATATATCCTAAATATTATTCTTACACTTATTCCTAGCTTTATATAATGAGACATCACTATGTTGTTAGTATTTAAAAATTTAAATAAGAAACTTCAGAAATAATTAAAGCTCATATAAAAAATTTATCGCGATAAAAATTTATCTAAGTTTTCTTCTGCGGCTTAGATGAAAATACATATAGCAGAGCATTATTAACAAATCAAATTAGCCTTAATAAAGGCATCTAAGATTATGAAAAAAGCAAATATAATTCTTTCCGCAATTGGCTTATTAAGCGTCATTGGAGGTGCATTAGCTTTCAAAGCTCAGCACAGGTTTTCTGGCAATTTAGCATGTTATACTGGCACTGCTCCAAGTAGCGCTGGTCACAAGCTTACAAATTTAATCTATACAACACAAGGGATAAGTTTGACTTCTCCTACTCTATCTTGCACAGTACCAACCGGTACTCAACCGTATATTTCTAGACAAGTAACTGTTAACCTTTAATAGTATAAGTCACTCTATGGTAATATTAAATATGGATAACAAAGAATTTGTTTCCCATATAAAAAATTCTCGAGAAAAAGAGCGATTTTAATTATGTAAGAGGGTGTCTCATTATATGACACCCTCTTATCATTCATATTAAGATGTCTTTCCAAGCGGGCATTGCTATGGCAGTGCTGCAATTTCTTATATTACTTGCTATATAAATCTATTTAAAAATTTAACGACTGACATTTTTAATTCATTCTATATCCCCAGAAAAAATTACTTAAGCAAATAATAGCGGAAATTTACCACAGTATATTAACAATGAATAAGTTATTAGTTTCATGCTTGATACTACTCAATGCTACTAAAAGGATTATTGGCATAAATTATAATATTCGTTTAGCCCATCCTATTCTTAAATTTGCTTTCTCCTAATTTAAGACCTTGTTCATTTTTCTATCTTCATTACCATTGCATATCGGCTAGGAATGGCCTGTAAATCGAAATATGAAAAAAATATTATTTCTAATATTATCATTGTTTGCATCAAACTTCACTCATGGGCAATCATTAGATACGCTTAGAGGCTTAATAAAAGATTCTACGGAACATCCAGTTCCTGGTGCCAATGTTTGGGCATATATAGGGAATGATACATTATATGCAGTGAGTGATAATTATGGGAAGATAAAATTCGTAGTAAATTCTTTGAATGGTATTTTAATTAGGGTTACATACTTAGGTTATGAGGAAGCTAAAGAAGTTGTCCGCCCGGGGAAAACATCTTTTGAAATTGTTCTTAAAGAAAAGTTGAATATTTTAAAAGAGGTAGTTATAAAAGGTATTATTAATCCAGTTATAGTAAAAGAAGACACAGTTGAATATGAGGTGAGCAATTTTATCCGGTTTCCGGAGGACGTGATTCAAGATTTACTGGCAAGATTACCAGGACTGCAGGTTAATTCTGATGGATCAATTAGCATGATGGGGAAAAAAATTTCCAAAATCAGAATAAATGGACAAGAATTTATGGTAAGTGATATAAATGTATTGACAAGCATTTTACCAGCTAACTTAATTAATAAAATCCAATTAATTGATGACTATGGTGAACAAAGCAAATTAACAGGACGAAAAACAAACGACAGCCAAAAAATAATAAATTTGATTACGGATAAAAAAATTAGAAATATTTATGCGGGAAGATTAATGGCAGCTAAAGGAACGGAAGGACTATACGCTTTACATAGCAATGAATTTAGATACACTGACAAGCAATCAATTAATCTATTATTGTCAAATAATAATATTGGTAGAAATATAGGTAATACTATTAATACAACTGCAGAATTCTCATTTAGAAAAAATATAAACAAGAAGGTTATATTAAATTCAAATTTAAGCTACATTTATAATTCTGCACATTTAGAATCGGAAAGCACCACTGAAACGATTACTAGCGAAGGAGTATTGTATAGTGATTATAAATCAAACGGAAACAATGAAATAAAAAAAATTTCCCCAAAAATTGAAGTTCTTTATAATCCTAATGAAAAAGATCAAGTTAATTTTCATTTTAATGAAAATATAGAAAAAAATGCTAGCAACATTCTGACAACGAACATCCAAAAAGGGTTTCAAAGAAAGGATCAAATTACAAATAATGAAAGTATAAATAAACAAAATGGTTACGAGGGTGATTTAATTTTTTCGCATAGATTTAATAGAGCTCAGAGAGTTTTATTAGTACAATTAAATATAAAAGATAGATATACCAAAGGAAACCTGCAAACAGATAATAATTTACGCTTTTACAGTAACGACACTAGCATATATTCAGACTCTGTACTAAACCAGATCATTGTTTCAAATATTCATACCAATGATTATAAGGCAGAACTATCTTATGTTGAACCAATTGCGAATAATGGCAGTTTGGAGTTTAATTATAGCTATTTTAAGTCTTTTTTAAAAAATGACCAAACTACAAAATGGATGAATGAAGATGGAAAATTCTTTCCGGTTGATTCATTAAAGAATAATTATGGGTTTTATACAAATCAACATCAAGTTGAGCTAAATTTTCAACATAAGAAAGGAACATTCAATTATTTGTTAGGGGGTAATATCAGACCCTATATATTAGTAGGAGGTAGCTGTGTTTCAGGAATGCCAATTTTTCCAGTTTTTCAATTTGGCTATAATAAAACAAACAAAACCTCGTTAAAATTCAAATATAATGGAGAAAGCATTTTTCCGACTTTTAGGCAGTTATCTTTAACACCTGATTATTCCGATATTCAAAATCCCATTTATGGAAACCCAAATTTAAAAATATCTCAAAAACATAGTTTATCATTTGATTTTTTCAATGTCAATAAGGGAAATACATTTTTTATTAAATTATCAGGAACTGTTATTCATAATAATATTGTAAGTAATATATTCTTAGTTGAAGATGTATTAGGAACAGTTAAACAAGAAACTCATTTTATAAACTCTAATGGAAATATTTTGATTGAAAATTCTAATTTATGGACAAAACAATTAAAAGATAATTTAGGGTATTTTGATATACAGTTAGGTGGCGTTTTTACTCAAAATGCACTTTACTTTAATAATATAAAAAAACTTACTCAAAATTTGAAATTGTCAAGTAAGTTCGGAATAAATTATAACCCCAGTTTTTTAAATTTGACAATTAATGCTCTTTACACATTTTCGGAAAACAATTATTCAATTGAAAAAAAATCTATAATTGCCCACGTTATTAATATTAATTCTTATAATATTGTCTCATTCAATAAAAATCTTAAATGTGAAGTTATTTTATCCAAGCAACTTAATTTTGGATTTGGATCAGCATTAAATAACAACCCATTATTGTTAGACATTAGAATAAATAAATGGTGGCTAAAGAAAAAGATAACTACAGTAATGGAATGCAATAATATACTGAATGAAAGCTCTCAAATTACTCAATCTATGGCAAATAATGTAATATCGGCATCTACTTTTAGTAATCGTGGTAGATACTTTATCCTGAAATGTATATTTGACATTAAATCAATTAAAATATAATTTTAATCAGCTTTCCATACAAAAATAAATTACATATACTTCTAATCAAGTTGGAATAGAGTTATATGTAATAACAGCTTTGTTGGTAGTGTTAAGATAACTGATTAAGTTAATGGTTGACTTTACCGCCATTAGAAAATGGTAGAATTCTATAAACCTGACTCTACCATTTCCTTTAAAATCTTTACGCAGTTATCTTAACACTATCTTATTATCTTAAATCACTTATAGGTTCCCCTTTTTTCATCCGTTTTAATACTAGTAAATAATCATCATAGTAAGCTCCCCTAGTTTCTCCATGCAATTCTGCCATTTGTATTCCTACATCAATTGCTTTTTGTTCATTTTCTAATGCAGCAGGAATTTCGCCCAGCTTGTAAAGAATACGGGCTTTAGTATCATAATATTGTTCAGAAGGATTAGGCATTTTATCCTTTACAAGGCTAATTGATAAGTCCACCCATGATAAGGCTATTCTAAGAATGGCTGTATCATCGCATGCTAAATAAGTATTCCATGAAGACATATTTAAATCCCATGAGTAATTAATGTAATTCTCGTCCGTATATAAAGTTTTATTTTGAATCTCTTGATTTTGTATTCTTGCATACTCGTTCCAATTTCGTGTTTTGAATGCAAATCTTTTTCTTGAGGGAGGAATTTGTGATTCAGAATATTTTTGCCCATATTTAAGTGAAATACTTTTATAAATACTATCCCAGTTAGGAGTTTCTATAATTGGAGTGCTGCCATTATAAATTTTCGCATCAATCTCCTCTTGCTGAATTACAGCTGTGACAATCTGATTTGATAAATCTTTACGTATACTATCACATTTATCAGGAAAATTTAAGAATAGATTAAAACAATTATCATGTGAAGTTATAAGAAAAGGGAAACGTGCTATGAAATTAAAATTTTCTTCTGTGGCCAATTGACTAATGTTTAAACTATCCAAGTAAATTTTTTTAAATTTCGCAGCGACATCTATTGCTTTTCTCCTATTTCCACATGCTTCCAACGTATTAATTAAGGAAAGAATTTCTGATCTTGACTTCATGCTATCTGAATCGAATTTCCGTAATAATGTATAACACTGCTTTTCAGGATTGAGGGCATTATGAAGCGTATTCAGTAATTCATGAGGGTCTTTAAATCCTACGTCCTTATGCACTATTTTGCCATTTGGTAAAAAAAACAGATAGCTTGGTAAAGCTCCAATATCATATAAAATTTTAAATTCTTTAGCGGTACTATACCAAGATTTGATATAATCTTTATCATTAGGATTTTGATCCATTTGCAATCTTATTGAAACGAAATTCTTATTGGCCATTTTACCTACACTATCTAATGGAAATACCGATTTTTCCATCTCTTTACATGGCCCACACCAAGTGGCAAAGCAATCGACAAAAATATATTTATTTTCTTTTTGGGCCTTTTCTATTATTTGTAGCCAAGATAATTTGTTATCAAATTGAACGCCATTTTTTTGCCCATAAATTTGTGTGTAAAAAATAACATGGATCAAAAGCAGATACTTCACTTTATTAATCATCTGAGTTTGTTTTTTTAAATGGAATATTTATAATCTACTATATTGCTTTTGATTACATTAAATAACATCCTATATTGTTAAGTTAATAGTTGCTATTCTATTTAATTGGATATTAACATTATACATAATTTATTTTAAAATATTAAAAAATAGTTAAGTCATTCTTTATCTTTTAATATTTCATTCAAGGCTTACGGGGAAGTTTAAGTCAAGAAACATCTTATGTAATATAAAATAAGGGTAGGGGAAACAGCTCAAGTCAGCATTTAAATCCAATTTAGCAATAGAGTGTTTTAATCTGTATTTCAAATCATATTGACCCACCACCGTAATTTGACACCCAATCTATCATATTGATTATCAACAAACCCAATTAGGTTTAATTGGTTCCACAAGAATCTGCCAATTATGCTTATTTTTTCACTATTTCAGTCTCCATGTTACATTTTATGTACAAATGCAATTCAACTATAATATTCCCCGAAAATCGGACAGAAAGTTTAAGTGGAAAACATTTTAGATTTACGATATGAACAAGGGAAGAAGAAAGTTCAATACAGCATTTAAAGCGAAAGTAGCATTTGAAGCCTTAAAAGGACAACTCACACTTTCAGTGCTGGCTGATAAGTATGATTTACATCCCCCCTAGATAATGGAGTGGAAGAAGCAGGTGTTATCAGGCTCTGAACAGGTATTTGATCAGGGAAAGAAAGCTGCTTCTGAAGCAACAGAGCACCAGGAAGAAAGGGATGGGCTATATAAGCAAATCGGTCAACTCAAGGTAGCTAATGACTAGTTGAAAAAAATCCTTACAGATCTTTGGGAAGAACTGTAAGGAAGGCTATAGTAAGCAAGGATGATGTGAAGCTTAGCCTTATACGGCAGTGTCAATTACTTGAAGTTCCCCGTAGCAATCATTACCATGAGCCGAAGGGAGAGAGCAAACAAAATCTGGAGCTGATGGCTCAGATTGATCGTCTCCTCCTTGAATATCCTTATTTTGTGTCTATGCGGACGGCCAAACATCTGAGTACAGATGATCTGATAGTCAATGTGAATCGGATTAGGCGTCTGATGCGAAAAATGGATATTTCGGCTATATATACGGTTCCAATACGAGCGAGGTAAATACCACAAAAGTATCCCGACCTGCTAAAGGGGCTTAATATTGACAGGAACAACCAGGTTTGGAGCATAGATATCACTTACATTCCGATGGCGAAAGGTTTTATGTACCTGTGTGCGATTATGGACTCGCATAGCCGGTATCTACCATCCTGGCCCCTAAATAATACAATGACCGTTGATTTCTTCCTGGAAGCCCTTCAAAAGGCCCTTTCCATGTATGGTGCTCCTGAGATCCTAAACACAGATCAGGAAAGCCAGTTTACCAGTGAGGAATTCACCTCAACGCTATTAAATGTTGAGATCAAAATCAGCATGGATGGTGTTGGAAGAGCCACAGATAATATTTGTATTGAAAGGTTTTGGCGTAGCATCAAATATGAGAATATCTATCTCAATGCTTACGAAAACATCAAGGTCTGGGATATGTTACATCCTGGTGATGTTTATGGCGCTATTGATGAGTTATCCACATATTCACAGCAATTCACAAAGAGAAACAAGAACCAAAAAAAGAGAACGTTTATAATAGTAGTAATAGAGTTGATTCTTTAATTAATAACCTACCTATTGCTGTCTAATAAATAGGGGAGTACCTAAAACAAAATTGAAAATTGATAAATCTTAAAAAAGTTAAAGTTTGATAGGCTGTAAATATAAAGCATTCCTAATTTGTAGCTTCAAATAATTTATTTATGGAAAAATATAAGATTAATAATTAAATTAAAAATAAATTATATTATGAAAAAGAAATCATTCCTAATTCTAAAAAAATCATTCCTAATTTTTTTATGTATAGTTCCATTAGTTGTTTATTCAAAAGCAAAATTTCCCATTGACACAAGCTATCTCAAAAGCTTTAAAACGCTGATGTATTCTTCATCAAACATAACTAATAATGGGAAGTTCATTATCTATAGCCAGCCAAATTCATTAAATGCTCCGACAACTACCTTATCCTTAATATTTAAATCACTAAATAGTAGCTGGCAAATGATAATAGACAGTATTACGGGCCCCTATCAAATAGCAGATAATAGTAAATATGTAATATTTAAAAAGATTAATAAAGGTTTAGGTGTGCTCGAATTAGGAACTGGCAATATTGAATATATTCCAGATGTGGAAGAATTTCGAATTGTTCCTGAAAAAAAAATGATAAAAATAGCCTTTACTACAAAGAAAGATAGTAATCTGGCTATAGTAGACATCGAAAGTAAAAAAAAAATACATATCATTTAAAAATTATATAACATATGAATTCTTACCCTCAGCTAAAAAGGTAGTACTAGTAACAAAAGAAAATGGAGAAAATTGTATCTATTTATGTGATATAGTTCAAGGAAGTAAATCCTTGATTTGGGCTGGAACCAACAAAATAAAAAAAATAATTTCTGATAATAGTGAAAAAAAATTTTCCTTTTTAATTGATACAACTCTTTGGTATTATAATGCTAGTTCAATCGAAAAACCTAAGGAATTAAAATTACCTATCAACAAAAACTTCATTGGACTGACTAATCCATTTCCTGAATTTTTTAGTGAGAAAGGCGAATTACTGCTCTTCACAATGGAACAACAAGTTCCCGAATTAAATATATCAAAGATTGCAAATACTTACAGTTATTTAGATGGGTCTTTTGACATGAGTTCAAGTCCACAACCGTCTTATTTTAAGTGTTGCTATAATATTTCATCTGGTGAGTTCACTAGAATAGAGCATGACGATGAGAAATTCGATAATATATCTGGCGACGAAAAAAAAATCCTAATTTCGAGTATTCAGGGAAGTTCGGGAGATTACTATTGGAACAAAAAAAGCACCCTTCAGGATTATTTATTATATATCGAAACCGAGGAAAAAAAAAATATCGTAACTGGTGTGGGAGGCAATATTATAAGCCCGTCTAGTAATTTCGTAATTGGTTTTAATGAAATTTTTGGTGATATCATCTGCAGTGATTTAGTTGAAGGGATAACAAGAAATTTAACATCTAAACTTCCAATACCATTAACTGATGATCCTTATGAAACTCCCAGAACTCAAAAAAGTCGTTCATTGGTTTTTATAGAATTTTTAAATAATGATAAAAATATCCTAATTCGAGATCATTATGATTTATGGCTTTTAGATTCCAAAGGAGAATCTGATCCAATAAATATTACCAATGAATTTGGACGAAGAAATCATATATCCTTTAAACCATTAGAGAAAGTATCTACTCTTAGTAAAAAAAAAGAAATTATCCTATCTGCTTTTGACGAAGATTCTAAAGAATCAGGATTTTATAAAGTAACTATTGGGGAAAAAAAAGATCCTGAACTATTATCTATGGGTCCTTTCGTCTACAGCGAATTTAAAAAATCGAAAGATAAAAATATTTGGATTATTAAAAGAATGTCAACGATTGAAGCTCCCAATTTTTTCTCTACCTCTAACTTCAAAGATTTTAAATCTCTTTCTGATGTTCGGCCAGAAAAAAAAGTTTCCTGGTTTTCAAGTGAATTAATCAAATATACTACTAAGAAAGGCGTTGTTTGTAATGCCATTCTTTACAAACCTGACGATTTTGATTCAACAAAGAAATATCCAGTTCTATTTAACTTTTATGAGCATGAAAGCTCTAAGTTGAACGCGTTCCTACTTCCTGACTATACAAGCCATTATTACTTCAATATACCTATAATGGTAGGCCGTGGTTACATAGTTTGCGTTCCTGATATACATTTCGAAATAGGGGAAACAGCCAATAGTATAGTGGACTGTGTAGAAGGTGCGGTAGATTATATTTCTCATTATTCATTTATCGACAGTACCCGTATGGGAGCATCAGGCGGAAGTTTTGGTGGATATGGGGTTAATTGTTTAGCAGCATTTAGTACCCGATTTAAAGCAATAGCCTCCATTTCCGGAGTAAGCGATCTAATAAGCGGGTATGGAAATGTTCCTGGGCAAAGGGAGGAGATGTTTGAAAACAGACAACTTAGAATGGGAGTAAGCCTATCAACTGATCCTCAAAGGTACCTCAGAAATTCTCCCGTTGCATATGCAAAAGAGGTCAAAACACCAGTTCTTATTGTCATTGCAAAGGAGGATCACAATGTTAATGTTCAACAAGGAATTGAGTGGTTTATTTCATTGAGACGAGAGGGAAAACCTTCATGGTTAATACAGTACAATAGTGGGGAAAGCAACCACGGAATTTGGGGAGAAGATCAAAAAGATCTTTATGTACGAATGAATCAACTATTTGATCACTATTTAAAAATGGCACCAGCTCCTCGTTGGATGACGGAAGGTATATCTAATAAGGAGACTCGGTTGGGAAATGGCTTCGATTATAACGAAAAGATTACAACTCCCCCCCCTGGTTTGTTAAAGAAATCAATCTAACATAATGAATAACTAAACGATATTTAAAATACTCAGACGATAAAATGTCTGAGTATTTTAAATACAGTTAATTCTGGTTATTCTAATTGATAAAATCAAAATGCATATCAAAAATATTAGTGATGTCAAACTTGAATAAATAAATCCTTTTCTTAGTCTCCATCAAATGCCCAATTTAAATTTTATTTTATTCCCACATTTTAATAAAAGGGAACAGTTAAAGTTCATGTATCTAAAACGGAGGTCATTGGGGTACCCATAACGAAGCATACCTGCTCTTCGTCACTTTTGGTGATAAAAGTTATCATTTTATCTTTGAATAAGTGAAATGAATGCCTCAAATGAATTCAAGCTATTTATCTTTTGAAAGGAATGGTCCATTGAGCGTAAAGGCTATGGAGAATAAAAATAATTTAGTTACTCTTAAAGTTGAACTCAGACATAAAACTGAAAAATGCCCCAAATGTTCAAAAAGAAGTTCCGCTATTCACAGCCATTATAGTAGAAAGATAAAGGATCTACCGGCCTTTGGGAATGAGGTAATCTTTCATTTTTTGTGTAAAAAATTCTTTTGTAAGAATGATGACTGTGACCAATCAATATTCACAGAACGTTTTAATGATCAATTTATGTCCTATTCCAGGATGAGTGTTCGCTTAACCAAGAAATTACTTAAACCAGGATTGCTTACAGGTGGAAATGCAGGTTCTAAAATAAGTAGGCTGCATAATATTGATATCAGTGCTTCTACAAATGTTGCGAATCATTTACAAAACACCAATGACTGCGTCGGTGGCACCAAAGGCTTTGGGAATAGATGATTGGGCATATAAAATGGGAGATCGGTATGGCACTGCACTAGTTAATTTGGAAAAACATCAGATAATAAAACTTCTTCCAGATCGGGAGGCCAATACAATCAAAAATTGGCTAATAAACAATTCTGGAGTAGAAATAATAACAAGAGACCGATACTCAAATTATGCAAAAGGAGCTACTGAAGGTTGTTCAGAAGCAATACAGGTAGCAGACAGGCTTCATATTTTACAAAATCTTAGTGGAGCATTGAAGAAGATACTTCAACGTAATTACAAATTGTATAAGCAAGTATTTGAAAGAACCAGGAAAGTGTAGATTATGTTGATGATGACCCTGGTTTTTGGGATGTTGACCCACCTGCCTAACAGGTTATAAGGAAAGAGCTGATTTATAAATTTACAACGATTGTTTATATCATTCTCTTTTTCTTCGCAGGGATTCTCCTTTTAATTCTACCCGATGGGCATTAGCTGTCAGTCTGTCAAGGATAGCATCCGTTAATGTGGGATCATTTAAATAGTCATGCCATTTGGCTACGGGTAGCTGCGAGGTAATGATAATGCTTTTCTTACCATACCTATCTTCAAGTAGTTGTAATAATGTTAGTATGATTTCCTGTGTCATTGGTGACAAGCCAAAATCATCTAATACTTTCAGCGATTGGCGTTCAAGGTAATTAAGAAACTTGATATAAGATCCGTCTAATTTAGATAGAGTAACCTTTTCTATAAGCCGATTCAAGTTCAGATAAGTGGTTTTTATAACCCATTATGCACGCCTGATGGCCTAATGCACATGCTAAATGACTCTTGCCACATCCTGTAGCCCTGGTGATAAGTATATTTTCACCTTGATCCAGTTAATTACCATTGGCCAGAGTTGCCAATTGATTCTTAGTTAAATTTCAACCAGGATTACAATCTATTTGTTCAATAGTTGCCGGTAGTCGGAACTTGGCTAGTTTTAGGTAATAGGTCGTTTTTTCATTAGTACGGTTTTCCTGCTCTGACTACTTTAGATATGCAATCAGATCATGACCATCCAACTGTTGGTTCATAGGTATTCAAGCTGAGAGCGATAAGCGTTATACACCCCATGTAGACGTAATTGTTTCATCTGTTCAAGTGTTTGAACTGTGTTAATCATCTGTTTTTGTTTAGTTATTTATAGTGATCCTTTCCCCTGATGTTTTCATGCTGAGGAAGTGATATTATTTCAGCTGGAGGCTCCAGCCCATCAAGGCTTCTTTCCAGTATATTCTTAATCATAAGGTAAGTAATACGATTGCCTAGCAATGTACGTTTGCAGGCCGATTCAAGACTGGCAGCAGTATAATGTCTTTGATAACATCAGCATACCGAAACATGATTTGTAGTTCTGCTCTATGAAAATGCTGTTTTCTAATATATTTGTAGCCGCCTGAAGAGTTGATGGACCAATGGCTGATGCTTGTGAGAGTAGATCTTCCCTGTTCCAGCCTTTGATCTGCTGCATGCGCTGATGGTTTGGAGGCATGTGTTCAGCAACTGTAGTATATGCTTTTTGAACACTTGTTCTTGTATGGAGTGCGATTCTTTGATAATCAAAATAGATTTCCACAGATCGATGATAATACAAAACCTTTACTTTCTTACCCACATAGGTATATGGTACGCTGTAATAACAATGGTCATCTGACAATTGACCCTGATAGTTCCTTTGAACAGTTAGTTGAGTAACTTTTTTCAGGCTAAAAGGACCATTAGGCAGTGTTTTAAGGTATTGTCTTTCCTGTTTTTTAAAGTAATACCAGTGGCTATAAGGAGTATTTCGGTATGGTTTATTGTTAAGCAATAACAGTTGCTCCCGTATTCCTGTATTCAGAGATTCTAAACTTGTAAATTCTCTGTTCCTTAATGGCTCATAGATATGATTATAAATGATGTTGACTGCGCGCTCTACCATTGCTTTATCCCGTGGACTGTAGGGTCGGGTAGCACTAAATGTGGTAGAATAATATTCACTTAACTGCAGGCACACTTCTGTAAATTGAGGCTCATACCTATCCGGTTTTGTAACCGCTATCCTTAGGTTATCACAGAGTATACTCGCAGGCACACCTTCATAAAAGAGCAGCATCGAGTTAATACATTCAACAAAATCATCTGTACGCTGGCTATGCACTGCCTACAGAAAATCAGGCCACTAAAAGGAAGAATGGCCACAAAAGCCTGACAATCTATTATTTCACCAGTGTCAATATCGAGATAATTCATCTTCTTTCTAGCAAAATCAATCATCATTAGATCCCAAACATTTTACTCCAGATGCATGGCTACATCCTGCTTTTTCAGAAAAGTATTCAGATGATAGCAATAATGGCTGTACACATATCCATCCGGATACTGAAGCATGTATTCCTGCCACAATAACTGCCGTGTGACGCCTGTTTTGCCCAATTCATGTTCTGCATATTTAAAGTGCAGCATCAGCTGTTCCAGGCGTTGGGTATCATGAGCCATGCTATCATTTTGATAGGCTCGTTCGGCAATTGTTGTATTATCAAGGTCAGTTTGCCCCTTTAAATCATTATTGGATAATAGAGATAAATATTTACGCACGCTGTTTCTGCTTACTCCTAAGTGCCTGGCCATTTCACGTATTCCTACCCCATCATTCTGGAGCTGTAAAAGTTGTTTTAACTGTTCCCTTGCTATTGGCTTTTGTTCCATGCTTCCAATTTTATGGAGCATATATTACAAAAAGCTCTAACCAAATACACCTGCAGGTGGGTCAAAATGCCAGAATGACACTTACAACGTTAAAAAAAGTTAATAGTGTACGTAGGTCAATATGCCAGAATGGATCGGATTATAGACCTATTCAGAGGGTGGGTCAACATCCCAGAATGGTGGGTCAGCATAGAAAATTGAGGTGGGTCAACATCTTCCAGAATCTACAAGGAAAGTACAGGTTTATAAGAATATTGGCGCTTCGATTCATGCATCTTATATCAAAACATCCTCTGGCTATAATAAACGGCTGATGCAAATGCAAGAAGTTAAAAGGCGGTACCAAGCTGGGGAATCACAGCGAAAAATAGCATCTTCAGTGAATCTCCACAGAAAAACAGTGGCCAAATATCTTCAACTGGATAAGCCACAACTTAAGGCATCTCCAAAAAATTTTATTTTTCAGAATTTACTAATCATATTCTGGAGTTCTTTAAGAGAGATGAACAAATTCCAACCAAATCCTTGATTAGTGAGCTCAGGATGATGGGATATAGTGGAGGAGTAACTACGGCATATAAATTCTTTAGAGAAAATTTTCTAATCCACGGTGGAGAGCCTAAACCCTCTTTTGCCAAACATTTATATTTACCCACAAAAGCTGCATTACTATTATCTCTATCGCCTTCAAAACTAAGCGCTATCCAGAATAACGTAGCAACCATGTTGGGTTCTTCCGTTCCAGATATTAAAAAAGCCTGTATTTTATCCAGAGAGTTCAGAAGCTTATTGATATTAAAAAAAGGAAAACTTACTAATCGTTTTGAAACCTGGCTGAACAAAGCACTAAAATGCAAAGCAGCTGAAATGAGATCTTTTGCAAAGGGGCTGTTAACTGATTTCAAGGCAGTGCATAACCCTATACTCTTGAAATGGACTAATGATCAGGTAGAAGGACAAATTAATAAGCTAAAAACTATTAAGCGTCAGATGTATGGACGGTGTAGTTTTGACCTCCTAAAACGCAGACTAATCATGAGTTAGAAATGGAATATTGCTAGATTTTTGTTCACCAAAAGTGACGAAAAACCGGTTATTTGGCCAAATTTATCAATACAAGTAGCCCCAAACAGAGGTCATTGGGCCACTTTCCATGATTTGCAATAGTCTTGTACCCAAAAAGCAACAGATATATGGCGGGTCAAAGAATCAATGTCAGGAAATACGTACATTAATTTCACTGAAACAGACAGGATGGAGCAATTGTAAGATTGCAGATTATATTAAGGTCAACCGTAAGTAAGACCGTAGACAGTTACATGGCCCGCTTTAAAACATTAGATTTGTCCTGGGAAGCCTTATTGCAGTTGGAAGATGCTGAACTCGTAGACCTTTTTACAGAAGATAGCCAGACCGAAAAAGAACGCTATGAGGCCTTGGCAGGTTACTTCAGTTTCTTTGAAAAGGAACTGCTGAAGCCAGGTTGCACACTGGCAGCTTTTCATCAGGAATACCTTTTAAGACACCCCGAGGGATATCGTGATACACAGTTTTGCTGGCATATAAGGCAGTGGAACAAAAAGAGTACGCCGGGCGGAAAACTATTACATAAAGCTGGAGATAACCTTTATATAGACTTTTGTGGGGATAAGCTCTCCTATGTTGATAAAACAACAGGAGAACAGATAGCTGTGGAAGTGTTTGTTGCAGCGCTGCCTGCAGCCAATATACTTTTGTAAAAGCAGTATCGTCACAGAAAAAAGAAGACATGATCACTTGCTTATCCTCCTGCCTGCAATGACCTATATTCATTTTAATATCCATAGACAAGTCAACCACCTTTATGGATAATAAATCAACTAATACCGCCCCGTAAAGTCAACCTTCACTAGTAAGGATGTAAGTAATGCCGGATACCCATTTCTGATTCATCTTTTCTGCTTAAATTTAATTGAGCAAATTATCAGTAACGGACAAAATGCAATTAGCTTCATTGATTACAAAGAACTTCTTTTTTCTATTCCGACTAATCCCTGTGGTTGCATGATTCTAAAAACATGAGATCGGCTACAGCTAACATATTCTGCTTCTAATGGTTTATAAATGCAAGGACAGTCATATTTAATTTAGCTCCGAAGAATATGGCCCTGATTAAGGCCGTTAGGCGTCTTTTACGATGTTTCCTCTTTACAGATTCACCTTTTCTTCTGCTAAGAGAAGAACTTAAGCTATAACTTAATATCAGGCAAAAAGTCGTTGCACTTTAGTGCTCTGATTATTGATTGATCACATTATATTTCTCCCTGAACGATCCAGAAAAAGACTTGCTACGTTCTAATATCTCAACATCTCCAGGAAACTTTTTTCTTTACAAAAAAATAGAAAAATAAACCCTGAATTAATTCATGCAGTACGGACTGCAAAGCTAATACGGACAATAACTTGCGCTGGTCCGATCTTCCTGCAAAATGACCGCAGTAGGTTCAGGCGAATCGCAAAGTTCCTGTTGCAAAAGGTGCTTAAAGCAGATAAAGTCAATCCACCAGGAGAGCGAAATGTACTCAAGGGTGACCTGAAATTATTGGAAGGATATGAGTTGAATGATGACATACTAATATCAAATATATTACACGCTCCTTACACCAGTTCTATTAATACAAATGATGGATCAATGCGTGTATACCTCCCGTCATTCAATCCTTACAAACAACTCATTATACCTGACAATGTTACCCATTTCAAAATAATCGCAGTTGGTGCGTCTATAAACTTTAATTATTACAATGCAACGATTGAATCTGACTCATCTTCTCTCATCCCATTGATTGATGGACAGGTACCTGCATTTTCATTGAACCTACAGGTATCACCCAGAGATGGGCAAGCCATGATGCTCATATTGGGCATCAGTTATATCCATCTTCCTACATTTACCGGTGAGGTATTACCACTCTGCCAGGCGGCACAAATTCTAAGAGTGGAGAGCAATCTTCCATCCTTATTTATAAAAAAGGAAGATCAAATGCTCGCAATGAATTTTGATGAAGAAACTCCATTTTAAAAACTAAAATATTACAAAATGACAGCAGGTTTACGCCCATTAACGAATTTACGTACATCATTACAGCGCTATCTTGAAAAACCGGAAAAGTCCAACAGGGAGTTATACAGACACGCAATGGCGGCTATTCTCCAAATGCACGACACCATAGCTGATTTTATGTTATCAGGCAAAGACGATAGTGTCCTTCGACGCTATATGCGCACCTTTCAGGAACAGATGAGGCTATTGTTTGACGATATTCCATATTCATGGATAGAGAATACGAATTTGAATGAAGAAGCCCCTAATTCTAATAATACATCCAAACAAAAATATAACATCTGCTATGAATGCTTCCGCTTAATAAGAGAAATGCAGTTAGCATATCCAAACTTCTTCGATAACAGCTGTGCTCCGCCTTTACTGTACCTGATGTTGGAGAAATCCAGACACTATCAAAATTGGACCTTAACGTCGAAGTGGTTTAACAAAAAGAGAGAAAAGTATAATAGAATATGGCAAATCATTGATTCTTACCTGGAGGACTTATGGGATGTAAATCACAGATTCTCTTACAGTGAGATTGCTTATGGATTTAATTTCATTGATCAGTTAACACACAATATACAAGCGAAAGGACCGACATTTAGCACAAAGGCACTGTATTCTTTTTTGATCTACATGAACTTCAATGATATTGGTTTTCTCATCCACTTTACTACTGAACTTCGGGCAGAGATGGACACATTGTCAGATTTTGAAAAAATAGCATTACTGGAAGAATTACAACTGGAAGTTAAATGTGCTCCCGTAAGAAAAGATTATCAGCTTGACCCTGGTAATCCCCCCATCTCGGAGATGTTAAGCAATTGGGTAAAAAAGGAATTGAAGAACCTTCAGAGCTGATACAATTTTTAACCAAAATAGAATAACTATGAATTACATTATTCATTTAAATGCCTTCCTTAAAATGGCGGCAATGGAAAAATGGATAGGGGTACATCACTATGCCCTTTACATGTCACTGTTTTATATCTGGAATAAAACAGGTTTTCGAAAGACGTTTAGTTTGGTAAGAAAAGCAGGTATGAGCGCTTGCAAAATCAGCTCTAAAACAACCTACTACAAGTGTCTCAAAGAATTGGAAGATGCAAAATTGCTGAAATATTATGCTGGCACCTCTCCTTTTAAACCTGCAGAAATCGAAATGATTCCCTTAGTGAGTATGCAGGATTATGGTACAGTAACCGGCCCTCCGGAGGGCCAGCAAAAACAGAATAGTGGTTCGATTACTGTACCTCCAGAGGGCCCATTATTACAAACTAATAATTCAAACCTTTTAAATATTGTGTCAAACGGTTCCAGTCTGGACGATGTCCTGAAACTTTTTATTGTGCATGAGTATGAACCCGGGTTAGGAATACGATTCTTCTATCATTACCAGGCACTCGGTTGGAGGATTGGCAATACACCAGTTGTGAACTGGAAAGCATTAGCGCATAAGTGGGTGGTAATTGAAAATTATCCCAATCCAAAAAAAACCAATAGACATGATCAGAATTACGACGAGTCTTTTTAACTACAAGCAAATAATCCCCATGTTGGCTGATAAGGGTAGACGGCTCTTTGGTCCGCATTTCAGGATCTATCCGGAGGATTTAAAGGTGATTATTCCTATCATTGCATGGGTCCTTCATGACGAAGAAGTAGCCAGGCAATTTGAAATAGATCTGCATAAAGGAATATTTCTGACAGGACCAATAGGAACGGGTAAAACACAGATCATGCAGTTAATGAAATGTATCATTCCCGGACCGATGAATTATGAGGTAAAGCATTGTGATCGGATAAGCGAGGAATATACATTGAAAGGGCCTTCCATGCTGTTTAATTACATTGGTTCAGAGAACAATGATAAATACAACCATCGCATCTGGTGTTTTGATGATCTGGGCTCCGAACATATAGCGCATCATTACGGCAGGAACTGTGAGGTGATGAAGAAGATCCTGTTAGGAAGGTATGAGTTGTTTACAAAGTTTGGAACGATTACACATGTGACATCAAGTTTAGCGATATTGTCAATCGAGGCGAAGTATGGAATGGATGTGAGAAGTAGAATAAGGGAAATGTTTAACAGGATCACATTTGAAAAGGAAGCAAAGGATAAAAGAGGATTAATAGTATGTAGCTAGAATAGAAAAGAAATAAATATTGCATAAAATAAAATTCACATTTAATAATTCTTTAATCTCAAATAGGTTAACAAAATAACATCAATCAATTCGTACTGTAATTGGTCTTTTTTAAGACTTCGCGGTCTTTCCCTAGCACGGGCACAGGGGGAATGTAAATAAGTCAATAATACTGATATTATTTACGTTCCCTTCTCTTTTACCACTCATCCAAAATCTTCAATCATTAACCTCGCGTTAACTACTCCCCATTTTATTATCAATAGATTTGAACTGGTATCAACAATTGTCATGTCATGTAACCTATAGGGGGTATATCTATGTTACACAAAAAAGATGAGGAACTGCTCGAGGAAATCCGCCAGGGCAATCAGGCAACCTTTGCCGATGTTTACAACCACTACCAACCACTGCTATTAATGGAGGCTTACTACAAGATAAGATCTTATCCTGAGGCAGAAGATATGGTGCAGGAGATCTTTACTTCGCTATGGAACAGAAGGGCCGAGCTGAGCACAAGTATTCCACTAAAACATTATCTGTACAAGGCGGTGCATTTGCAGTATGCCTACAAATGCCGCAAGAGTGAGGTAGCCAGAAAATTCATTCAACATACCCTGTATGTATCCAGGGATGTCGCCACCAACACCTTATTAGAAAACAAAGAAATCTTACGTCAGATCAAGACGGCAGTATCTGCAGTGTCCGCCCCTGCTACACGTAGGGCATTTGAACTCCTGTACATAGAGGACAAATCGCACAAAGAAGTTGCTGCAGAAATGAACATTCAACCCCAGGTTGTAAAGAACCAGGTAAGCCGGGCGCTTAAAATAATTCGCTCTCAGCTAAATAAAGTAATGTGAAAATGTTACTTTGAGGCTGCATCAGCAATTTTAAGTCATCATGAAAACAGATTTAGAACTGATCCACCGCTTGGTATTGGAAGAACTGGCTGGCGTAATCAGTGATGAAGACCTCGCTTACCTCAAAAAAACTATTCGGGAAGACCCTGAAGCTTTCCGCGTGTGGGAGGAAACACGGTCTATTCTTGATACACCTGATGTAAAAGCCTTCCTGGAAAAACCGCGTCCGATCGATGTAATTTTTAACGTTACCATAAGGCCTAAACGCAATGGATTCTGGGGATTTTCTCTCAGCTTGGTTGCTGTTCTAGTGGTGAGCCTTTGTATTTACTTCTTTTATCCAAACCCCCAAAATGATCCCATTGCAAAATCATTCAACGTAAAAAATATTCGTTTAGACTTGCCGGGGAGTGATCCGGTGGATCTTTCTGAGCAGCAGGGAGATGTGAAGGTGAATAGGTTTTCATTGAAAAATGCGAATAAGTCACTGTCGGTAAAGGCGGATTATGCTTCGGCACGGCTGGCGACGTTGACGGTGCCTCCGGGAAAGGATTATAAACTAACGCTGGCTGATGGTACTGATATTTGGGTAAATTCAGCTACGACTTTAAGGTTTCCTATTACATTCCTGGATGGTACCAGAGATGTGTATCTTAATGGGGAAGCCTATCTGGAGGTAGCTAAAAATACCAAGCCTTTTATTGTGCATTTGCAG
>Ga0209436_100125_pt1 | contig 37810 bp, 35 predicted proteins | sample AraplaF_Cvi_mTSA_FD_184263 | JGI IMG/M metagenome (GOLD analysis project Ga0209436, IMG submission 184263) | Arabidopsis root microbial communities from the University of North Carolina, USA - plate scrape MF_Cvi_mTSA (SPAdes) (version 2) | ecosystem: Host-associated > Plants > Roots > Endosphere...
CCTCGAACCATCGATCGCCCTGGCGGAAAAACTGCGGCAGGATGCGCACGCTGCGCTGGCGCCGTTCGGAGAACAAGCTCTGCGCCTGCGTGAACTCGCAGACCTGATCGTGCAGAGGAAGGCTTAAATGAAACTGCTTGAAACCATCAATAACCCGGCCGACCTGCGCAAGCTGGGCCGCCACCAGCTCACGCCACTGGCCGAAGAACTGCGCAGCTTCCTGCTCGATTCCGTGTCCAAGACCGGCGGCCACCTGTCGTCCAACCTGGGCACGGTGGAACTGACCGTCGCGCTGCACTATGTGTTCAACACGCCGCAAGACCGCATCGTGTGGGACGTGGGCCACCAGACCTACTCGCACAAGATCCTGACCGGCCGCCGCGAGCAGTTCCACACGCTGCGCCAGCTGAACGGCATTTCCGGCTTCCCGCGCCGCGTGGAATCGGAATACGACACCTTCGGCACCGCCCACTCGTCGACCTCGATTTCCGCAGCTCTGGGCATGGCCCTGGGCGCCAAGATCAAGGGCGAACACCGCCATTCGATCGCCGTGATCGGCGACGGTTCGATGACCGCGGGCATGGCGTTTGAAGCGCTGAACAATGCCGGCGTGGAAAAGGACTGCAACCTGCTGGTGATCCTGAACGACAACGACATGTCGATCTCGCCGCCGGTCGGCGCCTTGAACCGCTACCTGGCGCGCCTGATGTCGGGCCAGTTCTACGCCGCCTCCAAGGACATCGCCAAGTCGGTACTGCCTGCGCCGCTGCTGGAAGTGGCGCGGCGCCTGGAGGAACACGCCAAGGGCATGGTAGTTCCAGCCACCATGTTCGAAGAACTGGGCTTCAACTACATCGGCCCGATCGACGGCCACGACCTCGATTCGCTGATCCCGACGCTGGAGAACATCAAGCAGCTCAAGGGCCCGCAATTCCTGCACGTGGTGACCAAGAAGGGCCAGGGCTACAAGCTGGCCGAGGCCGAGCCTATCCTGTACCACGGCACCGGCAAGTTCAATCCGGCCGAAGGCATCAAGCCGGCGCTGGCGCCTTCCAAGAAAACCTATACCGAAGTGTTCGGCGACTGGCTGTGCGACATGGCCAAGGCCGACAAGCGCCTGGTAGGCATCACGCCTGCCATGCGTGAAGGCTCGGGCATGGTGCGCTTCGACAAGGAATATCCGGACCGCTACTTCGATGTCGGCATCGCCGAGCAGCACGCGGTGACCTTCGGCGCCGGGCTGGCTTGCGAGGGCCTGAAGCCGGTGGTGGCGATCTATTCGACCTTCCTGCAGCGCGGCTACGACCAGCTGATCCACGACGTGGCACTGCAAGACCTGGACGTGACCTTTGCCCTGGACCGCGCCGGCCTGGTGGGCGCCGATGGCGCGACCCACGCCGGCAATTACGACCTGGCCTACCTGCGCTGCATCCCGAACATGGTGGTGATGGCGCCGTCCGACGAGAATGAATGCCGCCAGATGCTGTCGACTGGCTACCATTATCCTGGTCCTGCGGCCGTGCGTTATCCGCGCGGCGCCGGTATCGGTGCGACCATCTCGCAAGAGCTGACCACGCTGCCGATCGGCAAAGGCGAAATCCGCCGCAAAGGCCAGAAGGTCGCGATCCTGGCTTTCGGCTCGATGGTGGCGCCGGCAATGGGCGCGGCCGACCTGCTGAACGCGACCGTGGCCAATATGCGCTTCGTGAAGCCGCTCGACGTGGAGCTGGTCAAGCAGCTCGCTGCCGACCACGACGTCCTGGTGACGGTGGAAGAGGGCTGCATCATGGGCGGCGCCGGCGCAGCGGTGGCGGAAGCCCTGTCGGCCGAAGGCATCACCAAGCCGCTGCAGATGCTTGGCCTGCCGGACAAGTTCATCGACCATGGCGACCCGGCCAAGCTGCTGGCGCTGGTGGGCCTGGATGCTGCCGGCATCGCGGCCTCGATCAAGGCCCGCTTCGGCGACGAGCCAAGGCTGGTCGTGAACAACGGCTGACGCAGCAACTGCTGGCTCATCAAACGGCGCCTTTCAAGGCGCCGTTTTTATTTTTTTGCTGCTCAGTCGCTTAGTCGCATCATGTGACAATGCGCGTATTTCTGGCCGTGGCGCTTGCCTATACTGGGCAAGTCCCAGGCTTCACGATACGCCGCAGCCATGCAAACCTTGCACCTTGAACTGCAGGAAGGCTTCGAAGATGATCGCGTCGTCGCGCGCTTGAATGGCGTGGAAATCTTGAACCTGGACCACGTAACCACGCGCATGCAGACCGGCTTTGCCGCCGCTGGCACTACGCAAGCTCCCGAAGGGCAGGCAGTGCTGGAAGTCTCGCTGCCCGCTTCCGGGCAACAGGCAAGTACCGAAATCAATCTTATACAAACCTTGTGGGTCGGCATTAACGTCGGCGCAGGCAAGGCTATCCAATTCAGGATTTCGCAAGCACCGTTCGGTTACGTGTAGGGCGCGCGCTGGCCCGCGGCGGCCAGTACTTTCTGAAAAGGAGACATCATGCGTGTTCAAGACACCCCGACCGGCGTCATGCAGCAAGTGCCCGCCAACCTGGCGGAGCCGGCCGAGCAAGATAGTATCGAAGCATTGGATTTGCCCATCCTGCCGATCCCGCCGTTGCTGGTGACCGCGAGCGGCCTGTATCTGTGGAATACCTCGGTGCCGCTGCCGGCCGTTGCCAGCAAGCTGGCGCTGGACGACAGCGGCCCGACAGACCAGCTGGACATCCTCTTCCCGTTGACCTCTGAACGGTTGTGCCTCGACATCGACGGGCGCTATCCGCAGATGACGGCCAGCGGCACCATCACGCGCCTGTTGAGCCAGCAGACCCACTGGATCGCCAAGCTCAAACCCGGCCCCAACCCCCACCAGTACCTGGGCTCGATCTGGTACAAGGACGGCAATGTGGCGGCCTTCCCTTACACCAACGTCGAAATCCTGGTCACTACCAGCATCTTCCCTGGCCTGCGCAAAGCCGTGGCCATCTTCACCGGCGGCGGCGCGGCCAAGCGCGTGCGCGGCTTCCAGTACGAGTCGCCGTATTTCCACCCGGTCCAGTTCGAGTTTGACTGCACGGCGGATGCCAAGCCAGTGTTTGCGATCCAGACGCATGCCCATCCCAACCGGCCGGCCAGCCTGCCGAATGAAACGCTGACCCTGCAAAAGGTTTACCAGCGCGCTGGCTTCGACGTCAGCACTTCGCCCGGCGCCAGCATTGTCCCGCTGGCCGGCGCCGGCGCCAATGGCCTGTGGAGCGACCAGGAAATGCACGATGCCATGCAGGTCTACTGGTCGAAGTTCGCCAACAAGGCCCAGTGGGCGTTGTGGACCTTCTTCGCCGCCCAGCACGAACAGGGCAGCAGCCTGGGCGGCATCATGTTCGACGATATCGGCCCCAACCACCGGCAGGGCACGGCGATCTTCACCAATTCCTTCATCGCGGTGCCGCCGGCTGGCGACCCCAACCCGGCAGCCTGGATCAACCGCATGGTGTTCTGGACCGCAGCCCACGAAATGGGGCATGCCTTCAACCTGGCCCACTCCTGGCAGAAAGCGCTGGGCGTGCCGTGGATTCCAGGCCTGGCCAATGAGCCGGAAGCACGCAGCTTCATGAACTATCCCTACAGCGTGTCCGGCGGCCAGACGGCCTTCTTCAGCAACTTCCAGTTCCGCTTCAGCGACCAGGAATTGCTGTTCATGCGCCACGCGCCGGCGCGCCTGGTCCAGATGGGCAATGCGGCCTGGTTCGACCACCATGGCTTCGAGCAGGCCCGCGTGCTGGCGGAACCCTCGTTCAAGTTCGAAGCGCGCGTCAACCGCGCCGAAGCCCGCTTCGATTTCCTGGAACCGATCACACTGGACCTGAAGCTGACCAATACCACCAGCCAGCCGCAGCTTATCGACGACAAGATCCTGGAAGAGCTCGAACACATGACCGTGATCATCAAGAAGGAGGGCAAGGAAGCGCGCAGCTTCCATCCATATGCCAACCGCTGCTGGGAAGAGAAGAAGCGCGTGCTGCAGCCGGGGCAAGCCACTTACCAGTCGCTGTTCATCTCCGCGGGCCGCAATGGCTGGGATATTTCCGAGCCGGGCCGCTACACGGTCCAGCTCTGCCTGCACCTGGAGGCGGAAGACATTGTCTCGCCGCCGCTGCAACTGCGCATTTCGCCGCCACGCAGCTACGATGAGGAATACCTGGCGCAGGATTTGCTCACCGACGAGGTCGGGCGCATCCTCAGCTTCGACGGCAGCCGCGTGCTGGATTCCGGCCTGGAAGCCTTGAATTCCCTGGTTGAACGGCTGCCCGAATCGCGCGCGGCGCTGCACGCGAAAGTGGCGCTGGCGTCGCCGCTGGTACGCGAAGGCAAATCGCTCGACATGTCGCGGCTGCCGGATGGCCAGCAGGTGTCGGCCCGTGATGCCCAGGCCACGCTGCTGGTGCAGCGCGCCGACTTTGGCACCGGCGCACGCCTGTTCAAGGAAGCGTTGCTGGCCAAGCCGCAGCTGGCAGCGGAAACGCTGTCGCACTTCGACTACCACTATTACGTCGATCGCTTCAGCGATGCGCTGGCAGGGCAGGGGCGGCAGGATGAAGCCGCCGACGCCCAATCGACCTTGCTGCAGACGCTGCAGCAAAGGAAGGTGATCCAGCCAGTGCTGGAGAGCATCCGGTTGCGTGAGCGCGAACTGCGCGGCGGAAATTGAATTTCCATTGCGCCGCAGTGCCAGGGGCTGGCGATTGCCCTGGCGCCGCGGCGCTTTTTTTGCCTAGCATGTTAGTAGTGTTGCAATATTGTTTCGCTGTACATATTTTTACTTGAGCAAACATCGTTGCTTCCGCTACCGTGGCTGCTGCAAATGATGAACATTTGCTTAATCAAACAACTTAGGGAGGTAGACGATGTTCAAGAAGATTGGTCTGTTCCTGTTTGCTGTAGGCGTTGCTGCTGCTGCCTATGCAGGTTCCCCGGAATGCTACGCAGCCTGCGATGCTGAACTCGACGCTTGCCAGGAAGCTGGCGGCCACTGGTACAACTGCCGTGCCGATTTCTTTGCCTGCAAAAAAGCCTGCGACGCTGAATAAGCGTTAAGCCCTGACCGCCACCATCCACCCACATTTGCGATGACATCGATGATCAAGCATTTGAAGACCCTGGGCTTGTATGCCCTGATTCTGGCAGCCGGCCTTGCGGTTGGCGTGGCGGTTGCAAAAGTACCCGCCCTGTTCAAGAAGGATTTTGTGCAGGGCGACTATTCCGCCTACCTCAAGCAGCATAAAGCGCAGGTGGTGTTGTACGGTACCCAGACTTGCCCTTTCTGCGCCAAGGCGCGGGCCTACTTCAAGGAAAAGGGCATTGCGTACGCCGACCTGGACGTCGGCACGCCTGGCGAATCCCGTGAAGAATTCAAGAAGCTGGGCGGCAGCAGCGTTCCCCTGCTGTTGATCGGCGACCGCCGCATCAACGGCTTCAATGCCGGTGTGATCAAGGCGGCGCTGGAGGCCAGCGGCGACAAGCCTGGTATTCATTGAGATAGCCGGCATGGTATGCTGGCCTGGTGATCTTCCCCTTGGGAGGTAGCCGTGAAAGCCGCAAGCCTTGCCATCATGCTGCTGGCAGCCAGTGCCGGTGTCCTTGCCGGGCAGCCTCCGCCCGCGTCGATCAAGTTGCCGACGATGGAGGATACTTCGGTGCCGGCGCCTGCCAAAGCCAGAACGTCCTCATCGCACCAGAAGCGCGCCGCCGGCACGCTGCCGGCAAAGTTACCCTACATCGTGATGTATGCCACCGCCACTTGCCCTTATTGCGCGAAGGCGCGGACTTATATGGCTGCGCGCGGCATTCCTTATGAGGAGCGGGACGCCGATGCCTCGCAGGAGTTCCAGCAGCTTGGCGGACGCGGCGTGCCGCTGTTTGTCATCGGATCCGAAGTGCTGCACGGCTTCAGCCCTGCAGCACTGGATGCCGCCATCTTGCGCGCCGCGCCTTAGGGCAGGCGGGCTACGCGCAGTGTCGGCGCCTGCTGGTCGCGTGCGTCGAGCGTGAACGTGTAGCGGCCTGCGCTTTCTACCTTGAGCCGCAAGCGCTTGCCCGGTTTTGCCAGCGGCGTGGCGACATCATTCGCGAGCTGTTGTTCCGGCGCCAGGGCGCCCAGGCTGATTGCCGCCAGGCCGCGGGTGCCGATCTTGAACGAATGCGATCCCTTGTCCAGGTCGAGTTCCGCCACGTAGACGCCATCTTCAAGCTTGCGCAGCGGCTTGCGCGACGCCCAGTCGCTCATTGAGCCGACGATGAAGAGGGTTTGCAGCCAGGGATTGGCTTTCTCTTCCGGCGTCAATTCGGGGGCGTAGTGCAACTCGATGCGGGCTTCGTTCGACCATCCGGATTCGCCGATCGGTGCGCGGAAGCTGAAGTCGCCGGCATCGATTTTTTCGCGCCGCTCGCCGTCGACGATTTCCGCGCTTTCCAGCGGGCGCAGGCTGCGGAAGGAGAACCGGACTTTTTTCCTGTCGAAGCTCATGTCGCACCAGTCGGTCGTCATGGTGACCGTGTTGACGAACAGCTTCATCATCAGGCCCATCTCCTTCTTGGCGATGGCGACCATTACCTGGCACTCCAGGCGCAGGTCACCCAGGCGGCGGACGTTTTCCGCCAGGCCCGGCGTGCGGATGTCCGGGTAGCCTTTCAGCACGCCTTTCTTGCGGTTCAGTATCAGGTCGGCATTGTCATCGATAGCCGCTTGCACGCGTGGAACGGAGAAGGTGCCGTCTGCTGCGATTGTTACCGGGATTGGATCGCTGTTGCCGACAATGCGCAGGTACAGGGCATCGGCTGCCAGCTGCTCCTGGCCTTCGCGTGCGGTCAACCGGAAGCGCAGCTCAGGCACCGCCGGCGCCAGCGCATGATGCTCGACAAAGGCATCCAGCCCGGCCACGACGGCGCGATAGGATTTCATGTCCGGGTTCTTCACACCCTGCACCTCGACGCTCGGCGTCGTGTCCTGGGCCGCTGCAACGCCGGCCGCAAACGCCAGTGCGATGGCAAAAACGCATTGTTGAATTTTTCGCATCCGCGCAGTCTAACAAATTTCCGCCAGATCTTGTGGCCGCCGCCCGCTTCGCCTAAATTGGTATAAATAGTTTATTCCGTTAGGAGTCGACAATGAACCGCCTGATTTTTATGTTGCTGGTGATAGCTTCACAAGCTTCCGCACAGGTTCCCGACTCCGGCCGCTGGCAGGAGCTGCGCTTTCCTGCGGAAGAAGTGGAGCAGCGTTCAGAAGACCATTACATTGAACAGACTGTTTCGCTGGCCGCCGCCGGCCGGCTTGACCGTGACAAGGCCTTGCTCAATCGGGCCAGGCACATCGCTGAAGGACTGGTGCGAGCCGCAGTCGCGCTCAAGCCGGATGCCGCCGGCTGGCCGTGGGAGCTGCATGTTACGGACGATCCTGCCGTCGAAGCGGAAAGCCAGGCTGGCGGCAAACTGCTGGTCGGTAGCCAGTTTGTCTATCGCCTCAGGCTGGACGATGGCGAACTGGCAGTGCTGCTGGCACATGAAGTCGCCCATGTCGTCGCCGAGCACGAACGCGAGACCTTGTCGGAAGCGCTGCTCGACGGTCGGCGCGACTTGCCCCTTGATGTCGTGGAACAGCGGCTTGCCTCCGATATTCCCCTGCAGTTCCGTTTGTCCAGGCTCTCTGCAATCCAGGAACGCGAAGCGGACCAACTCGGCATACTGATTGCGCATCGCGCCGGCTGGCCGTGCTCGGCGATGCTGAACTTCTACGGCAAGCTTGCCGCCGACTCCAGGGGGGCGGTCTTGTTCGCCAGCCACCCCAGCGGCGCCAGCCGCCTTAGCCTGGCCAAAGGCATGTCGCGCCTACTTGGTGACTAACTCCGCAGCGCGGGCCATTTCCGCGTAGCCGGCGTCGCTCGGGTGCAGCTGGTCGCCGGAATCGAAGTCGGGGCGCAGGCGTGCAGGGTGTGCCGGGTCGCGCAACAGTTGGTCGAAATCGATGACGGCGTCAAATTCGCCGCTGTGGCGGATCCATTCGTTCACCTCGCGGCGCACGAGGTCTTTGGCTGGTGAGTAGTGGCCGGCGTAAGGCGTGCCGTGCAGGGCGCCTTCGAACGGCAGCAGGGTGCCGCCGGCGATACGCACCTGGTGTGCGTGGGCGGCGGCGATCAGCTTGCGATAGCCGGCAATCATGGCGCTGGCCGTGGCCGGCGGTTCGGCGGGGGCAAAGGCGCTGCCGGGCCAGCCGATGTCGTTGATGCCTAGCAGGACGATGACCGTGTCCACAGCGGGCTGCGAGAGCACATCCTGCTCGAAGCGCGCTGCCGCCTTTTCCCCCATTCCATCCGACAGCAGCCGCGCACCGGAAATGCCGGCGTTGACGACGGCGATGCCGCCGGCGCGCTCGGCCAACTGGTCGGGCCAGCGCAGGTTGCGGTCGGGTGTGGAGCCATTGCCGTCGGTGATCGAATCGCCGAAAGCGACAACTGTACGATGCGCCGGGCCCGTAACCTGCACGGCGCTCAGGAAAGCGCGGCCTGCCAGTGCCTGCGCGTTCGGCAGCGCGGCGGCGGCGGCCTGGTTGCCCGCAGCGACAAATGCCGTCTGCTGCGCGCCCCAATGGAAAGTGGTCAGCGGTGCGCGCTGTGGCAGCCAGGTCGAGACTGACAGGCGCTGGCGGGCGGAGACCCGCAGGGGCGCGGCATCGCTGGTTGCGGACTGGCCCGGAGCGATCGTCACGCCGCGCTGGCCGTCAAAGGTCAGTGGCATGCCCGCGCCATCCTGCAGAGAGGATGCAGGGCGCGATGACTCGTTGCGCGTCAGCGCTACGCGCGCTTCGCCGATCACCAGCGGCGCAATGCCGTAGCGATTGGAGTAGGTAATGCGCAGCTGCTCGCCGCCGACACTGGTGCGCACCACTTCGCGCACGGTCTGCGCTTCCAATGCCGGCGGCATCATGGTGGGCAGGGCAAAGTCGGCCCCCCAGGCGGGCATCGGCGCGGCATACCAGGTGGTGCGCCATTCGGCCGCGTGGACGGTGGTTGCAGCCAGCAAGGCTGCCAGGGAAAAGGTCAGGCGTTTCATGCGGAATCTCCGGTCAGGTTCGGGTGGAGATATCGTCGTTTATTCTGATGGCGACTGGTAGTGTGCGAAATCGACTATAGTTAAGTCCAGAATGGAATGACTATGGACACCTTACGCTCCCTGCAATGTTTTGTGCGCGCCGTCGAACTGGGCAGCCTGTCGGCCGTCGCTCGCGAACAGCACACCACGCAATCCAATATCAGCAAGATCGTCGCCGCACTGGAGGACGACCTTGGCGTGCGCCTGCTCGAGCGCAGCACCGCCAGCCTGTCGCCCACCATGCCCGGCCGCCGCTTTTACGAACGCGCTCGCGGGGTGCTCGAAGAATATGCCGACGCAGTAGCCGATGTGCGCGGGGAAACCGCCGCCGCCAGCGGCCTGTTGCGCATCAACGCGCCGGTTGCGTTAGGGCAGTTCTGCCTCAACGCTTACGTGCAGGACTTCCTGCAGCAATATCCCGCCATTGAAGTGGAACTGATCCTGAACGACCGCATGGTGGACCTGGTGGAGGAGGGCGTCGACATTGCCGTACGCCTTGGCAGCGACTTGCCGCCAAATGCGATCGCGCGCCGCGTCGGTGTGTCGCCGCGTTTCCTGGTCGCCGCCCCGGCTTACCTGAAAGCGCACGGCACGCCGCAAACGCCCGCGCAGCTGGCCGATCACGCGTACATTCGCTTCGCCTGGTCAAGCACAGGCGACAAACTGGAGCTCTCGGATGGGGAGCAAAGCGTGACAGTCGCCACGCATGGCCGTTATCGCGTCAACAACGCACTGGCAATTCGCGACGCGCTGTCCGCGGGCGGCGGCATCGGCCTGTGCCCTGAATGGCTGGTGCATGACCTGCTGGCCCAGCGCAAGCTGCGCCGCGTGCTGCGCAACTGGCAAGGGCCCGGGCAGGAACTGAACCTGCTGTACCCCAGCCGTCGCTACCTGCCGCACCGGGTGCGGCTGATGCTCGATTACCTGCAGCAGCGCTTCGCCGCGCAGGCGGGTTTCTAGCCGCGCTTGCGGTCGTGGTGCCACAGCACGTCGCTGCCGCCGGCAAAGCGGTTCAGTACGCGCGCCAGCACGAACATCAGGTCCGACAGGCGGTTCACGTATTGGCGCGGGAAGTCGTGGATGGTTTCCGTCTTGCCCAAGGTGACAATGGCACGCTCGGCACGGCGGCACACGGTGCGGCAGACGTGCGATACCGCTGCTGCGCGCGAGCCGGCCGGCAGGATGAATTCCGTCAGCGCCGGCAGCGTGGCGTTGTATTTGGCCAGCAGGGCGTCGAGGCGCTCGACGTGTTCTTCCTTGATCATCTGGTAGCCCGGAATGCACAGCTCTCCGCCCAGGTCGAACAGGTCGTGCTGGATCGAGACCAGTTCCTCGCGCATTTCTTCCGGCAGCGGTTCGGCCAGCAAGACGCCCAGGTTGGAATTCAGCTCATCCACTTCGCCGATGGCCTGGATGCGCACATTGTCCTTGTCCACGCGCGAGCCGTCGCCCAGGCCGGTGGTGCCTTTGTCGCCGGTGCGGGTGGCGATTTTCGAGAGTCGGTTACCCATTGCAGCCTCAATTTATCCATAACGGTGGCAGGATACGACAAATTACCATTGGTTGGGAGGGGATTTCCGCGTGCTGGCAGGATTTGAACTTACAATGGATCAATGAATAACAGCACAGCCTTCGTTGCCGCCCTGCGCGCGGCCCTGCCGCCCTCCAGCGTGCTGTCCGATCAGGAGGACACCCGTCCCTACGAATGCGATGGCCTGTCGGCCTACCGCCAGCTGCCGATGGCGGTCGCTTTGCCGGCTGACGAAGCGCAGGTCCTGGCCGTCCTGAAAATCTGCCGCGAGTTCCAGGTGCCGGTCGTGCCGCGCGGCGCGGGCACCGGCTTGTCCGGCGGCGCCATGCCGATCGCGGAAGGCCTGGTGCTGTCTACCGCGCGCATGAACCAGGTCGTGCGCATGGACGCGTATTCGCGCACGGCGGTGGTGCAGCCGGGCGTGCGCAATCTCGCCATCTCCGAAGCGGCTGAACCTTACGGCTTGTATTACGCGCCGGATCCGTCGTCGCAGATCGCCTGCACCATCGGCGGCAACGTAGCGGAAAACTCGGGTGGCGTGCACTGCCTGAAGTACGGCCTGACTGTGCACAATGTGATGCGGGTGCGCATGATAACCATCGAGGGCGATGTGGCGGAACTGGGCAGCGAAGCGCTCGATGCGCCGGGCCTGGACTTGCTGGCCGCCTTTGTCGGCTCCGAAGGCATGCTCGGCATCGTCACCGAAGTCACCGTCAGGCTGGTGCCAAAACCGTCGAGTGCGCGGGTCATCATGGCGTCCTTCAACGAAGTTTCCGCAAGCTGCAGCGCCGTGGCGGACGTGATCGCGGCCGGCATCATCCCGTCCGGGCTGGAGATGATGGACCGCACTTCGTCGCGCATGGTGGAGCCCTTTGTGAAGGCAGGCTACGATACCGATGCCGCCGCCATCCTGCTGTGCGAGGCCGACGGTACGGTCGACGAAGTCGAAGAAGAAATCGAGCGCATGACGGCCGTGCTGCAAGCGGCCGGCGCCAGCGCGGTACTGGTCTCGGCGACCGAAGCGGAGCGCCTGAAATTCTGGTCCGGCCGCAAGAACGCCTTCCCGGCGGCGGGCCGCATTTCGCCCGATTACTACTGCATGGACGGCACCATCCCGCGCAAGCAACTGGCGCGCGTGCTGCTGGGGATTGGGCAGATGGAGGCGAAGTATGGCCTGCGCTGCGCCAACGTATTCCATGCCGGTGACGGCAACCTGCATCCGCTGATCCTGTTCGATGCCAACCAGCCAGACGAATTGCAGCGCGCGGAAGCGTTCGGCGCCGAGATCCTTGCGCTGTGCGTGGAAGTGGGCGGCACCATCACCGGCGAACACGGCGTGGGGATCGAGAAGATCGACTCCATGTGCGCGCAGTTCAGCGATGCCGAACTGGCCGCCTTCTTTGCGGTGAAGCAGGCTTTCGATCCCTTGAAGTTGCTGAATCCGGACAAGGCCATTCCAACGCTGAACCGCTGCGCGGAGTTCGGCAGGATGCATGTGCGTGCGGGGCGCTTGCCCCATGCGGGATTGCCGAGGTTCTGAGGTGGACGCGATCCTCGAACAATTCCGCGCCCGCATCCAGTCGGCCAGTGCCGATGGCACCCGGCTGCTGCTGCGCGGCGGCGGCACCAAGGACTGGTATGGGCAGAAAGTGGTCGGCGATGTTTTCGACACGCGCGCTTACGCGGGCGTGGTGGATTATGAGCCGACCGAATTGGTCATCACGGCGCGCTGCGGAACGCCGCTGTCGGAGATCGAGGTCCTGCTGGCGAAGCATGGGCAGATGCTGGCATTTGAGCCGCCGCGCTTTGGCGCCGGGTCGACAATTGGCGGCGTGGTGGCCAGCGGCCTGTCCGGCCCGCGCCGTGCAACTGCGGGGGCCTTGCGCGACTTCGTCCTGGGGGCGCAACTGATGGATGGCCGCGGCGAGCTGATGTCCTTCGGCGGCCAGGTGATGAAGAACGTGGCCGGTTATGACGTATCCCGCTTGCTGGCCGGTTCGCTGGGAACACTCGGCTTGATCACCCAGGTGTCGCTGAAAGTGCTGCCGGTTCCCTTCTGCGAAGCATCCATCCGCTTCGAGGCCGATGAAGTCAGGGCGCTGCGCATGATGAACGAGTGGGCAGGGCGGCCATTGCCGCTGTCGGCAACCTGCTGGCACGCCGGCGTGCTGACCGTGCGGCTATCGGGCGCCCGGGCTGCGGTCAGGGCGGCGCAGGCCGGCATGGGGGGCGAGGCACTGGCCGAGGGCGACACATTCTGGAGCAGTTTGCGCGACCAGCGCGGCGACTTCTTCGCGGGCGCGGAGGCTGGGGCGGCGGAGCTATGGCGTCTTTCCGTACCGAGCATTGCCAGCGCGCTGGTGATGCGCGGCGAGCAACTGGTCGAGTGGGGCGGGGCGCAGCGCTGGTTGCGCGTTGACCGCGGCGTTGCCGATGATATCCGGCGCGTCGCCGCTGCGGCGGGGGGGCACGCTACGCGCTATCGGGTGGAGAGCGAGGACCTTGGCGCCGGCGTAGGCGCTTTCCATCCTTTGCCGCCGGCGATTGCGCGCATTCATGAACGCCTGAAGGCCGCTTTCGATCCGGCGGGCATTTTCAACCGCGGCCGCATGTACTGATATGCAAACGAACCTGGCAGATTTCATCAAGGGCACGCCGGAAGGCGACGAGGCTGAAGCGATCCTGCGCGCCTGCGTGCATTGCGGCTTCTGCACCGCCACCTGCCCGACCTACCAGCTGTTGGGCGATGAACTGGATGGGCCGCGCGGCCGCATCTACCTGATCAAGCAGGTGCTGGAGGGGGCGCCGGTGACGGCCAGCACCCAGCTCCACCTGGACCGCTGCCTGACCTGCCGCAATTGCGAAAGCACTTGCCCGTCGGGCGTCAAATACGGCCGCCTGGCCGACATCGGCCGCAAGGTAGTGGAGCAGCGGGTGCCGCGCAAGCTGCCGGACCGTATCAAGCGCTATGTGCTGAAGGAAGCGCTGCCGCGCCGCTGGCTGTTCGAACCTGCGCTGCGCGCGGGGCAGTTGTTCAAGCCCCTTCTCAGCAAGCCTTTGCAGGACAAGCTGCCGGCGCGCAGCCCTGCGACTGCGTGGCTGGCGCGTGAGCATGCCCGCAAGATGCTGGTGCTGGAGGGCTGCGTGCAGCCTGGCCTGGCGCCCAATATCAACGCGGCCACAGCGCGCGTGCTCGATACACTGGGCGTGCAGCTCGTTGCGGCACCGGGCGCCGGCTGCTGCGGCGCGCTGCGCTTTCACCTGAACGACCAGGATGCGGCGCTTGACGACATGCGGCGCAATATCGACGCCTGGTGGCCGTATGTGGCGCAGGAGCAGGTGGAAGCAATCGTGATGACCGCCTCCGGCTGCGGCGTCACCGTCAAGGAATACGGCCACCTGCTGGCGCATGACACGGCCTATGCGGAGAAGGCGGCGCGCATTTCCGGCCTGACGCGCGACCTGAGCGAAATCCTGCCTGCGTTCGAGTCCGAGGTGGCGCAGCGCGTGGCAGCGCGCCGGAGGGGGGACGCGCGCAGCGCGGGGGCGGCAGTCGCCTGGCATCCGCCTTGCACGCTGCAGCATGGCCAGCAGATTCGCGGCAAGGTCGAAGAACTGCTGCGCGCGATCGGCGTGGAGGTGAAGCTGTGTCGCGATGCGCACCTGTGCTGCGGGTCAGCAGGCACTTATTCGCTGCTGCAGCCGGAACTGTCGCAGCAGCTGCGCGACCGCAAGCTGGCCAACCTCGCCGACACCGGCGCCGCACGTATCGCCTCGGCCAATATCGGCTGCATCGGCCACCTGCAATCCGGCACGCAGACGCCGGTCGAACACTGGATCGAACTGGTCGACCGTGCACTGCACGGCTAGCGTCAGCGCTCGGCCCACTTGTCCATGATGCGCGTCACCTCGGGCAACTGGTCGAGAAAGAGGTCGACCAGGCGCGGCTCAAAATGCTGGCCGCGCTGGTCCTTCATCCAGGCGCAGGCGTCCTCCAGCTTCCACGCCGCCTTGTAGGGGCGCACGGAAGTCAGCGCATCGAAGACGTCGGCGACGGCGACGATGCGCCCTGCCAGCGGGATGTCCTCGCCGGCCAGGCGATTGGGGTAGCCGTTGCCGTTCCATTTTTCATGATGGGACAGCGCTACGTCGTGCGCCATCGCCAGCATGCCGCCCTCGTGCTGGCCGATGATGTGGGCGCCGATGCTGGGGTGGGTCTGCATGACCGTATATTCTTCCGGCGTCAGGCGGCCCGGTTTTTGCAGGATGCTGTCGGGGATGCCGATCTTGCCGATATCGTGCATGGGCGCCGAAATGAACAAGTCATCCGCTTCCTGCTCGTCGAAGCCGGCGGCGGCGCCGAGCAGGCGCGCGTAATGGCTCATGCGGATCACGTGCAGGCCGGTTTCGTTGTCCTTGTATTCGGCGGCCAGGCCAAGCCGCTGCACGATGGCCAGGCGGCTGGCACGCAGCTCTTCCATGCGCACCATGGACAGGTGCAGCTTGACGCGGGCCTTGACCACGGCCGGGCTCACCGGCTTGCTGATGAAGTCGACCGCGCCGGCCTCGAAGCCATCCACCTCGTCGGTCGAATCGGTCAGCGCGGTGACGAAAATCACCGGGATATTGGTGGTGGCGGGATTGGCCTTCAACACGCGGCAAACGTCGTAGCCCGTCATTTCAGGCATCATCACGTCGAGCAGGATCAGGTCGGGCTTTTCATTGACCGCCAGTTCGATGGCGCGCGCGCCATCCTTGGCAAACAGCAGCCGGTACTGGTCCTGCAGGATCTGCCGCAGCAACTGCAGGTTGGTCGATTCGTCGTCGACGGCAAGCACGGTGGCTTGTCGGGTCATGGCGTAGTCCTTTGCGTGTCCTGGCATTCGCCGAGCAGCGCTTGCAGGGCATTGCGCGCGGCGCTGAAGTCGAAGTCGTCCAGCGCGCGCTGCAAGGCCAGCAGGCGCTCTTCGGCAACGCAGCCGCGCAGCACCGCCGATAGAGCGGCCAGTTCCTGCTGGTCGAAGCTGCCGCGTTCCAGCGAATGCAGCATGGCTTTGCCCAGCGCTTTCACCCGTGGCAAATCGAGCGGCGCTGCCGGGACGGTCGCGCCGCCTGCAGGCGATTCTACCGCGCACTCGCTGCGAACATCGTCCTGTGCCCAAACGGCCGCCAGCGCGTCGGACAGGCGCTGCGTTGCCTGCTCCAGCAAATCCGGCAGGACTGCGCGGCCATCCTGGGCCTGCAAGCTGCTTTCCAGCCGCCACAGTGCATCGGCCAATTGTTCCATGCCAAGGTTGGCTGCGGCGCCACGCAGGCGGTGCGCCAGCGCTGCGCAGGCGGCATGCTGCCCGGCGGTAAAGGCGGAGCGCAGCTCTTGTCCGGCACTTTCCTGGTCGCGGGCGAAGCGCCGCAGCGCGCGCTGGTAGGCTTCGCGCTGGCCGGCCCAGCGCGCCAGGCCTTTGTCCGCGTTCAGCACCATGCCGCGCGCCGGGGCCGTGGCAGGCGAGGGCGCCAGTTGCGGTGCCCCGGCCGGCATGCCCAGCACCCGCGCCAGTTCCTGCGTCAGCACGGCCACGTCCACCGGCTTGGTGGTGAAGCCGTCCATGCCGGCCTCGCGCGTGGCATCGCGGTCGCGTTCCAGTACGCTGGCTGTCATGGCGATCACCGGCGTGCGCTTGCGGCCGCTGGCAGCTTCGTCGGCGCGGATGCGGCGCGTGGCTTCCAGGCCGTCCATGCCCGGCATCTGCACGTCCATCAGGATGGCGTCGAATTGCGCTTCCGATGCCAGTTGCGCCGCCATGGCGCCATCGCTGGCGCCGGTCACGGTGTGGCCCAGCTTTGCCAGCAGCAGCACCAGCACCTCCAGGTTTTGCGGCACGTCGTCCGCAGCCAGGATGTGCATCGGCGGCAGCAGGGTTGGCATTGCGCTGTTGCGCACCGCCTCGTCGCGTGCCGCCAGCAGCGGCAGCATGACGTGGAACGTGCTGCCCTGCCCCGGCGTGCTCTCGGCCCACAGGCGGCCGCCCATCAGCTCCACCAGCTGCTTGCAGATGGTGGTGCCCAGGCCGGTGCCGCCAAAGCGGCGGTTCATCGAGGCATCGGCCTGCACGAAGGGCTCGAAGATGGCTGCCATGCGGTCGGGTGCAATGCCGATGCCGGTATCGCTGACGGCGAAATGCACCATGCGCCGCTCGCCGTCTTTCTCGGCGCTGGCTGCCAGCGACACGCTGCCCTGGCTGGTGAACTTGATCGCGTTGTCCAGCAGGTTGGTCAGCACTTGCCGCACGCGCAATTCGTCGCCGTGGATCCAGTTCGGCAGGGCAGGGTCGTAATGCAGCGACATCGACAAGCCTTTGGCCTTGGCTGCGTTGTCCATGGTCGAAGACAGTTCGTCCGCCAGGGCCAGCAGGCTGAAGTCGTGCAGCTCGAGTTCCACCGCGCCCTTGTCCAGCTTGGCGGTGTCGAGGATGGCGTTCAGCAGCCGCAGCAGCGAACGGCCGGCGTTGCGCACGGTGTCGAGGTGGCGCCGCTGCACGGCCGTCAGTTCGCCCTGCAGCAGCACGTCGGTAAAGCCGAGGATGGAGTTCATCGGCGTGCGGATTTCATGGCTCATATTGGCCAGGAAGGCGGCGCGGGCGGCAGCCGCCTGCTCGGCGCGCTCTTTGGCGATGCGCAGGTCCTGCTCCATCAGGCGGCGGTTGCTGATGTCCAGCACGACGCCGTCCAGCAGCTCGACTTCGCCGGTCGGGCCGAGCACCACATTGCCGTTACCCCAGAACCAGCGGATGCTGCCGTCGCGATGGATGATGCGGTATTCGAGCGTGAAGGCGCGGCGCTGCGTGACTGCGCTGCGCGCACCCTGCTGGAAGGCCGGCAGGTCGTCCGGGTGTACCAGCTCCCCGAACAGGCGCCTGGGTGGATCGCTGAGAAAGTCGGCTGCGGGATAGCCGGTCATGGTTTCGATGGCGTCGCTGACGAACACCAGCGGCCAGCCCGGCGCATTGCGGCAGCGGAAGGTAATGCCCGGGATATTGGTGATCAGCGAGCGCATTTGTTCTTCGCTGCTGCGCAGCGCCTGTTCCAGGTCGCTCACATGGTGGAACAGGGCGCGGTAGCGCAGCATGCCGTTGGCGAACACCACCAGCGCCGTCAGCAGCGCCGTAGTCAGGGTCACCGCCAGCGCCAGGAAGCCGGCATTGGCGATGCCGCTGTCCGCATCGGGCGGTACCCGGCCGACGAAGCGTGCCGCCGCCATGCCGGTGTAGTGCATGCCCGAGATGGCACAGCCCATGATGGCCCCCGCCATGGCGACAGTGCCGGTTTCCCCCAGGCGCCCGCGCAATCCCTGCAAGCCAAAGCGCACCCACAGCGCCAGGGTAGCCAGCGCCACGGCCACCACGATGGACAGGGCGAACATCCACGGGTCGTAGCGCAATTCCAGCGCCGAGCGCATGGCCGCCATGCCCGTGTAGTGCATGGCGCCGATACCGGCACCGACCAGCACGCCGCCAACCAGCAGGCTGCGCAAGCCGATGCGATGGCGGCTCAGCAGCGACAGGGCGACGGTGGAGGCGGCGATGCTGGGCAGCATCGACAGCAGGGTGATGGGGGGATCGTAGGAAACCGGCGTGCACAGGTTGAAGGCCAGCATGCCGATGAAATGCATGGCCCAGACCCCGCTGCCCAGGGCCAGGCTGCCGGTCACCAGCGCGGCCAGCCGCAGCGTGCGCTTGCTGCTGCGCGCTGCCTGGCCGGCCATCTGCAAGCCCATGGCGGACGAAAAGCTGGCCACCAGCACCGACAGGATGACCAGTGAAGGAGTGTAAATCCCGTAAGTGAGTAGCGCCGGATCAGCAGGCGGTGAGAATAGCTGGATCAAGTAGTGCTTGATCTCGCCCATGACGGCGCCCCTTCCTTATTGCGCTATCAGCTTCCTGATTTCGTCGGCCAGGTCGGCCGGCTTGGTGGTTGGCGCATAGCGGTCGTGGATGCTGCCGTCCTTGCGCACCAGGAACTTGGTGAAGTTCCACTTGATGCCCTCCGTGCCCAGGATGCCCGGCGCATTCTTCTTCAAATGCTGGTACAGCGGGTGCGCGTTGTCGCCATTGACGTCGATCTTGGCGAATACCGGGAAGGTCACGCCGTAGTTCTTTTCGCAGAAGGCGCCGATTTCTTCCGCGTTGCCGGGCTCCTGCTGGCCGAACTGGTTGCAGGGGAAGCCCAGCACCTCGAAAGGCTGGCCGGCGAACTGCTTGTGCAGCTCTTCCAGCCCCTGGTACTGCGGCGTGAAACCGCATTTGCTGGCCGTGTTCACGATCAGCAGCACCTTGCCCTGGTACTGCTTCAGGTCCACGTGCTCGCCCGCCAGGCTGTCGGCGCTGAAGTCGTAAACAGTGCTCATCAGATGATTCCCAGGTGCTCGGTGCCGGCAGCCAGGTCGCGATTCTTCGCTTCCTTCGATTCCAGCTTGATGGCCAGGCGCAGGTCGTTGACCGAGTCTGCGTTGCGCAGCGCATCTTCATAGGTGATCTGGCCGGCTTCGTACAGGTCGAACAGCGCCTGGTCGAAGGTCTGCATGCCCAGTTCGCGCGAGCGCTTCATCAGCTCCTTGATTTCGTGCACCTGGCCCTTGAAGATCAGGTCCGCGATCAGCGGGGAGTTCAGCATGATTTCCACCGCCACGGCGCGGCCCTTGGCGTCCTTTTTCGGGATCAGGCGCTGCGAGATCATGCCCTTCAGGTTCAGCGACAAGTCCATCAGCAGCTGCTGGCGGCGCTCTTCCGGGAAGAAGTTGATGATACGGTCCAGCGCCTGGTTGGAGCTGTTGGCGTGCAGGGTGGCCAGGCACAGGTGGCCGGTTTCGGCGAAGGCGATCGCGTGGTCCATGGTCTGGCGGTCGCGGATCTCACCGATCTGGATCACGTCGGGCGCCTGGCGCAGGGTGTTTTTCAGCGCGATTTCCCAGTCCTCGGTATCGACGCCCACTTCGCGCTGGGTGACGATGCAGTTGCGGTGCGGGTGCACGAATTCCACCGGGTCTTCAATGGTGATGATATGGCCGTAGCTGTTTTCGTTGCGGTGGCCCACCATGGCCGCCAGCGTGGTCGACTTGCCGGAACCGGTTGCGCCGACCATGATGACCAGGCCGCGCTTGGTCATGACCACGTCCTTCAGCACTTCCGGCAGGCCCAGGTCGTCGAACTGCGGGATCGAGCTGTTAATGGTACGCAGCACCATGCCGACGGCGCTCATTTGCACGAAGGCCGAGACACGGAAACGCCCCAGGTCGCCGGGGCTGATCGCGAAGTTGGCTTCCTTGGTCTGCTCGAAGGAGGCGGTCTGTTTGTCGTTCATGATCGAACGGGCCAGGTCGGCCGTGTGGGCCGGCGTCAGCGCCTGCGCGGACACCGGGGTCATCTTGCCGTCGATCTTCATCGCAGGCGGGAAGCCGGCGGTGATGAATAAGTCGGAGCCCTTCTTGCTGACCATCAGGCGCAGCAAGTCGAACATGAATTTTGAAGCCTGGTCGCGTTCCATGATTAGCCTGGGAAGTTTTCTGGGATCTTGGCGGCGGCACGTGCGGCGGCCGGGGAGATCATGTTGCGACGGATCAGGTCCGTCAGGTTCTGGTCCAGCGTCTGCATGCCGACATTGTTGCCGGTCTGGATCGAGGAATACATCTGCGCGATCTTGGCTTCGCGGATCAGGTTGCGGATCGCCGGGGTGCCGATCATGATTTCGTGCGCGGCGACGCGGCCGGAGCCGTCCTTGGTCTTCAGCAGGGTCTGGGAAATCACGGCCTGCAGCGATTCGGACAGCATGGCGCGTACCATTTCCTTTTCTTCGGCAGGGAACACGTCGATGATACGGTCGATGGTTTTCGCGGCCGAGGAAGTGTGCAGGGTGCCGAACACCAGGTGGCCGGTTTCGGCCGCCGACAGCGCCAGGCGGATGGTTTCCAGGTCACGCAATTCGCCCACCAGGATTGCGTCCGGGTCTTCCCGCAGCGCCGAGCGCAGCGCGTTGTTGAACGACAGCGTGTGCGGGCCCACTTCACGCTGGTTGATCAGGCACTTCTTCGATTCGTGCACGAATTCGATCGGGTCCTCGATGGTCAGGATGTGGCCATACTCGTTTTCATTGAGGTGGTTGATCATCGCTGCCAGCGTGGTCGATTTGCCGGAGCCGGTCGGGCCGGTCACCAGCACCAGGCCGCGCGGCTTCAGTGCGAAGTCGGCGAAGATGCGCGGCGCGTTCAGTTCTTCCAGCGACAAAATCTTGGAAGGAATGGTACGCAGCACGGCGGCGGCGCCGCGTTCCTGGTTGTAGGCGTTGACGCGGAAACGCGCCAGGCCCGGAATGGCGAACGAGAAGTCGCATTCCAGCATCTCTTCGTATGCCTTGCGCTGGCCGTCGTTCATGATGTCATAGATCATGCCGTGCACGTCCTTGTGCTCCAGTGGCGGCAGGTTGATGCGGCGCACGTCGCCGTGCACGCGGATCATCGGCGGCAAGCCTGCTGACAGGTGCAAGTCGGATGCCTTGTTCTTGACGGAGAATGCGAGAAGTTCGGAAATGTCCATTTATAATCCCTGTGCTTTTTCAATAGCCAAAAAAGCTTGGCCCTGTCTCATTCGATTATGTCCACAATAGCCCACAACTTGCAAGTTGTTACTGAAGCAATTAACGTTGCCGCGCGCGAAGCGCGGCGCACGCCCAACGAAGTGCAGCTGCTGGCCGTGTCCAAGACCTTCCCGGCGCAGGCTGTTTTCGAGGCGGTGCTGGCGGGCCAGCGTGCTTTCGGTGAAAACTATGTGCAGGAAGGCGTGGACAAGATCCACGAATTGGCAAAAATGCGCGGTTGCACGCCGTTGGAGTGGCATTTTATTGGACCAATCCAGAGCAATAAGACGCGTCTTATAGCCGAAAACTTCGATTGGGTGCACACGATTGAACGCGAAAAGATCGCACAACGCCTGAGCGAGCAGCGGCCGGAAGGCTTGCACCCGATGCAGGTGTGCATCCAGGTGAACACCAGCGGGGAGGCCAGCAAAAGTGGCGTGCTGCCCGCCGACGCCGCAGCCCTGGCCCGCACCGTGGCTGCGCTGCCGCGCCTTGTCTTGCGCGGCCTGATGTCCATCCCCGAGCCGGAAGACGATTTCGACAAGCAGTGCGCGGCTTTCCGCGTATTGCGTGAACTCTACGATCAACTGCGTGCCGAGGGCATTGCGCTCGACACGCTGTCGATGGGCATGTCGGCCGATCTGCGCGCTGCCATCCATGAAGGCGCGACCATTGTGCGCGTCGGCAGCGCCATTTTCGGCGCCCGCGACTACAACAAGGGATAAGGGAATGAAGATTGCATTTATCGGCGGCGGCAATATGGCCGCTGCGCTGGTCGCCGGCCTGGCCGGCAAGCTGACGCCGGGCGCCAACATCCACGTGGTGGACCCGAACCCGGCCTCGCTGGAAGCGCTGCAGCGGCAATACGGCGTGACCGTCGCAACTTCCGCTGGCGAAGGCGCCGGCGCGGCAATCGCCGCAGCCGAGGTACTGGTGCTGGCGGTCAAGCCGCAAGTGATGCATGAAGTGACGCAGCAATTGCTGCCGCTGCTGCAGGCCGCGCAAGCGGCGGGCCGCACGCCGCTGGTGCTCTCGATTGCGGCGGGTATCCGGGCCGCCGACCTGGCGCGCTGGCTGGGCGGCTACCAGGCCATCGTGCGCACCATGCCCAACACGCCGGCCCTGATCGGCATGGGCGTGACCGGCATGGTGGCCTCGCCTGGCGTCAGCGCCCGGCAGCGCGAAGCGGCCGACCAGATCCTGCGCGCCGTCGGCGCCACCGTGTGGCTGGACGACGAAGCGAAGATCGATGCCGTGACCGCGGTTTCCGGCAGCGGCCCGGCCTACGTGTTCTATTTCATCGAAGCGATGCAGCAGGCGGCCGAGGAACTCGGCCTGACCGCGGAGCAGGGCAAGGCGCTGGCCATGGCCACCTTCACCGGCGCAGCCCAGCTGGCGGCGCAATCGGCCGACCCGGTGCCGGTGCTGCGCGACAAAGTGACGTCGAAGGGCGGTACGACGTATGCCGCGCTGACCAGCATGGAGGCGAGCGGCGTCAAAGCTGCCATCATCACTGCCATCAAGGCCGCCGCGGCACGCGGCAAGGAACTGGGCGAACAGCTCGGCGCTGCGGGCTGACCCGCGCCGGCATTTGGCTTGCCAGGCCATGCGCCTGTCTCGCCAGGCCAGTAGACCCGGCGTGGCACAGCGCATATCATTCTTGCTTCTTTGATATCGCAAGGGGCAGGTATGCGCAGCAACATCCTGGCAGGCCTGGCAGGCCTGGCCGCGCTGACCGTCATGCTTGGCGGGCCGATGGCGCGAGCCAACGATTCCACCGCCCGTGTCGGGGCCGGCGGCCTGGTGCTGCAGAAGTCCGACCACATCCGCATGCTCAGCGAACACCTGAGCATTTCCGTCAAGCGCATCGAGGTGGAATACCGTTTCCGCAACGAGAGTTCGCGCACCATCGAAACGGTGGTCGCCTTTCCGATGCCGGAATTCCATTGGGACCCCGAGCAGGATGCGACCTGGCGCAATATCGGCCCGGTTGAAAGCTTCCTGGTGCACGTTGACGGCAAGCCGGCCGTGGTGCGCGCGGAACGCAAGGCGTTGCTGGATGGACGCGATATTACGGCGCAGTTGCGCAGGGCCGGCCTCAATGAAGACGAGATTTTCCGCACGTTTGGCGAAGCCTTTGGCTACAGCGGCATGACGCTGTCGGGGCCTCTCGTCGCGCGCTTGCAGGCGATCGGGGCGAGCAGCGGGACAATGCCGAGGTGGAAAGTGGCGGAAACCGTGTACTGGAACCAGGCCTTTCCACCCGGGGAGGAAGTCGTCGTCACGCATTCCTACCGTCCTTTTGCCGGCCGCATTTTCGGCACCTACAGCACCCAATGGCCACCCTCGGCCGATAGCGTTCCCGTGTCGTCGAACGGGGACGTGGACCGCGCCTGCCTGGACGAAGGCAGCATGAAAACCGTGTTGAACAAGGCGAGGCAGAAGGTCAAGGATGGCGCCGAATCAGGCTATATCTACCTGAACGACGTCGAATACATCCTCGGTACGGGGCGCAACTGGAAAGACAGCATCGGCGACTTCACCCTCGACATCGTCAAGGAGTCGCCGCAGGACGTGGTCTCGCTATGCTTCCCCGGCAAACCGGAACGCATCGGCGACCGCACCTTGCGCTTCACGATGCATGACTATGTGCCGCAGGACCGGCTGCTGCTGAATTTTTACAGTTTTGAATAAGGGCCAGTTCGGCCAGCAGCGCGGCCAGCTCGTTGTCGATCTCGGTGACCAGGGGCGGAATGCGCTCGATCATGCCGGTATTGGCGAGGGTTTCCACCAGCCCGCACAGGGCGGCAAGCTCGCGCGCGCCAAACAGCCCGGCGCTGCCCTGCAGGCTATGCGCGTTGAGGCTGATGGCCGGCATGTCCCCGCACTGGATGCCTTGCCGGATCGCGGCTAGCTGGCGCGGGCCTTCCTGCATGAAGGCGGCGCAGGCGGCCGGGCTCAAGGCGCGGTGAGGCGCAGGCGCTGCGGCGCTGCTGCCGGTTCCGAACAGGGCGTCAAGCTCGTCCCGGCTTGGCGATTGCAGCAGCAAGCCCGCGTGGCGGCCGATTTCCGCGTGCAGGCTCGCTTCGTCGATCGGCTTGGGCAGGAAACCATTGGCCCCGGCTTCCATGAAGCGCTCGCGTTCCTCGGCGGCCGCGTTCGCGGTCAGCGCAATCACCGGAATGCCTGGCTGGCGCACGCCGGCCGCGCCGGCGCGCAGCTGGCGCAGGGCGGCAATGCCGTCCATGCGCGGCATGCGGCTGTCCATGATCACCAGGTCGAAGTCGCGTTCCGCCAGGCGCGCCAGCGCAGCGGCGCCATCTTCGGCGATGGTCACCGCATGGCCCATTTCGCCCAGCAGCTCACGCAGGATGATCTGGTTGGTGCTGCCATCTTCCGCGCACAGGACCTGCAGGCGTACCGCATGCGGCGCGCGTGCCTCCAGCGCCCGCTCCACTGCGGGCTGGCCTGCCTGCAGCGGCAGCCACACCTCGAACACGCTGCCGGCGCCGCGCTCGCTGCGCACCTCGATCGTTCCGCCCATGACGTCGACGATGTTCTTGCAGATTGCCAGGCCCAGGCCGGCGCCGCCGTATTTGCGCGAAGTGGCCGCATTGGCTTGTTCGAATTTGCGGAACAGGCGCGAAATCGCATCCGGCTCGATACCGATGCCGGTATCGCGGACGGCCAGCAGGATGCCGCCGTTGCGCGCCACCCCGGCAGTCATGCGTACTTCGCCGCGCTCGGTGAATTTGACGCCGTTGCCGACCAGGTTCATCACCACTTGCCGCAGCCGCACCGGATCGCCGCGCCACCAGCGCGGCAGGGCCGGGTCGATCTCCGCCACCAGCGAGATGCCCTTGGTTTCGGCGCGGTCCGCCAGCAGCGCCACCACGTCGCGCAGCAGGGCAGGCAGATCGAAGTCGATGCTTTCGAACGGCATCTTGCCCGCTTCCAGGCGCGAGAAGTCGAGGATGTCGTTAATAATGTGCAGCAGCACTTCCGCGTTGCCCAGGCCGATGCGCAGCTTGTTGCGCGTTTCCGCCGACAGGCTGCGGTCTTTCTTTGCCAGCTGCAGCATGCCGATCACGCCGCCCAGCGGGGTGCGCACTTCGTGGCTGATCATGGCCAGGAATTCCGACTTCTGTTCGTTCGATTCCTCGGCCGCCTTGCGCGCCGCGGTCGATTCGCGCAGTTCGATGTCGCGTGCCTGCAGCGTGGCGACCTGTTTTTCCAGTGCTTGCTGCACCGTGCGCTGGCGCGCCAGCGCACCTTCCAGCCCATTCAACAGGTAGGCACAGGACACCACCAGCACCGCTGCCACCAGTGTGAAATTCAGCGAAACCAGCGACCAGTGCATCAGCATGCTGACAAACACATTGCCCAAGCCGGGGTCGATGCCGCCAAAATAGCCCACCGTGAACAGCGTGGCGCTGCACCAGAGCAGGGCCGCCATGGCAGGCCGGATACCAAGCAGTACGGTGCACAGGATAGGCACGGCGAGCAAATAGGGCTGCACCAGTGGGCCGACGGAAAAAAGCTGCACGACCGCGAGCAGGTAGCTGATGGCGAGGAAGGCCAGCGCGCGGAAACGGAAGGAGATGGAGCGGCAGAAATACAGGGCGCCGACGCATAGCAGGGCGATGATGTCGCTCACGATCAGTGGCCACTGGTGCATCTTCATGCTGCCGATCACGCTTGGCACTGCGACCAGCATGCCAAGGAAGAAGGCAACGGCGCACAAGCCATTCAACAGGTTGTTGCGCCAGGTTTGCAGGTTGTCGGCCAGGTCATTCAGCCCATCGAGCCGCCGGGACAAAAAATCCCCTGGCCCGTCGTGCGGCGCGGGCCGATCCGTGATGGCAGGAGATCTCTTGGCGGGGACGAACATTGCAACATAAAAGTTTTGGCTAAGAGGTTGATTTTACTATAATTCGTCACATGTTTACGCGCAGTTCGACGCCGACCTGGCGTGGCGGATTGACCATGGCGTATGGTGTACCAAGCAAGCCTGTGGTCATATTGCCAATACTTGTCACGTAGCGCTTGTCGAACAGGTTGTTGGCAAACAACGCCACCGCCCACTTATGGCTGGCCGCCTCGTAGCCGGCGCGGAAGTCGGTGCGCTGGGTCGCGCTGCCAACGCGGAAGCGCGGGGTGGTCAGGCAGGCGCCTTGCAAGGCGTCGGCATTGCAGCGCGTGGCGCTGGTATAGGCGTGCTGCAGCGTGAAATTGAGGTCGCCGCCAGCCACGTCGCGCACCCAGTAGTCGGCGCCGAGCGCGGTGGTCCATTTCGGCGTGCCGACCGGCTGGCCATCGAGCTTGATGCCGTCGCTGGTGGTAAAGGTCTTGTAGGTCTGGTCGATATAGGCGGTGCTCATGTTCAGGCGCAGGTCGCGCACCGGCTGCCAGCGCATCTCGAAGTCCAGGCCGTGCGCTTCCTGGTCGCTGCTGGTGACCTGGTAGGTCGGGATGGCGGAGCCGTTATTCACCAGGGCCAGCGATTGCAGGTTGCTGAACTTGTACTTGTACAGTGAGGCGTTCACCAGCAGCTTGTACTGGCGGTAGTAGTTCTTCACGCCCACTTCGGCATTCCAGACCTTTTCCGGATCGTAGGTGGCATTCACCTGCAGCGCGTTGAAGCCGCCCGCCTGGTAGCCCTTGGCGATGGAGCCATAGACCATCATGTCGTCATTGAGCTTGTAGTCCAGAACCGCGCGCGGGCTGGTGTCGTTCCACTTGTTCTTCCTGGACAAGGGCGCCGTGGTGGCGCCGGCGCTGGTGAACTCGATGTTCTGCGTCATCGCGCCCAGTGCCATCATCAGCTGTTCCGGCGTGAGGGCGCCCATGCCCACCAGGGCGTCGAAGAAGCCGAGGTTTTGCAGGCGGCTGATGCTGTCGTCCAGGCCTGCCGCCGTGCGTGGCGGGCTATACCAGCTGAAGCGCTTGTCGTCGCGCGTGTAGCGCACGCCGGTGGTCAGGTTGAGCTTCGGTGCCAGGTGCCAGATCACGTCGCCGTAGATGGCGGTGGCCTTGTAGCGGCCTTCGACGTGCATGTTCTCCTGCCATGGGTTGCCCAGCAGACCGGCGGGAATATCCACGGCTGCAGCGGCGCCTTCCAGCAGACTGAAAACGGGGAAGCTGGCGACGTTGCCGAAAATCGTGTCCAGGGTATTGGTGTTGGTGTTGACCTGGCTGGTCTGCTTCGCTTTCTCGTGGTAGAAGCTCAGGCCCGTAACCCAGTCGGCCATGCCGGTGTTGCCGGACAGTCGGAACTCTTGCTGCCAGCTGCGGTTGCGCTCCGAGTTTTCAGTATCGACGTAATGCGTCGGCAGGTTGGTGCCGTCATTGTCCTGCCGGTTGCGCGAATCGAAGCGGCGGTAGCCGGTGGTGGCGTTAAAGGTGGCCCAGCCCAGCGGCACTTCAATGCGCAGCGTACTGCCGCGGAAGTCGCGCGTTTCGCCATTGTGCATGGCGTCGTTGTAGACCGGCGCCGTGCGCGGATCGAGGTAGCTGGAGGGATCGGCCGGCACCACCGGCACGCCGGCCACCAGGCCGATGGCGGGACGCGCCATGTGGTCGAGTTTTTCCGCCTCCACCGACAGCAGCACCTTGGCGCGTGCCGGGGCATCCCAGCGCAAGGTGGCGCGCACGCCCTTGTCGGTGCCATGCTGCAGTTTTTCGCCGGTGGCCGCGTCTTTCAGCCAGCCGTCGGTGCCGTGGTGCACGGCGGTGATGCGCAGCGCCGTGGTGTCACCGAGCGGCGTATTGGCCAGCAGCTCCACATTGCTGGTGTGGAAGCGGCCGTAGCGCAGGCGCGCTTCCAGCTCGGTGTCGCGGCCTGGTTCGCGCGTGACGACCGAAATGGCGCCGGCGGCGCTGTTGCGGCCGAACAGGGTGCCTTGCGGGCCTTTCAGCACTTCGATGCGCTGCACGTCGTTGAAGTTCATGATCGCGCCGCCGGTCTTGCCAGCGTAGACGCCGTCGATGTACATGCCGACCGGGGCGTCGGTGCCGATGCCGAAATCGCCGGTGCCGATGCCGCGCAGCGACAGCGAAGGCTGGGTCGCCTGCTCGGCGTTGACCGACAGGCCGGGAATATAGCCGTTCATTTCAGCCAGGCTGGGCGCGGCCAGCTTGTCGATCTGGTCGGCGTTGATGATCTGCAGCGCGATCGGCACGTCCTGCGCCTGCTGCGTGCGATTCTGCGCGGTGACGACCACCACATGGGTTTCTTCCTTCGGCGCCGGATCGGCGGCCATGGCGGCGCCACTGCAGGCGAGCAGGGCGCTGGAAATGCTGGACGACAGGATTTTCTTGCGCAGCTTCATGTGGTTTCCCCCGTTGTTATCAGTTGCAGCTTTCCTTCATCGATGCAATCCATTGGCGTACCAGTTCAACGCCTTCGCGGTGCGAGGTGGTGCGTCCCAATTCCGGCATCATCACGCCCGTTTCGGTCGACTTCAGGCGGAACACGAAAATCGAGTCGTCCGGCTTGCCGGGATTGATGCCGAATGCATTGCCGCCGGTACCGGCGCCTGCTGCCACGGGCGGCTTGCACAGGCCCAGGTGCTGGTTGGCCGGCGCACCGATTTCCAGGTGCAGGGCGGTGGTGTTGGCGGTGCCCTTGTTGTTATGGCAGTGGGCGCAGTTGATGTCGAGGTAGGCGCGGGCGCGGGCATCGATGGCAGCCGTCTTGTCACGCCAGTCGACGTTGTGCGGCACGTCGGCGGCGGCAGGCAGGCCTTGCAGGTAGCCGGCCTGCACCATCTTCTCCAGCTGCCCATGCAGGTTGACGTGGCGCGCCTTCAGGCCAAGCGGCTCGAACTTCTTGCTCTTCAAATCCGTTACATGGCAGGACGCGCACTGGTTCACGTTCGGCACCACGTAGGTGAATTTCTGGCGGCCCTGGGCCGATACCAGCTCCATCGGAACCTGGTCGCCGGTGCGTTTCAGTTCGGCCTCGGTCTGCGCTTCGTTCCAGACATAAGGCAGGGCGATCCAGCCCGCTTCGCGCCGCACCAGCAGGCGTGTTTCCATCAGCCTTACCTTGGCCAGGTCAAGGGCGCTGTCGGTGCCGCTGTCATCGGTCGCCAGCACGGCCTGGCTGCTGCCGTCGCGCGGGTAGTAGAAGGTCTTGCTGATGATGGTGCCGACCGGGAAATCAAAGGCGGTGTCGGGCCGGTAGGCGGCCGCTACGCCTTTCGGCATCCACACCGTGCGCAGCTTGTGGGCGTAATCGCTGAACAGCGGGGTATTCAGGGTGTACGGCAGCACTTCCTTGTTCAGCAGCAGGCGACCCTCGCTGGCAGCCATCAGCCGCCACTCGCTGAGCTTTTCAGGCCGGCCTTCGGCAATGAACTTCACTGGTTCGGCAGGCGGGGCAGGGCTGCGTGCGCAGGACGCGAGAACGAGCGCGCACGCCGCCATGCCGGCCGCCCGCAGCGGGCGGAAAGCAGGGACGGCAAGCTTCATCAGGATTGCGAGCTGAGTTGAGGGATGGTGACCGGTGGCAGCTTCGCCAGCTGGCAGCGGTGCGGGGCCGAATCGGCCTTCGGGTTCTTGTACTTGTTCGGGCCATCTGCGTTCAGCACTTCAACGCCGTCCTGCACGCAGATGCGCGCTTCGGCCGGCATGACGCCGTTCTTGGCCAGCGCATTGTCGGCGTAGCCGTCCCACAGCACGTCGGGCAGGTGGCCGGACAGGCCGTACATCGCCACCTTCAGCGCTTTCAGGTCCAGCCCATCGGGCGCATCGCCGCCGCCCTTGAAGCGGTTGCCGTAGACGTAGATCGCCTTGGGATACGGGTCGTAATCCTTGGCCACGCCCTTCTCGGTGAAGTAGCCGGTCGAGTGATAGCTGGAGATGATGACGTTGGCGGTCTGGTTGTTGCTGATGTCGTTGTCGAAGATTTCCACCTTCGAGTTGGAGTTGATCACCACGCCCGAACCGGCCGGCACGCTGGCCACTGCCGTGCCCTTGGCGGCGAAGTTGCCAAGGTTGTTTTCGATGACCTTGTTGCGGAACACGCGCGTGCTGTGGCCTGGCTGCTGCAGGTTCGGCATGTTGAAGACAAGGATGCCGCCGGTATTGCGGGTGGCGACGTTGTCGTACACGTCGGCGTTGATGGTGTTCTCGATTTCGATGCCGGCCACATTGGCTTCGGCGCGGGAATTGCGCACCACCACATTCTGCGACTGGCCGACATAGATGCCCGCGTCCGAAGCAGCGATGGCCACGCAGTGTTCGATCAGCACGTTTTTGGTCTTGACGGGATAGATGCCGTAGGCGCCATTGGTGACCTTGGAGCCGCCGGTCCACTGCACCTTCACGCTGCGGATCGTAATGTGGTCGCCGTCGTTGATTTTCAGCCCATCGCCCTTGGAATCCTCGATGGTCAGGCCCTCGATGGTGAAGTTGTTGCCGTAGACGAGCAGGCCTTCCGGCCCCGTCACCTGCGGCTTGAAGGACAGGACGGTCTTGTCCATCCCGGCCCCGCGTATCGTCACGCCGTCGGCGCGCAGCTGCAGCCCGCTGGTGAACTTGTATGTGCCGGCCGGGATTTCGATCACCGAGCCGGGCTTGGCATCGAGCAGTTGTTCCTGGAGTTGCTTCTGGAACGCGATGTCGGCAGCCGAAGCGGGCGCCGGCAGTGAGGGCGTGGTCTTGTAGCAGGCGGATAGCAGGCCGCACAGCGCGAGCGCGCCGAAGGCTTTGTACATACATGTCTCCCATTTATTGTTGTAGGGATGCAGCAGCGCAGCCAGTATATCTGTCCATTGTTGAAATGTTATGTGCAAGATCGGCCAAATATCCTGCTAGTATCGGCCAGGATGAGAGCGCCAGTTTCAATCGCCATTTATGTGGGGGACGACTGCTGGGGAGGCCTTGCCCTGCTGGCGCGCGAAGCCTTTGCCATCGCCGGCACGCTGCATGCGCGCAACGCCGACTTGCGGGCGGCGGAACTGTTCCGGGCGCGCCTGGTAGCAATCGACAAGGCGCCGGTGCGTTCCTTCACCGGTCCGCCCTTGCAGCCGGAGGCAACGCTGGCCGAGATGCCTGCGCCCAATGCGGTGATCGTGCCGCCTTACTATTTGCCGCTGGCCGCGCGCCAGCCGATTGCAGCGGCGCTGCGCGACTGGCTGCTGCAAGCCCATGCCGCCGGTGCGCTGCTGGTTGGGATGGCGGGCGGCATGCGCATCCTGGCCGAAACCGGCCTGCTCGATGGACGTGAAGTGACAGGCAACCTGTCGGACCAGCGCGTCTTCGCCCAGCACTATCCCGAAGTGCGCTTCAGCCCCGACGTGCCGCTGGTGATCGACGGCAGCATCATCAGCGCCGGCTCGGTCAATCCCTGCCTGGACGCCTGCAGCTACCTGGTCGGCCATTTCCACGGCGATGCCGTGGCGCACAAGCTCTCGCGCTACACCAATCCCCCCAGCCAGCCCAGCGCGGGCCACATCGCCCTGCGCAATGCGGGGCTGAAGCAGCATGGCGACCAGCGCATCCGCCAGGCGCAGGAATACATCGAGCGCTGTTTCAAGCAGGACTTGACGGTGGAAGGCGCCGCGCAACGCACCGCCATGAGCGTGCGCAATTTCTCGCGCCGTTTCCAGCATGCGGTGGGCATGCCGCCGCACATCTACATCGCACGCTGCCGCGGCGAATATGCGAAGGAGCTGCTGGCGCGGCCTGGCCTGTCGATGCTGCAGGTGGCGCTGCAATCCGGCTTCCGCACGGAAGCGATGCTGCGCCGCACCTTCAGCCAGCTGTTCGGCATGTCGCCTGCAGCTTACCGGGCCGGCACCGCTCAGTCGCCGGCCAGGTATTTGCTGTAGATGGCCTGGAAGCGGCCTGTTTCCTTCAGGTGCCGCAAGCCGGCATTGAAGTCATCGCGGACAGCGGGATCGCGGAAGACCGGGCGGTAGTCCATGGGGTTCAGCTTGACGAAGGGATGTTCCACTACCGGCTTGGGCTTGAACGACTTGTTCAGCTTGAGCTGCTGCGTGAAGTATTTGAAAATATTGCGGTCGCTCAGGACCACGTCGTAGCGTCCGCGGTCAAGCGTCAATACCTGCAGCGCCTGGTCGTTCTGCTCGTAGTAGTGGCCCGCCCTGCGCACCATGTCCAGCCAATCGGGATAGCGCTTGGCTGCGCCGACAAAGGCGATCACCGTCAGGCCCTGCAAATCTTCCGGCCGGGTGATCGCCAGGTGGCGATCTCTCAAGGTAATGAAGACGTTGTCGTAAATGACGGCAGGGTTGCCATAACTTGCGCCCCAGGCAGCCATATCTTCGCCGAGATCGGTCATGGCAGCATCCACCTCGCCCGCCTTGAAGGCGACGGGAATGCGGGCAAACGAGTAATAGCGTGGCCTGAGCACATGGCCGCGGAATGCCAAGGCTTCGCGCATCACATCCAGTTCGATGCCGGAGTCGGTCTCGGGGAAACAGAATGGCGGGATTTTCTCGCCGAAGGCCATGCTGACCTCGGCGGCCGATGCCGCCTGCGTGAGCAAGGCCAGGGCGGCGGCGAATTTGCAATGGGTGAGCCAGCGCATGGCGTGCCTCGAAAGGATGACGCAAACACGGGTGCGCGACAGGACGATGCCGGCGCTATGCCGCCGGCATCAGGTGCGGGCCAGGATCAGCGGCGCGCGACCAGCAGTCCGACAATCACGCCGATGGCGGCGCCGGTGGCAACCGCCTTCCAGGGATTGTCGTGCACATAGTGGTCGGTCGCCTGGACTGCCATCTTGCCGCGTGCCAGCATATTGTCTTCCAGCTTCAGCAAGTCGCGCTTGGCGGTGCGCAGCGTGTCCTCGAACTTGGCCTTGACCATCCCGAGGTCCTCGGAATTGGCGGTAGCCGCATTGCGCAGCCAGGTCTCCGCATCCTGCACGGCCTGTTTCAAGTCGCCCATCAGCTTTTCGCGGGCTTCCTGGTTTTCGTTGTGGCTATGGCTCTTGCCATTGGCAACACCGCCGCCATTGGGTTTTACGGTAGTAGATTGTGGTGTCTGGTCCATGATCGCCTCGTCTCAGTGAACAGCACTCGGAGTAGCTTCCAGTATAGGTCAGCGCAGCGCGTAGTCGAGCGCAATGCCTGCGAAGACAGCGGCGCCGAGGTAGTTATTGTGGCGGAAGGCGGCAAAGCAAGGCGCACGCTCGCGGCCGCGGATCAGGAAGTAGTGGTAAACCGCGCAGCCGGCTGCCATCGCAATGCCCAGCAGGAAGGGCAGGCCCAGGCCGAACTGCTGGCCGACCACCAGCAGGATCGCCAGGTGCACCCCGTAGCACAGCATGATGGCCGCCACGTCGAAACGGCCAAAGGTGATGGCAGAAGTCTTGATGCCGATCTTCAGGTCGTCGTCGCGGTCGACCATGGCGTATTCGGTGTCGTAGGCAACGGCCCAGAATACATTGCCCACCAGCAGCAGCCAGGCCACCGGCGGCACCGCGGCTTGCACGGCGGCGAAGGCCATCGGCATGCCGAAGCCGAAGGCGATGCCGAGGTAGGCTTGCGGGATGGCGAAGAAGCGCTTGAAGTAGGGGTAGGTCGCGGCAATGACCAGGGCCGCCACGCTGAGCTGCTTGACCAGCGCGTTCAGGGGCTGGATCAGCAGGAAAGCCACCAGCGACAGGCCGGCGGCAATCAGCAGCGCTTCCTTGCCGCTGACGCGGCCGCTGGTGATCGGGCGCTCGGCGGTACGCTTGACGTGCTTGTCGAAATCCTGGTCGGCGTAATCGTTGACGGCGCAGCCGGCCGAGCGCATCAGGAAAGTCCCCAGCGAGAAAATCAACAGCAGCTTCCAGTCCGGCACGCCGCCGGAAGCCAGCCACAGCGCGGCCAGGGTCGGCCACAGCAGCAGCACGGTGCCGATCGGCTTGTCCAGCCGCACCAGGCGGAAATAGAGTTCGAGTTTGCTCAGGGGTGGGGTAGTCGCATGCATCCCGGCATTTTACTCCGCATGCCCGTTCAGCATGTGGACGCCGGGCAGCTGGCAGTCGGCCACCGCAGCGACAATGGCGTCGATGGCGGCTTTGCGGGTGAAACTCTTGCGCCAGACGATGACCACGCGCCGGTTCGGCTCAGGGTTTTCGAAATAGCGGAATGCCAACATGCCGTCGCGGCCTTCCATGTCCGGCACCGAGGCGCGCGGCAGCACGGTCAGGCCGATGCCGCTGGCCACCATGTGGCGGATGGTCTCGAGCGAGGAGCCTTCGAAAGTGCGCTGCATGCCGTTGCCGGGGGCGGAGAAGCGCGCCATTTCCGGGCATACCTCCAGCACCTGGTCCCGGAAGCAGTGGCCATTGCCCAGCAGGAGCATGGTTTCGGTCTTCAGGTTCTCGGCCGGAATGGCAACGCGCGCGGCCCAGGGATGGTTTTTTGGCATCGCCACCACAAAAGGCTCGTCATACAGGGCCTGCACGGCCATGCCATGTTCCGGCAGCGGCAGGGCCATGATGGCGGCGTCCAGCTCGCCCTGGCGCAGCATTTCCAGCAGCTTGACGGTGAAATTTTCCTGCAGGACCAGCGGCATCTGCGGCGTGGTCTCGATCATCCGCTTGACCAGGGGCGGCAACAGGTAGGGGCCGATGGTATAGATGACACCCAGACGCAAAGGGCCGGCCAGCGGGTCCTTGTTCTGCTTGGCCAGTTCCTTGATCGCAGCGGTCTGCTCCAGCACCCGTTCGGCCTGCGCCACGATCTGGGCGCCCAGCGGGGTGACCGAGATTTCCGCCCCGCCACGCTCGAACAGCACGACGCCGAGCTCGTCTTCCAGTTTCTTAATTGCGACAGAAAGGGTAGGCTGAGCCACAAAACATGCCTCGGCGGCATGGCCGAAGTGTTTCGCTCTGGCAACTGCTACGATATATTTGAGCTCGGTCAGTGTCATAAACCCATTTGAACACAGTTGAATGCCATGTTGCAATGCCATGGATGGGGGAGGGCGCTGGCTATAATGACCTGCAAAACCAGAAAACGAGGCAAATATGTCATCCACACTAGGCCATGAAGAGGCCCAGTCATATATCTACAAACTGCTGACGGCCATGCACCAGGTCGGCGGCTCGGACTTGTTCATTTCGGCGGATTTCCCGCCCAGTATCAAGTCGCAGGGGGCGATGCGCGCCCTGAGCCAGCAGCGGCTGACCCCGGATGTGACCCGGGCCCTGGCCTACGCCATCATGAACGACAAGCAGCGCCGCGAGTTTGAAACCGAACTCGAGTGCAACTTCGCGATTTCCCTGCCCAATGTCTGCCGTTTCCGCGTCAACGTCTTCGTGCAGCAGCAGGCGGTGGGCATGGTGTGCCGCACGATCGCCTCCGAAATCCCGAATTTCGAGAAGCTCGACCTGCCGGAAGTGCTGAAAGAGGTCGTCATGACCAAGCGCGGCCTGGTGCTGGTGGTGGGCGGTACCGGCTCCGGCAAGTCGACTTCGCTGGCGGCCATGATCGACTACCGCAACCAGAATTCGGCCGGCCACATCATCACCGTGGAAGACCCGGTCGAGTATGTGCACAAGAATAAGAACTGCCTGATCACCCACCGCGAAGTGGGCGTGGACACCCTGTCCTGGCACCATGCGCTGAAAAACACCCTGCGCCAGGCGCCGGACGTGATCCTGATCGGCGAGATCCGCGATACCGAAACCATGGAACACGCGATCGCCTTCGCCGAAACCGGCCACCTGTGCCTGGGCACCCTGCACGCGAACAATGCGAACCAGACCATGGACCGCATCATCAACTTCTTCCCGGAAGAGCGCCGCAACCAGCTGCTGATGGACTTGTCGTCCAACCTGCGCGCCATCGTCTCGCAGCGCCTGATCCGCACCGAAGACGGCAAGGGCCGCAAAGCCGCCATCGAAATCCTGCTGAACACCCCGACCATCGCGGAGATGATCTTCAAGGGTAATTTCCACTCGATCAAGGAGATCATGGCCAAGTCGCGCGAACTGGGCATGTGCACCTTCGACCAGGCCCTGTTCGATCTCTATAATAAAGGCTACATCGCCTACGAAGAGGCGCTGCGCAACGCCGATTCGACCAACGGCCTGCGCCTGCAGATCAAGCTGCACAGCAACCGTCCACCACCGGATGCCGCAGCGCCAAGCGTCGCGGCGCCGAAAGCGTCGAGCGGCCTGAGCATGCAGCTGGATGAAGAAGAGGAAGAAGAAGGCGAATGATCGAGTTTGAAAAGAAGATGTGCTCGCGCGACGAACTGGCGGCGCGGGTGGCGGCGTTGCCGAAGCCGGTGGTGATGACCAACGGGGTGTTCGACATCCTGCACCGCGGCCACGTGACCTACCTGGCGCAGGCGCGCTCGCTGGGCGCCTCGCTGGTGGTGGCGGCCAATACCGACGCCTCGGTCAAGCGCCTGGGCAAGGGCGATGACCGTCCCTTGAACAATTGCGAGGACCGCATGGCATTGCTGGCGGCGCTGGAGTCGGTCAGCCTGGTGGTGCCGTTTGACGAAGACACCGCGCTGGAAGCGGTGCTGCAGGCCAGGCCCGAGATTTACGCCAAGGGCGGCGATTACGATATGACTGCCATCCCGGAAGGGCAGGCGGTGCTGGCTTACGGCGGCAAGGCGGTGGCCATCGATTTCGAGCACGACCGCTCGACCACCAAGCTGCTGGCCAAAGTGCGCATGTTTGGAAAATAGGAGACCGTCATGGCTTTTGGTGTGCTGCTGACCGACGAGGGCGTGGCCGAATTGGGCACCACGCTGAAGGATTACCTGACGGACGGGCCCTCCGGCAAATTCCTGCCGTGCAAGGAGGCCAGTCCCGACCGCAGCTTCTTCCACCTGATCTCCGAGACGCGCAATGCCGAGGGGGCGATGGTGGAGGTCGAGCTGTACATCCCCAACCGCTACATCAAGCTGGTGATGTCGGGGCTGGAACGCAAGCACATCGGTTTTCTTTGATACGCACTCTCATGCAGTAAAGACATAATGGCTTTCAATGCTAATCCTGAGCTCGTGACTCAGGCGGTGCAGGCGCTTGCCGACAGCGCGCCACCCGACTGGAGAATCATCGTCTACTATCTGGAGTTCCTGGAGGACGAACAACTCGGTTTGCGGAACAAGTTCACTGCCAGGGCACTGGGTGGAGAAAATCTCGATGTCCGTATCGACAGCTATGAACTTGGCAACTCGCCGCGGATGTTTGACTTGATCAAGACGGTGTATCAAGACGCGATTCGAGATGGCGAAAGATGGAAAGGGGTCCGCTTGACGGTATTGTGGAATGGGCGGTTCAGCTTACGCTTCTTCTACGATCAAGCGCCACTCCTGGGCGGCGACCGTACCGAGGTGCTGCGCATCATGTCCGAAGGCTTGGACGAATTGTCGAGTAGCCCAGGCTAACGCTGCAGGATGGTGATCTTGCCGTCCGCCTCAAGGAATGCGTATTTCATCTTTTCGCGCGGGCAGTCGGCCTCGCGCAGCGATTGCTCGACGTCGCCTTCGGCGACGTGATTGCGCTTCAGGACTTCC
>Ga0209436_100129_pt1 | contig 37378 bp, 36 predicted proteins | sample AraplaF_Cvi_mTSA_FD_184263 | JGI IMG/M metagenome (GOLD analysis project Ga0209436, IMG submission 184263) | Arabidopsis root microbial communities from the University of North Carolina, USA - plate scrape MF_Cvi_mTSA (SPAdes) (version 2) | ecosystem: Host-associated > Plants > Roots > Endosphere...
ACGGCACCGATACCGCCTTCGGCGTGCCCGGCGAAAGCTACCTGGACGTGCTGGACGCCCTGCACGAATCCGGCATCCGCTTCATCATCAACCGCCAGGAAGGCGGCGCTGCCTTCATGGCCGACGCTTACGGCAAGATGACCGGCAAGCCAGGCATCTGCTTCGTGACCCGCGGCCCGGGCGCCACCAATGCCTCGATCGGCGTGCATACCGCCTTCCAGGATTCGACCCCGATGATCCTGTTCATCGGCCAGGTCGGCAGCGATTTCATGGACCGCGAAGCCTTCCAGGAAGTCGATTACCGCCGCATGTTCGGCCAGATGGCGAAATGGGTCGCCCAGATCGACCGCGCCGACCGCATCCCGGAATACATTGCGCGCGCCTTCCAGGTCGCCACCAGTGGCCGCCCTGGCCCGGTGGTGCTGGCCCTGCCGGAAGACATGCTGACCACCAAGGCCACCGTGGCCGACACCCGCGCTTACGTGCCGACGCAAGGCGCGCCTTCCGCGCCGCAAATCGCGCAGTTGCGCCAGATGCTGTCCGAAGCCAAGCGCCCGATGCTGCTGCTGGGCGGCGGCGGCTGGAACGCGCAAGCGACTGCCGACATCCGCAAGTTCGCCGAAGCGAACGAGCTGCCGGTCGGCTGCGCCTTCCGCTTCCAGGACCTGCTGGACAACGCTCATCCGAACTACATTGGCGACGTCGGCATCGGCATCAACCCGAAGCTGGCCGCACGCGTGAAAGAAGCCGACGTATTGATCGCCATCGGCCCGCGCCTTGGCGAAATGACCACCAGCGGCTATTCCATCATCGCTTCGCCGGTGCCGCAACAGCGCCTGGTGCACATCCACGCCAGCCCGGAAGAACTGGGCAGCGTCTACCAGGGCGAGTTGATGATCGCTTCCGGCATGCCGCAAGCCGCAGCCATGCTGGCCGCCATGGAGCCGGTCGACGCGAGCGCATGGCGTGACAGCGTCGAACAGGCGCGCGCCGAATACAACGCCTGGCAGCAGCAGCCGGCCATCTTCAAGGACAACAACGCCCCGCTGAACTTGTGGCAAGTGGTGCAGGAACTGAAGGCGCAGTGCCCGGCCGATACCATCATCACCAACGGCGCCGGCAACTATGCCACCTGGGCGCACCGCTACTGGCCTTACGGCGGCATGCGCACCCAGCTCGCACCGACCAGCGGCGCCATGGGTTACTCCGTGCCGTCCGGCGTGGCTGCCAAGATCATCGATCCGTCGCGCACCGTGGTGACGTTTGCCGGCGACGGTGAATACCTGATGAACGGCCAGGAACTGGCAACCGCCGTGCAGTACAAGGCGGGCGTGGTCATCATCGTGTTCAATAACCAGATGTTCGGCACTATCCGCATGCACCAGGAGCGCGAATATCCTGGCCGCGTATCGGGCACCACGCTGCACAACCCGGATTTCGCCGCAGTGGCACGCGCTTTCGGCGGCCATGGCGAAACCGTTGCGGCGACCGAGGAATTCGCTCCGGCCCTGCAGCGCGCCCTGGCCTTCACCCGCGAGCAAAGCCTGCCGGCCATTATCGAGCTGCGTTATGACGGCAACCTGATCACCCCCGGCGCCACCCTCGACACCATCCGCAAGCAGGCTGTCGCCGCAGGCAAGTAATTACCGGCTCTTCCCGGCTAAAGGGCTGGCCCGCACTGCGCGGCCAGCCCTTTGATTTTTCGGCTATCACCCCGATCGGTTAGCGCTTCGGTGCCGGGCAGGCCTTGCAGGCTTTGGCAGTGCGGCTGAAATCGCGCACTTTGGCCAGCACCATCGGCTGCGACTGGTCGTCGCAATATCCGCCATCGAGTGTCAGCGTTTCGCCGTTGGGCGAGAACTTGCCGCTGATAGTGCGCTCCTCCTCCCCTTCCTGGACGGTGAAGTACATCATCTTGCCGCGCGGGTCGACGTTCACGTCGGTCGCCACCAGTGGCCAGCTCAGGCCGCCGGCCGTGTATTCATAAATCACCGTATCGACTTCAGCAAAACGCTGCAGCGTAATGCGTTGTCCGCCATACTCGCCGCTGCCTTCATGCACGCACAGGTCGGAGTAGACCACCATGCCATAGCGTGGCAAGCCGCCGGCCTTGTTGGCGGCCAGCGCCGCTGGCAGGACGGTGACCGAAGCGAGCAGCAATGCGCTGCCGATGCGATGGGAAGTTTTCATGTCAGCATTGTAAAAAAAACGGCTGCACAAGGCAGCCGTTTTTTGACCAGGAACTGGCTTCTATTAGAAGGTGTGACGAATGCCTACGTTGTAAGCGGAGTCACCGGAGCCGGATTCAGCGTTGTTACCAACGGTGAAGGAAGCGCCGTTCTTGTTCTTGATCTTGCCGTACGACATGTAGGTGGTGGTACGTGGCGACAGCTTGTGCAGGTAGCCGATTGCGTACTGGTTAGCATCGCGGTTGGCCACTTCACGGTCATCCGCGCGGGACACGGATGCTACCAGGGAGCCGGCAGCCGACACAGGAACGGTCGCGCCCAGCAGGTAGTTGCGGCTGTCAGCCGATGGCGCCACTGCAGCAGCGGTGTAAGCGGTGCCGTTCGGGTATGCAACGCTGTTCAGGCCTTTGTTGGAACCGAACATACCGAAAGCTTTAACAACCTTGAAGTCGTAGTTCACAGCCAGCAGGGTGTTGTGGCCGATGTCTTTACCAACTACCACGTTGTTAACAACGGTGTCGTTGTTGCGGTTGTTGTAAGCCAGGCGGGCTTCGAAGTCGCCGTTCTTGTAGCCGATCGACGCGCCCAGTTGACGGCCGGTCGACGATTCTTTTTGCTCGCCGGCAGCGTAGAACACTTCAGCGGTAACGCCCATCAGGTCTGGCGACTTGTAGTAGACGGAGTTGCTGTTGCGTACGTTGATGCCGTTCGCTGGGAAGATGTTCTTGGCCGAACCGGACAGGCCAGCCTGGAACGGATCGCCAACTTGCACGAAGGCGTTGTACCAAGGGGTGTACTGGCGGCCCAGGGTCAGGGTACCAGCCGATTTCGACACCAGGCCAACATAAGCCTGACGCTGGAATACGGAACCGGAGACATCGGACTCACCGGTGTCGCCCTTGATGCCGCCTTCCAGCAGGAACACTGCGGACAGGCCGCCACCCAGGTCTTCGGTGCCTTTGAAGCCGATGCGCGATGCATTGGCGACGCCGGAGGACACTTTGGTCACGTTACCGCCTTTGCCACCGCGTTCGGACACGATGCCGGCATCCATGATACCGAAGATGGTTACGTTCGATTGAGCATAGGCGCTGCCCGATGCTGCTGCGAGGATCGCGAGGGAAATCAGGGTCTTCTTCATGATGTGCTTCTTCCTTTTCTTTGTTATCGATCACCAGGGCTCTTCGGCACTGATCGCCCGTCATTTTATATGATCTCAATATTTCCCGCTATTCACGTAGTAATACGTATTGCAAGGTGACGTCTTTTGCTACACCAGCTGAATGAAATTTAGGCAACCATGAACGGTTTTGTTCAGGACATATTTCACAATTTCGCCGGTTTTTGCAGCTAAACTTGAAGTGGCAAGATTGTGTCATGGACAAGTGGTTTGGGCCCCAGTTTCATAGTGAAACTGACCTGCACCGCAGGCAACTTTGTGTCAGACTTCAGCGTTAGAATGCAGGTCGCGTATCAATCTGGGGGCGCTGTCGGCGAATGAAAACGAGTGCGGTTTCTGAAACAATTCCATCCACAATCAGTGACGTGGAGCGGGACACCGGTCTGGCAAAGGAAACGTTGCGCGTCTGGGAGCGTCGTTACGATTTCCCCCGTCCAGAACGCGACACGTTCGGAGAGCGAGTCTATCCAAGCGAACAAGTCATTAAATTGAGATTGATCAAGAGATTGCTTGATCTGGGATATCGTCCAGGCAAGGTGATCAGCTATTCGGCCGACGAACTGCAGGCCCTGGCACAAAAGAGCGCCGCCAGCCAGAAGGTGGAGGCAGCCCTGCCCCATCCCGAGCTGCCATCCTTCCTGGAACTCTGCAAATCCCACCAAATGGAGGCATTTCGCCGCAAACTGACGCAGGCGCTGCTGGTGATGGGCCTGAAGAATTTTGTCATCAACCTGGTCGCCCCACTCACCACCCTGGTTGGCGAAGCCTGGGCTTGCGGGCAGTTCGCGGTATTTGAAGAGCATTTGTTTGCAGAATCGGTGCAGATCGTGCTGCGCAGCGCCGTCTTTTCGGTGCCGCAGGCGAACCACAGCAGCGGGGCGCCGCGCCCGCGCGTACTCTTGACCACCCTGCCGCAGGAACGCCACGGCCTGGGCCTGCTGATGGCCGAAGCCATGTTTGCGGCCGAGGGAGCGCATTGCATTCCGCTGGGCGTCCAGACGCCGCTGCCGGACATTGTCGAAGGCGCGCGCGCCATGCAGGCCGACATCGTGGCACTCTCTTTCTCTGCCACCATGAATCCGCGCCACGTCAACGACAGCCTGCGCGAACTGCGGGCGCGCCTGCCGGCACACGCCGAAATCTGGGCCGGCGGCAGCAACTCCGCCTTGCGCAAGCGTCCGCCAAGCTGTGTCACGGTATGCGAGCTGGGCGATATCGGCCCCGCGGTAAGCGAATGGCGGCAACGCCAACGGCAAGCCCTCAGCTAGCCTCTGGTAGAATACGCGGTTCGATTGAAGGACCCTCTGCCAACCTGTCCATGTTCAGTTTTTTCAAGAAGAAACCGGTCGCGCCGGAAGCCGCGCCCGCAGCGCCGGCCGCCACTCCTGCGGCCCCTGCTCCTTCCGCGCCAGCCAGCGCCGAGACTGCGGCGCCACTGGCGTTTGAAGTTGAAACTGCCGCCAGGCCCGAACCCAAGCAAAGCTGGATGAGCCGCCTGAAGGCTGGCTTGTCGAAGACCTCCGCCAACCTGTCCATCCTGTTCGTCGGCGCCAAGATCGACGACGACCTGTACGACGAGCTGGAAGCGGCCCTGCTGATGTCCGATGCCGGCGTCGACGCCACCCAATACCTGCTCGATGCACTGAAGCGCAAGGTCAAGGAAGAGAAGCTGCTGGACGCTGCCCAGGTCAAGGAGGCCCTCAAGCAGCTGATGATCGGCCTGCTGCTGCCACTGCAAAAGCCTTTTGAGCTGGGCCGCCACCAGCCGCTGGTAATGATGATTTCCGGGGTCAACGGCGCCGGCAAGACCACCACCATCGGCAAGCTGGCCAAGCATATGCAAGCCCATGGCCAATCGGTCCTGCTGGCTGCCGGCGACACCTTCCGCGCTGCCGCCCGCGAACAGCTGATGGTGTGGGGCCAGCGCAACAATGTGACCGTGATTTCCCAGGAATCGGGCGACCCGGCTGCCGTATCGTTTGACGCGGTGCAGTCCGGCAAGGCACGCGGCACCAATGTGGTCATGATCGACACCGCCGGCCGCCTGCCGACCCAGCTCCACCTGATGGAAGAGCTGAAGAAGGTCAAGCGCGTGATCGGCAAAGGCCTGGAAGGGGCGCCGCATGAAACCCTGCTGGTCATCGACGGCAATACCGGCCAGAATGCCCTGGCCCAGGTGAAGGCGTTCGACGATGCATTGCAATTGTCGGGCCTGATCATCACCAAGCTCGACGGCACTGCGAAAGGCGGCATCCTGGCCGCTATCGCCCGCGTACGCCCGGTTCCGGTGTACTTCATCGGTATCGGCGAAAAGATTGAAGACCTGCAGCCGTTCAATGCGGCTGAATTTGTTGAAGCACTGCTCGCATAACATCGGCCTACATGATCGAATTCCAGCACGTCAGCAAACAGTATTCCCCCGACGGTGTCGCCCTGCGCGACATTTCCTTCACCATTGCCAAAGGCGAGCTGGTCTACCTCGCCGGCCCCTCCGGCGCCGGCAAATCGACCCTGCTGAAGATGATCGCCGCCATGGAGCGGCCGACGTCCGGCAAGGTGCTGGTGAATGGCCAGGACATCGGCGCCCTGAAGCGCGCCGGCATCCCCTTCCTGCGCCGCAACCTGGGCCTGATCTTCCAGGAACAGCGGCTGCTGAATGACCGCACGGTGCTGGCCAATGTGATGATGCCGCTGCTGGTGACGGGCTCGCCGCGCTCGGCTGCCGAACAGCGCGCGCGCGCTGCCCTCGACAAGGTTGGCCTGCTCGACCGTGCCGATGCCCAGCCCCTGGCCCTGTCCGGCGGCGAGCAGCAGCGCGTGTCGATTGCGCGCGCCATCGTCAACCGCCCGCAAATCATCCTGGCCGACGAGCCGACTGCCAACCTGGACCGTGCCAGCGCCAGCAAGGTCATCGATGCGCTGCACGCCTTCCATTCGGTCGGCGTGACCTGCCTGATTTCCTCCCACGATGAACAGATCCTGGACGCCGCAGCGCGCGTGATCCACCTCGAACGCGGCGAACTGATGAAGGAGGCAGCATGAGCACCTGGCTGCGCCACCATCTGTTTGCCTTGGGCTCGGCACTGGTGCATGTGCGCCGGGCGCCGGGCTCTTTCCTGTTCAATATCCTGGTGGTCGCGATTGCGCTGGCCCTGCCCTTCATGGGCGTGACCTTGCTCGACAATGTGCGGCCGATGTCGGAGCAGATGGCGGTCGAGCCTGAGCTCAGCGTCTTCATCAAGGCCGATACCCCGCGCGAACAGGCCACGGGGCTGGCGTCTTCGCTGCGCAGCATTGCACCAACGGCCAAGATCATCTTTACGTCGCGCGAAAAAGCGCTGGAACAACTCAATGCCAAGAGCGGCCTGTCTGACGTGGTCGCCACCCTGGGCGAGAACCCGCTGCCGGACAGTTATGTGGTCAAGCTGAACGCCTTCCAGAACGCAGCGGAAGGCAGCAAGATCGACAGCATTGCCGACCAGATGCGCGCGCTGCCCGGCGTGGAATCGGTGCAAGTGGATTCGGCTTGGGTAAAACGGCTGGCCGCCTTGCTGGGCATATTGCGCCTGGCCCTGCTCTTGCTGGCTGCTACCCTGGCCACGGTGGTGGTGGCGGTGGTATTCAACACCATTCGCCTGCAAGTCATGACCCAGCGTGAAGAAATCCTGGTATCCAAGCTGATTGGCGCCAGCGACAGCTTTATCCACCGTCCTTTCTATTACACGGGCGCCCTGCTGGGCCTGTGCGCCGGCGGCGTGGCACTGGGCGGCGTGGCACTGGCCCTGCAACCGCTCAACCGAGCAATTGCCGATTTCGCAAGACTGTACGCTTCCGAATTCCAGCTGGCTCCGCTCGACCCCATGGCAACTGCCGGCCTGCTGGCCCTGTCCGCCAGCCTCGGCCTGGTGGGCGCCCTGCTCTGCGTCCAGCGCCACCTTTCGCGCCTGAATTAAGCGCTGCGGCTTCGTGCGTACCCGCACGGAGCCTGCCCCCTCCCCGCCGTATCCTGACTTTGATCCAACGCAAGGAATCGCGCTGTGCCGATAGTGTTTTTGCTATCAGAGCCATAAAATTCCAGCGATTGGCACTCACCAAGGGAGAGTGCTAATATATGTTCAGAACGGCATGATAGAGGTTAAGAATCATTTAAGTTCTGTCGTGCATGCTGGTAACTCTGAAAAGCATTCCCTTCAAGCGAGGATAGATAAGATGACCGCAACAAACGCACTGGTACCTGCCGGCAGCAACGCGCTGACCCTTGGCTTCAGCGGGAGCCTGGGCAATCTGGACGCTTATATCTCGGCTGTCAATCGCCTGCCTATGCTGACCCACGAAGAAGAAGTGGCGCTCGGCAAAAGCCTGAAGGAAAAGAACGATATCAAGGCCGCGGAAAAGCTGGTGACCTCCCACCTGCGCCTGGTGGTGTCGATCGCCCGCGGCTACCTGGGCTACGGCCTGCCACATGGCGACCTGATCCAGGAAGGCAATATCGGCCTGATGAAGGCAGTCAAGCGCTTCGACCCGGACCAGGGCGTGCGCCTGGTGTCCTACGCCATGCACTGGATCAAGGCTGAAATCCACGAGTACATCCTGAAGAACTGGCGCCTGGTCAAAGTGGCCACCACCAAGGCCCAGCGCAAGCTGTTCTTCAACCTGCGCAGCCACAAGCAGGGCCTGGACGCCATGTCGCCGGCGCAAATCGACGAACTGGCCAAGACCCTGGACGTGAAGCGCGAGGATGTGATCGAGATGGAAACCCGCCTGAGCGGCCGCGACATCGCGCTGGAAGCCCCTTCCGACGACGAAGACGACAAGTTCTCGCCGATCGCCTACCTGTCCTCCGATAATATGGAGCCGACCAAGGTGCTGGAAGCGGAACAGGTGGTGCGCCTGCAGTCCGAAGGCCTGGAAACCGCCCTGTCCAAGCTCGATCCGCGTTCGCGCCGCATCGTGGAAGCACGCTGGCTGGCCAACGACGATGGTTCGGGCGCGACGCTGCATACGCTGGCTGAAGAATTCGGCGTCTCGGCAGAGCGCATCCGCCAGATCGAGGCGGCGGCCCTGAAAAAAATGAAGGGCGCGCTGGCCGCATATATGTAAGCCAAAAGCTGCCTAAACGAAAGCACCGATTCCGCAAGGATCGGTGCTTTTTTTTACCTCAAAACAAGCTTCTTAATGTCGGGAATTTTTACATTCCCAGTTGCAACAATTGCTAAGTCCTTGATATGGCTGAGTTTCAATTTCTGGCACAGCGATTGCTTAGTAACTGTTAAGCAAATTAACTGAGGAGTTACCCATGTTTAAGAAGCTTGCACTCACCGCAATGTTCGCCCTGGCAACCAGCTACGCTGTTGCAGGTCCCACCAAAGATGGCCAGACCTACGCAAAACCGCTGATGCTGACGATTGATTCGGTCATCAGTGCAGGCTGGAACCCGGACGGCGAATCCGTATGGACCTTTGCCGACTGGCTGCACATCAAGGACCAGGAAGTGCTGTACGTGAAGGTCAACGCCGACACCACCTTCGATTTCGGCATCAACCCGCCAAACGGCGGCAATGTGCAGGATTTCGACTTCGACCTTTTCCTCGACAATTCCTCAGTGACCAAGACCATCCCCAAGCCCAGCGGTTATTCGGCTTACTGGGATGAGGTCGTTCTGACCGGCGGCGTGGTCCACACCTTCAAGCTGAACTCGCTGAACGTCCACGACAACAATACCAATGTCCAATTCAAGGTCTTGGCAAACACCGTCAATGCGCCGACAGTCCCGACCGACCCAACTGACCCGACCGATCCACCGCTTACTCCACAAGAAATTCCTGAACCTGCATCACTGGCACTGCTTGGCATCGGCTTGATGGGCCTGGGGGTGGCCCGCCGTCGCCGCAAAGAATAAGTTGTGAAATCCAACAATAAAAACTGGCGCCCTTCGGGGCGCTTTTTTTGCCGGCAAGATGTGCGGCATTACTGTTGAGTGGACTCAACAGTGCAACACGATAGTTTGCGATTTGCTAAGCTGTTCTCAGGCCAGAGGAGAACATCATGCAAGCTAGACCGATCTGTCTGGGCATGGCGGGCCTGGTCCTCGCCATTGCCGCTGCCTGCGGCTCAACCCGCAGTACTGCCGAGGACGCAGCCAGCCGCCCGGCACCACGCACCAGCGCCAGCTACGTCCTGGCACAAGGGGAAACCGTCACGCTGGCCCCTGCCGTCACGCTCAAGCTCGAGCGCGTCAATGACAGCCGTTGTAAAAAAGGCGCAGTGTGCGTCTGGGCTGGATACATCAGCTACAGCTTTGTGCTGACTGACCAACAAGGCCATTCCAGCTTCGTGCTGGCAGAGGATATGCCGGGCGCCAGCAAGACGGTGACGCGCAACGGGCTGACCTTCACCCTGCTCGGCATGGAACCGGCCGAACCGCCATCGCTGAAGGCACCGGCGCCGGATTATCGGGTAAGCTTGCGGGTAAATATTTCCCAGCCAACATAGCTGCCCATGAGCCCAAACGCCCTGCCCCGACGCCTGACTTCCACCATCATCATTGCGCTGGCGTTCAGCGCGCCGGCCTGGGCCAAGACCCCGGTTGCCAGCGGCACCGGCGGCGCCGTGGCCACCATCAGCGAACCGGCGTCGCAAGCGGCGCTGGCCATCCTGGACAAAGGCGGCAACGCTGTCGACGCGGCGGTGGCGGCAGCCGCCACGCTGGGCGTAACCGATCCGTTCAGCTGCGGCGTGGGCGGCGGCGGTTTCATGGTGATTTACCTGGCCAAGGAGAACCGCGTCATTACGCTTGACCATCGCGAGGTGGCGCCAGCCTCCTTCCGTTCGGACGCATTTGCGCCCGATGGCAAGGCGCTGGATTTCGACACGGCAGTCGCCAGCGGCATGGCGGTCGGTGTGCCGGGCACGGTGCGCGGCTGGCACGATGCCCTGGACCGCTATGGCACCATGTCGTTCAAGCAGGTGCTGGCGCCGGCCATCAAGGTGGCCCAGGATGGTTTCAGCGTGAACGAGAACTTCGTCGCGCTGGTCAAAGAGAACGAGAAAAAGTTCGCACTGTTCCCGGAGACCGCCGCGCGCTATATGCGGGACGGCAAGGCGCTGCCAGCGGGCACCGTGCTGCGCAACCCCGACCTGGCGAAGACTTACCGCCTGCTGTCAACCGGCGGCGTGAAAGCCTTCTATTCGGGCAAACTGGCGCAGGCGATTGTCGATGCGGTCAACCGCCCGCCTGTCGCTGCGGGCGTATCGGTCCGTCCTGGCCGGATGTCGCTGGCCGACCTGGCCAATTACGAGTCGCGCTGGCGCCAGCCGGTGCGCAGCACTTACCGCGGCTATGAACTGGTCGGCATGCCGCTGCCCAGCAGCGGTGGCGTGACGATTGCGGAAGCGCTGAATATCCTGGAAGGCTTCGACCTGAAATCCATGCCGCGCGAGAAAGCCGAGCACCTGTACATGGAAGCCGCACGCCTGGCCTTTGCCGACCGCAACGCCTACCTGGCCGATCCCGAATACGTCGACGCCCCAGTGGCAGGCCTGGTCAGCAAAGAGTATGCGGCGCGCCGCCGCGAACTGATCGATCCTGCACAGGCGCACCACCATGCGCAGCCTGGCGACCCTTACCTGTTCCAGCAGGACCCAAGCGTGCCGCTGCGCCCTGCCGCCAGCGCCAAGGCCAGGATGCTGTCGGAGAGCGCACACACCACCCACCTGGCGGTGTCGGACAAGGATGGCAATATCGTGGCCTACACCTTCACCATCGAATCCTGGGGCGGCAGCGGCATCACGGTGCCGGGCTATGGCTTCATCCTGAACAACGAGATGACGGACTTCGACTTCACCGGCCCGCATCCGAACGTGCCGGAAGCCGGCAAGCGCCCGCGCAGCAGCATGTCGCCGACCATCGCCTTCCGCAACGGCAAGCCGGCCTTTACCATCGGCAGTCCCGGCGGCGCCACCATCGTGACCACGGTGCTGCAAACCATCTTCAACCATATCGACCTGGGCATGGACATGCCGGCCGCGCTGAATGCGCCACGCATTTCCGAGCGCAACGGACTGGCCACATCGATCGAGCCGGGGTTTGCCGACAGCGCACAGGCCAAGGCGCTGGAGCGCTTCGGCCAGCGCTGGGACGCTTCAGCCGAGGAAATCGGCGCCGCCAACGCCATCGTCTTCAATCCCGATGGCAGCGTGACCGCAGTCAGCGAAGGCAAGCGCCACGGCGTGGGCAGCGCACTGGTGCAAAAACGCGGTCACTGATCAACCGTGCCGTTCGCGGCTATCGGCCGGCGCTTCCGCGCGCTCATGCAGGCCATAGTCGCGCACCACGCTGGCGATGCGCAGGCGGTAATCGGCAAACAGGCGTTCGCGCCCAGCCTGCTGGGCGGAGCGATGGGCTTCCACGCGGCGCCATTCCTGCACCGCCTCTTCATCGCGGAAGAACGATAGCGACAGCATTTTCTCGGGGTTGCTCAGGCTCTGGAAGCGCTCGACGCTGATGAATCCGTCGATCTGCTCCAGCGTGGGTTTCAGGCGGGCGGCGATGTCCAGGTAGGCGTCTTTGCGGCCTGCGGCAGGCGTCACTTCAAAAATCACTGCAATCATTATTGGAACTCCGGTATGCGCGCGTTGACCGATGCGCGGTAAGTCCAGCTCAGCTGCGGCAGCGGCTTGCCGCGCAGCGCTTCGATACAGCCGGCAGCGATTTGCTGCGCGAGCTGCTGGCCGGGGCAGGCGTGGCGGCCGTGGCCGAAACCGCGCTTTGCTGCGCCCAGCATGACCAGTATTACCTGCCCTGCTTCGACTGTCACGCCGCCGGCCACGCAGCGCTCCGCGGCGAAGCGGCGGGTGTTGATGATGGGCGGGTCGCTTTCCATGACTTGCGCCACCAGCGCGTTGGCGTCATCGCTGGCCGCCCCTTGCTGGATTGCGACCAGGCTGTTGCCCAGCAAGCCCGCAGTCGCCTCATACGTTTGCGACAGCAGGCCGACCAGGTTGGCAAGGATGGCGTGGTCGTTCTGCCAGCCTGCAGCGGCGGCTTCCTGCGCGACGGCAGCTGCCAGCGATCCTTGCGGCGCTGCTCGCAGCAACTCGCGCACGGCGCCCAGCAGGCGCAGGCTGGCGGCGTGGGCCCGCTCGATCTGGGCCGCGCTGCTCAGCGGCGAGAGGCAGGCCACGAACTCACCCATCCAGCGCGCCACGGCGGGCAACTGGGCGTCAGCAAATCCCAGCAGGCTGGCCACAGTGCTGACCGGCGCTTCGAAGGCCCAGGCACCGATCGGCCGTCCCTCGGCCAGCAGGTCCGCCGCGACCGACCGTGCGCGCCGCTGCGCCACGTCCCCGCCGGCAGCGGAGGCCAGCGCTCGCTGCAAAGCCAGTTTGGGCGCGGCATGGCGCTCGCCATCGTTCATGCGCACCAGCGCGCCAAACACTTCGCCGGCGCTGCCGCCAGCAATGGCGGAAGGCACCGGCTCGGCCAGCGGCCGCACGCGCAGTGCCGCGTGGCCCAGCACTTCTTCCACCAGCGCGGCACCGGCCGCAACCCACACACTGCGCCCGGCATCCCATTCCAGGTTCTGCATATCATTCCTCCGGCAACGTTCAAGAAATTGCAGTATCCTCAAAAAAGAACACCGACAATTCGCCCGACACCGAAATATGGATTCCAAGCTTGCCAACATAGCCGGCGCCATCGCCGAACCCGCCCGCGCCCGCATGCTGTGCTCCCTCCTGGACGGCCATGCGCGCACCGCCACCGAGCTGTCAGTGGTGGCCGAAGTCAGCCCGTCCACCGCCAGCGCCCACCTGGCACGGCTGAAGGATGAGCAATTGTTGGTGCAGCTGGCACAAGGCAAGCACCGCTACTACCAGCTCGCCAGCCAGGAAGTTGCGAGCGCGCTGGAAGCCTTGCTGGTCGTTGCGGGCTTGCCACGCAATGAGTTCAAACCCAATACGCCGGACCGCCTGCGCAATGCGCGCACCTGCTACGATCACATGGCAGGCACGGTCGCGGTCAAGCTGCACGACCATTTCGCCGCCCAGGGCTGGCTGGAGGAGGCCAGCGACGGTTACGCATTGAGCCCGGCCGGCGAACGGCAATTCGATCGGCTTGGGCTGGACTTGCCGGCCCTGCGCAAGCTGCGGCGCCGCTTTGCCTGCCCCTGCCTGGACTGGAGCGAACGCAAGCCGCATCTTGGCGGAGCCCTGGGCGCCGCCCTGCTGCAACTGGCCCTGAAACGCGGCTGGGTCGAGCAGGACCTCGACAGCCGTGCGCTGCAAGTGCCGCCCAAGGGCCAGCGCCAGATGCTGGCCGCCTTCGGTCTAAGCAGCGCTTAAGGTTTTGCTAAGATGATGCAGTTTCCTGAACCAAGACGGAGACCCCGGTCGTGAAAAAACTCATTCGTGAAAACAAAGGCTTCATCGTCTTCCTGCTGACGCTGGGCGTGTTCCGCACCGCCATCGCCGACTGGAACCCGATTCCGTCCGCCTCCATGCACCCCAACCTGCTGGAAGGCGACGTGGTCTTCGTCAACCGCATTGCCTACGACCTGAAAGTGCCGCTGACCGACATCTCCGTCAGCCACCTCGGCGAGCCGCAACGCGGCGACGTCGTCACCTTCTTCTCGCCGGAAGACCGCACCCGCCTCATCAAGCGCATTGCCGCCCTACCGGGCGACCGCGTTGAAATCCGCGGCGAGCACCTGATCATCAACGGCAAGACCTCCGAGTACGCGGTACTGGGCAATGCGACCGAGCATATCGACAAGGTCGGCGACCTGGAAGCGCTGCAGCTGAAGGAGCACAATGCCAATGCCAGCTACAGCATCCAGGTGCTGCCGCAAGTGGACGCAAAGCGCGACTTCGGCCCCGTCACGGTGCCGGCCGACAGCTACCTGATGCTGGGCGATAACCGCAACAACAGCCGCGACTCGCGCTTCATCGGCTTCGTGCCGCGCAAGCTGCTGATCGGGCGCGCCGAACGCGTGCTGGTGTCGGCAGACATCCTGGGCAACTGGGCGCCACGCACGGAACGCATCGGCATGAGCCTGCGGCCATGATCGACTTCCAGGGACTGGCCAAGCACTACGGCGAGTTTCCCGCCGTGCAGCCGCTGACGCTAACTGTGCGGCGCGGCGAAGTGTTTGGCTTCCTTGGACCCAATGGCGCGGGCAAGACCACCACTATCCGCATGATGATGGGCATCCTCGTGCCCAGCGCGGGCCGCGTGCTGGTCGACGGGCTGGATTGCCAGGCCGATGCCGCCGAGGTGAAGCGCCACGTCGGCTACCTGCCCGACAACCCGATCTTCTACGATTTCCTGCGCGGGCGCGAGATCCTCCAATTCGTGGCGGAGATGCATGGCATGCCGCGCAAGGCCGCCGTCGCACGCGCCGCGCAGCTGCTGCAGGAATTCGGGCTGGAGGACGTGAGCGAGGAATTCGCCGTCAACTATTCGATGGGCATGAAGAAGAAGCTGGGCCTGGCCTGCGCCCTGGTGCATGACCCGGCCGTACTGATCCTGGACGAGCCGATCAACGGCCTCGATCCACGCGCCGCACGCGAAGTGCAGGACCGCCTGATTGCCAGCGCCGCCGCCGGCAAGACCATCTTCGTTTCCACCCATTTGCTGGACATGGCACAGCGCATGTGCAACCGGGTCGGCATCATCAACCGCGGCGCCCTGGTCGCCACCGGTTCGCTGGAAGAGCTGCGCGGCGCCAGCAGCGATAACAGCACGCTGGAAGAGCTGTTCCTCAAATTCACCGACGAAGACAGCCTGGCCGCATGATGGAGCTGCCCAGCGCCCCGCGTGCGTTCTGGCTGCTTGCACGCCTGCGGCTGTTGCGGCTCCTGAACATCGGCAACGCCCTGCGCTTCCGCAAGGGTTGGCTCGGCCCCAGCCGCGCAGCCACGCGCGGCAAGAAGAATGCGCGCTGGGTAGTGACCCTGGTATTGTCGGCCTTCATGCTGTTCGCCTTCCTGAACACCGCCAGTACCTCGCTGCTGAACATGCAGTGCCGGCTCCCGACCGGCAGCCAGTGCATTGCCGCCGAATCGGATAATGCGCCGCGCGCCGCCATGCGCAAGGCGCGCAAGGAATTGCAGGCAGCCCCCTTCCACCCGGTCCTGATGCAGGCAGCCGTGATGCAGGCCAGCCTGCTGTTTGGCATTGCCTTCCTGCTGCCATTGGGCAGCAAGGAGCTGGCGCAGCCGGACTGGGACCTGGAGTGGCTGGTCACGCTGCCCCTGGAACGGCGTACATTGCTGCTGGCGCGCATCGCAGAACGCACGCTGGCCAACCCGTCCGGCATCCTCGCGCTATGGCCGATGTGCATGGCAGTGGCCTGGTATTCCGGCTACCGCTGGAGCACGCCGCTGCTGGCTGCCGCCTGCACCCTGCCCTTGCTGGCCTGCGCTGCGATGCTGCGAACGGTGGCCGATACCGGCCTGCGCCTGCGCCTCGCGCCCTCGCAGCTGCGCAACCTGCAAGCCATCGCCTCCGTCGCCAGCATGCCGCTGATGTACCTGGCCATGTCGCTCGCCATGCCGACCGCCACGCTGACGCTCAGCTGGGCTGCGCGCTTCCCGGCCTGGACGTTGTGGACGCCGCCCGGCCTGGCGCTGCAAGCCCTGAATGCGCGCGACACCCTGCAGGGCCTGGGCTACGGCGCACTGCTGGCAGTACAAACCGCTTTCCTGCTGTGGCTTGGCCTGCGCCTGCTGCAAGCCTTGCTAGCCGACGGCGTGGTCGCTACCGGATCGCGCGAAACCGGGCGCGGGGCGGATTCCCGGCCCGCCTTCGCCGGCTGGGCGCCTGGCACGCCGCTGCAACGGCGCGAACTGCGGCTGCTAAGCCGCGACCGCAACTTCCTGGTGCAAAGCCTGCTGATCCCCCTGATCATCTTCGGCAGCCAATTGGTGCTGAACGGCCAGGTGAAGAACATGGACCAGTTCATCAGCGACCCGGCGCTGCTGTCTTCCGTTGCGTTTGGCCTGGGCGCTTATGTACTGATGCTATCCGCCTTCCAGACCATCAACACCGAAGGCCATGCCCTGTGGCTGCTTTACACCTACCCGAAGAGCATTGGCAGCATGCTGGCCGAGAAAGCGCAACTCTGGTCAGTGCTGGCCTTGGTCTACCCGCTTGCAGTGTTCGCAATGGGACTGTGGTTCGGCGTGCCGGCCGATGGGCGCCTGCTCTCGCAACTGGTGCTGGTCATGGCCGGCATTCCGATTTTCGCCACGATTGCCGTGGCGCTGGGCGTGTGGGCCTGCGATCCACTGGCGCAGGACATGCACGCCCGCGTGCGTCCAACCTTTGCCTACGCCTACCTGATCCTGTCGTCGCTGTACACCTACGCCCTGAACACACGCGAATGGCATATCCGGCTGGCCGCCATCGTGCTGCTTGCCTCGCTTGCCCTGTCGCTGTGGCAACGCGCCCGCGACGCGCTGCCCTATCTGCTCGACCCCAGCGCCTCGCCGCCGCCACGCGTTTCCGCTTCGGACGGCATCCTGGCGGCCATCCTGTTTTTCCTGCTGCAACTGCTGGTGGCTGGCGCGCTATACGTGGCGGGCAAGCCAGTTACGTTGGCGACGGTGACGCTGTCGTTCGCCGTTGCCGGCGCCCTGGTCTACGGGCTGGCGCGCCTGCTGTATTGGCGCAGCGGGGCCAGTGGCGTGCCGCGCCTGTGGCTTGGGTCCTGGAGTACGGCCTGGCGCAGCACCATCGGCTGGGGTTTGCTGATGGCATTGCCCGCGCTGGCTGGAGGCTTCTTGTGGATTGCCATCCTGCGCCACTTCGGCGCCGTGCCAAGCGCGCCGCGGCCTGCCGCACTGGCATGGCTGGTACCGCTCGCCGTGCTGGCTGCGCCAGTCTTCGAAGAATTCATCTTCCGCGGCCAGGTATTCGGCGGCCTGCGCCGCTCGCTGCCTGCCTGGCAGGCGATGGTTGCCAGCGCTGCGCTGTTCGCCGTCATCCATCCTCCGCTGGCCATGGCGCCCGTATTCGTGCTCGGGCTGTGCGCAGCCTTCGCCGCGGAGCGCAGCAAATCGCTGCTGGCCCCCATGCTGGCGCATGGCCTGTACAACGCCGGCATGCTCGCGATGCAGCTTGCAGGCCATTAGAACTGCGGTCCGCAGGAAATCGTTCCCCTTCGCAGCGCGTGGTTGTTATCCTGCGCATCATCGGCCCAGATGATCGTCTTCAGGTTGTTGGCGCATTCCGATTCAGGAGCGATCGCAATGCCCTCGTTGTTCATGTTGGACATCGAGCCTGGGCGGTTGTAGCCCTTGCGTACGACGAATTTGCCCTTCGTCGCAGAACCCGCCGTGGTATCGACAGCCAGCAGGGTCGTTCTGCCGCTGCAGTTGTTGTCACAGGCTGCCCACAGGATGTTGTTGTCACGATCAAACGACAGGTCCATGATTTGCGACTGGCCGCTCGCAATGGTGGCTATGCGCACGTAGCTGGAGCCCGATTGGTTGAGTGCATAGGCATAAATCTGTCCACTGGCTTCCAGGCCGACGAAGAACAGGCCTGTGCCGTGCAGCGGGTAATTCGCAGGATCGTAAGGAAGGCGGGTGTTCTCGTCGATGAACTGGCTCGCCTGCAGGTAGCTGTCCGGCACCCAGGTGATCGCTTCCAGGCCGGCATTCGAATCGACCTTTGGCAAATCAGCCGTGAGATTCCACTCATTGCTTGCGCTCAGTGTGGTGCCGGTTGCGCTGGTGTCATAGCGCAGGATGCTCAGGCGGCTCGAGCCGCTGCCATCGCGTTCGGAGGCCACATAGATCGCCGGCGAGTTCAATTCAGCCATGGTCACGCCTTCCGCATCGGGCGCGCCGCTGCCGTTCGGGTAACGCAAGGTCTTGCCACTGCCCCAGCTGTTCGCAGTGTTCTTCACGTAATTGCTGCCATTCCACGTCAGGCTGTAAAGCTTGGACGGCGAATTCTGCACCGCCCACAACACGGCAGCTTTCGATCCCGCCGCAGGCTGGTAGAACAGGCCACTCAGGTTTTCGCCGAAGGTGCTGGCCTGGTCGGCCGTCACCACCGTACTGGTGGTCGGCCATGCGGCATAGGTGACGGCCATCGCTTGCGTACCCAGCAAACCGAAGGCGCATCCCAGGAAGAATTTTGCGATTTTTTGCATTTGATCGATCTCCGTGTGTGATTGGCGTAGCACACCGTAGCAATCGAATGTGAATTGGCGATGACAGGCAAAAAAAGCGGTGGCCTGTTTCCAGGACCACCGCAAGGAAGAACGCCATGGGGGCGTTAACGGAGGTAAATCGTCTTAGCGGGACTGGTGCGACATCATCCAGGCCACGAAAGCTTCGCGGTTGCGCGAGCAGATCAGGACTTTGCCGCGGCCGGAGAAGCGCAGCACCATGCCTTCGCCGCTGGTCACCGAGTTGACCAGGTTGCCGAACAAGCCGCCACCGGAGCGGGTTGCCACTGCCAGCTCGTAATGCAGGGCGCTGTCCCAGGCGACCACGTGGGCGTTGTCGATCACCACTTCCTTGCCCGGCTCGACGTCGACTTCATGCAGCGCGCCGAAACCGGACACCACCAGCTGGCCGGAGCCGGTCGACTCGGTGATGAAGAAGCCGCCGCTCTGGCCAAACAGCGCGTTGCCAACGTTCTGGGTACGCACCCGCAGGTCGATGCCGCTGCTGGCCGCGACAAAGGCGCCGTCGCTGATCAGGTACTGGCGCTCGCCAACTTCCAGCACGCGCATCGCACCCGGAAGGTTCGGCGACAGCAGGCAGTTGCCGTCGCCGCCCGTGGCTTCAATGTTCTGCTGGAAGAAGGACTCGCCATTCGCCAGGGAGCGCATCAGCGCACCGCCCAGGCCACCGCGCATCTTGCCTTTCAGCTCGAGCGTCGAATCCATCATCACCATCGCATTCGATTCGCAGAAGATGCGTTCGCCCTGCTTCATCGACACCTGCAGGAAGGGATCGATATCCCCCGTTACTTTAAAAATCGTCATAGTATTAGGCTCCCTTCAATTCAAGTTTCTTGTGGCGGATCGAAGACCACAGCGATGCCACGATAAACGCCACACCAATCAGGCCGGTAATCACTTCCGGAATATGGAACTTCATGCTCGCCAACATGATCACTGCCAGGATGCCGATCGCGTAATGCGCGCCGTGTTCCAGGTAGACATACTCTTCGAGCGTGCCCTTGTGCACCAGGTAGACCGTCATCGAGCGCACGAACATCGCGCCAATCGCCAGGCCGAGCATGATGATCACGACGTCGCTGGTGATGGCGAAAGCGCCGATCACGCCGTCGAAAGAGAACGAAGCATCCAGCACTTCCAGGTAGAGGAAGCCGCCGACGCCGCCCCGCTTGACCAGCTCACCGGCATTGACGCCGCCCTCTTCGCCCTTCTCCATCCAGGTCGACAGCGCATCCACGCCAACATAGGTCAGCAGGCCCCACATGCCGGCCACCAGCACAATGAACTTCTGCGATTCGTCGACGATGCTGAGGCTACCCAGCAGCACGCCCATCGAAATCATGATGGCAATCGAAGATACCTTGCCCAGCGCACCCAGCTTGCGTTCGACATTACCCAGCCAGTGCATCTGCTTTTCATGGTCGAAGATGAAGTTCAGGAACACCATCAGCAGGAACATGCCGCCGAATGCCGCCACTTCAGCGTGGTGGTTGGTCAGGTGCGTCGAGAAGGCTTGCGGGTCGTTCAGCGCCAGCGTCCACACGTCGGGGATGCTGAGGTCTGCCGCTACCGCCACGATCACCAGCGGGAATACCAGGCGCATGCCGAAGACCGCGATGATGATGCCGACACCAAGGAACAGCTTTTGCCAGAATTCGTCCCAGTTTTTCAGGACGGAGGCATTGACAACCGCGTTGTCGAAGGAGAGCGAGACTTCCATCACGCTCAGGATAAAGGCGATCCACAGGGCCGCCAAGGCGCCACTGACGCCAGTTTGTTGGTACCCCCACCAGCCTGCCACAGCAAGACAGATGAAGGAGACCAGGAATGAGATCCTGAAGTGCTTCATCGGTTGACCCTTTCTCGTTGATAAGTCTGGCCAGTCTAAGGGCGCGACGCCATTTTAAAAATAGAAGATAATCGAAGTATTACTTCGTAAAAGCCGAACCATGAAAACCACGGGCCTGAATTTCCGCCACCTCTATTTCTTCCGCATGGTTGCCGCCGAGGGCAGCGTAACCCGGGCCGCCGACCGGCTGGGCTTAGCCATCCAGACCGTCAGCACCCAGATCGCGGCGCTGGAGCAGTCGATTGGCAAATCGCTATTGACCCAGCAGGGCCGCCGCCTGGTGCCGACCGAGGCGGGCCGTGTGGCGCTGACCTATGCCGAGCAGATTTTCCAGCTGGGGGACCGCATGCAGGAAGCGCTCGAGGAAGTTGACGCCGGCAAGATCCGGCTGGCAGTCGGCATTTCGGATTCCATGCCCAAGCTGATCGCGGCGCACTATCTGCAGGCGGCACTGCCGCCGGACACGCCGGTGCGCCTGGTATGCACGGAAGGCGAGTTCGACGTCCTGCTGGCGGAACTGGCCCTGCACAAGCTGGACGTGGTACTGACCGACCGCCCGGTGCGCGCCAGCGCATCCTTAAGGGTGTTCAGTCACCTGCTGGGCGAGAGCGAAATGCAGCTGTTCGGCGTACGGGCACTGGCGCGCAAATACGGCAGGGACTTCCCCGCGAGCCTGAACGGTGCTCCAATCCTGCTGCCGACCCGGAATACGGCCCTGCGCGGGCGCATCGATGCCTGGCTGCTGGAACAGGTCGTGCGGCCCGACGTGGTGGGTGAATTCGAAGACAGCGCGATGCTGAATACTTTCGGCCGCAGCGGCATGGGGCTGTTCTTTGCGCCGGCGGCGCTGGCCGAAGACATGCTGGAGCAGTTTGGCGCGCAGCCGGTGGGACCGGCGTCGGAGCTGCAGGAGCAGTTCTATGCCATTTCCAGCGAGCGGCGCATCAGCCACCCTGTGGTCGAGGCGATGCTGAATATTTCGCAGCGATAGCCTCAAGGCCGGCGCCGGCGTAAGTCATCATATCGTCGACCAGGCCTTCCGCATCGTCGCCCAGCGCGGGAAACAGCTTGGTGCGCATTTCGCGCGGGGCTACCAGGAGCGCCAGGCAGGGCGACATCAACAGGAACAGCGCGCGCTGCAGGCCGGGCGTAGTGGGCGGCAGTCCGATGATTTCGCACACCAGGCCAAGCATGACCATGGCTTTCGGCGCAATCGCCCTATGTACCAGGGCCGGCGCGTGTTCGGTGGGCGACATCAGTTCGCGGATCACGACCCGCGCGCCCCAATGCGCTTGCGGCCCGGTGGCGCGCAGCACGATGCCGCGCAAAATCACGCGCAGCTTGTCGCGCGGGGCCAAGTCGCGCGCCGCGATTTCCTGCATGTCCTCAAGCTTGAGCAGATGATGGTGCGCTTCCACCAGCACGGCTTCGTATAGCGCACCGCGGCTGCCGAAGTGATAATTGACGGCAGCGATATTGGTACCGGCACGGGCGCAGATTTCCTTGCTGGTGGCATCGGCAAAACCGCGTTCCGCGAACACCTGCCCTGCCACGTCCAACAGGGCCTGGCGGGTGGCGTCGCCATCCTGGCGGCTGGCACGGGGTGCTGTCTTTTTTTGCATGGCTCGCATTGTACGTCGAAAATAAATTCAAATCCAAATTTTAATTTGATGTAGAATTTCCGCAGGAGGTTCTGCCATGAATAAGAAACTTGTTGGAATTGCCATTCTGGCTGCGGCGGCCATTGCGGCTGGTGCCTGGTACTGGAGCCGCCCGCAGCCAAACGACAAGGAACTGGTCCTGTACGGCAATGTCGACCTGCGGCAGGTGGCCCTCGCCTTCCCCGCCAGCGAGCGCGTGGCGCGCGTTCTGGTGGAGGAAGGCCAGACAGTGCAGGCCGGCCAAGTCCTGGCGGAACTCGATACGCGCGGCCTTCGCTTGCGTTTGGCGGAAGCCGAAGCGCAGGCTGGCGCCCAGCAGCAGGTCCTGGCGCGCCTCAAGGCCGGGACGCGGCCCGAAGAACTGGCGCAATCGCGCGCCCGCACCGTGGCAGCACAGGCAGAGGCCGACCTCGCGCGCCAGCAGCTGGAGCGCGTGCTGGGCGTCCAGCAGGACAGCAATGGCCGCGCCATCAGCCAGCAGGACGTCGATGCAGCCCGCGCCCGCGCCAAGTCGGCGCAGGCGGCGCTGGAGCAAGCGCGCCAAGGGCAGGAACTGGCCCAGCACGGGCCGCGCCGCGAAGATATCGCGCAGGCGCAGGCGCAGCTCGACGCGGCCAACGCGGCGATCGCGCTGCTGCAATACCAGCTTGGCGAAGCATCTTTGAAGGCTCCCCTGAACGCCGTGGTACGCGCGCGCTTGATGGAGCCGGGCGACATGGCTTCTCCGCAGCGCCCTGTTTATACCCTGGCGATTGCCGATCCAAAGTGGGTGCGTACTTATGTGCGCGAGGCGGACCTGGGCCGTATCAAGCCAGGCGCCGCCGCCACCATTTCAATCGACAGCCAGCCGGGAAAAGCGTTGGCGGGCAAGGTTGGCTACATTTCTTCCGTCGCCGAATTCACGCCAAAGACGGTTCAGACGGAGGAGCTGCGCACGGCCCTCGTGTATGAAGTGCGCGTGCTAGCCGAGGACAAGGCCGATGTGCTGCGCATGGGGATGCCGGCAACTGTGCGGATCGCTGCCGGGCGCTGAGCGTGGATTCCGCAATCCTTAGCGGACGTAGCCTGTCCCGCCATTTTGAGGTGAAAGGCGCAACGCGGCCTGTCGAGGCGGTGCGCGACGTGTCACTGGAGGTGGCGGCCGGTGCGCTCACGGCGCTGGTCGGTCCGGATGGCGCAGGCAAGACCACTTTGCTGCGGATGGCGGCGGGTTTGCTGGCGCCCAGCGGTGGCAGCTTGTCGGTGCTGGGCATCGATGTCGCGGCGCGCCCGCAAGAGGTGCAGGATCGCATCAGCTATATGCCGCAGCGCTTTGGGCTGTACGAAGACTTGAGCGTGCAGGAAAACATGGACCTGTATGCGGACTTGCACGGCGTGCCGGCGGACGTGCGGCGCGAGCGCTTCGCGCGATTGCTGCATATGACGGACCTGGCGCGTTTCACTTCGCGGCCGGCTGGAAAGCTGTCCGGGGGGATGAAGCAGAAACTTGGCCTGGCTTGCACACTGGTGCGCTTGCCCGAATTGCTGTTGCTCGATGAGCCGACGGTCGGCGTCGATCCCTTGTCGCGGCGCGAGCTGTGGGAGATTGTCCAGCAGCTGGTGGATGAAGAACGGTTGTCCGTGATCGTCAGCACCTCGTATATGGATGAAGCGGAGCGCTGCCGGCAGGTGTTTGTCATGCATGAGGGGCGGTTATTGGCGTCCGGCTCGCCTGCCGACTTGCGTTCACGTGCCGAGGGCTTGTGCTTTACGGCCATGCCGCGAGGTGGCGAGTCGGCGCGGGCATTGCAGGCGCGCCTGATCGATGCGCAGGCAGTGGTGGTCGATGCAGTGCCGGAGGGTGGGCACGTGAGGTTTATCCGGCGAGGGGATGCTTCGGATGGCGCGCTGGCGCAACTGCTTGGTGGCAGGCCAGCCACGCCTGTTCCCGCGCGCCTGGAGGATGGTTTCATGATGCTGTTGCGCGCAGAGGCGACTGCTGCTGCGGACCGCGGCGGGCGGGATGGGCACCCTGCCCCGGCGCCGCACGGCGAGGGAGCGGCTCGGGCCACGGCCGGTGGCGAGGCCATGATCGAAGTGCGTGACCTGGTGCGGAAATTCGGCGACTTCACGGCCGTAGCGAGCACCAGTTTCAGCGTCGCGCGGGGCGAGATATTTGGTTTGCTGGGGCCTAACGGCGCCGGCAAGACCACCACCTTCCGCATGTTGTGCGGACTTCTTCCCGCCAGCTCCGGCTTCCTGCAGGTAGCAGGCGTCAACCTACGCCACGCCCGTGCGCAAGCCCGCGCCAAAGTCGGCTACGTCTCGCAGAAATTCGCCCTGTACGGCAACCTGACCGTGCAGGAAAACCTCGACTTCTTCGGCGGCGCCTACGGCCTGTATGGCAAGCGCCTGAAACAGCGCACCGGCCAAGTCCTGGAAGAGTTCCAGCTGCGCGGACAGGAACACATGCCAAGCGGCCAACTCCCGGGAGGCTTCAAGCAGCGCCTGGCAATGGCCACCAGCCTGCTGCACGAGCCGGAAGTCCTGTTCCTCGACGAACCCACCAGCGGCGCCGACCCGCTCGCGCGGCGCGAGTTCTGGCGCCGCATCACCACGCTGTCGGCACAAGGCGTGACTGTCGTCGTGACCACGCACTTCATGGAAGAAGCCGAGTACTGCGACCGCATCGTGATCCAGGACGCCGGCAAGCTGCTCGCCATCGGTACACCGTTTGAAGTCCGCACCCAGGCCGGCAATACAGGCAATATGGAAGATGCCTTCATCGCCATCGTCGAAAAGAACCGCAACGGAGCTGCATCATGAACAGTGGTTTCCGTACCCGCCTCACCGCGCTGGTGCGCAAGGAGTTCCGCCAGCTGCTGCGCGACGCATCGAACATGGCGATCGGCATCGCCCTGCCGATCGTACTGATCCTGATCTTCGGTTACGGCCTTTCGCTGGACGTCAAGAACGCCCCCATCGCCATCGTGATGGAAGACAGTTCCCCCACCGCGCAGGATACTGTTGCAGGATTCAGCCTGTCGCCCTCTTTCGCACCGATCCCGGTGGCGTCCATGCACGATGCTGAAGCCCTGATGCGCGACCGCCGCGCAGACGCCATCGTCCGCATCCCGGCCACCTTTACGCGCGACATTGCCGCAGGTAGCGCAGCTGTGCAAGTCATCGTCCACGGTGCGGAAGCCAACCGCGCCGCGATCATCCTGAACTACGCCAACGGCGCACTACAGCAGTGGAACGCCCGGCGCGCCGAACGCCTTGGCAGCGCTGCCCGCGCCGACGCCCTGCCCGCCAACGGCGCGGTGCGCATCGAGCAGCGCATGTGGTACAACAGCGCCAATACCAGTACCTGGTACCTGGTGCCCGGCCTGATTGTGCTGATCATGACACTGGTGGGCGCCTTCCTCACCGCCCTGGTGATGGCGCGCGAGTGGGAACGCGGCACACTGGAAGCACTGTTCGTCACCCCGGTGCGGCCGATTGAAATCCTGCTGGCCAAGGTCATCCCCTATTTTTGCGTTGGCATGATGGGCCTCTTCCTGTGCCTGGCCGCCGCGCGCTTCCTGTTCAAAGTGCCGATGGAGGGATCACTGCTGGTCATCATCGTCGCCTCCATGCTGTACCTGCTGGTGGCAGTCGGCATGGGGCTGCTGATTTCGTCCGCGACCAAGAACCAGTTCCTGGCCAGCCAGCTGGCCCTGGTCAGCAGCTTCATGCCCTCGCTGATGCTGTCCGGCTTCCTGTTCGACTTGCGCAACGTGCCCTTGGCCGTGCAAGCGGTCGGCCGCATCCTGCCCGCGACCTACTTCATGGAACTGGTAAAGACCCTGTTCCTGGCCGGGAATGTCTGGCCGCTGATTCTGCGCAACTGCGCCATCCTGGCAGCCTACGCGGTGCTATTGCTAGGCATTGCGCGTGCCGTGACCCGCAAACGACTGGACTGAGGCCGCCATGATCAATTTATTCCGCCGCATAGCCGTCATCGTCCGCAAGGAATTCCTGGCGGTGCTCAAGGACCCGAAGAGCCGCTTCATCCTGCTGGTGCCGGCCATTGTGCAAAGCCTGTTATTTGGCTATGCGGCGACCTACGACCTGACTTACGTGCCGTATGCCTTGAATGACGCCAGCCATAGCGCCGCCTCCGCCGAACTGCTGGCCAAGCTGGATGCGAGCGGCACCTTCCGCCGCAAGCTTACTTTTGACACGCAGGAAGCGCTGCGTGAAGCGATCGACAGCGAAAAGGCCCTGCTTGCCATCAGCATTCCCGTCGACTTCGAGCGCAGCCTGTATGCAGGCGATGCGGCACCACTGCAAATCGTGCTGGACGGGCGCAACTCCAATACTGCCGGTTCGGCGGCAGCCTATGCCAGCGCCGTGGTGGCCGACTTCAACCGCCAATGGCGCGCCAAGCACGGCGGCACGCAGCCCGCCTTGCGCATCGAATCGCGCGCCTGGTTCAACCCTAACCTGGAAACCCGCTGGTACCTGATGCCCGGCATGATCGCGGCCTTGAGCATGCTGCAAACCCTGCTGCTGACCGCACTCTCGGTGGCGCGCGAACGCGAGCAAGGAACGTTCGACCAGTTGCTGGTCACGCCACTGACGCCGATCGACATCATGGTCGGCAAGGCCCTGCCGCCCATCATGATCGGGCTGGTGCAGTCAACGCTGATCCTGCTGGTCACACGGCTTTGGTTCGGCGTGCCGATGGCGGGCTCCCTGCTGTCCATTTACGCCGGGCTGACGCTGTTCACGATTGCCAGCGTTGGTATCGGCCTGTCGATATCGGCCGTGTCGCTGAACATGCAGCAAGCCATGCTGTACACCTTTGTGCTGGTGATGCCGATGATGCTGCTGTCCGGGCTCACCACGCCGGTACGCAATATGCCGGAGGTGCTGCAAATCGTGACCATGGCCAATCCCCTGCGCTTTGCCATCGACATGGTGCAGCGGGTCTATCTCGAGGGCGTTGGCCTTGGCACGCTATGGCCGAACATGGTGCCGCTCGCGCTGATTGCCCTGGTGACGCTGCCCTTAGCGGCATGGCTATTCCGCCACCGCCTTGCCTGAACTGGAAACATCATGAAACAGCTCACACTCACCTTGCTCTGCCTGTCGCTGGCCGCTTGCGCAGTCGGGCCGGATTACCACGAACCGACCGTGCAGGCCCCTGCCAGCTACGGCGATTGGCACGGCGGCTCCCCCTCCTTGCGCGAGACGGGCCTGGCAGCCGGCACGACGCAGTCGTTTGCCCGCTTCAGCGATCCGGTATTGAGCAGCCTGCAGCAGCAAGCCCTGGCAGCAAGCTTCGACGTGCAGTCGGCGGCGCTACGCTTCGCGCAGAGCAGGATGGCGCGCAACGTCGCGGCCAGTGCACAAGGCCCCCAGCTTACCGCCCGCGCCGGCGTGGCACGGCAGCGCCAGTCCGAATCCGGCGCGGGAACGCGCATGGTCGATGCGATCGGGCCGGCGAATCGCGATGTGCTGATCGACAAGCTCAGCGATCCATTCACGCTGTACCAGGCTGGCTTCGATACCGCATGGGAGCTGGACTTGTGGGGACGCGTCAGGCGCAGCGTGCAGGCCGCGGACGCCGGGATGGCGGAGGCCAGCTCGGTACTGCGCGACGTGCAACTGGCAGTGCAGCTCGAAGTCGCCCGCAATTATTACGAATTGCGCGCGGCCCAGCGCCAGCAGGAGCTGCTGCAGGCCGACCTGGCAGCAGCACGCGATATCGCTGCACTGGTGGCGGCACGCCAGCGCGGCGGGCTTGCCACCGGTCTCGAAGTCGAGCAGCAGAACACCGCGCTTGCGGAACTGGAAGGCCGCGCGCCGGCACTGCTCGAGCAGGAGGCTGCCGCCAGCAACAGGCTGGCGATGCTGCTTGCGAAGCCGCCCGGTGGATTAAGCGAGCAGCTCGCCGCTCAGCAAGGCGCCGCCGCACCAAGCGCGCCCGACCTGGCCCTGGGCGTTCCCGCAGAGGTGATGCGGCATCGCCCTGACATCCAGGCTGCGGAAGCACGCCTGCAGGCCGCCACCGCCAGGATCGGCGTAGCGGTGGCCGACCTTTATCCGCGCATCACGCTTGGTTTGTCGCTGGGGCTGGAATCCCTGGATGCAGGCAAGTTCGGCGACTGGGGCAGCCGCCAATGGTCGCTCGGGCCCAGCCTGCAGCTGCCGATCTTCGACAATGGCCGCCGCCGCGCGACAGTTGAACTGCGCAAGCTCGAAGAACAGGAAGCGGCCATCAACTTCCAGAAAACCGTCCTGAAAGCCTGGCACGAAATGGATGACGCGTTGTCCGCCTACAGCGCGGCGCGCCAGCGCCAGCAAGCACTCTCCACTCGGGAAGCCAGCGCCCGCGCCTCGCTCGCACTGGCCGCAGTGCGGGCACGGCGCGGCATGAGCGACGCCCTGCCGCAGCTGCAAGCGCAGCGCGCCCTGCTGGCAATCCAGCGCGAGCGCGCGGCCAGCGACAGCGAACTTGCCCTGCGCCTGCTCGCGATTTGCAAAGCCAGTGGACTGGCCCCGCAACCATAGCTTTCTGCCAAGAAATTATCAGATTTGCGCGAGGTGTGTCCCGGGTCGGATAAGATAGAGGTTTTCGACTCTCCGCCTTAGGGCGCATATGGACAACCTTTTACTAGTCATTTTCGCACTCTTCCTCGTAGCACTGAACGGCTTTTACGTCGCCGCCGAATTCAGCATCGTCACCCTGCGCCGCACCCGCGTGCGTGCCATCGAAAAGACCCAGGGCCTGCGCGGCCGCATCCTTGCCAAGGTCCACGGCCAGCTGGATGCCTACCTGTCCGCCTGCCAATTGGGCATCACGCTTGCCTCGCTCGGCCTGGGCTGGATCGGTGAACCTGCCTTTGCCCGCCTGCTGGAACCCCTGCTCACCTTCGTCGGCATCACCTCGCCGGAGATCGTGCACGGCATTTCCTTCGTGTTCGCCTTCGTCACCATCTCCTTCCTGCACATCGTGGTGGGCGAGCTGGCGCCGAAATCGCTGGCTATCCGTATTCCCGAAGCGGTCGCGCTGTGGAGCGCCATCCCGCTGTACGCTTTCTACTGGACCATGTACCCGGCCATCTGGCTGCTGAACCAGAGCGCCAACGCGGTGCTGCGCCTGGCCGGCCTTGGCGAAGCTGCCGGCCACGAGTCGCACTACTCGACGGATGAGCTGAAGCTGATCCTGCGTACCAGCCAGCCCGGCGAATCGTTCAACAAGGACGAACGCAACATCCTGGCCAACTCGCTCGACTTCTCGCAACTGCGCGTGGCCGACCTGATGCGCCCGATCAATGAAGTGATCGCGCTGCACGCCGACCGCTCGATCGATGAAAACCTCGACACCGTAGTGCGCAACCGCTTCAGCCGCTACCCCTACTTCGATGAAGAGGGCGACACCGTGCTGGGCGTGGTGCACCTGAAAGACCTGTTCTTTGCCCTGCAGTCGCGCAAGGAGCTGAAAAACCTGGCCGGCTTCCTGCGCCCGGTGGAAACCATCTCGGCCCGCACCCCGGCACTGGAACTGTTCCGCCGCTTCAAGGACGGCGCGCCGCACTTTGCCCTGATTGGCGAAAAAGGCAAGCGCCCGGTGGGCTTCCTCACGCTGGACAACCTGCTGGGCGCGATGGTCGGCGAGATCCACGACGAATTCCGCCTCAACGAAAACGACTGGCTCAAGCAGCCGGACGGTTCGCTCATCGGCAAGGCCAGCCTGCCGATCTTCTCGCTCGAGCGCATCCTCGGCGTCGACATCGAAAACGAAGAAATGGGCCTGGGCGAAGTGGAATCGGTCGGTGGCCTGATCATGCTCAAGCTTGGCGATATCCCGAAACAGGGCCAGCGCGTCGAATTCGACGCCTTCGACCTGGTCGTGAAAAAGATGAATGGCCCGCGTATACTGTTGGTAAAGGTAATCCCGCGCAACCTGCCACCGGATTCCGACGAACAGGATTGATATGCTTCTGCGCAGTATCCTGATTGCGGTTGCGGCCTGCCTCGCCGGCAGCGCCGCAGCAGCGCCCTGCGGCCCATACACCGTCGCCATGTACGAACATGGCGCCTTGTACTACCGCAGTGGCGAGCAATGGGCCGGCATCGACAAGGACATCGTCGACGAATTGGCGCGCCGCACCGGTTGCGAGCTGCGCATGACGCGCGACTCGCGCATTCGCATCTGGACCATGATGAAGGAAGGTACGCTGGACATGACCATGTCCGGTATCTCCACGCCTGAACGCGAAGGCTTCGCACGCTTCACGCCTTACCTGCAGTCGCGCAATATGCTCCTGATGCGCAATGAGGCGGCGCGGCATGCCACCACACTCGAACAATTCGCCGCGCAGCCTGAGCTCAAGGTCGCCGTCATCAAAGGCTTCAGGCATGGCGCTACCTACGACGCCTGGCTCGATCGCCTGCGCAAGCAAGGCCGCGTGTACGACACGCCCGACTACAGCACCCTGCTGCGGCTATTCCAGTATGGCCGCGTACACGCCATCCTCCAGCTGAGCAGCAATATCGATGCATTGCACCGCGATCCGCAGTTGCGCGCCCAGTTCCGCGTACTGGACCTGGTACCGCGCGAGAACGTTCAGGGATCGCTGGTGATTTCCCGCCTGGTGGCTGACGCTTCCGCCACCAGGCTCGAACAGGCCTTGCGCACCATGCGCGAAGACGGTACCATCAAGACCATCATGGAACGGCATACCAGTCCGGAACGGGCCCTGGCCTTGCTGGTACGTTAGGGCGTCTGCTTCACCAGTTCAAAACGCGCACGGTGCAGCGCGCCTTCCTTCGGCAAGTCGGTTCGGGTGACCGCGATGTTTTCGCCGAAGTGCTTGATGCACCCTGCAATCAGGCCTTCGGCCAGGTCGCCCAAGCCGCGCGGGGAGCTGTAATGCATGACCAGCGTATTCGGCGCCATGCGTTCGCAAGGCAGTGAAGGCAGTTCGGCATCCGGATACAGCTTGCGCACTTCGACATGGATCACATCGTCGATGCGGGACAGGAAATCGAAAGCGTTATGGGTATCGGCAAACAGCGGCTGGTAGCTGACACTGAAACGCTGGAACAAGTGCTCACCGAACAGTTGGATCAGCTGCGGCACGGCAATGCCGCTGGCATTGGACAGCGCCTGCACCAGGCGCACCAGCTCCACGTGGTCATAGGTGCCCACTGAGGTGTAGGCGCCGTCGTTGGGAAGCCCGGCTTCGGTTATGATCCGGTCCAGCATGTCAAGGCCCATGCGGCTCTCAACCAACTCCATGAACTCGGTGAACACGATGCCCTTCATGGTGCCCTCCTAAGCGACCGGTTTGACCTGGGTCCAGTTCCTCAGCAGGCCAAGCGCCACGGCCAGCAGGGTCGGGCCGATGAACAGGCCGACAAAGCCGAAGGCCAGCACGCCGCCCATCACCCCTAGCAGCACCAGCGCAAACGGCAGGCTGGAGCCGCGCGAAATCAATATTGGCTTGACCACGTTGTCCACGCCGCTGATCACCAGCGTGCCATAGATCAGCATGAAGATGCCCCAGCCGGTCATCCCTTGCGAGAACAGCCAGATCGAGGCGCCGCCCCAGATCAGCGGCGGCCCCACCGGCACCAGCGAGAAAATGAACGTCGCCACCGACAGCAGCGCCACTGCGGGCACGCCCGCAATCAGGAAGCCGATTGCAGCCACGGCAGCCTGCGCCAGTGCAGTGCCGAGCATGCCGTACATCACGCCGGTGACGGTGCGGCTGACGGTTTCCGCCACTTCGACCGCATGCTCGCCCATGATCTTGTTCATGCCCACTTCCAATGCGGTCACGATATTGTGGCCGTCGCGGTACAGGAAGAAGGAGACAAAAGCGGCCAGGCTGACCTGCGCCACGCCGGCGCCGAGCACGATGCCGCTGTTCAGCAGGATGTTACGCGCCGGCTCCACGTATTTCTTGGCCACCGCCAGCAGTTCTTCCTTGCTGCTCAAAATCTGGCGCAGGTACGAATCGACCGACTCGCCCACGAGCGGCAGCTGGCGCAGCCAGGCTGGCGGTTCAAAGCCGCCAGCATCGAGCGCCTCGCGCGCGCCGCGGTAGAAGTGGGTCACACTGTCGGCGATATTCCAGGTCACCAGCGACAACGGCAGCACAATGATCAACACCAGCGACACGGTCATCACCGCGGCGGCAAGCGTGCGGCGGCCTTTCAGGCGGGCCAGCAGGCGTTGGTACAGGGGCCAGGAGGAAATGGCGATGGAGGCGGCAAACAGGATGCCGGCCAGGAAGGGGCGCAGGACGTACAGGCAGCCAATGACGAGAAAGACAATGGCTGCCAGGCGGCTATAGGGCTGAAATCGTTGTTCCATGCCCTTAGCTTATCAGGAATCAGTTGGCGAGGAGAAGCTTCAGGTCATGCACGATCGGTGCCGGACCGCCGCCGTGGCGCAGGAACAGGCGCAGCTTGCCGCTCTTGTCGAACACATAGCTGCCAGCGGTATGGTCGATGGTGTAGCTGTCCGGGGTCTTGCCCGGCACCTTCTGGTAGAACACCTTGAATTCCTTGGCGGTGGCGGCAACCTGCTCCGGCGTGCCGTACAGGCCAACGAAGCGCGGGTCAAAGCCCGGCACATACTGCGACAGCAGCTCCTTGGTGTCGCGCTCAGGATCCAGGGTGGCAAACAGCACCTGCACCTTGTCGGCGTCCGGGCCGAGTTCCTTCATCACGGCCGACATTTCAGCCATGGTGGTCGGGCACACATCCGGGCAATGCGTAAAGCCGAAGAACAGCACCACCACCTTGCCTTTGTAAGTCTCCAGCGTCACCGGCTTGCCGGTATGGTCGTTCAGCGAAAAGCCTTTACCGTAATCGAGGCCGGTCAGGTCGGTGTTTTCAAACTTGAGCTGCTTGTCGCCGCAAGCGACCAGGGCGAACAGCATGAACAGCGCCGCGAACAGTTTTTTCATAAGAATCAGAACTTGAAGTAGTGGTCGACCAGCAGCGCCGCGAACAGCAGCGACAGATAGATGATGGACCAGGTGAAAGCCTTGCGCGCAACGATATCGCTGTAATGCTTGTAGATGCGCCAGCCGTAGTACAAGAATACCGCGTTCAGGGCTATCGCGCTGAACAGGTAAATCAGGCCGCTCATTTTCACGGCGAACGGCAGCAGCGTGGTGGCTGCCAGGATGATCGAATACAGCCAGACGTGGAAGGCGGTGAAGCCCATGCCGTGGGTCACCGGCAGCATCGGCAGGCCGGAACGCTCGTAGTCGGCCTTGCGGTACATGGCCAGCGCCCAGAAGTGCGGCGGGGTCCAGACGAAGATGATCAGCACCAGCAGCCATGCCTGCATCGGCACGTCGTTGGCGATGGCGGCCCAGCCCAGGGCCGGCGGCATCGCACCGGACAGGCCGCCGATCACGATGTTCTGCGGCGTGGCCGGCTTCAGGATCATGGTGTAGATGATGGCGTAGCCGACGAAGGTGACAAAGGTCAGCCACATGGTCAGCGGATTCACCAGCTCGTGCAGGATCCACATGCCGGCGCCGCCGATCACCAGCGAGAACACCACGGTCTGCGGCACGGTAATGTCGCCCATCGCCATCGGCCGGCGCGCAGTACGCGCCATGCGCGCATCGATTTCGCGCTCGGCCAGGCAGTTGACGGCGAACGCCGCGCCGGACAGCAGCCAGATGCCGGCAGTCGCCGCGATCACCACGCGCCAGTCGGGCATGCCTTCGCTCGCCAGGAACATGCCGATCACGGCGCAAAACACGGCCAACTGCGTCACGCGCGGCTTGGTCAGGGCCCAGAATTGGCCAATGCGGGAGGTCGAGGATTTCATTGTTATTGGTAGGCGGGCGCAGCGAGGTACTTAGCCCTGTAGTTTATCATGGTCAGCAACAACACCAGGGCCGCCGCCCCCGCGTTATGGACCACCGCAATGGCCAGCGGGAAGTTGAAATAGATCGTCGCCACGCCGGTGAATGCCTGCAGCACCAGCACCGCCGCCATCCAGCGTGCATGCTTGCCCAGGGCATCGACGCGCCATGCCTGCCAGGCTGTCACGCCCAGCACCAGCACTACCACGGCAGCGAAATTGCGGTGCACCCAGTGGATCGCCGTCAACGCCTCGAATGGCAGGTAGTGGCCGGCGGCAGTCTTGCCCAGCGCACGCCACAGGTGGAAGCCGTGTTCGAAGTCCATCGGCGGCACCCAGGCGCCGGCGCAGGTCGGGAATTCGGTGCAGGCCAGCGTCGCGTAGTTGGAGCTGACCCAGGCGCCCAGCGCCAATTGCACCAGCAGCACCACGCCCGACAGCGCCGCCAGCAGGCGGATGCGGCCCAGGCGCGCCATCTGCGAGCCCGCCGCGCGCGGCAGCGGCGCATGCAGCTGGTCTTCGCGGCCGCCGAACCAGGCCAGCAGGGCGAGGAGCGACATGCCCAGCACCAGGTGGCCGGTGACGAAGATCGGCTGCAGCTTCTGCGTCACGGTCCAGGCGCCGAACGCGCCTTGCAGCAGGATGAAGAAGAACAGGAAAGTCGGATAGCCGGGTGGAATGCGGCGCGCCATGCCGGCGCCGGCACCAGCCTGTCCGCGGCGGGTCGAGCGCCACCAGGCCACGCCCATCATGGCGACAATCAGCACGCCGATGCCCATCGCCAGGTAGCGGTGGATCATTTCGATCCAGGCCTTCATCATGGTGACCGGCCCGGTCGGCATCAGCGCTTCGGCGGCGCGGATCTGTTCATGCGCGATGAAGGGATTGGCTTCGCCGTAGCAGCCCGGCCAGTCCGGGCAACCGAGGCCGGAATCGGTCAGGCGCGTGAAGGCACCGAACACGATCAGGTCGAAGGTCAGGAACACCGCGATCCAGACCAGCTTGCGGTATTTGTTGGTGTCCCTGGAAATCCAGACGACGGACAGCGGCAGCGACGCCACCACCAGCGCCGTAATCGCCATATGGGCAAAGGAGTGATGGTCCATTGCGCCCGCCTTAACCGATGGCCGAAGCCTTGAGCACCTTGACCAGGTCCTTCTTCACCTTGGCCGGGTCGGCATTTTTGGGGAAGCGCATCATCAGGTGGCCCATCGGGTCGATCAGGTAGATGTGTTCTTCCACCTTGCCGCCCTGTTCCAGCGGCAGCCACTTGGCCACCACGTCGGCCGGCGCACGCAGGAAACGGGTGCCGTCGTTCACGCGCAGCATGAAGGTTTCCAGCGGTTCGTTATCGGTGATCAGCCACACGCGCTCGATGCGGTCGGCTTCCTTGCCCTGCATGGTGCGCAGCTGGCGCATCATGAACAGCATGTCCTGGCATTTCTGGTCGCAGGCGGAGCCGCCTACTTTGACCATCAGCCACTTGCCTTTGAAGTCCTGCAGCGTCTGCGGCTTGCCGTCGACCGTGGTGCTGGCCATGGCCGGGATCGGATGCATGCGTGGATCCAGCAGGTCGCCGTAATTGGTGCGGCCCTCAGGCTTGATGACGTAGTACGTGATGTAGGAGGCAAGGATCGGTGCCGCGCACACCAGCAGCACCGCGAACATGCTCCAGCGGCCACGGCGGCGCTGGTTCTCGTCTTGTTTAGCGTTTTCCACTTTTTCTCAATCCAGTGAATACAAAGAAAAGTACTGCCATCGCCGCCAGTGCGTACCACTGGAAGGCGTAAGCTTTATGCTTGTCGGCGCCCATCGCCGGGGCCGGCCAGTCGCGCACCAGCGTTTCGCCGCCGGCCTGCCCTGCCGCCGCGTCCGGCGTCGCCTGCTCGACCACGATCGGCTGGAACTTCCAGCCTGTTGCCGCGGCCAGTGCCGCCGCATCGGCATTCTGCACGATGGCGCCCGGCGCCAGCTTGGGTGCCTCGCCCAGTTGCATGACGTGGCCCGGCGCCAGGCGCGCGATGCCTTCAACCGTTACCGGTCCCGCTGGCGTGGCATACGCAGGCAACTTGCTGCGGTCGGCCATATCGCGCGGCAGCCAGCCACGTGCCACCAGCACGTGCATATCGCTGCCGGCCAGGCGCAAGGGCATCAGGAGGTAGAAGCCAGGCTTGCCGGCATGTGGACGATTGTCGAGGTAGACCGGCCAGCCAGCGACCCACTCGCCCTGCAGCCGCACCCGGCGCAACTCGGCATCGGCGGCAACGACCGGCGTGGCACCAAGCACCAGCGGGGCGGCAGCATTGCCGGCCGCCAGCCGCGCCTCGAGCGCAAGCTTCTGGGCAGCGCGGCCATCCTGCCAGCGGCCGGCGCAAACGCCGATCGCCACCAGCACCACCGTGGCCAGGAAAGGAATCAACCGGAAGCGGAATGCCATATACAATAACTGTTCCTCAGAAACCGCCTAAACACCATGAAATACTTCGTCGCCGTCGCCTTCGTGCTGATCATCGGCAGCCTGGCATCGGCCTTCATCAGCATGATGCGCAGCAAGTCGGCCAACCCGAAGATGGTGCGCGCCTTTGCCCTGCGGGTGGGCTTCTCGATCGCGCTGTTCCTCACCATCCTGGTGCTGGCGAAGCTGGGCTATATTAAACCGACCGGCATCCGCTAAAAGCAAAAAAGCCACATCTGCACAGAGCGCGACCTGGGGCGCGTTCTGGCCGATGCGGCTTTTTTGGGCGGCTGAATTATACCCGCGTCTTACATCCAGTACACGACCACGTACAGGCCCAGCCAGACCACGTCAACAAAGTGCCAGTACCAGGCCGCGCCTTCGAAGGCGAAGTGGTGCTCGGCGCTCATGTCGCCGCGGATCAGGCGGTACAGCACAACCGACAGCATGATCGCGCCCATGGTCACGTGGAAGCCGTGGAAGCCGGTCAGCATGAAGAAGGTGGAACCGTAGATGCCCGAGGTCAGCTTCAGGTTCAGTTCGCTGTAAGCGTGCATGTATTCATAGGCCTGGAAGCCCATGAAGGTTGCGCCCAGCAGCACGGTGGCCGCCAGCCAGAAGATCGCCTTGGAGCGGTTCGAAGCCTGCAGTGCGTGGTGCGAGATGGTCAGGGTCATGCCCGAAGCCAGCAGCAGCGCGGTGTTGATGGTCGGGATCGGGAACGGGCCCATTGGGGTGTAGGTGTCCACGGTGCCGGCAGGACCGACGTTGCCATTCCAGTTGGCCGCGAAGTCGGGCCAGATCAGCTTGTGGTCCAGGTCGGCCAGCCAAGGCATGGTGATCGAACGGGCGTAGTACAGCGCGCCGAAGAAGGCGCCGAAGAACATCACTTCGGAGAAGATGAACCAGCCCATCGACCAGCGGTAGGACACGTCGATGCGCTTGGAGTACAGGCCCTTCTCGGACTCGGAGATG
>Ga0209436_100139_pt1 | contig 35567 bp, 43 predicted proteins | sample AraplaF_Cvi_mTSA_FD_184263 | JGI IMG/M metagenome (GOLD analysis project Ga0209436, IMG submission 184263) | Arabidopsis root microbial communities from the University of North Carolina, USA - plate scrape MF_Cvi_mTSA (SPAdes) (version 2) | ecosystem: Host-associated > Plants > Roots > Endosphere...
GACCCAGGCCGTGGTCTACGACCCGGTGCACAACGACCTGTTCACCGCCACCAAGGGCGCCGGCGCCTACCTCAACGAAAAGCGCATCCGCGTCAACAAGCTCGACCGCATCAGCGGCGCCCTGCTTGCTTCGGGCTACAAGCCAGGCAGCCCGGCCGCCATTGCCGAATTCGCCAAGATGTTCACCATCATGGCCGAGCGCTCGCACGGCATCCGCCGCGCCGGCTCCGCCGCCCTGGACCTGGCCTACGTCGCCTGCGGCCGCCTGGACGGCTACTACGAAAAGAACCTGAAGCCTTGGGACATCGCAGCCGGCGCCCTGCTGGTGACCGAAGCGGGCGGCATCGCCGGCGAGTTCAACGGCGAGTCCAACTACATGAACACCGGCCACATCATCGCCGCTTCGCCGAAAGTGTTCGGCCAGATGGTTGGCTTGCTGGCAGAGTTTGCATAAAAACAAGCCCGAATCCGCCACACATGAGGCCCTGCGGGGCCTCTTTTGTTATTGCCGTGCGTCAACGAATAGCACTTGCTGATATACTCCGCACAGGGCCGACGTTTCCGTATGGCAATAATTTCCACATAATTTATATAATAATCACACTATGTCTTTCTCCGATCTCGGCTTGTCTGATGCCATCGTGCGCGCGGTAGCCGAAACCGGCTACACAGCCCCCACCCCGATCCAGAGCCAGGCGATTCCCGCCGTGCTGAACGGCGGCGACCTGCTGGCAGGCGCCCAAACCGGCACCGGCAAGACCGCCGGCTTCACGCTGCCTGTGCTGCATCGCCTGTCCACCGACGCCTTCGGCAGCAAACTGGCGAACAATACTTCGCCGCGCCCGATCCGCGCCCTGATCCTGACCCCGACCCGCGAACTGGCGGCCCAGGTTGAAGAAAGCGTCAAGACCTACGGTAAATACACCAAGCTGAATTCGGCCGTGATCTTTGGCGGCGTCAGCATCAACCCGCAGATCAAGCTGCTCAAGCACGGCGTCGACATCCTGGTCGCCACGCCGGGCCGCCTGCTGGACCACATGGGCCAGGGCACCGTCAATCTCGACAAGATCGAAATCCTGATCCTCGACGAAGCCGACCGCATGCTCGACATGGGCTTCATCCGCGACATCCGCAAAGTGCTGGCCGCCCTGCCGCCGAAGCGCCAGAACCTGCTGTTCTCGGCCACTTTCTCCGACGAGATCAAGGCCCTGGCGGACGGCCTGCTGGACAACCCGAAGACCATCGAAGTGGCGCGCCGCAATTCGACGGTGGAAATCATTTCGCAAAAGATCCACCCGGTCGACCGCGACAAGAAGCACCCGATGCTGTCGCACCTGATCCGCACCCACGCCTGGACCCAGGTGCTGGTCTTCACCCGCACCAAGCACGGCGCCAACAAGCTGGTCGAACAGCTGGGCCGCGACGGCGTGAAAGCCATGGCGATCCACGGCAACAAGAGCCAGACCGCGCGCACCCGCGCCCTGGCCGAGTTCAAGGATGGCACGCTGCAATGCCTGGTCGCCACCGATATCGCCGCGCGCGGCATCGACATCGACCAGCTGCCGCACGTGGTCAACTACGACCTGCCGAACGTGCCGGAAGACTATGTGCACCGCATCGGCCGCACCGGCCGCGCCGGCGCCAAGGGCGAAGCCGTCTCGCTGGTCTGCGTCGATGAACACGTGATGCTGCGCGACATCGAACGCCTGATCAAGCAAACCCTGCCGCGCGAAGTGATCGCCGGATTCGAGCCGGATCCGAACGCGAAAGCGCAACCGATCCAGCTGCGCAGCGGCGTCGGCCGTCACCAGAACCGCCCGCCACGCCAGGGTGGCGGCGGTAATGGCAATGGCGGCGGCAACCGCAGCCAGAACAGCCAGGGCAAGCCACGCGTGGCCGCCAACGGCAACGGCAGCGCGCCGCGTGGCGCCGCCCCGGCCGGCATCCGCCGCGACGCCCGCCCAGGCGGCAGCCCAAGCGGCACCCGCCCATCCAACGCCCCGCGCAACCGCCCGCCACGCTAAATGTCCGTTTTGGGGTCAGGAACGAAGGTGGACATTTCCGGAAAAAATGTCCACCTTTGTTCCTGACCCCGAAGTGGACATTTATAATTTGCGGCATGCCTAAGTTTACCGCCAACCTGTCCATGCTGTTCACTGAAGCGCCCTTCCTGGAGCGCTTCGGGCTGGCGCATGCGGTGGGATTCAAAGGGGTGGAATTCCTCTTCCCTTACGCCTTCGATTCCGACCAGATCAGGGAACGCTTGCAGCGCTACCAGCTGCAACTGGTGCTGCATAACCTGCCGCCAGGCGACTGGCAGGCGGGCGAGCGCGGCATGGCTTGCGATCCGCGCCGCTTCGAGGAATTCCAGGACGGCGTCGGCCTCGGGCTGGAATACGCCAGGGAGCTGGGCACGCCGCGCGTGCATTGCATGGCCGGCATCCTGCCCGGCGGCCTGGCGCCGGAGCGTGCGCGTGAAGCCTATGTCCGCGCCTTGCAATATGCTGCCGACCAGTTCGCACCGTATGGCATCGATGTGCTGATCGAGCCGATTAACTGTTTCGATATCCCCGGCTACTTCCTGAACCATAGCCGGCAGGCGCTCGACCTCCTGGCCGACGCCGCGCGCCCCAACCTGTTCCTGCAATACGACATCTACCATATGCAGCGCATGGAGGGCGAGCTGGCCAACACCATCCGCGCCTGCCTGCCCAACATCCGCCACATGCAGCTGGCCGACACGCCCGGCCGCCATGAACCGGGCACCGGCGAGATCCACTACCCTTACCTGTTCCGCCTGCTCGACGAACTCGGTTACCAGGGCTGGATCGGCTGCGAATACGTGCCGAGCGGGCGCAGCGAAGACAGCCTGTCCTGGGCCGCGCCTTTCCTGCACGCCTGATCTTTGCGCTGGCGCAAACGCGCCGCTTGCGCCGAGGTGCAAGATGGTCTCTGCCGCCCGAGGAGACCCATCATGAAACGCTACCTGTGCATCCTGTCGTGCCTGCTACTGGCGGCCTGCGCCAGCAATCCGCGCCTGCAAGAAGTGCGCGCCCTCGCCGACGACGCGCCCAAGCTGGCCGGCTTCAACGACCTCAGCCAGCGCTTCCGCGATACCTACCAGCGTGAACAGCCCTACCTCAGCGCCGCGGCGGCCCAGCGCGAGGAAGCGATCGACCGCAAGCGCCACGACGCCTACCCCGATTTCCTCGACCTGTACAGCGCGGCCACGACTTACCTGCGCGCGTTGGGCGCGCTGGCCGCCGGCGACACCTTCAATTACGGCGACCAGGTCAAGCACATGTCCGAAAGCATCAAGGCCTGGCCCGATACCGGCCTGACCGACCGTCACGTCAACGCCTATTCCGCCCTGGTGCGCCTGCTGCTGCGCAGCGCCGGCGCCCGCGAGCAGGACAAGGCGGTGCAAGCCATGCTGCGCGAAGGCTACGAGCCGCTGCAAGGCACGCTCGATGCGATGGCCACGCTGGTGCGCTACTTCAACAAGAATCACGACAACGAGCAGCGCATCGTGCTCGGCATGCTGGAAGTGGAGATTCCTTATGCCGACGCACCGCGCGACCGCCTGCTGGCCGCCCTGGCCCGTTCGCACCAGCAGGAAAAGCTGCGCGAATACCGCCTGCTCGGCTTGCGCCACACGCTGGCGGCGCAACATATCGACGCCCTGCGCGAGCGCCATGCCGCTTTGTATCGCGGCCTCGACCCGCAGCCGGCGGCCGGCGCCGCCGGCAGCGCACCGCCCGCCACGCCATCCGCCATCGCCCAAGGAGCCCAGCCATGAGCCTGACCGCCGCCCTGCCGCACGACCTGGAAACGCTGGCCGACAGCCTGTCCGCCAGCGCCGACGAACTGCACGAGCGCATCATGCGCGGCATCCGCCAGCAACAGCGGCTGGAAAGCAGCAACGGCAAAGACGGCCCGGCGCCGCTGACGCACGGCGCGGCCCAGGCCCTGTTCGAGAACGAAGTGGCGTTGCGCCAGCAGGCCAACAGCCTGTACGTCGATGCCGCCAGCCACTCGCTGGAAGGCATGGGCGTCACCCTGCCCGACCTGCTGCGCCTGGCCGCCGAGGCGCGCGACACCATCCGCCGCATCAACCGCGTCAAGGAGCTGGCCGGCATCAGTGCCGACTTGCTGGCCGTGGCCGCGGCGATTGTGGCAGCTCGCCCCGAGCACCTGGCAGCGCCGCTGGAGAGCCTGAAAAAACAGCTCGCCGCACGGCATGCACGCGAGAGTGCGTAAATAACGCAGCAGGCATACAATGGTCTTCCGAACAATGAATTCGTGGAGACCGTCATGGGCCTGTCGCCGGATCAGCTTGCATCGCTGCAAGCCGCGCTGGAGCAACGCAAGCTAGCACTTTTGCAGCAGCTTGCCGGCCGCATGGACGGCGAGCTGGCGCGCGTCCCGGCGGTCGAGGAAATCGAAACCTCGCCGGCCGACAGCGCCAGCAACCGCACCCTGAACCAGCTCGAGCTGGAGGCCGACGAGCACAAGCAGGCCCAGCTCAGCAGTATCCGCCATGCCCTGGCCAAGATCGACGAAGGCAGTTACGGCCTGTGCGACAACTGCGGCAATGAAATCCCCTTCTCGCGCCTGAATGCGCGGCCCGAAGCGCCGCTGTGCATCGCCTGCCAGACGCGGCTGGAGAAAGCGACAGCGGCCCTGCGCTGAGGCAAAGCCATGGCTTATAAAACCATCCTTGTGCATGTTGACGAAGCGCCGCACAGTCCAGCGCGCATCCTGATGGCGGGCGAACTGGCATTGCAGGAAGGCGCCCACGTGATCGGCGTGGCCACGACCGGCATTTCGCGCTTCCTGTACCAGAACGAGACGGTGGACGACAACGATCCCAACCTGGCACGCCACCTCGACATCCTGCGCGAGCGCGCCAGCCATGCGCTGGCCGACTTCGCGCCGCGCCTGCAGGCGCTGGGCGTGCAATCGTTCGAGCAGCGCATCCTCGACGACGAACCGGCCGCCGGACTGAGCCTGATGGCGCGCCATGCCGACCTGGTGATCGTCGGCCAGCTCACGCCAAACGGGCGCGGTCCCGACGTGCCGGCCGAAGTCCTGGCCGGCAGCGGCAAGCCGGTGCTGGTCATGCCCTTTGCCGCCCGCACCTCGGCCGCGATTGCCGTCAGCAGCGACGGCGTGGCCAGTCCTGGCGGCCCGGCGCCGGCGCGCCACATCCTGGTCGGCTGGAATGCCAGCCGCGAAGCCGGCCGTGCGCTGCAGGATGCCTTGCCCTTGCTGCGCCGCGCCGACAGCGTGACCGTGGCGATTTATGATGCCGATGCGCGCCCCGGCGTGTTCGGCGATTCGCCCGGCAGCGACGTGCTGGCCTGGCTGGAACGGCATGGCGTGATGGCGAAACTGGTGCTTGGCGCGAGCGAGCGGCAAGGCCTGCTGAAACGGCCCGGCAATGTCGGCGAACAATTGCTGGCCCTGGCTGGCGAGCGCGATTGCGATTTACTGGTGATGGGAGCGTACGGGCATTCGCGCTTCCGCGAAACGCTGCTGGGCGGCGCGACGCGCAGCGTGCTGGATGCGATGACGCTGCCGCTGCTGATGTCGCATTAGAGGCGCATCACTCGTCCGAGAGCCAGGCCTGGCTGCGGATTTTGGACACCTGGCGCATTGCCAGCCACTTCCAGATTTGCAGCGCATCTTCCTGCTTGCAGCTCATATGGCGCGGCGTGGCGAGCGCAATTTCGCAATCGCGGTCCGACCACTCTTCGTAGCGCACTGCGCCGTCCTGGCCGACTTCGACCTGGTACATCAGGCCGTCGTCATAACCGAACTTCAGGGTGGCGCTGCCGGGAATGCCGTCGGGGCCGTGAATCTTGCCGCCGTACACATCCGACAGTGCCGCCACCAGTTGGGCTTCGGTCGGCGCCGAAATATCGCGGCGGTCCGGCCGCGAAAGTACTACCCATGCCTGTGTCATTGGCCCTCTCCCCCTCAGAACAAAGCGATAGCTCTTGTGGCAGATGATGTACTGGACGGCACGGCGTGGTCATGATCCACGTCTAGTTCGCTGCTTTTATTGTAGCAACTATCATACCGAAAATTACTTTTCACACAGGGGGCGTTTGCATTCCGCAACAGGCCGCTTACACAAATTGCGGGACTGACAAGGGATCGAAGTCCTTCCAGTCGCCGTTCTCGATAGTGCCCTGGGCCCGCTCGACTTTTTCGGCGCCCTGCTGGCGCATCAGCTCGATCGCGCGCGCTTCCTGGTCGCCATCGACCGCCACCGCAACCATCATGCCTGAATGGCGTGGCGCCGGCCCCGACTCGCTCTTTTCTTTCATTTCGGAAAAACTGTACAGCGAGCCGACGTGCGCGCCGACCAGGCCGCCCAGCACCGGCCCCAGCGGCCCGGTCAGCGGGATGGTGGCCGCCCCGGCGGCCGCGCCGATGGCCGCACCGGTCACCTCGCCTTGGGCGACGGCCGCCGGCGTTTGCTTGGCCCCTGGCGATTCGGCGCGGTCGCCGCCGGTGGGGATCACATTGTGCTGCCCCGGCGGGTTGTTGAAGAAGGTGGTGACGCGGCCGGCCTCGAAGCCGGCGGCCTTGAACGCTTCGCAGACATCGAGCGCGGTTTCCTGTAACTGGAAATGTCCTGCAATGATGGTGGCCATGGTGTTTCCTCCAAAAGCCCTAGCCTGCCTAAGCAACGGCTTTATGACTGTTAGCTATCGCACGCGCACCTTTTCTATTTCCCGCCGTATAATCACTTCGTCCACACCAGATGCCACTTTGACATGAGTAGCTTCCACGTCGAAAGGTCTGTCGAGCACGCGCTGTCCGAACTGCTGGACGGCCATCCCGTTGCGACCTTTGTCATCGACACCGACCATGTCATCACCCACTGGAACAAGGCCTGCGAGCATCTGCTGGGCTGGGGCACGCATGAAATGGTGGGCACGCGCCAGCATTGGCAAGCGTTCTACACCAAGCCGCGCCCGCTGCTGGCCGACCTGATCGTCGATAACATCGATCCCGCCACCGACCGCAATTTCCGCGACAAATACAAGCCCTCCTCGCTGATCGATGGGGCTTATGAGGAAGAAGACTTCTTCCCCAACCTCGGCGCGGCCGGGCACTGGCTGCAATCGACTGCCGCGCCGCTGCGCGGGCATGACGGCAAGCTGGTCGGCGCCATCCAGAGCCTGCGCGACGTGACCGAACGGCGGGTGGCGGAAAATGCCCTGCGCCGCGCGCACGACAACCTGGAGCAGACCGTGCGCCAGCGCACCGCCCAATTGGCGGAAGACATCCGCCAGCGCCAGAGTGCCGAGGAAGAGCTGCGCCGCCGCAATATCGAACTGACTGAACTCAACGAAACCCTGAGCCGCACCCAGCAGCAACTGGTGCAGTCCGACAAGCTGGCCTCGATCGGCCAGCTGGCAGCCGGCGTGGCGCACGAAATCAACAATCCGATCGGCTACATCTTCTCCAATTTCGGCACCCTGCAAAGCTACCTGGACAGCCTGTTTGCCATGCTCGACGCCTACCAGGAAGCCGAGTCCGCCATTGTCGACCCGGCGGTAGCGGCCCGCCTGCGCGCCATGCGCGACCAGGTGGAACTGGGTTTCCTGCGCACCGACATCCCGACCCTGATGCAGGAGTCGAAGGAAGGCATCGTGCGCGTGCGCCACATCGTGCAGGACCTGAAGGATTTCTCGCGCGTCGACAACCAGCAGGAATGGGTGTGGGCCGACCTGCGCCAGGGCATCGACTCCACCCTCAACATCGTCAGCAACGAAATCAAGTACAAGGCCGACGTGGTGCGCGAATACGATGACATCCCGGACATCGAATGCCTGCCGCTGCAGATCAACCAGGTGGTGATGAACCTGCTGGTCAATGCCGCCCACGCCATCGGCGCGATGCGCGGCCGCATCGAAATCCGCACCGGCTGCGAAGGCGAACATGTCTGGTTCAGCGTCGCCGACAATGGCAGCGGCATCGCGCCGGAAAACCTGAGCCGCATCTTCGATCCCTTTTTCACCACCAAGGAAGTCGGCAAAGGCACCGGCCTCGGACTGTCCCTGTCCTATGGCATCGTGCAAAAGCACCATGGCCGGATCGAGGTCGATTCGGTGCTCGGCCAGGGCACCACTTTCCGCGTCACCCTCCCCAAGAAGCGTCCGCCCAACGAGCAGAAGGAAGCCACCTTATGATGACCATCCTGTGTGTCGACGACGAGCCGAACATCCTCTCCTCCCTGCGGCGCCTGTTCCGCGGCAAGGGTTACGAGGTGCTGACGGCCATCAGCGGCGCACAGGGGCTGGAATTGCTGCAGCAGCAGCCGGTCGACCTGGTGATTTCGGACATGCGCATGCCGGAAATGGATGGCGCGCGCTTCCTGGCCCAGGTGCGCGAACACTGGCCCAATACCGTGCGCCTGCTGCTGACCGGTTACTCCGACGTGCAGTCGATCCAGGATGCCATCAATTGCGGCGAGATTTACCGCTACATCACCAAGCCCTGGGACGACAACGACATCCTGCTGATCGTGCGCCATGCGCTGGAACGCCACCAGCTCGAACTGGAAAAGCAGCGCCTGGAAGCGCTGACGCTGAAGCAGAACGAGGAGCTGAAGTCGCTCAACGCCGGCCTGGAACACAAGGTCGAGGAACGCACGCGCCAGCTCAAGGCCAACTTCCTCACCACCATCAAGATCCTGTCCAGCATTGCCGAAGCGCGCGGCACGGGCCAGACCGGCCAGACGCGCCAGGTCGCCGACCTGGCGCGCAAGATGGCGACCCAGCTCAAGCTCGACATGAACGAGGTGCAGGATATCTTCATCGCCGCCCTGCTGCACGACCTGGGCCGCATCGGTTTTTCGGACGACATGCTGCGCACCCCGATGACCATGCTGCAAGGCGCCGACCTCGCGCTGTTCCGCAAGCACCCGGTGGTGGGTGCGCAGTTGCTGATGCCGCTGACCGACATGGCCGGCGTGGCCGCCATCGTGCGCCACCAGATGGAGCGCTTCGACGGCCAGGGCTTCCCGGACCGGCTGGCCGGCTTTGCGATCCCGATCGGCTCGCGCATCCTGACCCTGGCCATCGACTACTACAACCTGCAGCAGGGCGCCCTGGTGCAGCGCCACCTGAAGCCGGAAGAAGCCAAGTCGCTGGTGATGGATGGCAGCGGCAAGCGCTACGATCCGCAGGTGGTGCAAGCCTTCCGCCAGGTGGTCGATGGCGGCGTGCGCGGCGTGGCGGAAAGCACCGACGTCGAACTGCTGTCCGGCGAACTGGTGCCGGGCATGGTGCTCTCGCGCGACGTGGTCAGCCGCGACGGCCTGATGCTGCTCGCCTCGGACCACGTACTCAACGAGCGCATGATCCAGCAGCTGCAGGACTTCGAGAAAAAGAGCGGCCACCGCCTGCCTATCTGGGTTCAGCGGGGCGCAGCGGGAGGACCACGGTAAACGCCGACCCTTTGCCGGGCTCGGAAATCACATTGATGCGGCCGCCATGCTTGCTGACGATGCCGTAGGCCAGGTAGAGCCCGAGCCCGGTGCCGCTGCCCACCGGCTTGGTGGTGAAAAAGGGATCGAAAATGCGGCCCAGGTTCTCGGCCGGGATGCCGGCGCCGTTGTCCTGGATGCGCACCTGCACGGCTTCGCGGTCGGCACTGGTGACGATGCGGATAATGCCCTGGCCGGGGAGCGCCTGGATCGCGTTCAGCAGGATATTGCGGAAGACCTGGTTCAACTGGCCCGGCATGCCGCGCACCAGCGGCAGCTTGCCAAAGTGCTTGTCCACCTGGACCTTGAAGCGCAGCTCATTGGCCACGGCCTTCAGCGTGCTTTCCAGGCCTTCATGCAGGTCGGTTTGCTGCCACGGGCTGTCGCCGGCCTCCGAAAAGTCTTTCAGCGCCTGCACGATATCGCGCACGCGGCGCAAGCCATCCATCGATTCGCGCAGCAAGGCTTCCGTGTCTTCCTTCATGAAGTCGAAATCGGCCTTGCTGCGTTGCTCCGCCGTGGCGCTGCGCTCGACCAGCTCGAACAGGGCGTCGGCATAACTTTTCAGGGTGCCGATATTGGAGGTGACAAAGCCCACCGGATTGTTGATCTCATGCGCCACGCCGGCCGCCAGCTGGCCGATCGACGCCATATTCTCCGCCTGCAGCAGCGATTCTTCCATCTGCTTGCGGTCGGTAATATCGGTCAGTGAACCGATCACCTCCAGCGGCGCGCCCTGCTCGTCGCGGATCAGGCGCAACTGGTCGTGCATCCACAGGTAGCGGCCGTCCGCGGTGCGGAAGCGGTACTCGTAAGCTTTTTCGCCTTGGGTGAAGATCTGCGCCAGGCTGGAAAAGATGTTGGGCGCGTCGTCGGGATGGATATGGTCGAACCAGAAATTGGGGTCGGCCACCATCTCTTCGGGCCGGTAGCCCAACACGTTCAGCGCATTGGCGCTGACGAAGGTCATCTTGAAGTCGCCGCTCGGCACCGTGCTGTAGATGATGGCCGGCGTATTGTCGACCAGGTATTTCAGGCGCTGCAGTGGATCGGCCGGCTCGCTGGCGCGGGCCGGCGCTTCGCTGGTAATGAAATCGAAGTCCTCGAATTCCATGGGCGCCTTTGCAAATCTCCTTACCAGTCGGCCCAGGCGAAGGATCGCGCGGGCATTGGCATCGACAAGAAGGCCGGTTCCGGCTCTGGCGGCGGCGGCGCCGGCAGCCAGTCGCGCGGATCGACCCGGTAATACTTTTGCAGCTCGCCGTACAAGGCTGCATGGTGCTCGGCCAATTGCCATGGCCGCGTGAAGAAGGTTTCCGTCACCACGGCAAAGAATTCGGCCGGGCTGGTGGCGCCATAATGGTCCAGCACGCTATCGCGCCGGCCCAGCCAGGCGGCGTGGCGCAGGTTGGCGTAATCGCGCGACAGCACTTCCGACCAGCTGCGGTAGCTGTCCGGGCTGCCGAGGTAAGGGGCGCCATTATTGCTGCCCGACTCGCTATCGAGCTGGTGGGCAAATTCATGCAGCACGACGTTGTTGCCGCCCTGCCAGTCGAGTGTGCCGCGCTCGACGTCTTCCCACGACAGCACGATGCGGCCGTCGCTCCAGGATTCGCCCAGCATCTGACGGCGCGACGGCGTAATGACGCCGCCCGCCTCCACTTCATCGCGCTTGGCGATGAAGGCGCCGGGGTAGACCAGGATGGTGTGCAGTGCGCGGTAGACCTTGTTCGGCTTGTTCAGCAGCAGCAGGCAAGCCTGGGCTGCGATGGTGATGCGCATTTCATCGCTCACCTCGAGGCCGGCACAACCGACGAATTTCTTCTGATGCAGGAATTGCACCACCATGCGCTGCAACTGGCGCTGCACATCCGGCGCCAGTTTGCCGTAGAAGGGAATGCTGCGTTCGAGCGTGGCCTGCTCGGCAACAGCCAGCGGCCGGGCCAGCGCCCGCCGTAAGGTCCAGCGTGGATACACGATCGGCGCCGCGATGCCCAGCGCCGTCAAGATAAGCAAAACCCAAGCGTCCATGATGCCGTCCATAACAGAACTCGTTCCGCCACAGATGGGGCTGGTTAATGGCATTTCAACATGCCATTAATGGAAGCTTATCACTGTTCCGGCTTAAGGCAGAGCCTTTTGCATCGAGCTCGGAGCGCCGAACAGGGCGGCCACCAGAGGGTCGCGCTGGACCGGGCCGCGGTTGACACGGATCGCATAATGGGTGTCATCTGCCAGGATATGGAAGTGACGGCCATTGCCGGCCATGCTCTGCTCGCGCAGGCTGGGGCGTTCCTTGCGCGGTGGCGCGCCTTCGCGTTTAGGCTGGGCGATCGCGGCCAGGAAGGCTTGCACGCGTTCGGCGTCCGGGGTCAGCTGGTAGACAGCCTTGCCCAGGTAGGTCGCCGTGCCTTCTATATAGCGAGCCAGTTCGATCACGCCTGCTTCGCGCAGGTCGCGGATGTATTTGCGGGCGCCCGACGGCGAAAATTTCAGGAACCAGGCGATTTCGTCAGCCAGCATTTCGTGGTTTTGTAATTCCGCCACCAGTTTCTGCATATTTTCGATGCGGCGCAGGGTCGCCGAGGTGGATCGGACGCGCTCGATCGGGGCTAGCGACAGGGCTTTGCGCTCCGTCACGGGACCGGGACGCTCGACGAGCGCCAGGCGTGGACGGGACGGCACAGCCGGCAATGGTGCCGGCAGCTCCAGGTTAGCTTCGATTTCGAGGCCATGGGACGATTCTCTGATTGCGTGCATTTGAACACTCCTTGTAGATGCCAGGGTGGATTCGCAGGCTCCAGAGTGCCTGCCTGCGACTCATCGGTCTGTGCGGCAACGAACATACAAACGAACAAACATTGGCTATTTGCCAATCGTCGGCATGCCGAGGCTTGGACCAGCGTTCCCTGTGTGTGTTCCCGAACAGAGCGCCAACCCGGCAGCGACCTATGCTGGAGCCGGCATAAACCAACCAGAGAGGAACGACCATGAAATTTCCAGTCCTGCTCGCAGCCCTGGCCCTGGTGGGCCTGACCGCCTGCGAAAAGACCGTCACCAACAATCCACCGCCAGCCGTGGAACCGGCCCCGCCGCCAGCCGTCGTGCCCGGACCGCCGGGGCCGTCCGGCCCGAAAGGCGAACCGGGTACGCCCGGCCCGCAGGGTGAACCCGGCAAGCCGGGCGATACCGTCATCGTCCAGCCGCAGACCCCGCCGCCGGAAACTGAAAAGAAATAGTTATAGTTAGTCAACCAACCGCCACCTATCCCCGTTTAGGTGGCGGTTTGAAGAAAATTTCAATAGTGAATTAAGGCACATGTTGCATAAATGCCACATAATTGCTACACTTCAAACCAAATGTGCGGCAACGCACTGATATTGGCGGTTAACGCCGCCTAAACTGAACCCACAGCAATGCAACACCGCTGGGACAGGGAGTCGCGCAACTTTTTTTTGCGACTTTGCTACTCAAACAACGGGAGTTTTCTAGTGAATAAGATTAAGAATATCGCCATCGCCGCTGCGATGTTGTCGGCTTCGTTCGCCGCTTCGGCGCAGGATACCCTGCTCAACCAAAACTGGTACGTCGGCGCGGGTGCCGGCGTGCTGCGCCCTGACGGTGTCTGGGGCGTTGACAAAGACGACGCAGCTTTCGGCCTGAAGCTGGGCAAGGCCCTGAATGAACAGTGGGACCTGCAATTCAACGCCACCGAAGGCGCTGTGAAGAAAAACGGCGCACGTTATGGCCAGAAAACCCTGGGCGTTGATGGCCTGTACATGTTCTCCCGCAAATCGGTGCGCCCATTCCTGCTGGTCGGCGCCGGCGCGGAACGCGACGTGTTCACCGCGGCCAACAGCCTGGCCGAGCCAAAGCGCAATTCCCCATTCGTGTCGGTTGGCCTGGGCCTGCAAGCGAACATCACCGAGCGCCTGTTCCTGCAAGCGGACCTGCGCAACGTGCACGGCTTCATCCGCGGCGACGAGTTCAGCCACTCGAAAGCAAACAACAAGTACCTGATGTTCTCGCTGAACTACCTGCTGGGCGCAGCGCCACAGCCGGCACCGGCACCGGCACCGGTTGCGCCAGTTGCCGCACCTGAGCCAACCCCGGCGCCAGTGGCCGCGCCAGTGGCGCCTCCGCCACCAGCACCGAAGTTCGAAAAAGTGACCATGTCCGCCAACGAACTGTTCGCCTTCGACAGCGCCAACCTGGCTCCTGAACAGCCTAAGCTGGACGACATGGCCAAGCTGCTGAACGAAGACAAGTCGGTCAACAACGTGGTCATCACCGGCCACACCGACCGCCTGGGTTCCGACAAGTACAACCAGAAGCTGTCCGAGCGCCGTGCCGAAGCCGTCAAGGCCTACCTGGTCAGCAAGGGTGTTGACTCTTCCCGCCTGACCGCACAAGGCAAGGGCAAGTCCCAGCCAGTGGTCCAGTGCAACGACAAGAAGCTGAAGCGCGCTGACCTGATCAAGTGCCTGGAACCGAACCGTCGCGTTGAAATCGACAACGTGACCGCGGAACGCCGCGTGAAGTAAGCACTGCCAACGCAGTCTGCAAAGGAGCCTTCGGGCTCCTTTTTTATTTGTGTCCCGGCGCACCGTCAGCCAGGCCGCAGCGGACGTAAGCTTGGCGCCATGAGCTGGAGACGCTTGCCCCACATCGCCAGGAAACTGCCCGCCGTTGGCTGGTGCGCCATCACCGAATGGCTGGAGCACCGCGCCAGCAGCAAGGGCGCCGCGCTCGCCTTCTACACCCTGTTTTCGCTGGCGCCCATCCTGGTGCTGGTGATTGCGATAGCCGGCCTGTTCTATGGCCAGGAAGCGGCGCAGGGCGAGCTGTTCTTCCAGCTGCGCGGGCTGGTGGGCAGCCAGGGCGCGGAAGCGATCCAGTTGATCCTGTCCGGCGCCACCAATGAAAAACAGGGCCTGATCGCCACCGCCGTGGCCGGCGCCTTGCTGCTGTTTGGCGCCACCAGCGTGTTCACCGAACTGAAAGGCAGCCTCGACGAAATCTGGCAACTGCCGCCCGCGCAAGGCAGCGGCATCTGGGATACCGTGCGCACGCGGCTGCTGTCCTTCGGCATGGTGCTGGTGCTGGGCTTCCTGCTGCTGGTGTCGCTGGTGGTCAGCGCCGCCCTCGCCTTCGTCGAGAAAAAAATGGGCGCTTACTGGCACGATGCCGCACTGCTGCTTACCGTTCTCAACCACGTGGTCAGCTTCTGCGTGATTTCCGCCCTGTTCGGCGTGATCTACAAGATGCTGCCGCGGGTCAAGCTGTCCTGGCGCGACGTGGTGATCGGCGCCCTTGGCACCGCCGCCCTGTTCACGCTTGGCAAATACGGGATCGGCGTCTACATCGGCAACAGCGGCGTGACCGACAGCTTCGGCGCGGCCGGTTCGCTGATCGCGGTCCTGCTCTGGGTCTATTATTCGGCGCAGGTGTTCTTCCTCGGCGCCGAATTCGCGCGCCAATATGCGCTGCAGCTTGGCAGCCTTTCCTGAACGGGCTGAAACAACTGCTTACGGTGCTTACAAGCCATTCAATCCCCTTTTGATGGATTTCAAGCATGATTGCGTCAAGACAAGCGCAACTGCTGGTCACCCTTCGAAAGGATCAGGCAATGAAAACCAAGACCACCCTGCTGACTTCCCTGCTGCTCTCCGCCGGCCTGCTGGCCTTCAGCGCCGGCGCTTCTGCCCAGACCGGCCATGACGTGCAGCGCGACGTCAACCAGCAGGAACGCATTGAGCGCGGATTGAAATCGGGACAACTGACGACCAGGGAAGCGGCACAGCTCGAACGCGAGGAAGCCCATGTCGACCAGATGGAGTCGCGCGCGCTCAAGGATGGCCACGTATCGGCGCAGGAGCAGCGCCGCATCGAGGCTGCGCAGAACCGGGTCAGCCAGGATATCTACCGCGAGAAACATGACGCCAACGTGGGCAACCCGGATTCCGCTTCCTCCAGGCGCATGCAGGCCGACGTCCAGCGCAACGTCAACCAGCAGAAACGCATCGAGCAAGGCGTCCGGTCGGGCGAGCTGACCAACCGCGAAGCCGGCCGCCTGGAGCGCCAGGAAGGCCATATCGCCAAGCGTGAAGCCAGGGCCGGCGCCGATGGCCACGTGGGAAGGCACGAGCAAAACCGCATCCAGCGCGCAGAGAACCGGGAAAGCGGCCGCATTCATCGCACCAAGACCAACGACGCCGTGCGCGGCTGATCAGGCGAAGGCATGCGCTCCCGGCCGGGCGTCGCTCACTCCCCCAGCAGCTCGGCCACGATCTCCATGCCTTCCACTTTCTCGGCCACGACCTTGACGATCACCACCACCGGCACGCCAAGCAGCAGGCCCCAGACACCCCACAGCCAGCCCCAGAACAGCAGGCTGACGAACACCGCGGCGGCGTTCATGCGCGCGATGCGCCCGGTCATCCAGGTAGCGATGACGGTGCCGACCAAGGTGGCGATGGCGATCGACGCCAGTGCCACCAGGGCCACCATCTGCAGCGATTCGGATTGCAGGTAAGAGGCGACGCTGAGCGCACACACGATCAGCAGCGGCCCAAAGTACGGCATCAGGTGCAGCAGGCCGGCCACGATCGCCCAGGCGCCGGCATTCTCCAGGCCGATGAAATGCAGGGCCAGCCACATCAGCAGCGCCAGCAGCACATTGGTCACCAGCAGCATGAACATATAGCCCTGGATCGAACTGTTGATCTCGTCGAGGATTTGCAGCGTGACTTTCTTGCGCGTCAGCGAAGGACCGGCCAGCTTGACCAGCTTGCGCTTGAAGGTATCGCCCGACAGCAGCAGGAAGAACACCAGGAACACCACCATGGTGGCCTGGCTCAGGAAGGACAGCAGGCCGCGCGAACCGGCCCAGACCCAGTCGATCACCTTCAGGTGGCCGCCCTCCTGCGTGACCACGGCCACGGCCTTGCGCGGCGGCGTGGCGGGCTTGCCGGCGGTGGCCTGTTCGATCTGGGTGGCGACGTCCTGGATGCGCTTGAACGTGCTGTCCTTGCCGCTGGTGGTCGTGGCCACCAGGCGCGACAGCTTGCGCCCCGCATCAGGCAGTTCTTCGATGATGTTGGAAAATTCGACGTGCACCTGCTCCGCAGTCATTGCGCCACCAACCAGGATGGCGCAGGTGACCAGCGTGGTGCCAAGCGCACGTCGTACGCGCACGCGTTCCAGCCAGGCTACCAGCGGATTGAGCGTGTAGGCCAGCAGGATGCCGAGCAGCAGGGGCACGAGAAAGCCCCGGCCCCACTGCAAGGCGTACAGGAAGGCGACGGTGGCAAGAATGGTCTGCGCCAGGCGCATGAGCCAACAGCCACCCGCGTTTATTTGACGCGGATGTCGTTCTTGACTTCCTTGACACCTTTCACGCCGCGTGCGATTTCTCCGGCGCGGGTGATGTCGGCAGGCTGGGCCACAAAGCCGCTCAGCTGCACGGTGCCTTTGAAGGTCTCGACATTGATTTCAGTCGACTTCAGCGATGGCTCGTTGAAGATGCTGGCCTTGACCTTGGTGGTCAGGGCGGCATCGTCAATATATTCGCCAGCGCTTTCCTTGGTTGGCGTCGAGGCGCAGCCGGCCAGGCTGAGGGTCGATGCGATGAACACGGCAGTAGCGAATTTCTGAGTAATCTTCATGGCGCTTCTCCTATGTGTGGTTGGGTGCTCCGGGCACTAGTGTCCAGCTAACAAGGTTTGCCTTCTGTTCGCTGCCGAACATTGTGCGGGATCGCACAGACGAGCATGGGCAAGCAGCCCTAAGCTGACCCTAATCTCACCCACCGGAGGAGACGTTATGAAACCGACTGTATCCCTTGCAGCGATGATGGTGGCGGTGGCGGCTCTGTCGGCCGGTTGCGCCAGCAATGCATCCTATCCCCAGCAAACCGATTATTCCTCGCAGGCTGATAGCTCGACGTATGGCACGGTGGACTCGATCCGCGTCGTGCGCGTCGACCCGGCCACCAGCGGGGCCGGCGCAGTCGCCGGCGGCTTGCTGGGCGCCCTTGCCGGCAGCCAGATTGGCTCCGGTTCCGGCCGTACTGCCGCCACTGCCGCCGGCGCGATTGGCGGCGCTGTGATCGGCAACCGTGTCGAAGAGAGCCGCAACATGCCACGCGACGTGTACCAGATCAGCGTGCGCCTGGATAACGGCGACTACCGTACCATCAACCAGGACAGCGCCTACGACCTGCGGGTCGGCACGCGCGTGCGCATGGTCGACGGCCGCGTATATCGTTACTAATGGGAGGCAGCCATGGCTACCATCCTCCTGATTGTGCTGGTGCTGCTTGTCATTGGCGCCCTGCCGACCTGGCCACATAGCCGCAACTGGGGCTATGCCCCGAGCGGCATTGCCGGCCTGATTGTTGTCGTCCTGCTGATCCTGCTGCTAACGGGCAGGCTGTAGCGAAGGAGCACATCATGAAAACGCTGATTGGAATTGCCGCGCTGGCCCTGTGCGGGCTGGCCAGCGCCCAGGTCACCCCGCCTGAAGTTGCAAGGCAGCAACAGCAAGAGCTCCAGCGCGGAGACCCGCCGCGCTGGAGCAGGCCGGACCGCACAGAAGCGGCCCAGCTTGCCACGCTGCGCAAGGAAATCAATGCCGCCCTGCGCGAAGCCCTGGAAGCCTGCAAGCAGCAGGGGGCGGGCGCAAACAGTGACTGCGTGAAGGAAGCGCGCCAGACCGCCCAGGCGGATATGGCCAACGCACGGCAGATCCACCTGGCCACGCGCGACATGTCGCGTACCTTTGAGACTAGTGGTAAATAAGCAAGCGGACAACCGGCAGTTATGGCCGCATCATAAAAAGTCATCCTGGCCTGTGCCCGGGTCAGGTATGATGCGAGCATGCCACATGCATACCAATTACAAAGAGAGCAACACCGCGCAACGACCGTGCAACGGTTGGGCATTGGCATTGAGCTTTACGACCGCTACACCGAACTGAGTGCCCCGCACGTGACGCCGGTCCACGTGCGCAAGGGCACGATGCTGCAGGAAGCGGGCACGCGCGCCACCCACTATTACTGGATTTCCAAAGGCGTGGCGCGGCGCGGCCATATCTCGGTCGCCGGCGAAGACCTGACCCTGGGCTTCATCACCGAGGGCGAAAACACCGGCTCGCACAGCGATATGATGGGCGGCCTGCAGGGTGAGCCTGCGCTGGAATTCTTTGTGGCGGAAACCGCGGTCGAAGCCTGGCGCATCGACTGGATGGCCATGCAGCGCCACAAGGCCGAACACAGCTTCGTGCACGAGTATTACCTGAAGATTATTGAATGCAGCATCCGCCGTTATGCGGCCAACCTGCAGATCCGCAGCCACAATACGGCGGAAGCGCGGCTGGAAGCGTTCCGCAGCCAGTTTCCCGGCCTGGAACAGCGCATCACCCAGCGCGCGCTGGCCTCTTACCTCGGCATTACGACCCAGTACATGTCGCGCCTGCGCAAGGCGCCTTGAGCTTCGCGCCTACTGCCCGTCGGGCTTGTGCCGCATCAGCCACCAGGCGCCGACTGCCGCCAGCACCCCGGCCGCCGCGGCCGGTTTCCACAGGCGCTTGCGGGCGATCCATGAACCCAGCGTGACCGCATACGGCAGCACGGTCTTGAAGCTGATGCCGGACAGGCCGCCGCCCTGGCCGATGAAGGCGCCAAGGCGCGACTGCAGCGTGCCGATGGCCTGGTCGACGGCTCCATGCAGCAGGGCTTGCGGCTGCAAGGCGTTGATCACTTCATGCTTGGAGCGCAAGGTGCTGAGGCGGTACAACTCCCCTTCCCGCACCAGCCTTTCCTTGGCGACGGCGAGCGCCTGTAATTCCTGTCTGGACGCCATGGTCTTCCTTTCAAAGCAGCATGTCGCGGTCGGACTTCAGTTCCGCCATCGTCGCCGACAAGCCCAGTTTGCCTTGCCGCACCAGGCTGCGTCCCCACAGCACCAGGCCGATCGCCAGGATGGCAAAGGCCAGCGCCAGCACCAGCAGGATTTTCCAGCCCATCGCTTCCCAGCACAGGTAAATCAGGGTAGCCGTGCCGAACGCAATGGCGAACCAGGCAGCCAGCAAGGCGACGGCAAACACGATGGACAGTTGCAGCACGGTGTCGCGCACCTCGGTCAGCTCGAGGGCTGCCAACTCCAGGCGCGACAGTAAAAGATGCAGGCAATTTTTGGCAAGCCCGGCCACTGAGGCAATCAGGCCGGGCGGTGGTGGTACCTGGTTCTCGGCCGACATCGCTTATTTGCGGCCGAGGATCACGCCGACCAGCAGGCCCACGCCGGCTGCCACGGCAATCGAACGCCAGGGGTTTTCCTTGACATAGGCATCGGTCGAGGCGGCTGCCTGCTTGGCACCGGCAATCGCGCTGGCCTGGGCTTCATGGGCCTTGGCCAGGGCGCTATCGAGCGCTTTCATGCCGCGGCCACGCAACTCGTCCGCTTTTTCACCGGTCAGCGCCGTGGCGGCCGTAAACAGGGCTTGCGCATCCTTGACCAGCGTTTTTACATCGTTGTTGACGGTACTGATGTTCTGTTCCAGCATGATAGGACTCCTCTTTCGTCAGTGAGTTACGCCAATAGGTCTCGCATATCGTCGGCGTGTTCTTCTTCCACCGCCATGATTTGCGTCAAGAGTTGCTTGGTCGTCGGGTCGCTGTCGCCAATCAGTTCGATCATCTGGCGATAGCTCTCGATGGCCACCCGTTCTGCCACCAGGTTGGCCCGCACCATCGCTTGCACCTCCCTTGAGTCATCATACTCGGCATGGCTCCTGTCGAGCAACGTTGCTGGATTGAAATCGGGTTCGCCATTGAGCTGGACGATGCGCTCGGCCAGCCAGTCGGCATGTTCCTGCTCCTGCATCGCATGCTCCAGGAACTCGGCCTTGATCGAGGCATTCGACAGGCCGGTCACCATGTAGTAGTGGCGCTTGTAGCGGTGGATGCAGACCAGCTCGGTGGCCAGCGCTTCGTTCAGCATTTGCAGCACCAGCGCGCGGTTGCCCTTATAGCCTTCGGTCACGGGACCGTCGGCCATATTGCGGGCTGCCGCGCGGATCGCGTTTTTATCGATCATGAAAACTCCTTGTTAGCGGCGGTTGGTGATCGGGCGGCCCGCTTCGGACAGTACGATCTCGACCCTGCGGTTCAACTGGCGCTCGCCAGCCGTGGCATTGCTGGCCACGGGATACGCCTCGCCATAGCCGCGCGTTTCGATGCGCGAGCGCTCGATGCCCATCTGGCTCAGGGCGCTGCGCACGGCTTCGGCGCGGCGCTGCGACAGTTGCAGGTTGTAGGCATCGCTGCCGGTGCTGTCGGTGAAGCCTTCGACCAGCACGGTGCGGTCCGGGTTCTCGCGCAGCACCTCGGCCAGGCGCTGCGCCACCGCCATGCCCTGCGCCGTCAGGTTGGCCTGGTCGACATTGAACAGCACGTCGCCGAAGGTGATCACGATACCGCGCTCGGTCTGCTTGGCCTGCAGGTCGGCCAGTTGCGCAGCCAGGGCGGCGGCGCGGGCTTGCGCGTCGCTCTTGGCCGCTTCCGCGCTGGCTGCCTGGTTCTGTGCGTTCTCGGCATCCATGCGGGCCTGGTCGGCACGGCGCTTGGCCGCCTCGGCTTCCGCCGTGCGCGCTTCGAGGCGCACCTGGTCGCGCTGGGAGGCGGCATCTTTCAGCTGGTCTTCCGCCGATTTGGCGCGCGCGATTTCCTCGGCGCTGGCGGTCTTCTGCTTGGCGATATAGGCCAGCTTGTCGATCGTCTGCAGGCTTTCGTTACGCGCTGCGGCGGTGTTGGCCTGGTCCAGCGCACGGGTGGCGGCGGCCAGTTCAGCGCTGGCATACTTGGCCACCATCGGGTTGCCCTGCGCCTGCGCATAATTGGCACGCGCGGTTTCCAGTTCGCTGGTGGTGGTCGGGGTGGTGCTGCAGGCTGCCAGGGCCAGGGCCGCTGCCAGTGCAACTGGTTTCAGGAATGGCTTGAACATGATGGCTCCTTCCTCAGCGAGTCATGGTGCTGTTGGCGCGGTCCAGCTCTTCGCGCAGCACGCGGATGTCGTCTTGCAGCTTGTTGGCCGCTTCCGTAGCCTTGGCGCTGCTGGCTTTGCTTTGCGCCAGCTTGGCGTCGGCCTGCGCCTGCTGTGCCAGGTCCTGGGCCGTGCGGTAATCCTTGGCTGCCAGCGCCTGGTTGGCGCGCAGCATCTTGTCGCGCGCTGCCGCCATCTCGGCCGGAGCCAGTTCCGGTGCGCCAGTCGAGGCAGCGGCTTCCACCGCCGTGCGCGACGATGCCACTTCGGCCGTGGCCGGGGTCTTCATGCTGCTGCAACCGGCCAACGCAAGCACGCATGCAGCGCAGGCAGTGGTCAACAGCGGAAGGCGATTCAGCGTATCCATTGTTGTTCTCCTCAAAGCGATTGGGGTATGCCAGTTATATAAGCTGTCCCCGCTGGGTTCAGTACGGTGCCGCACATTGAAGACGGGCCGCCAGGTGTAACCTGTCGCCATGGCACATACAATTTCTCGCCGCGCAAAGATCAGGCTGGCTGTGCTGGGCTTCCTGCTGGCCATTCCGGCGGTGGCCCTCGTGATCCTGTTGAACTATGACTGGAACCGCGCCCGCCCCTGGCTGGGCGCGCGCGCCACCGAGGCGCTGCAACGGCCCGTGGAGTTGCGCGGCAACCTGTCGCTGACCTGGCAAAAACAGCCGCTGCCGCCGCAGGCGCGCAGCTGGCGCGACCACATCCCCTGGCCCCACCTGGTGGCGCGGGACGTGCACGTCGGGAACCCCGCCGGCTTGCCGAAAGGCGATACGGCAGCGGCGCAGACACTGGCTTTTTCGCTGAGCCCGTTTGCCCTGCTGGGGCGCAAGATCGCCATTCCCGAACTGCGTTTCGACCAGCCGCAACTGGACTTGCTGCGCCAGGCCGACGGCAAGAACAACTGGACTTTGCCCAAGCGTCCGCCGTCCGCATGGCGCATGGAGCTGGACCGCGTGGTGTTCACGCGCGGCACCATCAAGCTCGACGATGCACAGCAGAAGATTGCCGCCACCGCCCACGTCGACACGCTCGACAACGATCCCCGCTATGGCGTGCAGTGGACGCTGGCCGGCAAGTGGAACAAGCAGGACATCAGCGGCAAGGGCAAGACCGGCGCCGTGCTGGCCCTGCGCGACACCAGCCTGCCTTTCCCGATCCAGGCCGATGCCAAGGTCGGCCTGGTCAGCGTGGCGGCGGAAGGCACCCTGACCAATCCGGCCCAGCTTGCCGCCATCGACTTGCAGCTCAAGGTCGCCGGCGCCTCGGCCGCGCGCCTGTACGCGCTGACCGGCCTGCTGCTGCCGGAAACCCCGCCCTTCACCACCGCCGGGCGCCTGAGCGGCCACCTGGCCGAGGGCGCCAGCCAGTGGACGTATGAGAAATTCACCGGCCGCGTCGGCGACAGCGATATCGCCGGCACCCTGTCCTACCAGCAACGCCAGCCGCGTGGCCTGCTGACCGGCGCCGTGCATTCGCGCCTGCTGCAGTTTGCCGACCTCGGCCCGCTGATCGGCGCCGACTCCAATGCCAAGAAAGAAGAGCGCGGCGTGGCTGCGGTCCAGCCGGCCGGCAAGCTGCTGCCGGTGGAGCCCTTCAAGACCGAGCGCTGGACGGCCATCGATGCCGACGTCAGCTTCCGCGCCGAACGCATCGTGCGCACCAAGGAGCTGCCGCTCAGCAAGCTGCAGACGGAATTCCACCTGAAGGACGGCGTGCTGCGCCTGACGCCGCTGAACTTCGATTTCGCCGGCGGCCAGGTCGCCTCCAAGGCAACGCTGGACGGCAGCAGCGGCGAAGCCGTCGCCGCCACGCTCGACGCCAGCGCCCGGCATATCAAGCTCAAGCAACTGCTGCCCAAGCTGCCCGAGCTCAAGCAGGCGACCATCGGCGAAATCAACGCCGACGCCAAGCTGAGCGCCAAAGGCAATTCGGTCGCCGCCATGCTGGCCCATTCGAATGGTGAACTGAAAACCCTGGTCAACGACGGCACGGTCAGCAAGCTGCTGCTGGAGCAGATGGGCCTGAATATCGGCAATATCGTGCTGACCAAACTATTTGGCGACAAGCCGGTGCACCTGAACTGCCTGGCCGGCGACTTCGGTGTGCGCGACGGGCTGGCGCAGACGCGCTACTTCATTGCCGACACGGACGACGCGACCGTGCGCATCAACGGCGCAGTCAACCTGGCCAGCGAAAAAATCGACCTGACGCTGAAGCCGGAAACCAAGGGCCTGCGCATCATTTCCCTGCGCGCGCCGATCTATGTGCGCGGCTCGCTCAAGCAGCCCGACGTCGACATCGACAAGGGCGTGATTGCCATGCGCGCCGGCGGCGCGCTGGCGCTTGGCGCCATTGCTGCCCCGGTGGCCGCACTGGCACCCCTGATCAGTGCCGGCGGCGAGGGCGACAACCAGTGCGGCGCGCTGCTTGCGGCAGCGCGCGAAAAGCCGCGGGCACCACCACCCGGCAAGACGCAAAGGTAACAAACCGTTACATGGTGAAATAGCGAACAGATCACATTCGCCCTCGCTCGTAAGCTGGAAGCAGCATTCCACGTTACGGAGGAAACATCATGAAAACCAAACAGATCGCAGCCCGCCTTGCTATTGCCACCGCCATGCTGGGCCTGGGTGCATGCTCCTCGATGTCGCAACAGGACAAGAACACGGCCATTGGCGCCGGTGTCGGCGCCGTGGCCGGTTCCGTGCTGACTGGCGGCTCCACCACCGGCGCGGTGGGCGGTGCCGTGGTCGGCGGCGTGATCGGTAACCAGGTCGACAAGCCACGCCGCTAAGACGGCAGGCGGACCTGCTGGTAGCAATGGCAGGACACCGCTTCCAGGCCAGCCGGGTCCAGTATTTCGATATTGCCCCGGCTGTAGCTGATCAGGCCCTGCCCCTGCAAGGCACTCGCCGCCTTGGTCACGCCAACGCGGCGCACGCCCAGGGCGTGGGCCAGGAATTCGTGGGTCATGTGGAAGCGGTCCGATTGCAGGCGGTCGCGCGTGACAAGCAGCGAGCGCGCCAGGCGCGCCTCCAGCACGTGGAAACGGCTGCAGACGGCAATCTGGATCGCCTGGGCCAGCAGGCTGTCGGTATAACGATGCAGCAGGCGCTGCAGCGATTCCAGTTCTGCGAACTCGGCGATGAAATCTTCCGCTTCCATCCGCAGCGCATGGCCGCGGCGCTGCACGACGGCCCGCACCTGGGCCTGGCGCTGGCCCAGCGCTACCGAGGCGCCGACCATGCCTTCGCGCCCGGCCGAGCCGACCTCCAGTGTCATGCGGCCTTCGGCCACGGCCAGCAGCGAGACCAGGGTGTCGAGCGGGAAGTAGATGTAGTCGATGGGCTGGCCAGCTTCGAACAGGATATCGCCGGCCTCGAGGTCCACCAGTTCGCACAAGCCCTCGAGATGCTCGAGGTCGTCTTCCGGCAGGGTTGCCAGCAGGCGGTTGCCAATGCGGGGAGGTGGCGATTCACTGCTTGGAACGGTATGAAGATTCAGGGTCATTGCCGTCAGCCTGGTGGAGTTTAGGCGGAGCGTATCGGCAATTAAAAAGACTGTATGTACGGTGACGCACGGAAGCTGGCCAGCCCGGCCGCCACAATGCGCCTAGCCAATAGGAAAGGAATTTCAGCATGGAACGAGAAACCAAGATCATGCGCTATACCACCCACCCGCTGCTGCTGATCGCGGCCATCGCGGTGGTGCTGTTTTGCGGCGTCGGCATTGCTGCGGTCATGGGTTGGCTGCCGCAATCGGGCGCGAAGATGGGCCCGCCGGTTGCCGAGGCACCAGTGCCGGTGGCCTCGCGCGATATGGGCCCGCCACCGCCACCGGCGGGGTATGCGCCAGCCAGCCGCCTGGCGGAGACGTCCGGTTACTCCGGTAGCGGCAGCGGCGCAGGCAGCTATGGCGGCGGCGCACCGGCCGAGCGCAGTGCGGCTGATGCGCGCTACGCGGAAGCGCCGCCGGCGCAGCCAGCCGCAACCCGCTTGGCGGCGCCAGCGCCTGCCGTCTGCCACAGCTGCGGCGTGGTGGAATCGGTCCATGCCGTGACCCAGCGCGGCCAGGGCAGCGGCCTGGGCGCAGCGGGCGGCGCGATCGTCGGCGGCCTCCTGGGCAACCAGATCGGCGGCGGCTCGGGCCGCAAGATTGCCACCGTCGCCGGTGCGGTCGGCGGCGCCGTGGTCGGCAACCAGGTGGAAGGCAATATGAAGTCGACCACCACCTACCAGGTGCGGGTGCGCATGGAGGACGGCAAGGTGCGTACCATCGGCAGCAGCTCCGGCAACTGGCAAGCCGGCGACCATGTCAAGGTCGTCAAAGGTCACCTGCAACGACGCTGATGTTCGGCAACGTACAGATGACGGCGTTGGACGCAGCAATAATGCATCCAGGATTACGGAATATGAGAGGAAAACATCATGCTCTATACCATCGCTGTCGTACTCATCATCCTGTGGCTGCTCGGCCTGGTGACCTCCTACACTGTAGGCGGCTTCATCCATATCTTGCTGGTCGTGGCCATCATCATGATCCTGCTGCGCCTGATCAGCGGACGCGGCATTTAGTTGAGCCGGCCCAGCCGGCGTACACTAGCGGGGCGGGGACTGCGGCGCAGGACCCGTCCCGCTTTTTTTCGCGCATTTTTTTAACGAAGGAGAAGCTCATGCCCAATAAAACCCTTGCTGCCCTGCTGATTGCCGCGCTTGCCACGGCCGGCTGTGCGGATATGAGCGCCACCCAGCGCGGCACGGCCACCGGCGCCGGTGTCGGCGCCGGCATCGGCGCCGTGCTTGGCGCCGCCACCGGCCCTGGCGGCGGCAAACGGGCGGCCGGCGGCGCCGCGATTGGCGCGGCAGTTGGCGCCGTGGTCGGCAACGTCTGGTCCAAACGCATGGAAGCGCAGAAGCAGCAAATGGAACAGGCCACCCAGGGCACTGGCGTGCAAGTCTCGCAAACCGGCGACAACCGCCTGAAGCTGGAGATCCCGAGCGATATTTCGTTCGATACCGGCCGCTCCGACATCAAGCCCGACTTCCGCCCTATCCTGGACCGTTTTGCCACCACGCTCAATGAGAACCCGGCCACCACCGTGAGCATTGTCGGCCACACCGACAGCACCGGCAGCGCCGCCGTCAACCAGCCGCTGTCGGTGGACCGCGCAGCCCATACGCGCGATTACCTGGCTACGCGCGGCGTGTCGCCGACCCGTATCGTGATCGAAGGCCGCGGCGAGCAGGAACCGATCGCATCGAACGACGATGCAGCCGGCCGCGCGCGCAACCGCCGTGTGGAAATCTTCGTGGCCGAACCGCGACAGCCGCAGGGCTGATATCCTGGACGGCCCGTTGCATGGTGCAGCGGGCCGCATACCCGCACCCGAGGAGCTGCCATGAACATCCGATCCTTCTTCCTGCTTTGCCTGGCCACCGCGCCGGCGCTGGCGCAGACTTTGAAACCGGGGCTGTGGGAACTGGATAACCGCATTGCCTCCGCCAGCCCCGAGATGATGGCGGTCATGGCGGCTGCCCAACAGCAGATGGCCAATATGGCGCCGGAACAGCGCAAGGCCATGGAACAGATGATGGCGCGTCACGGCGTCAACCTGGGCCTGGGCGATAACGGCGGCGTCAAGCTGACCTATTGCCTGACCAAGGATATGGCCGAGAAGCAGGACCTGCCGGCAGGCCAGCCCGGCCAGTGCACCACCACGCGCACGCCGGTACCAGGCGGCTTGAATGTGACGTTCAACTGCACCCGGCCGCCATCGAACGGCAATGGCCAGGTGATCTTCAACGGCGATACGGCCTACAGCATGCGCATGAACGTGAACAGTTCAGCACAAGGCAAGCCGCAGAACATGGTGGTCGAGGGCAGCGGCCGCTGGCTCAGTGCCGACTGCGGCAGCGTGGCGCCGCCGTCACCGGCCGCACCGCCCAGCAAGCCGGGGCCGGACCTGCAGGCGCCTACTCGCCGCGCTCAATAAAGGCCCAATACAGCTCACGGGCCTTGGCGGCAACCGGACCGGCCGGCAATTCGCGGCCGTTATAGCGCACGCATGGCATGACCTTGCCGAAGTTGCCGGTGTTGAAGATCTCGCTGGCGCGCTCCAGTTCTTCCGGCTTGACGGTGCGTTGTTCGACCTCGATGCCGGCTTCGGCCAGCAGCTTGATCACGCGTGCACGGGTAATGCCGGCCAGGAAAGTGCCATTCAGGGCTGGCGTGACCACCTTGCCCTCCGGCGTCACGAAGAACAGGTTGGCCGTGGCGAACTCCGCGACATTACCGTGGCTGTCGCACACGACCGCATTGTCGTAGCCGCGCTCTTTCGCTTCGCGCAGCACGCGGGTTGAATTGGCGTACAGCGCGGAAGCCTTGGCGTCAGTTGGCGCCATGTCCGGATCCGGACGGCGCATGGCCGACAGGCAGGCCGAAAACCCGGTGAAGGATGGCACCGGTGCGTCGAACAGGGTCAATGCAAAGGCGGATTTTTCGGACACCGGGATCAGCAAGCCATCGGTGGCGAACACCAGCGGGCGGATATACAGCTCGGCGTCAGCCGGGAAACGGGCAACGCCCTCTTTTACCAGCTTTTCCATTTCATCCACGCTGAGCGGGCATTCCAGGCCCAGGCTGCGCGCCGAACGAATCACGCGCTCGAGGTGCGGGCGCAGGTCCGGCAGCTTGCCGCGCATGGCGCGCGCACCGTCGAAGACAGACGAGCCGAGCCACACGCTGTGGTCCATTGCACCGAACAGTGGCGCATTGCCTTCCGCCCAGTTCCCGTTGAAGTAAGTCAGATACATAGTGTTCCCCGCTGAAAGTTCCAGCTTGGGAATGTAGCACATCAGAAAGCGTGGCGCAGGCCGAAGGTAATGGCGCGGTTGCCCTTGCCCGTTTCAGTCGCGGTGCCAGCGGTATACGAGGCGCCGTTGCGGTTGCGGATGTGGGCGAAGGAAGCATGCAGCGCAGTACGTTTGGACAGGGAATACACCACACCGAGGGCGGCCTGGTCGGCATCCTGGTTGGATGGGCTGCGGTCATCCTTGTGGATGAAGGACGCCATATAGGTGGTGCGGCCGCTGGTGTAGGAGACGCCTGCCAGCATATCGTGGCTGTACAGCGAAGGCGTGCTGAGCGCCAGCGCGCCATACGGATGGGCAGGGTCCCACGGCGAGCTGCCGAGGCCGCGGTTGATGCCATAGGCGGCAAACACGGTCGCCTCCCCTAGGTTGAGGTTGGCGGCCACCAGCGTATTGCGTGCGGAAAGGTCGACCGGTTGCGTGGTGCCAACCGCTTCGATCGGGTTGCGCTTGCGCTGGTGGGCAAGGCGGATGTCGAACAGGCCATTGGCAAAGCCCAGCGTTGCGCCATAGGCCCGGTTGCGCGAGGTGCTGAATTCCGACTCGCCGAAACTGTAGATGGCGCTGGCGCTCCACTGGTGCCCGGACGGCGTGCGGTATTTGACGGCGTTGTCGTAGCGCCTGGTCGTAAAGCCCATCAGGTTGGTAGCGGTACCGGCGAGTCCGCCGTGGAAGGGATCGGCCACCTCGGCCAGCGTTTCGTACTGCAGGTTGTACTGGCGTCCCAGGGTCAGCATGCCCCACCGCCCGTCGAGCCCGACCCAGGCCTGGCGGCCCAGCAGCCGGCCTTCTTCGGAGCGCCCGGTGTCGTTCTCGACGCCGCCTTCGAGCGTGAAGACGGCGGACGTGCCACTGCTGCCCAGCGCTTCCCGACCGGTGATGCCGATGCGCGAACCCTCCGATATGCCGGGGGAAACCTTGCTGCGGGCGCAGTCCTGCTTGCAGCCGCGCTCGAGCACAACGCCGGCATCGACCACGCCGTAGGGCTGGACGCCTTGGCCCGCTGGTGGCTCCCTGGTCTGCGCCAGCGCCAATGCGGGCATTGTGAGCAGGATGGCAAGGACTTTCATGCCTGTCAGCTTAGGGTAAGCACAGTCATGCAATCTGTGCGGACACCCACAAAACTATTCCGGAGACCGCGTATGTCCAGCAAGCGTTGCAGCGCCGCCGACGCCATCCGCCTCGTGCGTGACGGCGACATGATCATCGTTCCCACCGGCGCCGGCGAGCCGCCTGCCCTGTTGCAGGAACTGTCGGCACAGCGCCGCAATTTCAACGGCGTGCAGGTGGCGCAGATCCTGGCCATGCGCAAGTACGACTACTTCGACCCGGAAACGGCACACCATGTGCGGCATTGCGCACTGTTCTTCGGTGGCGCGTCGCGGCCGGCGGGACAGGCGGGCTGGGCCGATTTCATCCCGGCATATTTCTCGGAAATCCCGGCCCTGATCGAGCACGGGCAGATGCCGGCCGACGTGGTGTTTGCGCTGGCCTCGGAAATGGACGCGCACGGCAATTTCGCGCTCAGCCTGGGCGCCGACTACACCATGGCCGCGCTGAAGAAAGCGCGCGTGATTGTGCTGGAATCCAACCCCAATGTGCCGTTCGCGCATGGCCAGTGCCATATCCATATTTCGCAGGTTACGGCGGTGGTGGAAAGCCATGCGCCGGTGATCGAAGTCGGCCTGCCGAAGATCGGCCCGGTGCAGGAGGCGATCGCCGCCCACGTCGCCCCGATGATCGACGATGGCTCGACCTTGCAGATCGGCTACGGCGGCATTCCGGATGCGGTGGTGATGCAGCTCACCGGCAAGCAAGACCTCGGCATCCATACAGAAATGATCGGCGATGGCATTCTCAAGCTGGTGGAGTGCGGCGCCGTGACCAACCGCCGCAAATCGTTCATGCCGGGACGGATGGTGGCCACCTTCGCGCTGGGTTCGCGCAAGCTGTACGACTTCATGCATCACAACCCGATGCTGGAAATGCATCCGGTGAGCTTCACCAACGATCCCTATATCGCCGGGCAGAACGACAAGCTGGTGTCGATCAATGCCAGCCTGCAAATCGACCTGCTGGGGCAATGTGGCTCGGAAAGCCTGGCCCACCTGCCCTATTCCGGCACTGGCGGCCAGGTGGACTTCGTGCGTGCGGCCAATCGTTCGCGCGGCGGCAAGTCGTTTATCGTGCTGCCTGCAACCGCCAAGGAAGGCAGCATCTCGCGCATCGTACCGACGCTGTGCGCCGGCACGCATGTGACTACCAGCAAGAACGACATCAATTACGTGGTGACTGAATATGGCGTGGCACAGTTGCGCGGCAAGTCGGTCAAGCAAAGGGCCGAGGCATTAATTGCTATTGCGCATCCTGACTTTCGGGGCGAATTGCGGCGTGAGGCTGCCCGGCTGAACTACGGCTGATAGTGTTCGGTAGCGAACAATCAAACGTTCGCGACCGCCTTAGACTTGCCGTGGGAGGTGACCCATGAGGGCAAGTCGCTATATGGCTTTTTTCCTCGCAGGCTGGACACTGCTGGCCTGCGCGCAGTTGCCCGAGGTCGATTCGGACCAGGCCAAGTCACGCGCCAGCGCGGCGCCGGAAGTGGTGAGCGCGAAAGGCAAGCTGCCGCGCCAGACCACCGAGCAGTTGCTGAAAAAGCGCTGGGCCAAGTCCTCACTGGACATGAAAGCCCAGGCCGCGCTGGAAGAAGCAGCGACCGGCGTGCCGCTTATTGCCGGCAACAAGGTGCAACTGCTGTTCGACGGCCCGCAGACCATGTCGGAAATGATGAAGGCGATTGCGGCGGCCAAGGACCATATCAATTTCGAGACCTATATCTTCGACCAGGACGAGCTGGGCATGAAGTTTGCCGACCTGCTGATCAAGAAACAGCAGGAAGGCGTGGTGGTCAATGTGATCTATGACAGCGTCGGCACCATCGGCGTGCCGCAGGAATTCTTTGACCGCATGAAGGAAGGCGGCGTCAGGCTGCTGGCCTTCAATCCCGTCAATCCGGCCAAGGCGCGCGGCAATGGATGGAAGCTGAATGCCCGCGACCACCGCAAGATGCTGATCGTGGATGGCAAGGTGGGCTTTACCGGCGGGATCAATATCAGCGATACCTATTCCAGGAGTTCGCCGTTCCGCGGCGGCTCTCGTGGCGGCTCTGGCGGCAGCGCGGGGATCGGGTCGGGCGCAGGTTCCGGCGGCGGACCGAAAAATGCGAAGAGCGATGACGAAGTCGGCTGGCGCGATACCCATGTGCGTATCGAAGGGCCGGCCGTGCAGGCCATGCAATGGCTGTTCGTGCAAAACTGGATTGAACAGGACGCGGATGATTTGCGCGACGCGAAATACTTCACGCAGGTGGCGCCGGCGGGCGATAAGGTGGTGCGCGTGCTGGGCTCGCGGCCGGAGGGGCACTTTGAGATTTACAAGGCGCTGCTGCTGGCGATGCAGGAAGCGAAGAAGTCGATCCACATCACCTGTGCCTATTTCGTGCCCGACGACCAGACCCTGGAGGCGCTGACCGACGCGGCACGGCGCGGCGTCGATGTGCAACTGGTGCTGCCCAGCGTGTCGGACAGCGGACTGGTATTCCATGCCGGGCGCGCCTTCTACCAGCCTTTACTGGAAGCTGGCGTGAAAATTTATGAGCTCAAGCTGTCGGTGCTGCATGCGAAGACGGTGGTGATCGATGGCGTGTGGTCCACCGTGGGCTCAACCAATCTCGACCGCCGCAGTTTCCTCCACAACAGCGAAGTCAATGTGATCGTGATGGGCGATGTGTTCGGGCTTGAAATGGAAAAGGCATTCCAGGAAGACCTGCACAACTCCAGGGAAATCACACTGGCAGCGTGGAACAAGCGCCCTGTCACCAACCGGCTGAAGGAATGGCTTGCCCGCGTGTGGGACTACTGGCTCTGACGTTTGACATTCGTCAAGCCGCGCCAGCTCTTTCAGCCTAGGCTGGAAGAACCATGAATGATCGCAAACCGCCGACCCCGCTTGACAAGCATCCATCTGGCGATGACCATGCAGGTGTCCCCATGCGTGTTACAAGGCTGGAGGTAATGGTGGAAGAGGTCATTCTGCGGCTTGACAAGCTCGATCACAAGGTCGACAAGCTGGACATAAAGCTCGATAACGGGTTAGGAAAACTCAACGATAAAATCGACGCGGGGCTGGAAAAGCTCAACGACAAGATCGACATCGGCCTGGAAAAACTTAACGACAAGATCGACACCGGCCTGGAAAAACTCAACGACAAGATCGACATTGGGCTGGAAAAACTCAACGACAAGATCGACACCGGCCTGGAAAAACTCAACGACAAGATCGACATTGGGCTGGGAAAACTCAACGACAAGATCGACATTGGGCTGGAAAAGCTCAACGACAAGATCGACGCAAATCAAGAAGAGTTGCACAAGCGCTTCTACCAACTCTACAACATGCTCCTTATGCTCATGGTGACGCTGATTGGCGGCCTGCTTGCCTTGCTTGCCAAGGCGGTTGGCGTGTTTTAGACGGCAGGATGCCAGATGTCGCCCTGCCGCCGGAAGATGTCAGTGGCGGCGAGGGTGAAGCCGCTGCCTTCGCCCCAACCGTAGCGCTCAACCTGGATCTCATCGTGCTGCACGCGCAGGACGTTGAACGAGTTCGTTTCGCCACGGCTGCGGGTGGAGGTCGCGGTACCAGCCTGGACCACCAGCGCGGCATAGCCGTCTATTTCATAGCGCTCGGAGGTATTGTGCGTATGGCTGGTGTGCAGGTGCCCTGCCAACAGCAAATCCACGCCGCAGCGGGCAAATGTTTCCATTGCCATCGGCGCGCGGTCCACGATGTCATCATCGTCCTTGTGCGGCGGCAGGTCGAAGGGATGGTGGGTCACCACAACTCGCGTGATGCTGCCCGGCAGGCGCGCAAATCGTTGCCGCAAGTATTCGACCTGGCGGCGGTTGACGCGGCCGTCCTTGAAGGTCAGCGAGCGCGCCGTATTCAAGCCCAGCACGGCAATTTCATCGTCGACAAATTCCGGGGCCAGGTCGCGCGTGATGTAGCGCCGGTATTTGACCAGCGGCTGGAAGAAGCGCGCCGCCACGTTGTACAGGGGAATGTCATGGTTGCCCGGCACCACGATCTGCGGCGTCGGCAAGGTGTCGAGGTAATGCCGCGCCTGGTGGAATTGCGCGCTGCGGGCGCGCTGGGTCAGGTCGCCGGACACGACCACCACGTCCGGCCGCATGTCGCCGATCACTTCGCGCAAGGGCGCCAGCAGCGCATTGTCGACGCGGCCGAAATGCAGGTCGGAGATATGGACCAGGGTTCGCATCAATCCTCCAAAGGACGCGGCACGATCACCGGCAAGGCAGCCGGGCGGCTCCGGTAACGCAATGGCGGCGCCATGACAGTGACTTCGCCATCGGTCGCTACCCGCAAGCGGCGATGATGGGTCTCGATCACCATTTCGCCGGCCTGGAATATATGGAACTCGCGCGACTGGCGCAGCCTGCCGAACAGTGCCCGCAAAGCCAGCTTCAGCAAGCCGAAACGCGTTGGCCGCTGCGCCACGTACACGCTCAGCATGCCGCCATCCAGGCGCGCCCGCTCGCCAATATTGAAGCCTTGCATCTGGTATTCATTATTACCGATGAAAACGAAGGGCGTGCGCCGCGCATGTCCTTGCTCGCCCAGCGTCAGGCGGACACTGAGGAAAGGATAGCGCCGCAGCGCGGAGAGTGTCGCCCAACCGAACGCCGTCCACTTGCCGCGCCCGAGGCGGCGCTGCTGCCGCTGGCGATCGCGCACGATATCCGGGTAAAGGCCAAGGCTGGAGTTGTTGAGGAAGATGCGGCCATTCACCTCCCCGACGTCGACGTGCGCCACCTGGCCGGCAGCGAGCGTGGCAATTGCCGCATCCAGTTGCAGCGGAATGCCCAGGTCGCGCGCGAAGTGGTTGAGGGTTCCCATCGGCAGCACACCGAACCGGGCGCCGCTGTCCAGCACCACGGAAGCGACCGCATTGACGGTGCCGTCGCCGCCGCCCGCGACGACTACCGATGCGCCGGCGGCCAGTGCCGAGCGCGCCGCCTCCATCAAATGATTGACGTCGGCGGCAAGCGTAATCTCGGGATCCAGTCCATGGCTGGCAAAACGTTCGGCCAGCGCGTCGCGCCATGGCTGGCCATACCCCAGGCCCGCGCCGGCATTGATGATCACTGCCATGCGGCTCATGGGCGCTCCCGGTGCCGGCGCAGGCTGGACACCGCCGTGACGCAAATGGCCAGCCAGCCCAGCCCTTCCGCCACAGCGGCCAGCACGTCGGTGAGGTAATGCACGCCCAGATAGACGCGGCTGAACGCCACCAGCGCCACCATCAGCAGCGCGCCAGCGACAACCGCGGCATGCTGGGCGGCGCCCCGGGCGCGGCTCCACCCGTAACAGGCCAGCACGCCATAGAACACGGTCGCGGCCAGCGTGTGGCCGCTGGGGAAGCTGTAGGTCGGCAAAGTCAGCAGTGGCGCATCAAAGATGGGGCGCACGCGCTGGTAGTTGTGCTTGAGGAGCACATTCAACACCATGCCCGGCGGTACGGACAGCAGCAGGGCCAGCAGCCAGTAATGGGCCTGGCGCCGCCACAGCCGCCAGGCGAACAGCAGCGTCAGGAAGGCAATGCCGGCCACGCTGTGCAAGTGGCTGACTGCCAGCATCAGCGTGGTCCATGGTTCGCTGGCGCGGGCATGCAGCCATTGCGACACGCTGATGTCCAGCGCTGCCAGGCGGGCGCCCGGCCCCACGGCAGCCCCGGCGATGGCGTTGAAGACGGTCGCGGCAACAATCAGCAAGGCCAAACCGGCCACGAGGTGCAAAGGAAGACGGATCGTATCTCTCATACAACGCTTAATAAAAAAACCTGATTTTTCATCCAGTACTGTTGATTCATACAGTATTTGTGTTATTCTAATCACTCGTTAAACACATCACAGCAAAAGGAATTCGTCATGTCCACTATGCACAGCACCTTCGGCTCCCGCTTTGGCCTGGAATATGCCCCTATGTCTTTCCTGGTTCGCTTCGGCAAACGCGAAGTGCTGGTGTGCCGCGACTTCCGCAAGCGCTTCTACGCTGTGA
>Ga0209436_100157_pt1 | contig 32790 bp, 54 predicted proteins | sample AraplaF_Cvi_mTSA_FD_184263 | JGI IMG/M metagenome (GOLD analysis project Ga0209436, IMG submission 184263) | Arabidopsis root microbial communities from the University of North Carolina, USA - plate scrape MF_Cvi_mTSA (SPAdes) (version 2) | ecosystem: Host-associated > Plants > Roots > Endosphere...
GGCCATGATCGGTTTTTGCTATGTCGTGGCATCCCGGCAAACACCCAAGATCAGGACAATGAATTTGTGATGGGAACAAACCTGCCATCCAGCGGTTTTGCGTTCGCAAACCAACAGGTGGATAATGGCTAGTAATACACAGCAATCGATCGAAGATCAGATCGCCGACTTGCGTTCCCAGGTCGAAGAGGTGAGGCAAGCTTTCAGTGCGCGAGTCAGCTCAGCGACCGGTGAGGCATCAGAACTCGCCAGGAGCGCAGTCCAAACGGTCCGCAAGCAGGGACAAGGGGCGATAGGGGCCGCGCGCGCCAATCCCGGTACGGCAACGGCAATTGTGAGTACCGCCGGCTTGCTCGGATTCGGCATAGGCCTGTACTTGGGGCTTTCTACGGCGAGCCGGCTTCGGGTGTGATGGCAGTTATCGCATCAATTCGGCTCCAAGGCTTCCAACCCGAAACGCGCGAACATCACTCAAGTCGAGAACTTCATCCTCCACGATCAGGATCCGCCTCGCCTCCGCTCTGGCCACTTCGCCCTCCCAACAACTCTTCGCCAGCGGATATTGGTGCAACGATGGTGCACTCAAGGCCGGAGGCGTGAACGGCATCCCGATGGGCTTGTCATATGTCTCATCGTTCCGAAGGAGCGGCTGGATCCGTCCGAATAGGGGGACCTTCGCCTATCATGCTTGCCGGCCCCGCTGTCGAGCGACGCGTGCAGCACACAAGCTACCGTCACGGCGGCAGACTGTCCCGCTGAATGCGGGAGGCAAGGGCGCCTGTCGCTTCTGCCCTCTGCATTGTAGCGGGAACTTAAGTGCCGACCGCGCATTGTTAGAAAGAGCAAATCCAGCTATTGCGAAAGGCAGTTAGCAATGCCTTCTGTCCACGAAACGGTCCAGCGGTCTCGGCCGCTGGAGAGCCAGGTTGTTGACCTCATTCCGGCGCTTAGGGCCTTTGCGCGCACCTTCGTGTCGTCGAGCTTCGAAGCGGATGATCTGTTGCAGGAAACGCTTTTTCGAGCACTGCGCGGCATTGACGGTTTCCAACCGGGAACCAATCTTAAGTCCTGGCTTTTCACCATCATGCACAACGCTTTCCGGACTCAGTATAAGCTGCGCCGGCGCGAGTCGCCGGGCCTCGTTAACTGTGCCGAGCTACCGATCCCGATGCCGGCACCGCAGGACTGGTGCGTCTTAACCGTGGAACTTTGCAGCGCTCTCGACACTATGGCGCCCGACCATCGCGAGGTGCTGATCCTCGTTGCTGGATATGGGCTGAGCTACAAGGAAGCCGCCGACATCTGCGACTGTGCTGTCGGCACGATCAAGAGCAGGCTCAGCCGAGCGCGCGACGAGCTTGCCCACCGGATGAGCGGCGTTCCGCTTCCCTGAAATTGCCTCCACCGCTTCCTTAAACAGAACGGACAAACACTTCGGATCAGGATACCAGAATCCAGCATGACCGTTTCGCCCCGATTTGTGGGTGGCTGGAATCGGTGGGGTCGCCCCGGGGGCGCAATATCGTTTGCGACGATGAATTCATGCTCTGCAACCAGTACCCGCAGTTGCTGCAAGTCCCGTATCATTTCTCATCCTCGATCCGCTTCACTTCACTGGTCGCCTCGATTCTCCTTGAAGCTTGGGCGTTGGGCATTGGCCACAACTCGACGCGAATCGAGGGCTTTTTGCAGCCTGTTTGCGAGTATCAGCAGACGATCCGGTATATCGTCGATTTCCGCGTACCCGGCGCCAACGTGATCGCCCGGAGGGTCCGTCGCCAACCTATTCGCGGGGTGGTCGCTCGTCTTCTTGCCGGAAGCCATCTTCGTCCTACAATTCGTTGCGAGGTCGCGCTCGTTCGTCACTTTCGATGACGAGACCTGGACCTCCTGGGACCACGCGCTTCATCACTACGCCTTAGGCGGTCTACAGAGTTGAAACTGATATTCGATGAAGCGGCAAGGACGCTTGGAGGCGACGGCGCCCTCAAGCGTCCAAACGCCATCAGGCAGCGGCCTTGATGTTCGCCGCCGTCACCGCAAGCTTGCTAAGGGCCTTGTCGGTGGCGCCTTCTTCCTGCAGGGTCTGATCGAGAAGCGACACCGCCTCTTGCAGCCCGAGCTGCTTGGCCCAGGTCTTCAGAGTGCCATAGCGAGAAATTTCATAGTGCTCGACCGCCTGGGCCGACGAGATGAGGCCAGCGTCAAGTGCGGGGCTCCCCTTGAATTCCTCCATGATCTCCTCGCCCTCTGCAATAATTCCCTGAATGGCCTCGCAGGTCTTTCCCTGGGCGCGCTTGCCGAAAATTTCAAAGACCTGTTGCAAGCGTTCCACATGGACTTCGGTTTCGTCCCGGTGCTTTTCGAACGCTGCCTTGCTGTCCGGCAGTTGCGCCGCGCGTGCCATCTTCGGCAGCGCTTTCAGGATCTGCCGTTCAGCATAGTAGATGTCCTTCAGGCCATCATGAAACAGCGTTTCAAGCGTCTTCTCTGGCATGGCAACCTCCTTTACGGTGTGGTGGAGCCGCTCCAACATCGCCCAGCTGCAATGGTTCCGAACGGGAACAAATGCGGTTTGGAAGACTAGGCTCGTAGGCGCACGACTTTCGCTCGGCACAGGTTCAGGCGGAGCGTCGATCGCGCCCGAGGAAAAATGAGTGAGAACCAACGCAGCCGAGCGCCTATTCGGTTTTGCTTTGCGGGGTCGGCTGATTGGAAAGGGGGCTTACCTTGGAACCGTACCAAGTCCGCACGGTTCCGCCCAAATCCCTGCTGACGATTGCGTCAAACGATGACTTCACGATTGCGGCAAGCTGAGCCTCAATGGCACTAGTGAGAGGTGCTGTGCTCGTTTCGCTTGCGCGTTGCGGCGGCCTTCTTTGCGGATGCTGAGCGCTCAGCTTTAGGGCGTCCCGCGGCAGCCCGACCGCCAATGTGCCCGCCCTTTTTCGCGGATTCGTTGGTGTCGGGCTGGCCGCGGCCCGAACCGGACTTGTTGCCACCGCCGCTGTCCTTGTTCACAGTGGCCCAGGCACGGCGCTCCGCCTCCTTCTCCGACACGCCACGTTTTTCGTAGCCTTCGGCGATATGGTCCGCCTTGCGTTCCTGTTTGTCGGTGTACTTCGATTTATCTCCGCGGGGCATGGCGTATCTCCTTCTCTTGAGGCCCCGCCCAACCGACGCGCCGATCAAACGTTCCCTTGCTGGCCCTCCACACGCCGCCGGTGGGAACCAAGGCGGCGAAGTCGGGTTTGACGTACATCGCTCCGGTGCCTCCCTTGGGGGGCCATTTTTTGAGGAGGCCTTCGACCGGTAACTTTCATTATAAAGGCGGCCGGGCTCTGCCCGGCAGCACCCGCCGCTCGAATGTCAGCCGCCGCGGCTCAATCGGGCGGACAATTGATCCTGACGATGACGCGGCCGGGGTCGGCGAGACTTTCAGCAAGCCGCTGAACAACGTCTGCGCCCCCCGGCAGATCGACTGCCCCTTCAATAACGACGCTGTTTCCAAGCACCCTGAATGTGAGGTTTCGCGTCTCCAAGAATGCCTCCGCATTCAAGGCACGTTTGATAGACGCAACGAGGCCCGAGATGTCGGCTCCCTCGCCGCCTCGGCAATCGAACTCCGGTAGGATCAAGACCATCGCCAGCCTCCTCCTTTCCTGCGCCCAACACTCTGATTGGTGCGATGTTCCGCAGGCTTGGTATGCCGGCTGAGCCGGCGCGATCCGGGAATGACCGACCTTAGCTAGGAGCAGCCGTGCGCATCGCCCTTCTCGTCAACAACGTCACGAAAGAGATACTGACAATCGCGGAAACTCTGCACCAGAAGCTCGTTGAGGACGGTACGTTCCTGGTCGGCCTCGATATCGTCGGGGCAAGTTGCTGGAGATCAGTTTACACCCGGCGGGCTTCAGACCATTCGTGAAACTTTGTGATGTCGACTTCTGCGAAGACATCCTGGATTCGCTGGAGAACAAGGTCCAGATCAGGAAAACGGATCGTGGCGCGCTGAGCAACCGCATCCTTTCACTTCGGCCGCAAAAGGGGTTCCGTCCCGCCAAGCCCAGGAACTTGCGGAGCTTGTCGACGTTTTGAGATGGCAGCCGAAAAGGGGACCGGAATGGCGATCGAGCAAACGCATGTCAATTTCGACCACAGTCGATTTTCCAAGGGCCTGGCGCGCGGATTGGCTGGCGCACTGCTCTTTGCGCTGCCTATGTTCCTGACGATGGAGATGTGGGAACTCGGGCTCTATATCGACCGATCAAGGCTCCTTCTGTTGCTCCTCGTCAACATCCCCTTGCTCATCCTCCTGGCGCGCCGGATCGGGTTTGAAAACATTTCGACCTGGCATGAGGCAGTGCGCGATGCCAGCATTGCCTATTTCCTGGGTCTGTTGGCCAGCGCCTTCGTGCTGTCTGCCCTAGGCGTTCTGAGCGTCGGGCACGCTCTACCCGAGGCGGCAGGCATGATCGCCATTCAGACGGTTCCGGCCAGCATCGGTGCGTTGCTTGGTCGCAGCGAATTGGGCGGGCGCGACGATGATGACGAGGACGCACAGGACCCCGTCGACGATGATGCGCAAAGTGGCTACGGCGGCGAGCTCTTCATGATGGCCGTCGGCGCCTTGTTTCTCGGATTGAATGTTGCCCCGACCGAGGAAATGATCCTGATTTCCTTCAAGATGTCACCCTGGCACGCAATCGCACTCATCGTTTCGTCCATCGTGCTGATGCATGGTTTTGTCTACGCGCTGTCGTTTTCGGGCGGACACGAACTGGAAGAAGGCACACCCGTTTGGCATGCCCTTATCCGCTTCACGCTCCCCGGCTACGCCGTCGCCTTTGCGATCAGCTTCTACTGTCTCTGGACGTTTCATCGGCTGGACGGCATCGAACTGACCCAGGCGATCATGAGCACGGTGGTGCTTGCATTTCCAAGCGCAATCGGCGCCGCGGCAGCGCGGCTCATTCTCTAGGTGATCTATGGCAAAACCGTCGAAATCCCGCTCGATCGAAAGTGGCGAAGGTCACTGGATCGAATGGCTTACCGGGTCGGTCTCAGCCATCGCTGTGATCGCCCTGATCGGGTTGGTCGGCTTTGAAGCTGCGACGCAGAGCGATGGAGCGCCGGACCTGTCAGTCAAGACGATCAGCAGCGCAAGCCGGGACGGCGGATATCTTGTCATGTTCGACGTCGAAAACGCGGCCGACCGGACTGCCGCCGACGTCGTCGTGCGTGGCGAGATCACGGCCGGAAACACTGTTGTCGAAACGGTCGAGATTACACTCGACTATGTCCCGATGCATTCAAGGACGCGTGCTGGATTGATCTTTCGCAACGAGCCTGCGGGGCGATCCCGGATTTTTGCCACCGGCTTTAGCGAACCGTAGCTTATGGCGACATTGTTCGGGAACCCAGGTTGGTCTCACCTATACTGCCCGTCCAAGCCTACTCGGCAAGCCCGGCACATTCATTGAAATTGAAGGGAACGCCTCTCTCGTCAAGGACCAAGAGATGTTCAAGAAGCACTGGGTGAGCGATCTCGAACGCTGGTTCCCGCAAGGGGTGGACACACCCTGGCCTCATGCTCATCAAAGTCCGCGCGCAGCAGATCAGGTATCGGGATGGTGACGGAGACAAGAAAAATCCCGATCCCGTAGCCAGGAACATGGCTCTCAATATCGTTTCGTCGCATCGTCCCGCCCGGCCCTTGCAGCGTAAGCATCCGGTGAAGGCCGCAGGTCATGCGGCCTGAGCGTTCAGAGCCTTTGGTGTCCAATTCCACGGAAGCAATTGCTGCAGCCTGCTGACCGGCGTGTCTGCAATGTTGGCGAGGACGTCGGCAAGCCAGGCCTGCGGATCGATATCGTTGAGCTTAGCACTCATGATCAGCGTCGCCATGAAGGCGGCACGATCAGCACCACGATCCGATCCGGCGAAGAGCCATGACTTCCTTCCAAGGGCAAAGCCTCGCAATGCCCGTTCGGCTGCATTGTTGGTCAGGCAAATCCGGCCGTCGTCGAGGAAGGACGTGAAGCCGTCCCAACGCTTGACCATGTAATCGATCGGCTCAGAGACTGGGGAACTGCGCGACAGTTTTGCCCGCTCGGTTTGAAGCCAGTCGCGCAGGTCGCCGACGAGCGGCAGGCTGTCCCTGCGACGACGCTCCAGGCGTTGGTCGGCGGCAAGTCCGTTGATCTCCCGCTCGATGTCGAACAGGGCATCCATCCGTTTGACGGCTTCAAGTGCCATCGGCGAGATCGGCGCGGCGTTCTTTCCGCGCTTGGCATTCGTGGCGATGTCGGCCAGCACGAAGAACTTGCGCCTCGCGTGCGACCAGCAGAGCGCCTGCGTCAGCGGACCGGGATCGCGATCAACCTTGAACAATGGATTGTAGCCGCCATAGGCATCCGCCTGAAGAATGCCGGTGAAGGTCTTCAAGTGACGTTCGGGGTGCTCCTGTCGCCGGTCTCGCGAAGCATAATAGAGTGCCGCCGGCGGAGACTGCCCGCCGAAAGGCCGGTCATCCCGGACATAGGTCCATATCCGGCCGGTATCGGTCTTGCCCCTCGCTAGGATCGGCACAGTCGTGTCATCGCCATGCACCCGCTCGGCAGCCAAAACATGCGCCTCGATCAGTGAATGAATGGGCTTGAGCGCTGCCGCACAAGCGCCGACCTGGTCGGCCAGCGTCGACAGGCTAAGATCAACCCCTTCGCGGGCATAGCGCTCACTCTGCCGGTTCAGCGGCTGATGTTGGGCGAACTTCTCAAACAGGATCATTGCCAGCAAGTTTGGCCCGACAAAGCCGCGCGGCGTCACATGGAAGGGGGCTGGCGGTTGGGTAATCTTCTCGCATTCGCGGCAGGAGAACTTCTCCCGCACTGTCTGGATCACTTTCCACTGGCGCGGGATGACCTCCAGCGTCTCCGTGATGTCCTCGCCGAGCTTCGACAACCTGGCCGAACCGCAGCAGGAGCAGCTTGTCGGAGCCGCGATAACGACCCGTTCGCGCGGGAGATGTTCGGGAAACGGTTTCCGTGACGGGCGCTTGCGCTCGAAGGCCCGGACTGCCGAGGCCTTGGCTGCGATCTCCGCCGCCAGTTCGTCTTCGCCAGCGTCGGCTTCGAGTTCCTCGAGCTGCAGCTCCATCTGTTCAAGGAGCCGCGCCTTGCGTTCTGAGCGGCTGCCGTAAAGTTCTCGACGAACCTTCTCGATCTCCAACTTCAGCCGCGCGATCAGTGCTTCGGAATGCGACACGAGCGCCTTTGCGCTGGCGGCTTGCGCCTTGGCGGTCGCGGCTTCTGCCTCGGCAGCGATGCGCCGGGTACGCTCCTCAGCCAGCAGTGCAAGCGCACTGGCAAGGTCGTTCGTAAGTTCATCAGGCGCGTCGTTCATGGCAGGATGGAATCATATTCGATCCCGCCATGCCAGTGGTTTTGCTTATCCTGCCGACGTCGGACGCCAAGTCTTTTGCGGCATCCGCCAGTCGATTCCTTCCAACAGATAACCGAGCTGCGCCGGCGTAATCACCACCGTGCCGTCGGCTGCCGACGGCCAGATGAAACGGCCGCGTTCCAGCTTCTTTGTGAACAGACAGGCGCCTTGCCCGTCATGCCAGATCACTTTGAGCAGACCTCCACCGCGACCGCGAAACACGAACAAATGGCCGCACATCGGATCGCGCTTCAGCGTCTCTTGCACCATCAGCGACAGACCAGGGAAGCCTTTGCGCATGTCGGTATGGCCCGTCGCCAACCAGACCTTCACACCAGTCGGGACCGGGATCATCGCCGAGCCAGCACGACGTCGAGAATGCGACCCAGCGCCTCGGTGTCGATGTCGCTGTCTACCCGGACACGTCGACCTCGTCCCAGTTCAATCGTCACATCGCTGCGCTTCCGACGAGAATGCGATGGGACCGACGGTTCCGAGACAACGGGTTGGGCTGCAGGTGTGGCCTCAGACACGATTACAGGCACCAACGTGTTCGCCGTCTGCATCGACGGCTCCTCAATACGACAAAACTCCTTGCGCCAACGGAAGAGCTGACTGACGTGGATCCCGGCTGCGCGGGCGATCTCGGAGAGCACTGCGCCCGGTTCAAGGCAGGCAGCGACGAGGCGTTCCTTGTCGTCGCGGGACCAGCGCCGCCGGCGCTCGACGGACGTGATCACTTCAATCGGATGCTTCGTCATATGACTACTCCTAGTGCTAGCACTAGGACTTCCGATGTTTGGTATCACCTCACAAGACGGCCTTCACCGGAGGCTTACCTTGCAGCCGGGTTAAAGGCGACCTGTTTGAAGGCGCGCTTCCGCAATCAGCCGATTGATAAAATCGAGTTTGGCTATGACCGGTGGCGAAAGAACGAACGGATAAATGTCCCGTTCGCCCATGGATCGCTGGAAGGTGTTAAGGGCCAGGCTGATCGGAACCCAGGCGTCCACCAGTTGCTGAGCATTCTCCGCCCGATAAGGGTCGAAATCGACCTCGACTTCAAGGGCGTGGTGACTTAACGGCTCTATGGATAGCCCGAATGATCTGGTCGTCTCCAGCGTATCGACAATGTGAAACAGGTGGGCCCAGCATTCGGCAAAATCTTCAGATGGGTGGCTGCTTGCGTAAGCGGAAATGAAGGTATCCTGCCAGTCCGCAACTGGCCCGTTGTCGTAGCTTTTTTGGAGCGCTGCTGCGTAGTCTTCGCGCTCGTCACCAAAGAGAGCACGTGCCTCTTCAAGCAAAGCGCCCTTTCGCACCAATTGCTGAAAATAAAAGTGACCGATCTCGTGGCGAAAGTGTCCAAGCAGGGTTCGGTAGGGCTCTCCCATCGAAACACGAACGGTCTCGCGAACGATGTCATCGGCCTCGGCCGCTCGAAGACTGATCAGACCGCTCCGGTGCCCGGTCATTGCAGGGCTGACACCGCCGCCTTCATTGATCGCATCTTCCAGAAAGTCGAAGACCAGACCGCCCTCCGGGTCGACGTCTCTTCCGGGACACGGAAGGCCAAAGCGCAGAATGGAATAGAACAGATGGCGCTGGGCCGCGCCTATTCTATGAAACCTTGCGAGGCCCTCCGGGGTATTGGTGTTGGGGATGAGCCGATTGTAACGTGCAGGAATTGCCAGAAGAATTGGATCGTCGGCCGCAACCAACCAGTTGCTCCCGTCTATGGCTGCGTTGGCACAGAACCGCCAGGTTTCGCCAGGCCGTGAGGGAATGCTCCACAAACCCTCGCCTGCTTCCAAGAGAGTGTGCAGCGTCAATGTGTCTGCAACAAACCCGACCGGCGCATTGTTGGCCCCGACGCTGAAATGATTGTCAAAATAGAGCGGAAACCCGCTGATATCGCATTGGTAGAGCCGCATGCCAAACACCTCTTGCAATGTCGCCGCATCGCTTAACGCGCGAGAAACGAGATCCGGCGAGGCAACTCATGAGATTTTTCCCGTGCGCCTCGCCCGATTTGCAAAGGCTCAGGTGGGGAGCCTTAAGTCGGAGCGCTGCCGGGTTCGACCGGCGAGCGTTTGACGAGCACCTTGACTAGTCGACCACCCCACCCATGTCCTTCTCATGTCTCCCTATCTGACGCGGCATGGGGGAGAGTTCATTGCTGATCTTGGCCGCTTGTTGCCCATAGTACGACGCATATGGGAGTACGAATTGGAGACAATTACGCGCAAGCGCAAACTGCGGTCCTTCCAGCCATTATGGGCAACCACTCGGAAGATCCAGGTCGCGGCTCAACAGCGCATCCCCGCCAACGTCGTCGACGTGCTGATTGTCGGCGCCGGCATTGGAGGGGCGCTGATGGCCCTGTCCCTTGCCAAACGAAACATGACAATCCTCGTCGTTGATCGACGGCAACCGGTGCAAGGCAGCACTCTGGCCAGCACCGCGATGATCCAGCATGAGATCGACATGCCGTTGCATAGGCTCACGGCGAGGCTTGGGCAAGCAAAAGCTCGGCGCGCTTGGCAACGCTCCGCCAAGGCCGTGGAAACGCTAACTTCGCTTGTCGATAATCTTGGGATCGACTGCGATCTCGAGCGGAAGAATTCGCTCTACCTCGCTGGAAATGCCTATGGTGCAAGAGCGCTCGCCACAGAGGCGGAAGCACGCGAAAAGGCTGGCATTTCAGCAGTGTTTTTCAATGCCGCGCAACTGCGCGAAAAGTTTGGACTGGAGCGGACCGCTGCGATCGAGTCCACCATCTCCGCGTCAGCAAATCCCGCACAATTAACCGCCGGCGTGTGGCGCAAGGTGCAGGCAGACGGTGTGGCGATCGTAGGAGATACTGAGATCACCGACGTTCGCAGCCTCGATGACTGGAACGCCGCCGCGACATCAAAAGGAGAAATCATACAGGCCAGGCATGTCGTCTTTTGCACGGGCTACGAGTTCCTGGATGTCGCGGCCAACCAAGAGCATCGGATCTTCTCCACCTGGGCGCTTGCAACCAGGCCGCATCATCCGAGGCCCCGTTGGCTCAAGGATTATGTGCTATGGGAGGGATCGGATCCCTACCTCTATTTTCGCTCTACTGCGGATGGCCGCCTCATGGTCGGAGGTGAGGACGAAGAAAGCCCCACAGCATTTCAGGACCCCGTCAAACTCAAGTCCAAATCCAAGACCTTGCGGGCGAAGCTGTCGGCGCTCCTGAAAATACCGATCGCCGAGCCCGCCTATCAATGGGCAGCGGCCTTCGGCGTGACCGCCGACGGGCTGCCGATAATCGGTCCGGTTCCAGGGCTCAACAACGTTTATGCTGTGATGGGATATGGCGGGAACGGCATCACCTACAGCCAGATCGCCGCGGAGATCGTGTCGTCAGCAATATTGGGGCACGAGGATCCGGACAGCGAACTTTTTGCGTTTCGCTGAGATTGCGCGACCTCGCCTTGGACGCGGGTCACCTTCGCAATCGTCTTGTGACTTATCGCAGCAGAGGAGGCTTCTCTCAGGCCAAGGCCAACAGAAGGCTGCTTCATCAATGGAACCGTTTACCGCTGAGCCGGTTCTTTCAGTCCGACATAACCGGAGACTAAAGAGATGGACCATACCAATCACGTGCGCCTTGATCCTTCGGAACTGATACCAGCAAACCTCGAAGGCGCGACCGTTTACGGCGCAGACGATGACAAGGTCGGAACGGTGGATCACCTTCACGGCGTCGGCGCCAACAGCACTGCGATTATTGATGTTGGCGGCTTCCTCGGGATTGGCGCGAAACCGGTCGCGGTGCCATTGGCGGATCTCGACTTCATGCGTGACGATGACGGCGACGTTCACGCCATCACCACCTGGACGAAGGATCAGCTGAAAGAAATGCCAGAGCACCTGGACTCATGACCCGAGCGCAGAGCTGCATCATGGAATGTGGCCATGCGGTGGCAACATGAACATGGCTTCCACCCTCAAAAAAGAAACGGCCTACCCGTCGCCAGGCAGACGACGGGTTGGTTTCGTCAGTGCGCTGGCGGCGCGTCCACCGGGCAAGCGATTATAAGAGCGCAGAATACGCGCGCCTCAAACGCGCCAAATACCTGAAAGTTCCTTGAAAAAACTTCCATTTCCGGCGCCGGTTTGAGGGAACAGATCCGTTGTTGTCCCGTTCAGTCAGCGTGGAAGCCGGTGTCTTGCCGGCCATAGGAGAAACAACCATGATCTTGAAATCTGTCGCTACCCTCGCCGCCATCGCGGCGTTCACTGCACCTGCCCTTGCACAGACGAATGTCATCTGTGACGAAGCCTCGGTTGCCAAGGCCGAACAGCAGATCGGGCAAATCTCCGACGGCGCAAAGAAAATCGAATCCACCAAGGAACTGGCCATGGCGAAAGAAGCCATGACTGCAAATGACCTGGAAAAATGCAAGTCGCATCTCGAGAATGCGATTAAGGGCATGGATGCCATGTAGGCCGGCGCGGCTTCGAGGCGTCTGTTGCCACCCGTCGCAACGCCAATTTCGGAACCTCCCTACCCCGAATTCGAGGAGGTCGACACGTATTTTTCGAGAAGTCGAAATCACTGCGTGAATGGCAAAAAACTCGGGAACCAAAAAACTCGAGCAAAGTTTGACCGGTAGTGCCTTCCACGGGCTGAAAACAAGGATGTAGACATCATGAAAAAACTGCTGCTCGCCGCGGTATTCCTCGGCGCAACGACCTTTGGCGCGCTCGCGCAGACTTCGACGCCTCCGGCCACTACGAACGGTGACACACCGGCCGTCGCGACGCCGGACTCCACCAATCCCACCGCCCCGGTCGCCGGGGCAAATAGCTTCACCGAAGAACAAGCCAAGAAACGCATCGTTGAAGCCGGTTACACCGACGTTGCTGGTCTCAAACTCGATAGCGAGGGCGTCTGGCGAGGCAGCGCCATGAAGGACGGAAAGTCTGTCCAGATCGCACTCGACTACCAGGGCAACGTGGTCGCCAACTAATCCCAGCAGCGAGGAACCCCCATGAAAACCGTTAGTGGACTTTTTGACGATTACTCCGATGCACACGCGGCGGTGAGCGCGCTGGAAGATCGCGGCGTGCCGTCTGACGATATCAGTATCGTTTCCAACAATGTCGGTGACCGGTACTCCAACGACAGCAATGCTGCCGAGGGCGCAGGTACAGGCGCAGGCCTAGGTGCTGCAGTTGGTGGCATCGGGGGTCTCTTGACCGGGCTTGGCGTCATGGCCATTCCCGGTGTCGGACCTGTGGTGGCGGCGGGCTGGCTTGCCGCGACGGCAGCCGGTGCAGCAGCCGGCGCAGTCGCCGGTGGCGCTGCGGGGGGACTGATCGGCGCGATGACCGAATCCGGCGTCCCCGAAGAGCATGCCCATGTCTATGCGGAGGGCGTGCGCCGCGGCGGAGCTGTTGTCACCGCCCGGGTTGACGAGAGCCTCTACGCGGACGCCCAGGCCATCCTACGCCGGGGCAGCTGGGTAGATCCCGAACAACGCCGCGCGGCTTACCTCGAGCAAGGCTGGACACGCTTCGACGAAAAGCTCGATCCCTACACTCCCGAAGAGATCGAGAAAGAGCGTCTCCGCTACAGGCCTTGACGGGAACCGGGAGGGCTTCAAAAGCGTTTATTAGCCAGCCCCTAGAACTCGATTTCGGCCCCGCTCGGGGCCGATTTTTTATTGCTAACAACTGCGCGATCACAATCGCAACGTCAGTCTCGTCCTCTCAACGTGCGACCTCATCGGCCAGCGAGATCCCTTTCAATCCCCAAGTAGCCCTCTCAGTCCGGGAGAATCTCTGACCCTCTTAGCGGTTGGGCAGACGCCTGCGCGGCCAGGCCCTTCAAAAGCCCGCCTCATATTTTGTCCTAGGCGCGATCAACAAACTTGTTGAACCGGCTCAGGCTGCCATCGGCGATTTTGTCCTGGTGCAGGAAAAACAATCGGTTGTGGTCGAATATCCGAAAAAACTCCTCCCATGAAATCGGCTCCAGGTGATCATCCCGTTCGCCGAAATCAATCCGTAAAATCCCACCATCATCGGCGCCCTTCACTCGGGTTGGCCGCCCGTTGCGTGCCTCTGCCCAATGTCGAATCTCGTCATGATCTCGAGTCGTTTCAGCCTTGGTCATCAGCGTTCTCCTCTCGCAATCGTCGCTTTACGCGCCGAACAGGCTGAGCATCCATTTGTTCCCGTCGACAATTTCCCAACCCTGGAGCCCACTGCGTTAGTGCCCGGAAGGCGCTGCTCGATCCGAACAGGTAGCCAGGCGGTGCGAGCTTTGGGGAACCGACAACTGCGTTGCATTGTTTCGTTTCCTACCCCTCTGGAGGCACGATTCTTGAGGATTTTCGATGGACAACCGTGTTCGACATCATCGCGTCTCGGTCGCCGGCATCGACACTTTTCGTGAAGCGGGACGGGCGGACGCCCCTATGGTTTTGCTTCCGCACGGATATCCTGCTCCTCCTACGAATTTCGCAACCTCATGCCGCGTCTTGCAGACCGCTGGAGGCTGCTCGCGCCGGAATTTCCAGGCGCCGGCTACAGCGCAACTCCGGAAGATGTCGACTACAGCGCTGACGGCTAGGCCACCTGGCTCGAGGTCTTCATTGACGCGATGAAAGTCGACCGGTTTGTCCTCTACCTACACGATTTCGATCCCCCAATCGGAGCACGATTGGCCATTCGACGACCCGAACGTATGGTGGACATCCAGCTGCTCGGAACCCATCTCGACGAAGTCGTTGCGTTGGTTGTAGGCTTCCTCCCGCGCGTTCACTCGGCATGATCGCTCGCGCGAGCTGTGGCAGCCGGAACATTTGCCTTTCTTCGGGGTTGTCGTGCAGGCGCGTTAGGGAAAGCATGCACGAATGAAATGCCTTCCTATCACCACGAATTTGCTATTCGACTGACCAGGAAGATGCCGAACCCAGGCAGCGACATTGATCGCGAATTCAGCTCACGATGGCACGTGCATCATGCGTAGAAGCCACCGTTTCTTATCGAGTCGGGAGCGGCCGGCTTCGGCTTCTCTGATTGCTAAGCGCAGCACCCGCTCGACTTCGGCGTCTGCCTTGTCGTCGTCAACAAAATGCAATCTGGCGGAGGCGCGCAGAATTGCGACCAGTTTCCGTTCATGGGTTTCGAGTGTGCCGGCCATGAAGCTATAACGACCGGAACTCCGAGCGGTTCCGCGCTGCGCTTGCTTCTATGGTGAGCATCGGGCGAGTTCGGAAATGCCCTCGCCGCTCCTGTTCCTCACGGAACCACAAAGACCCCACTCGGTTACAGAGCAGCTCCTATAGTTCCAATCCAGCCCTTAACCGCATCCAGTAAGACGCAGACCAGGTCGACGTGAAGAGGCGTGGAACGTTTGTCCGCTGACAGGGTTGAGCCTTATTCGGATCTGGAGGATTGGTGTCATGGTTGCCCCAAGAGCGAACTGGAAAGGCTATATCAAGTTCGGGGAAGTGACCTGCCCGGTCGCGCTTTATACGGCGGTTTCATCGTCGGAACGCATCAGCTTCAACACGATCAACCGAAAAACCGGAAATCGAGTCAAGCGCGAGTTTATCGACAGCGAGACCGGACGTCCGGTCAACGCCGACGACCAGGTGAAGGGTTATGAGGTGGATGACGGGCGATATGTAGTGCTCGAACCCGAGGAGATTGCCGCTGCGGTCCCCGACAGCGACAAGACCCTGAAGATCGAGGCGTTTATTCCTTGCTCACAAGTCGACACCACTTACTTCGACAAGCCCTATTACCTTGCACCCGACAAGACGGGGGGCGAAGCTTTCGCGCTCCTTCGCGCTGGGATGTCCAAGGCGAAGGTCGCGGCGATCGCCAAAACCGTGCTTTTCCGTCGGATGCGAACAGTCCTGATACGGGCACATGGTAAGGGGCTGATCGCTGCGACCCTGAATTTCGACTACGAAGTGCGATCGTCGAAGGAAGCCTTCGCCGGCCTTCCCGACCTGAAGATCGAGGGCGAGATGCTCGAACTTGCAGAGCACATCATTCGCACCAAGAAGGGCAGTTTCGACGCCGGTGCTTTCGACGACCGTTACGAGGCGGCCGTCGCTGAACTGGTGAAAGCGAAAATCGAGGGGCGTTCTCTGCCGAAGAAGAAGGCGCCCATCGCATCCAAGCCGGGCGATCTGCTCAAGGCGCTTCGCGAGAGTGCCGGCCTCAGTGCAAGCAAGTCCAAGTCCAAACGAAAAGCCGCCAATGCCAACGCAGGCGCCTCCCGACAAAAGGCGGAAAAACCCTCTGCCAAGTCGAAGCCGGCGGCGCCGTCGCGCCAGGCCAGCTGACAGGAGATTGAGACATGGCTGTTCGCCCCTACTGGAAAGGCTATCTGAAGCTCTCACTGGTAACCTGCCCGGTCCAGATGATGCCGGCGATATCAGAAAGCGAGAAGGTTCGCTTTCATACGCTTAATCGCGAAACCCAAAATCGCGTTGAGAGCCGCTTCGTCGACGCGGTAACCGGAAAAGAGGTCAAGGAAGAAGACGAGGTCAAAGGATACCAGCGCGGGGAAGACGAATACGTCATCCTCGAGGATGAGGAGCTCGAGACCGTCGCATTGGACAGCACCAGGACCATCGATATTTCGACGTTCACCCCGCGAGACAGTATCGAATGGATCTGGCTCGATACCCCGTACTACCTGTCTCCGAATGAACCGGTCGGCGAGGAGGCTTTCTGCGTCATTCGCGACGCGATGGAGGCCCAGAAAATGGTCGGCATTTCACGGCTGGTCATCTCGCGCCGCGAACGTGCCGTCATGCTTGAGCCTCGTGGCAAGGGCATTGTTCTGTGGACGCTGCGCTACGGCGACGAGGTTCGTGGTGAAGCCGCCTATTTTACCGCAGCCAGCGAGGTGAAGGCGGACTCCGAGATGATGCCGCTCGTGCAGCGACTGATAAAGAAGCTGACAAAGGACTGGAACCCCAAAATGGTGGCCGACCCGGTGCAGGAACGTCTGGTCGATATTATTGCTGCCAAAAAGAAGGCCATGAAGAGACCCGCCAAGGCAAAGCCCGGATCATCGAGTTCGCAAGCAACGCCGAACAACGTCATCAACATAATGGATGCCCTCAAAAAGTCGGTCGCATCGGAAAGTCGCGGGCGAAAATAACCACCGCGCAACGCTCCGCCACAGCCGGCGAACCGAGGCACCTTTTAGGTCATTCGCTCCAGCTCAAAGGCAAACAAGCGATCGTCATTTCGTATGGCCATCAGTCCCATGATTGCGTTTTGATCGATCCTGCGAAAATGGTCGATGATCGGCTGATCGTCATAGATGAGGGCCGCACTTGCCGCGCCCTCAAACGTCATCGTCTTAAGCGAGGCGACAGGGCCTTTGGCTTGAAAACCGCGCTGGACCCAGGAAAAAAGCGTGCGGGCAAGCCGCGTTCTTCCGAACTTATGAAAGCGAAGCGCAAGGTTCAGCGATACCCATTTCGGATCGATGGCCCGAAGCCTTCGACCTCCAGCGCGAAAGAGCAATGCGTCTGCCCGCAGGTCTGAATTAAACCGTTTGCCGAACCAGCCAAGGTTCTCCAGCACGCCGTCGAAGGGATGACCAGTCGGAATTCCCCGGCCCATCCAGAGGCCCTCGAGTTCACATGGTTCGAGAGGTGACAGCCGGCGAAATCGCTCCACTGCCCGTTGCTGGTCATCCACCGGATTGGCTCTTCTCGCTATTGCGCCTTCCGGCTTTCGTCTTTGACCGGGCTTCGCGGCGCGCCTGTCGCAACTCATCAAGCATCGGAAACCACCACCCGCGCTTAAGGTCGGCCGATGTGGGTGGCGTTCTTTCGGGCCAGGTTCTTACAAGCTCCTCCAGTGAGCCCCGCCGCCACGTAGCCCAGACAAACAAGTCGTCATCCGGAGCCGGAAAATAGAAATCGCTGACGGTTCCGGCATCCGCAAGCTCACCGTTGGTCCCGGTGAAGAAGACCACTCCAACATGCGTGGCGATCGCGCGCTCAAAGGGCGGGCTGTGACCCAAGGATATCGGGTAGCGCTTGCGACGCCTTTCCCTCGCCCTTGCCTTCGAGTCCTCTTCCTCTTCCGTACCTTTCAACGCGTCTCTACGCGCTTTCCTTGCTTCAGGTTCGCTGCGCTCGGCCTCGGCTTCAATGTCCGCCCAGCGTTGACGAAGTTCAAAGAGCGAACGATAGGGTACGGTCCAAAGGCGGCGATCCGCATCCCATCGCGCATAAGGTATCTCGCGGATCTCGTTGACGATAGACCGTGAGTAGGGTGTGCGGATCTCCAATGCCGTGGCGCCTGCGTTAAGATATCGGCTTTCGATCGGCTCGAATACGAACGCGTCCCTGCCCTTCTCGTCGGCAAAAATGTCTTCTTGCGCCTCCAACTCCGCACGCCAGCGTCCGATCCGTCGCTCAGCCGTGCGGCCTGGCACGAACCAGGCATTCAGTCGGTCGCTCCACCGCGCCCGTGGAAACGCTTCGCGAAACCGTTCGACGGTTACGCGATCGTGCGGCAGGTCGGTGGTTGCGCCAATGCGGGCGCCTTCTGACGGCTTGGCATCGTCTTTCTTGTTCATGACAGATCACGATGCCTGCTTGGCCTTTGCAAGACGCTTTATTGCCTGCTCGAGGGGCCGCTCGCTGTCGCAGTAATCTTTCCACGCGATGGTTTTCGCAAGCAGCGCCGGCACCGTGCGCACGGTGAAACGCTTCGGGTCGAGATCGGACTTCACCTGTGTCCACGTGAGAGGCATCGATACCGTCGCACCGGGCCGGGCTCGCGGTGACAGTGGGGCGACTGCCGTAGCCATTCGATCGTTGCGCAGATAGTCGAGGAAAATACGCCCCTCCCGCAGGCTCTTCGTCATCTTGATCAGATATAGATCCGGATTGTCCTCAGCCATTTCCCGGCACACGTCGTGGGCAAACCCCTTGGCCTCTGTCCATGAGAGCCGCTTGCGATTTCCAACCGCAAGCGGCGTGACAACATGAAGCCCCTTGCCACCTGTCGTCTTGCAGAAGCTGACAAGGCCGAGATCATCGAGCCGGTCGCGCATTTCCCTTGCCGCAGTAACAACCGCGGAGAATGGCACATTGGGTCCGGGGTCGAGATCAAACACCAAGCGTCCGGGAATTTCGGGACGACCGGGCTTGCAATTCCAGGGATGGAGTTCGATGCCGCCGATTTGCGCGATCGCGGCGAGGCCCTCTACACGATCAACTTGCAAGTATGGCTTCTTGTCTCCAAAGACTGTCACAAGTTCGAGAAGGTTCGAAGTACCGGGTAGCGCGTGGCGCTGGAAGAACTGCTGACCGGCAATTCCGTCAGGCGCACGGATGATGGAGCAGGGCCTCCCCCGGATGTGATCGATGAGCCAGGTCCCGACGGCCTCGTAGTAACGAGCAAGATCTTCCTTGGTGACGGGTTCACCGTCGCCGGCGTCCGGCCAGAGGGGTTTGTCGGGGCTGGATATCAGGACACCCGTGATCTCTGCTTTTTGCCCTTTGCGGGACAAGGTTGACTTGAACGTTCGCGTCGCTTCCGGTGTCGGCGTTTTTGCGGGCGACGCTGGCTTGTCGGCCTTCACTTCGATGGCCGGCTTGTCATCGCGAAGCCCCTTAAAGGCAGCCTGCCGAACAAGCCCATCCGCCGTCCATCCTGCGAACTCAATCTCGGCAACAAGTTCCGGCTTTACCCAGACAATCTCGCTTCCCTTCTTCGGTGCGCCAATGCCCGTGAAGGGTGATTTTTCGACTTCCGCCTGTTTCAGCTTGGCAAGCAAGCTTGCAACTTTCTTCGCACCAAACCCCGTGCCGACACGACCGACGTAAACGAGATGGGTGCTTCGGTAGACGCCAACCAAGAGGGACCTGAACCGACCATCGGTCTTCGCATAGCCACCGATCACCACTTCGTGGCCAGCGCGACACTTGGATTTGACCCAGGTGTCGGTCCGGCCCGACTGATAGGGAGCGTTGGCGCGTTTGGAGACGATGCCCTCCAGGGACAGCTTGCACGCGGATCGAAGCACCGCATCTCCACTTGTCTCAAAATGCTCGACAAAACGAAGTCGAGGATTGTTTCCGGCTTCGCCGAGTACCACCTGCAGGCGGTCCTTGCGTTCGGCGAGCGGATCGGCTCGCAAATCTTCGCCGTGACGGAACAGGAGGTCAAAGGCAAAATAGACGAGATTGCCGGTCCTTCCTTCAGATAGTGCCGCCTGGAGTGCGGCAAAATCCGGAGCGCCGTTTTCATCGAGCGCGCAGACTTCGCCGTCGATGATACAATCCGGCAATGCGGATGCGGCTTCAGCGATCTCCCTGTATTTGCCAGTCCAATCAAGCCCTTTTCGGGTTTTTAGCGTTGCCATGCCGTCAACGACGCGCAATTGGATTCGATAGCCGTCGAACTTGATCTCGTGCAACCAGTTGTCAGCGGCCGGTGGACGTTGGACCGTTTCGCAAAGCTGCGGCGCGATGAAATCCGGCAGAGTTCCGTCCTGTAACTTTGCCAGCCGCTTTCGCGACTTCTTCGGTTCTACCCACGTTAAACCTTGCTTGCTATCCCAGACCGCATCCGCCTCGACCGCGCCCTTTGTCTGCATGAAGGCGCTCGGCTTGCGGCCTTTGCCATTCGCTATGTCGTCCATCTTTCGGCCGGAAGCCACGGAAGTCGTATGCTGCTCCAGCACTTTGGCGCCGTCTTTCGCGACGGAAAAATCGTCGTGGTGCTTGATCAGCAGCCAGTTTGATCGTTTCCCGCCAGCCCGGTCGTTGCGCATGCGGACCAGCACGAAACTGCCGTGAAGCCGGTTTCCGTCCAGCGAGAACTTGAAGTCGCCTCTCTTCAGCGCCGCCTCTGGAGACTTTTCCCCCTCGAATTCCCAATAGCCTCGGTCCCACAACATGACCGTCCCCCCGCCATATTGGCCCTTCGGGATCGTCCCTTCGAAGTCGCCATAATCGAGTGGGTGGTCCTCGACCTCGACGGCGAGCCGCTTGTCATGTGGGTCGAGGGAAGGCCCTTTGGTAACAGCCCAGGATTTGAAGACACCGTCCAGCTCCAGCCTCAGGTCGTAGTGCAGTCGCGTGGCATCGTGCTTCTGGATGACGAAGCGCCGGCGGTTCGAAGATGCGACATGTGCCTTGCCGCTCGGCTCCTGCGTTTGCCGGAAATCGCGCTTGTTCCTGTAGGTCGATAGTCTGTCTTCAGTCATCGACATCGCTCACAGATTGTTTTCCGCCCTGCGCTGGTCATGTCCGCAAGGCCCGCTCAAAGCCGGTCCGAAGCAGCGAAGGCCGTCGAGGCATCAGTCTACGCCTTTGCCACCGGTCGCACCGTAAACCTCGCCGTTAACGAAGCTTGCTTCCTGCGAGGCGAGAAACACGTAGATGGGGGCCAGTTCCACCGGCTGGCCGGGCCGGCCGAAATCGCTATCCTTTCCGAAATTCTTCACCTTCTCGTCAGGCTGTCCTCCACTCGGCTGCAAAACTGTCCAGAACGGTCCTGGAGCCACGACGTTGGCCCGAACACCTTTTCCGATCAATTGCTTTGCAAGCGCCTTGGTATACGCGACGATCCCCGCTTTGGTTGTGGCGTAGTCGAGCAGAATTGGAGAGGGTTGATAGGCTTGAATGGATGCTGTGGTGATCACCGAGGCGCCGGGGGGTAGGTAAGGCTCGGCGGCCTGAGCAATCCAGTGCAATGCGTAGAGATTGGTCTTCAGCGTAGCGTCGAAATCCTCTGACGTTACAAGCGACACGTCTTTGCGAAACTGTTGGCGAGCCGCATTGATCACCAGGATGTCAATCCCATCAAGCTCCCGCAGCGTTTGCGAAACCAGCTCCCGACACCAATCTTCATTCTTCACGTCGCCGGGCAAACCCAGGGCCTTCCTCCCCTCCGCTTCGATCAAATCTATGACTTCTCGTGCGTCCGGCTCCTCCTCCGGCAGATAGGAAATGGCGACGTCTGCCCCCTCACGCGCAAACGCAATCGCTACGGCGCGTCCGATACCTGAATCACCGCCGGTGATGAGGGCCTTCCGCCCCTTCAGCCGATTTGCCCCTTGGTACGTTTCTTCGCCATGATCAGGTTTGGGATGCATTTCGCCAACGAGACCTGGCGCGGGTTGCGGTTGCGGTTCGAAGGGTGGCGAGGGGTATTGTATTCGGGGGTCCTGCATAGTCAGACGATCGGTCATTGGGCAATCCTCACGTGATGTATACGCAATAAACTCGTCTATTGATTTGGGGTTCCGACAAGGCAGGACGATCAAGGCCTACGATGACGACGGGTGGTGCTTGCAGGCGGCCCTCCCGCACAGTTTACAGCTCTCGGTCTGCGGAGACGGTTGCAGGCCGGATGGCTAGGGAGCTTGACTGCCATTGCGTTGGGCCAAAAAGATCCTCGTGCTGCAGGACCCCGTTGAAACCGCCGATCCATCGGAAGCTCGGAACAACTGACGCTCAAACGGGTTCTAGTCTTGGTCGTAAATGGAGGCAGCCACAATGAACATTGTCGGGCAACAGGTTTTATCTGATCCAGGCGGCATAATGACAGTCGAATGGGTCGCAGAAGGCGGCGACGTGATTTCTGTCCGTCTGGAAAGCTCGCCGGACGATCTAGGCGTCGATGCCGCCGTGGCAAAGGCGAAGGCCCTGATGGTGCAAGTGGCCACATTCGGTGACGTCGAGAGCGACAGGGCCGATGAACCTGACGTTATCGGTTCGCCTGCCGTTGAATCATTGCGAAGTGCTCGTAGCGCCAAGGACACCGGTACGTTGGAAGAGCAGCTCGACGAAGGATTGAAGAACTCCTTTCCCGCCAGCGATCCACTTTCCGCCACTGGAAGTTCTATCACCACCGGACGGGCGGGATCTCCCGACACAGACACGTGATCCCCCAGACAGTGCGAAAGATCGTACTCAAAGGACAATCGCACAGCCGTAGCCGAAGCAAGCGCAACCGGCCCCGTGCGCCTATTCTCACCTAATGCAAGAATGAATCTATCCGTTTTCTATCGTTTGCCGTCGCGCGGCGGTTGATGATGGTGCGTCCGCGGCCATCCTTCATGATGTAGCGGCCATTCACAATCTCTTCGGTAATGCCGCCTTGGTGGCGAACGCCGACATCCTGCCCATTTGCCTTTGCGTTCCCACGACCGGAGCTGTTGGACTTCGAATTCCCACCGCTGTTGCCGCCAGCATTCCCACCTCCGCTGCCGCCACCACTCCCGCCATTTCCGCCCCCGCCTCCATTACCATTGCCAGCGAAGGCGCCCGTCTTGACGACCGCAAGCCCGGCGCTGGACATTTCGAGGCTGTAGGGCAAAGAGATGGCGAGGATGCAGACTGCCGGCCAGAATGCTGTCAGGATCATCCGACGCGTGATCATAGTGTCTCCACGGCTTTTCGTACGCAAAACGCACTTAGCGCGGTGGGCAACGAACTGCCTTTGCCCCTGACTGAGACCCACAGTCAACTCGCACCAGCCAAAAAAACGGCTCCCTGAGGAGCCGGTGAGGTAGTCAAGGGGCCATGGTCAGGGTCGATTCTGGCCCCGGTTGTCTGCATTTGAAAGCATGCGAGGCTAGAAATTCATCGATTGTCGCTCCGGCGTGCGGAGCTTCTAAGAGAGGTATGGTGGCGCTAATGGTTCCGCTATGGGACTTCAGTCCCATTGCTCGCCGCAAAGGTCTCAGTCTTACTTCGGTTGTCCGGTCGCTGGGTTTCCCGTTTTTTCCTCGGACGCAGTTTGGATCCTCTCGCGCAAATGCCTTTAGGAGTTGCAAAACCTCAGGCCAGAGATCTGAACGGTCGCGTAAACATCGACTACCTTCTCTCGTGGTTGCGTCAGTCCGCTGCCGACAAGGTTCGAGAGGCGTTGCGGACCTCGCCCTGTACCGCGTTGTCGGCGTCCAATCCCCCATGGCTCGATGCGTAAGATTTTCAGTATCCGATATAGCGATCCACTCCGGCAAAAGGACCGGCCTGAGCAGTTGCTCGCCTAACTTTTTTGACGGCTTTTGCCTGCCGGCACGCAGCGCTGGGGTTACATTCAGCTCACGGGCAGCCATGTTGACGCTGGAATGACGCGCAGAGGCTTCGAACCGGTTAATTATGGTTGTCGAGATGATGCGAAATGTCGACGAAGATGTTCGGTGTGAAGGCGGGCGTTCAGGTAGGGCGCGTTCCAGTTGGTCTCGGACAGCGTTTCATAGGCCAGGATACGAAGGGGAAAGCTTTCCTGGTGCGGTCGGCTCGCCACAAGCGCCGACAAGAAAGTCAGCTGGTGGTCTCTATGGATATCGCCTGGAAACGGGAGAAGGCTAGTTTCGGGTGACAGGGAGCGAGCCAAACCCGAAAGCGAACTGTTGACGGCCGAATGCCCGGCAAGATCGAGACCGGCCGCCTCAAAGCCTAGCCAGAAGGTTTCCTCCCCAAGCAGCGCATGAGCCTGATTAGCTTCCGACCGGACTTTTGCAACGCTTTCTGCCGAAAAGGCGGGCGAGCGCCCCTCAGTCACGATCGCCACGAAAACTCGCTCGCCTTCCGCGGCCAGACGCGCAATCGTTCCGCCTGCACCTAGCACCTCGTCGTCGGGGTGAGGTGCGATCACCAGGGTTCGACCGAATGAGAGCGGAATAGGCTGTGTCGGAGCCTTGCTTGCTTCATCGCGCGTGTTCATCGACGGTCTGCTTCCACGGCTCCAGGCGGTATGGAGGCACCGTATCGCTCGGCAAGATGACGCCGCGCCTCCTTAAGATGCTTATCGTTTCGCTTTTCGCCGGAGATCAAGGTCAGCGCGGTCAGGAAAAGGATGCGGGTATCCAGCCTTAGGCTGACATGATCGACATACCAGACGTCGAGCGCGAGTTTTTCGTCGTTCGACAGTCGAGTGTTGCCGTTGACCTGGGCCCCGCCGGTGATGCCCGGCAGTACCCGGCAACGCACCCGTCCGAGTTCGCCGAACCCTGCAATAGTGGTGAGACCAAGCGGGCGCGGTCCGACGAAGGCCATGTCGCCTCGCGCGACTCAAAGGACCTGAGGCAGTTCGTCAAGGCGGACCCGTCGCAAAAGCCGCGTAAACATCGTTTCGCGCAAATGGTCGGGCAGGAGTTGCCCGGTTGCGTTGCGCTCTTCGCCCATAGTGCGGAACTTGACGATAGAAAGGGTTTCGCCCCGATGCCGGCACGCAACTGCCGTACCCGCCGCGTTCTTACGCCGTTCGGCGGGTGTTAGTGAAAGCAATTATCAAGTTGCCATCTCACCAGGCTTAGCCAAGCGGTAAGGCATCCGCCTTTGGCACCAACGTCCCACGTTCGAACCGTGGAGCCTGAACCAATGTTACTACTGCGCCGCGGAGAAGCTGGTGGCGTCGTCGCCCTCTCCGTGGGCGAGGAACTGCACCAGGGCAGATAGGAGTTGTTCCGCGGTCGCGCGATCCAGCATGACCTCAACGACTTCATCTTGCTCGGCCATGAGTTGAAGGCGACCAAGCAGCGGATCAGTAGAGATCACTTCAATGTCGTTGCCCTGATATTCAGCCTCAAGTGACGCCCAGTGGTTTTCCATATCCGCCTCCAACGACGATGTGTCACCAGCCCATGCAGGTATCGCAGATCGGGTTCTCTGGGTCGGTTGCTTCCCATGAGGGCATTGGGTTGCGACAGTGGAGACATATGAGATCCATCCGTTGTAGCTCGGCACTGCGCGCCGCTGCTCTCTGGCGTTGGTCTGGCGTTTGCATCGCATCAGCACGGCGCTTTAGCTCAGCCGCTATCTCCTTGTCGGTGAAGCCAATCATTTTCCCCTCCATGATCCACCGGCAGCAGGATCGCCCACCGGTTTAATATAAGCAAGTGATGAAATAAGGCGCTTCTCCACCGGGGCCATGTGTTTGATTAACTGCGAGGCCCGCCTTTGATATCTTGCAAGGTCGCTCACCCCGTTTTCCCGTGGGGCGCAGCGACCGCTTTCGATTCGGGTGAGCCCCGGAATCTCAGGAAGATCGAGAACACGACGATAACGGCTGTCGAAAGGAACTCACTTTGCCAGTTCTGGAAAGACTCGAACCAGAACTGCGCGCTGACGAGATGCTCGGCAACCGAGGCCGCTGGCTGTCCGTGCATCAAGGCTTCGGCATTTGCAGCCTCGCTGCTGTAGAGGAGATGGAGGACGAAGGTCAGGAGGAAAAGAAGACCGAGAGCAAGGCCCAATGAGTAGGAATATAACCACTTCGCGAAACCGCCGACGCGAACCGGCCACGGAGCTTCCGTGTCATCCGGCTTCAGTTCAGGGCCTTCGTCCTGTTCCGCCAGTTCGTCGGGGTCCTTCGATTCGGCTGAGCCGCGCTGATACAGGAAAGCTGTGAGCATCACATAGGCCGACATTTGCAGGAACTCCGATTCCCAGTTTTCAAAAAGCGATGAGAAGAAGTGCCCAGATTTTGCGTAAGCGGCCAGCCCGATCTGAGCCGAACGGTGATCGGCGAGCTCGCGTGCATAAACGCTCCATCCGCTGAATAGCATTCCCGCAACTGTGGCGAGCCACAGAGCGACTAAGACAATGGAGAGCCCGTTATCCCTGAGAAAGCGCATTTTTTCTCCCCTTTAGGCGTGACGCGACTTGCATGTAACTGCGCACTGCTCAGCCTGTTCCAGAGATAGCGTTCAGCTCTGTGTTATAATGCAATCATCGCAACCGCTGCGAACGCGATCACTGCAGTGGCTCCCCATCCGACGGCCAGCATCGCTCGCAACGCCGTGAACACCTTCATAAGATCCCTACTGCTGACCACCATCATCATTGCTGCCATGATCGGCACGGTGGTGCGCGACCTCTTGGGTATAGTGCCTGGGAGCAAGGTTGATTTCCGTCGCGCGCCGGATGGAAGCATCGAGCTCGTCCATGCCGCCAAAAAACAGCAGCCCAGCCGCTGGCAAAGGGCTGGATACTGACGCGATCATGGCCCTCACCCGTGGCGATGTCGCGAGCTCCAGGGAGACCATCGACCCGGGCTTTGGGGTCATCGTGCCTTGAAGCCTGCCGGCGGCTATCGATTCCTGGAGATCTACCTGTTTGGAGGACCCGCAGATTCTGTTTCAAAATACGCGGAGATGCACTTGGAGCAGCCGAGCGGTGATCTTGGAAGTTTCACCAGAGATCCCATCTGGGCGGAGCTTTCAAAGCAGATCGCAACTGGGACAATCGCCCTGACAGCTACTGAGTGGCAAAGCTCAGGTTCTTGGTGGAAGAATCTCTAGAGGGCTTTAATGCCGGACCGCTAAGTTGCATTCGACCATTTAAAGGCCTATATTTTGGTCCAAACGGGGACCCGACCTATGAAGCTCTCGCAACAAGTCAAACCGATCAGCTATCTCAAGGCGCATGCACCCGAGATCGTTCGATCGCTCGCCGAAAATCGGGAGCCCGTCGTGCTCACCGTCCATGGCGAAGCGAAAGCGGTGCTCCAAGACGTCACGGTGTACGAGGAAACCCAAGAGACAATCGCCCTCCTGAAGGTGTTGGCGCTGACAAACAAGCAGGTCGAAGCGGGCAAGCTCCGTCCTACATCCGAAGCGTTCAAACGAATCCGGCAACGCGTGTCCCGGACCTGATGTCTTACAGAGTTCTATTCTCCGAAGACGCGGAACAGGACATCGAGGATCTCTATCGCTTCATCGCCGGCCGCGAGGGGGTGGAAACTGCCGAGCGAATACTTGGTGAACTCGAAGCTGCAGCTTCGAGCCTTGAGGACATACCTGCTCGCGGAAATGTGCCCAAAGAACTCGCGCCGGTTGGGATCACAGAATATCGCGAGCTACACCATAAACCTTGGCGGATGATCTACCGAGTCGTGGGCTCGGACGTGATCGTCTATTGCGTCGCCGATGGGCGGCGAGACATGCAGTCATTCCTCGAAAGCCGTCTGTTCCGAGCCACAAACTGAGCCCGTGTTGACATTGCGCTTACGCTCTTCTGACTGCCTCAACGACGTCGACCCGAAGGCGTGGCTTGTCGATGTGTTCGCCCGCATCGCCGATCTTCCCGTCTCCCGCCTGCACGAACTGCTGCCTTGGCAATGGAAGTCGAACAAAGGGACGACTATTGCGGCGACCGCGTAAACAGCTCCCGGAACAACGCTTGCGAACGCTCCAAGCCTTCATCGGTCAGGACCAATGACTTCGACTTGTTGACCGGGTCCCCGATCATGCCCTTCTTGTGAAGCCGATCCGTCGCTGCCCAGTCGAAGCCCTTCCAGGCACAACGCTCGTTATGCAGCGTCAGCCACAACAGCGCCAAAACGGCATCGTCGATCCTGTCCTCATCGATCTCCATGAACCGACATTACCACGCGCGGCGCTCAAAATCCCGCGGCCCTGCTCGGATGGATACGATACTCCGCATGTTTCATGCAGAAAATGCCCCGATCAGCGGGCCAAATGAAAGGTGGGGGTCCCTACGGGCTTACATTCAAATCCGCCCTTCCAAATCAACGAGCCGAATCTCAGACTTAAATCACGCCGATAAAAGGTGAGGAGTTCGTGGCGCTCACGAAAGTCCATTAGACTGCGGCCTTTGCCGGATGCTTACCAATCTTCGGCACATCATCAATGTGCGCAGAGAGATGGGGTGACGGGCCGCGCCTTGATGGGCGAACCCGCGGCCCTTGCAGTTTTTGAGGGCTAGGATGCGCAATCGCTTTACGCACGGTGGCGCTCATCACGCGACAAACACGTCCCGCGTTGCCGGCTTTGTACATCCTACGGCGGGCGTATCAGAGTGGGGGGGTAGGCGTAGATTTCATCACCAATTGGTGCTATTTGTAAGTACCACAATCAGGAAACCAAACGATGCGATCGACTATCAACCTCGACGACACGCTCATGGAAAGGGCTAGGTTCCTAACCGGCACGAAAGAAACCGCCGCTTTGGTCCGCCAAGCGTTGGAGACGCTTGTTCGTGTTGAGTCGGGAAAACGCCTCATCGCGCTCGGGGGAACTATGCCGGATGCGGGGGCAGCCCCACGCCGCCGGAGCGCAGCGGCCAAGTGATACTTGCTGATACCTCCATCTGGATTGATCATTTTCGACATGGCGATGCGGAGTTGCGTAGGATTATTGAGGACGATCATCTCCTCTGCCATCCGGCCGTGATTGGTGAATTGGCACTTGGCAGCCTTCGGGACCGGGGTAGCGTGATAGCTTTCCTGGCGGCTCAACGTGAAGCGTTCGTCGCAACGCACGACGAAGTCATGATGATGATTGATCGCCACGCCATTTTCAGTATGGGCATTGGCTACACGGATGCCCACTTGCTGGCCTCAATTCTCCTTGATCCGCGAGCGGCCTTGTGGACCAGAGACAAGCGTCTGCGGGCAGCGGCAGAAAAGGCGGGGGCTTTACTGCATACCCCTGCCAATTCGCGGAACTAAATGCTGAATCCAAACGATAGCCGTTGCTCATGCTCGTCTGGGGTTGAGCCGCCAGAGCGCAGAGTTCCGCTCGATAAATTATGAACATCCGGCTGGTTCTCGCCGCCTAGAGCCGGCTCGTCCTAGACGCGCTACGCGCGATGAGGAAGGTGAAGAATCGACCCAATCCTGACCTCCACTTCGCCAAGGAAAATCAGGAAAGGGTGTGGAAACTTGCCATATGGCGCGCCCGTCGGACCGGCGTGATTGCGGCAAGGAGGGGACGTCGCCCCGCCCATGCGCGAGGCCTGCTCACTCTAGCGTCTGGTCGCTCCGCGGCCGTTGAATGGAAATCGCTATGAATCCCACGGGCAGACTTTAACCCTCCGCGCCTGAGCATCATCTAAATTTACAGAATCACCACAGGACGGTGGTCGTCGAACGAGTTTTCAGCAGCCTATTAATGTGTAACTTGGGAAGCTGCCGACATCAATTCCTCAGGAATCGGTGCCCTGAACGTATTGAGGCCAGCCTCCAGAACTTCAGTGAAGCTCCAGCGTACGATGCCCCCTCGGTCGATCAGGAACTGACCGACAAGCTGCCCCTGGCTGGAAGCCATCGCCTGCTGATCGGCTTCCGTAATCTCATATCCTTCCTTCTTGTTGAGAAACTCGTCCATTGCCATGACATCCATAGGCTCGGGCAACTCGCCCGGGAGATGGACCCGTATCGCCATGACCGTGCCCATCCCGACCTCGCGCAAGCCGAAAGCACGGTGCGAGGCCCGCTCCGGGTCGGATGCGGTGAGAAGATCGGGCGCCGGGTGGTAACGGAAATAGAGCCGCGCCCGCTCGACTGGCGTAATGACGACTGCTAGGCATTCGACGCCTTTCTCACGCAGAGCCGGCTTAAGTTGCGCCATCGCCGCGACATGGCGCCGGCAGAACGGACAATGTAGGCCGCGAAACATACCGAGCAACAACGGGTTACGGCCTCGAAAATCATCGAGCGCGATCTTGCCGTCGCGCGATATCGCATCGAGCACTATATTCGGGGCCTGGTCGCCCGGCTGCAGCGGGCGGTCGACACTACTCGTGGACATGGACTACCTCCTCGCCCCGGATCAGTCAGGAAAAGGCAGCACATCCAGCTTCGGCGTTGGGCCTATGCTGGGGACGCAAAACTTCCTGCGCCAGAGCAAAAATAGCGTTCGGCCTCCGCCATCTTGTCGAAGGTCGTGATTACGCACTGCAAGCCCATCATAACACGAAAAGAGCATCCGCGGGTCGCCCGCTAGCCGTCTCGCGCGCCGCGGTAAACTGTGGGTCGTCTCATCCGTGCCACCGGACGATACAGCGGCGAGACCGATTTGGATCTTCCACATACGCACGTCCTAGCGGTGTTCAACGTCTTGAAACTTGGGCGGCCCCGATGTGACTGGACACGAAATGTGGTGAATAACCCCAGACGAGCGCACGCCCGAATGCTCTTAAGCTGAAAGTCAGTTTTCGACCTCGTTTATGACGTTAAGTCTGCAACGACCAAGGTCGTCAACGGGGTCGGATCGCCACACTCGCAATGTCAGACGATGGCGCTGCCTGCACGTTCCGATCGGAAGGCCGAAAACCACCCGAGAGGATCGGAAGCCGGCAACATGCCGCCCAGACGGGGATGTCGACTCTTTTCCCTCGCCATGATGTGAGTCGAACCTTAGCCCACCGACAACTTCGAACGATGAATCTCACAGAGCGCGCCCCAGCCCCAAGCGACGTAGCGCTCTGGGGTCAGCCTGCGGCTGGATCAGGCTCGGAACCGCGAGAACCTCTTCATTTACGACCTCGTGATCGGCCCGGCGCGGTAGGTAATCCCTTTTTGAAATTACAAATAGCTAAGTTGAGGTAGGAAGCTGCTGGGGGAGTACCCGTTCGCTGTAGGGCTCAAGTCTTAGGTGGCCCGCCAATGGTCTGAGGTCAATTGCGGTAGAAACCAATCGCCGCATATTCTGTTTTCAACCAAGGCGTTACCGCCTCAGCGCCACGGTCACATACATGGCTCGGCTGGAGCTCAAAAGAACAATGAGGCCGCTCGGGGAAACTATGATGCAGGTAGACTTACCGAAAATTGTCCCTCCCACTCGCCAGACTAGATACGAGCAGAGCAGTGATGAATGCCAAGAAGCTCTCAAAGAGGCGTTCGGCGCCTTCGCCGCTTACTGTACGGCGGCGGGCTGGTCCGACGATGAGGTCGCCGTCGCATTGATCGAGATCGCTGATGAGCATCTTTGCTCTCTTGCCATTTTGGCTGACTTCTCCGGCGTTGTCCTTGCCCCAAACCTTACTAGGGGTCCGAAAGCAGAAGGAACCTCAGCATGAGCAATGCGGCCCTGTTGCACCTGATGAACGAAGAAGAAATTCCTGCATTCGTGGCAAACGTGATCGAGGCTGGGTGCCACATCAACTCTGTGGGGCACAACATGTACGTGATTTGCGACGACGAGGAACAGGAGGCCGTCATCGAAGAGCTCAACCGCATCTGCGAGAAGTACGGCGACCGAGACTCAATCCGGCGGGAGATTGTAAATTACCTATGGTCGATCGGCTGATACGTAGAGATCGCCTCTGAAGGCACGGGCACTAGGGGCTGCCTAGCGAATATTGACGCCCCGCCGCAGCGATGTACGCTGCCCGTCATGTCCCTCACCACCGCTTTCATCTCTGAGCTCGTTTGGGCGGACAACCAGGTCGAACACCCAAGCCCGGTATTCGCGCGCCGCCCTTCTAATGCAAGACAGGCTTGCAGCAATCGCCAGATTCCGCCCCCACCATCGCCGCAAGTCAGCCCAGCGCGTGGCTTGCCAGCCCGTAGAGGTTCGGTCCAGGTACTACGACCGCTGCGCATTTGCCCCGCCGGGACATTGCGAGCACTGTGTCGAAGACGGTCAGGCCGGATTGCGAGAGGGATGTGGCGAAAGTGCCGGTCTCGACTGGTGTGTCGAGCCGCAAAAAATGACCTTCGTGGGTGGAGACATGTTGCCGGATCACTGCGACGGCGTCCGCATCAGTTTCTGCCACGACCGGGCCAATGACATGCCCCCTGCCGAAAGGACGGCAAAGTGCGAAGGCGCACAGCCGACCGCCGCGAACCAAGCCGTAGCCTATGGATTGTGCAAAGAGCTTGCCGATCAGCGTCGCCCTCGAAACACCGAATGCCCCTGCATCCAGCTCGACGACCGCGGCGAGGTCCTCCCCTTCCAGTCGCCGGACCACCGGCTGCTCCGTTGGCGTAACAGAGTCGGTCGGCCGGCGGGCAATGCCCTGGCATTGGTATATGGTCCGTATAGGCTCAAAACCGAGCGAATGGTAGAGGCGGCGGGAGGCCCTCGTCGCATTGAGCCTCAGATCGCGTCCCTGGCAATCCGAAAGCACGTGGCCCATGAGCCAACGCCCAGCGCCGTTTGTCTGCAGCCGCGGCGAAGTAATCACCATGCCTATGGTCGCGAAATCATCACCGTGCGGAAACCACATGGCCGAACCTGTCAGCCTGCCGATTTCATCAAGCGCCACATAGCCGCGGCCGACCTCGCGCAGGAGTTGCAAGTCCTCGGCGCGAAGCGGCCATCCGACGGAAACCGACAGGGCGTGCAGTTGCTCGAGATCGGCGCTTTCGATCCCGGCTATGCGCATTTCGAAACTGTCAATGACTTTGGATTCGGATGTCGGTGTGTCCACTCCTTGCCTCCCGTCCCTGCCGGCGTCTTGTCTCGTCCCGCTTTCCAACCGGCCCGCGGCCAAAACCTTTACCCGTTAGACTAGGACGGTGCGCTCGATACAATTCACTTGAGAGGCCGTCTGACGCAACACAATCCTCCAAATCCGACGCGCTTTCGGCATGTAAAGC